>Ga0209800_10000109_pt1 | contig 177982 bp, 138 predicted proteins | sample Higcelweek8metaG_FD_187174 | JGI IMG/M metagenome (GOLD analysis project Ga0209800, IMG submission 187174) | Freshwater pond sediment microbial communities from the University of Edinburgh, under environmental carbon perturbations - High... | ecosystem: Environmental > Aquatic > Freshwater >... | reverse complement strand
CTCCCGCTTTTTATATGCTATTTTCGAGTTAATATTGTGATGTCAGAATTTTATTTTGCCGTTTTTATTGGTTTTCAAGAGATATTAATTTGACTTTATTCCCGATACTAATGTGCTGAACTACAATATAGTTAAGGAAATTATTGTCGGCAAGTTTAAATGCATTGATCGCCTCAGCTGTCTCCTTCATCATCTTAACAATTTTCCTTGCATATCCTGCCCTATCGCTGCCAGTGTATTGTCTTTTGTTGTTTTATGTAGCATTAAACTAATACCTGTCATTTCTCAGTTTGTTGAGGATATTTGATATTTATGTTTTTTGATTATAATACTTTAGGGTAAGAAGTCTTAAAACAAAGAAAACCCCCGAACCGTTATGGTCGGGGCTACTAATTTTTGCAGTAGACAAGGGGATTGTAATAACTTTTAATTATTAACTAAAATCAAGAGTAGTCCAGCCAGCATTCATTATCTGTTCTTTTAGCTTTCTAAAAGCTTCTATAGGTTCTGGGTACTCATCAGACATTATAAACGCAAACCTTGTAAATGGGTTCGTAAATAATTCTATAAATGGAGTACTTGCACAAACATCTCTTTGACCAATGCACTTATCATCTTTTCTAATCTCATTTATATTGTCGTCACTTAGGTTTTCTTTTCTTTTTCTATGTTGTATCCAATTTTCGTTACACTGTTTAAAATCAACAAAACCTTCAACGCCATTACAATCGATGTAACTAATACCTTCAGTTGTAACACATTTAATTATGTTCATAAACAATCTCCCTTTATTACAACGTTAATTTTAATATTATATCAATACATAAGTAATCAGTTCAAGCAATGAAAACAAGCCCTTTAATGGTTTTGTTTATCCTCTATATGGATTTAAGTGTTTGCTTTCATGCTATTTATTCAATTCCAGAACTGTCCCCAAATTTACTTACAAACCTCTTAATGTAATCTTTAGACAACCTTCCTTTTCACATCTGATTATACCCGAATTACCAAACTTCTCATTTATTAACTTACTACTGCAACGAGGACACTCAATAGACGTTGTCCCAGTCTTTGCAAAATCTTCACTAGCTTTAATTAATAAACTAGCCTCTTCCTTAGTAATTTTGTTTGAATCTTTTTTAGTATCCATATAATATACTCCTCATAAAGTCATTAAGTTCTATTGTTACGCCTGCTTCCTGAGCACGCGTTATGGCATCCTGTATTAAATGATATCTGTCCAAATCAGTGAGATTTGGTGCATTTTTAGCTGCCATATAGCTTGCTCGAAACTCATCATTCCACATGCCAGGAGGGACTGGTGTTCCAGCATTAGCTGCATGTCCATAGTATTCATGTGCAAGAACCGCACGTGGACTCATTGAAGAACGTGGGTGAGCAACATCTTCAAGTGGGAATATATCTCCCCTGACAAATATCTGGTCTAGCTCATCTATGTAACAAGTTCCTCCACCTTGATTGAAGACTAACTTACTTGGATCTCCTCCTATAGCAGTAAATTCATTTTTTATAAGTGTCATTTCTTCTTCTGTAAGGATATTTAGTGCAGACCTTCTAGCACCACTTGCATATCTTGCTATATGTCCAACAGAATTCTCAACACTTTCCGCCACCGCCTTCATCATCTTAACAATTTTCCTTGCATATCCTGCCCTATCGCTGCCAGTGTAATTTTTAAGCATTAGAACAAACTTGCCTATTGCTTTTGTTCCTTTTAAAGCAGTTACGGTTTTTCCTAATACTTGAGCCACCTTAGCTTCAACAACAAATATCGAAACTATAAGTCCTAATGCTTGCCCTAATAGTTTTCCTACTTCATAACTATCTTTTGCATTTTTCCATTTGTCCACATAAGCTTCAACAGATTCATAAATCATAGCCATAAGTATTTTTCGTTCATCAGTATAAGGGGACCATTGCTTTCATCAAAAACATTAATCCTTCGAGTGTTCCTACAGGGTCTTTTATGGCTTCAAATACTCCCGTAAATATCCCTGACAAGGTTTCTTTCCAATAATCATAAAAGCCATCATCAATTCCACCTATTAAACCACCTTTGTCTTCAACTGATACACCGTATGCAGCCATCATCCATACTTTTCTCAGAGCATTATCTGTTCCTGACCAATTTCTTACCCTTTCAACAATATAAAAGTTTTTTCTATAAAAATCAATCGCTTCTTGACATTTATATTTGTTTTTTGCTGTTATTTCCTCATAGTTGCCATCTATAGTTCCTTTAAGTGGACGGTTATTAATTCTCTTCATCCAAGCTAGCGGAACAGGATTTTCATAAAAACTCTTTTTGATTAACTCAAGTGAAGACCAGTGACTTATGATCACTGCCTTGTCGCCTTTATCTGTTACATACTTTATGGCATCTTTATATGTAGCTCCAAGTGCATTCAGGAAATTAGTTATTGCAGTCTCAAAGTTACTGTCCCAGTATGCATCAATGGTATCAACACTATTCGTCAATTTGACTCTTTTAAATACAGTATCTGCGCTATCATTGTACCACAAAGGGTCACCCATGAGTTTTAAAAAGTTCTGCTTAGCAAGTAATATATAATTGCTTCCGAATTCGCCAACTTCCTTATTCTTTTCAAGTGCATAATTTATGTACCGTACCTTGGCATAGCATTTTTTGCCAGTGAATTCCATTTCAGGTATGTATAGAGTCTCTTTTACCTTTTTACTTATATCAAAAATCGTTACATTCTTTCCATCAAAACCTATACTGTAGTTATTATTTGTTGAGATACCCTTTAATTTTTCAAGATACTCTCTTACTTTTACTCCTCCAGGTTTTACATTGTTTTTGTCTATTTCCATTAATTTTCTGTACTCATTCATCTCATCTGCCGTATCCTGATCAACTGTTCCTAAAGGCAAGAGTTCCCCCATATATTTTTTCTGGAACATCTTCACAGACGATGTAGTTATTTTTCCATAATACTTTGGTGGATCATTTAATTCATATTTTAATGATTCTTTGTGAACCTCATTAATAAAAACACGCCTGCCCTGTTCATCGACCCAGCAATCAAGCTTCTTAAGTACTTGTTGTATTCTGGTCACATTGTAGTGATTATAACTTTCATCATAGTCTCCTGCTTTTGCAATCTGTATTAAATCTACTTCCTCGCCAAACAACTCCACCTCATCTGAGTAAGTCGAGTTGACTTGTAAACCAAACTTCTCCACAAACGATTGTATAGTGACAACTATTTCTCCATTTGCCATATGGCTGTTTGTGCCGTCAAACACAACAGTTTTTCCTTTTAGCTTCACAGTTGCGGTTGAGGCGCCTTCATCTTGTTTATAATCTGCCCCTGTTTCAAGTGCAAGAGTTCTTAAGTAAGTCTGATCTTCATCAAGACTTGTTCTTGTTGCTTCTACAAAACATATACTGTATTCACCAGTACCCTGCTCATCATCATAATGCCTCACTTCAAACCTATATGTTTTACCCTTTAAAAGGTTAAGCTCTAGATGGAAGTTAATATCTAGCACATCATCATCATTTGAAGCAATATGTGTAAAGTCATCGTAAGCATCTATACTTACGTCTGTTGTTCCACTGCTGAATATTGTGCATGTCATGTCCTTCTCAGGAACAAACTCATATACATCTATATCCCCACCAAAATTTATATTACCTTCCTTCACATAGCCTTTCTCTAGAAGCTTTGAAGGGATCTTGTTTTTAGGATCAAACTCTGGAGTAGGTATATTCGGTAGTTTCTCTAAGTTTATATAGTCTACAATCTCACTGTAAATATGATGTATTTGGCTTTCTAATGAATCACCTGTTAGGCTTGTGTCCAAATTAAAGTATTTTCCGCCAGTAATATATGCTAGATCAGATAAAAATTTATAATTCGCATCACTTCCTGCGCCCACACTAATAATCCGTATGTTTTCCTTTGCTAACTGTGTAGCATATCTTGTTACACTTCCTGTGTCATAACCATTTTCACCATCTGATACAAGTACTATAAATCTTCTGTTGTTTGATTTGATCAACTCTTCTCTAGCACATTTAAGCCCTGATCCAATATCAGTTCCTTGGCCTGCCCCATCGAACTCCTTGTTCAATGCATCTTTTAAATCCTTTTCAATGTTCGATGAACTTATCATACTTTCAGCATCACTTGAGAACTTTATTATTGCGATATTTGAATCTATTCTTTTAATATTTGTAACGAACTTCTCAACAAAGTTCTTACGAGTTTCACTTCCGTCGCTCGAACTCATACTTCCAGATTCGTCGATAGCGAAAGCAATATCTTTTTTAAATGATATTTTCCAAAGGCTTTTTACACCTGGCACATAAGTACTGAAATGATTGACTTTTCCAGTTATTCTTTTATTTGCTGTATCTATTGTAACATTATAGTCCTCAAGAGGAACTATCTCACTGTTCTCATAGTCAACCCAATAAATAGTCAAATCCTCTTCATTGATTCCTTCCATATCAAGCTCATTATAATTAAATGTTATCAGCGCATTATTAAATCCATGTCCTTTTGCTGATATTTCTACAGGATTTCTAATGATGCCTTCTATGGAATCAAACGCATGACTGTTTATCTCGTTGACATCTAGTGTGCATACAGCAAGGTTATTATCTCCGTAAGTTTCTACTGTAACACTATTGTCTTCATTTGATGCATTTATTGTAACAAAAGAGTTTTCATCCTTAACTAATGGATTCTTACCAAGTTTAATCTCTACCGAGTCAAAAATTCCATCTTCGTCTGTATCAGGATTTAAAGGATCTGTCTTAAATCCATTAGATGCATTAACCTCATCGAAGTCACTCAATAAATCCCCATCAGTATCATGATTATTGGGATCAGTTCCTAGGCTGTTTTCTTTTGAATTATTTAAACCATCTGAATCATAATCATCACTCGCTTTCACTTCCTTTAGAGAAGTAACATTCACCTGTTTTGCAAGTGTATTATTCGATTCATCAGCTTCATCAATTATATTTTCCGTGTCAACCTCTGCTGTTATGGTATAACTTCCCGTCGACTGCGGTGTCCATTGAATATCTTTTGCAGATAGAAGCAGGGCTTCGGATGCTCCTAAAGAAATACCATAGGCCTCAGCACTTATCCCTAAATCTTCATCGTTTATCTTAAACGATGCTTTTATGTTTCCATTAAAGGGACTCTTATCCTCACCAATATTCTTTATCCGTGCCTTCAGTGTAACACTTTCTCCTGCAATAGGATTTGATGGTTCAATGAGAATGGACTCTACTTTCAGATCGCACTTTTTCTTTACTGTAAAGTCTTCAAAATATTCATTGTTATCCTCATTTAATTCCTCAATTTCATTAGTATAGTCAACAACCGCAGTAACTGTATGCTCTCCTAGAACAGCCTTCCATTTATCTCCGTCTATTCCTACATTACTTGTCAACTTTATTGATTCTCCATCATATAGCCCTACGTTGTAATCTGACCATACAACATAATCACTGTCATCGATCTTAAATCCGACTTTAATATTGCTTTTTATTTTTCCTGTTCCCTTATTCTTTATCTTTGCTGTAAACTCAACATCCTGTCCATCTTTTATATCGTTTGGAACAATTATATCTGTTACAACAAGGTCAGGGATTCCATCAACCTCTATTGTTTTTGAGATTTGGTTATTATTTCTACGAATATCATTTTCTGTTCCACTACACTCAATAAATGCTGATGTAGAATACTCACCTTTATTATTTATTATAGGCAAAGCACCATCTGCATCATATACAGCCATAGTTACTGATTGTCCAGGAAGTATTTCTTCTGAATAGTCACTTGAATAATACTTACCTATACTACCTACTCTCATTCCGACTTTAAATGGATACTCAGGCTTTGTAGCAACTTGACCTATATTTTTAACTACTATCTCAGCTAATATAGGAGAATTGTATAGAATTTTATCGTCTATTCTAAATTCTGATATAGTCAAGTCAGGACATCCTACATTTATAAAATCTAAAAATCTAAAATTTCACCATTGACATACCAACTCTCCACATGGTATTATAAAATTTGTGTGCTTAAAATCATGTTGTTCCAATCAATAAGTAAATGGCAAAATTTTTTTAAAAGGAGGCTTAGACAATGCAAACAATATGTATGCTATGTTTTTACAATTCAATAAAAACAATATTACTACTAAGCATTTATATTTCTATGCATTGGCTGAATTTCCTATTGCCTAATTTATGTCATGTTGGATCCACCTTATAAACCAACACCTACATATTTGCAATATCGACGGTTAAGTCAATGTTAATTGACTTAGCCGTTTTTTGTTATTTGCACAAAATTATAGACTCGATTGGAAATGTTATCAGGACACACTCATTAATAATACGAGGAGAGATTTATATGGAAAGGCAATTTAGTTTAAAAAACACAAGGAATATCGGTATCATGGCTCACATTGATGCTGGAAAAACAACCACAACCGAGAGGATTTTGTTCTATACAGGAAAGCTTCACCGAATGAGAGAAGTTCATAATGGAGGAGCAACAATGGATTATATGCCTCAAGAACAAGACAGAGGAATAACTATCACCTCAGCAGCAACTACTGCTGAGTGGAATGGACATAGAATAAATATTATAGATACTCCAGGACATGTTGATTTTACAGTTGAGGTAGAAAGATCTTTACGTGTTCTAGATGGTTCAGTAGCATTGTTTTGTGCAAAAGGCGGCGTGGAACCCCAGTCTGAGACAGTATGGAGACAGGCTGATCATTATGGAGTTCCAAGGATTGCTTTTGTAAACAAAATGGATATAATGGGAGCAGACTTTTATAACTGTATTACAATGATGAGGCAAAGACTTGCGGCTAATGCAATACCGCTAACTCTTCCTATTGGCAAAGAAGACTCCTTCCAAGGAATTGTTGATCTTGTTACATTGAAGGCATACTTTTATATTGATGATTTGGGAAAAGTCATCAAAGAAGGTCCCATACCTGAAGATATGCTGGGTCTCGTTGATAAATACCATAAGCTTCTTATTGAAGCTGTAGTTGAGAATAATGACGATTTAATGATCAAGTATCTTGATGGAGAAACGCTATCAATCCATGAGATAAAGACTGCACTTAGAAACGCAACCATTTCTGCATCTATTACGCCTGTGCTTTGCGGATCGGCTTATAAAAACAAAGGTATACAGCAGTTGCTTGATTCTGTTGTTGATTATCTACCATCCCCTCAAGATGTTAGACCAATAAAAGGAACGTCCATGGATGGGGAAACAGAGATCATAAGAGCTGCTGATGATTTAGAACCATTCTCAGCACTGGCATTTAAGATTGTATCTGATAATTATATCGGAAAACTATGCTTTTTCAGGGTATACTCTGGGACATTAAAGGCAGGTTCGTATATTTATAATTCAACCAAAGGCAAACGCGAAAGAATTGGCCGAATTTTACAAATGCATGCCAATACACGTGAAGATATCGACATGGTTTATGCTGGCGATATTGCAGCCGCAATTGGATTAAAGGATACGACAACAGGAGATACGCTTTGCTTTGAAGATAATGCTCTCATCCTTGAGTCAATGGAATTCCCTGAACCAGTGATTTCTGTTGCAATTGAGCCTAGGACTAAGGCTGATCAGAGTAAAATGAGTGTTGCATTGCACAAGCTGTCAGAAGAAGATCCTACTTTCCGTGTTCATACTGATAAGGAAACAGGTCAAACCATCATCGAAGGAATGGGCGAGCTTCACCTTGAAATCATTGTTGACCGTATGAAGACCGACTTTAATGTAGAGGCTAATGTTGGCGAACCAAAAGTTGCATACAAAGAAACCATACGTAAGAAAGTTAAAGCTGAAGGCAAGCTCGTCAAGCAATCTGGGGGAGGCGGTCAATATGCTCATTGCATTATTGAAGTTGAACCTTTGTCACGTGGAAAGGGGTTTGAGTTTGTTTCCAAAATCACAGGAGGATCTATTCCAAAAGAATTCATTGCTCCTATAGAAGCAGGTATCGTTGACTCTTTGCAATGCGGTGTGCTTGGTGGATACAATGTAGTTGATGTACGTGTTACTCTTTTAGACGGCTCATACCATGAAGTGGACTCTTCTGAAATCGCATTTAGGACTGCTGGCTCGATAGCCTTCAAGGAAGCATGCCGTAAAGCTGACCCTGTGCTATTAGAACCAATCATGAGGGTTGATATAGTAGTTCCAGAAGAATACACAGGGGATGCAATTGGAGAAATAAATATGAGACGTGGTAGAATTGAGGGGATTGAATCCATATCTGGAAGTCAAATAATCCGAGGAAATGTGCCCCTATCTGAAATGTTTGGATTCTCAACACCACTACGCTCGAAAACGCAGGGACGAGGAACCTTTAGCATGCAGATAAGTCACTTTGAAGAAGTTCCCAAAAGCATTCAGGATTGTTTGATTGGATAGTTTTGGCACCATAATGATTGTTATAAAGTAAGGACAAATATGACATACTGTTGTCAGTTTTATTAAGGTATATTTATATTGTAATGTTCAATAATCGTGAAAAAGATTTTGTTTAGTCCCAAAATCTTTTTCACGATATATATTATATCTTAAGAAAGAAGGTGTTAAATATGTCAAATAATCCGATTGATAGCTCACAGTGTTGTCCCAAATTCGATCCAACTATATGGAATGAAAAGTCTTTCAAATGGGAGAACAAAAGGTTTATAAAAGATAATGTATTTTCAATTTTCTATATGCCAATCAATTTTGGGGCAGTCATGACTAGGCTAAACAATAAGGTTCACAAAGCAGGAGCTGACATGCCTGATTGGCTGTGTCTTTCTGACCACACTTCGAAGTGGAACATGAAAGTCTTACTTGCTGTTGATAAGGAGATTTCAGATGCTGAAAACATAACTCTATCTGGTCAATTTATGAGTAAAGTTTATGAAGGTGACTTTAAACAAACCAAGATATGGTGTGATGATTTTGAGGCTTATGTAAAAAGAAATAGTTTCAGCATTAAAAAGATGTATATGTGGTACACAACTTGTCCAAAATGTGCAAAGAAATATGGCAAAAACTATGTTGTTATTGTAGCTGAAGTTGAATAAGAAGTTATTAGAAATTATGGATACCATAATTTCCTAGACATAAATAAAACCTGAGAGGACATCCTATCCTCCCAGGTTTTTGAAACTTGCTCCGAAGATTTTTTAATAAATTTTCGTGAGCTAATTATTTCAATGCAATCCCATTTTTCCCCAATGGAATCTTATGATCAAGCCCTACAAACTTTCCGTCCTTCTGCCACAGGACTTCATTTACAAATTTGTATTTGACTTCATCCCAAGTAACAAAGTCCCCGAGCACCAGACCTCCAGTATCTCCTGAATTTGAGTTAAAGCACCAGAAAGTATGGTTGAGCTTATTTGTTTTTATAAGTTTTCTCAAATATGTCATCCAGGTCAGGTTTGGCTCCTTCATAAAGCCTCCCCATTCCCCTATTAAAATCGGTGCTATTTTTTCTTCATGTATGAACATCCAGTTGTCTTTCCAACAGTCCTTATACAAGCTTTCATAAGTATATCCATCTTTGAACCATGGCTGTTCATAAACTGAAGGGCCATAATCATGCGGTGAGTATACCAATTGGTCCTGATGCTTACCCAAATTAATTGGATAATCTTTTACACCCCTTAAATTTCCTCCCCACCAGTTGAAATAATAGTCATTATTATTAGTGGATGCATAACTAGAATTCGTCTTTAAGTCAATAGGATAAATCTCTATTCCCTCTACCATAATTAAGGCATTTGGGTTTTTCGCCAACACTGCATTTGCGGTCTTTTCAGCTATATATTTCCAGTTATTTGGATCCTTTGAATTATTCCAAATAGCACGAGGCTTTTCATCTGGCTTTCCATGAGGCTCATTTTTCAAGTCATACGCAATAATTGTATCATCAGATTTGTAGCGTTGTGCCATCCAAACCAATGAATCAATATAATCCTTTTCAGAAATACTGCCTTCATACCAAACAGGTTTCATATGACCCATCGAGTCAGTTTTTGCGCAGTGAATATCCATCATAATCTTGATTCCATTTGCTCTACATTGTCCAACAACATAATCGAATATTTGAAGGCTGTCCTTTCCAACAAGATAAGAATTTATTGACTTGTTAAAATTTGCATCAGGAGCCTTTCCAGAAGCCCACTGTAGGATCAACTCTGATGAAATAGGGATTCTGAGCAAATTAAAGCCCCTATTTGCAATGGCAGCCAACGAGGTATTTAAATCGGCCGCCCAAAGACCATCAAACACATTAGTTCCTGTATTGTATCCAAACCAGTTGATACCAGTCAACCACACCTCTTCGCCATTCTTGTCCAATATTTTATTTCCATCTGTGTGTAACCAATCATCAGTTGATGGAGCTGGAACACCTTTTGTTTCAACTTTTTTGGGTTGTACATATTTATTTGGATTGTCATTTTGACTATCCTCATTTGCATTACCATTTTGATTATTGTTATTCTCGTTGTCATTTGTTTGATTTTCTGCAGTTAGACCATTAATTTTACAAGCAAGTTTGGCTGATGTTGCATTGATATTTCCTGCGTCTATCAATATACATCCAAAACCAACATTCCCATTAGGCGCTATCTTATCATTGTGTTCAACAGCTTTAAACACAAGCTTTCCATTTTCATTTTCACATTTTGCATTCCAAATTTGTTCTACTTTTGTGTTGTTAGATACAGGCAACTCAACACTCCAACCTGACGCCTCACTCTTATTCAAATTTTTTATAATAATATCGTATTGCGAATACTTCTTTCCTTCACTCTCCCAATTGTTCCCCGACTTAACTTCCAATATCAGATTAGATTCATTTTTCTGTGTAGATGTGTTTTGTGATTCGCTTTGAGATTCGGTTTCTTTATTAGATGAAGTTGGATAAGTTTTTCTATCTGTGCTCACTGATTTTGTCTCACTATTGCTATTTTGCTTTTTCCCCTCTGTATTACTATCACATGATGTACTTACAGCCAATATAGCTATCATTAACATTATTGCAAATATATTTCGTTTTAACCGTTTCACTTTGAACATATTATCCCGATAATCGGGTTTCACCTGCCTTCCAATTTTATTTGTTTTATATCCCTATATTAATTATACCAATCTATTGCTTAAATTCCAAATTGATTTTTATTCCTTTCTGACAAAAAACGCGTAAGCGCTTTTTGTTTCCTCTGTAACTTGTCGTTAGAAATTATGGGCACCATAATTTCCTAGACATCAAAAAAAACTGAAACACACCTTAAAATTTTCTGTTTTCTTGCCGAAATAATATAATATAAAAACAACTCGATTTTACTACTCTTCACATTAAATAAAATCTCCTTAGCTATCCAAAATATCATAAATTTTTATCCGGAGGCAGAAAAATGAGGATTGTAAGTGTATCAAAACTTCAAGGAAACGAAATACTTGGCAAACAAATATTTGACGATTCTGGCAGAGTATTGTTAAACGCTGGAACGAAGTTAAACCCACTTTATATCGATAAACTTAAGCATATGGAAATAGAATCAATATATGTAGATGATGCTATCTCCAAGGAAGTTACTATCGAAGAAACCATTTCTGACAAAACACGCCAGATGAGCAAAGCCGCTTTGAAATCCACAGCTGATAGTTTTTGCCATGAAGGGAGAGCAGATAATGATAGTATATTAAAATCTGTTAACTTAATACTAAATGAGATTACTTCAAAAAAAAACGCTTTACTAAATGTTTCTGAAATGCGTTCTAACGACAACACTATATTCTCTCACTCTGTAAATGTCTGTGTCCTGTCGAGTATAATAGGACTCCACTTAGGATATAACATGCTTAGAATCAAAGATGTCTCAGTAGGTGCAATACTCCATGACATTGGCAAAATCAAAATTCTTAATGATAAAAAAGCAATTTCCGAGTTTAAATCAAAAAATGAATTAGATCGGCATATAAAATTAATGCATCCTAAAATAGGCTACGACATTTTAGGAAACGAGAATTTCTGCAGTACTTTTTCCAAGGTTGCTGTATTAATGCATCATGAGAAAGTTGACGGAACAGGATATCCACTAAAGCTTAAAGGCTCAGATATTAATGAAATAGCACAATTGGTATCAATTTGTGATACATTTGATAATTTGATTAACGGAAGTGACAACCAGCCTGCTAAACCTGTTTATGAAGCACTTGAATGCATATCCGCTATGAGTGGTTCCAGTTTTGATTCCAATATAGTAAAGACTTTTATTATGAATATAGCTTCTTATCCTTCAGGTTCTGGAGTAATATTAAATACAAATGAGAAATGTCTTGTTGTTCGTCAAAATAACTCCATGCCAATGAGACCTGTATTAAAAGTAATATACGATAAAACAGGCAACCTTATTACGGAACCTTATGAAATTGATATGCTAAAAGAACTCACTTTATTTATCACTGATATTTGCAACCTATAACATACCGCTGCCACCTGGTCCACTTACAACTACCGTGCCGCCAGTCATAGTAATTGAACCATTGGCATCAAGACCATCCCCCTCTGCATTCATTGTTACATATCCTCCACTTATTTCAAGCTTTCCAGTTCCTACCGAGTCAAATTTGTTCTGTCCTGGTCTTCCGTTAATAGATGATCCGTCATTTCCTCCTCTTACATTTATTCCATCATCACTTGCAGTAATATCAATGTTGCCACCTTTAATCTTAATTTCTGTACTTTCAATTCCTTCATAGCTTTTTCCAATTTTAATCTTTCCTTTATTTATAACAACTTCTGAATCAGCATGTATTCCATCATCCCCAGAGTTTATCGTAATTTTTTCAGCTCCAATATTTGCACTGTTTGCGCTATTTATAGCATCATCTGAAGAATCAATTGTAAATGTACCTGCTGTGATACTTATATTTGATGAAGCCTTAAGTCCTTTTGCACTTTTCGACTCAGTATTTTTGTCAGTTGTAATTTCACTTTCGGCATTTTTATCCTGACCTCTCCATGGATCGTTCATTCTCATATCTCTGCTTTTATTTACGCCATTGGAACTTCCACCGCCAGTTTTAATATTAAACTTTCCTCCAGTCACAAGCATAGAGGTCTTAGCAGCAATCCCATCCTTTGAAGAATTTATGTTGAAGTTGCCTCCTTGAATAGCTATAAAGCCTTTTTCACCCTCTTCATTTGTCGTTTTTATTCCATCTCCACCTGATTTGATTTGGACATTACCATCTTTAACAATAACTCTATCTTTACCAACCAATCCATCATCCACTGAATTAACTGATATGTTACCTGACATTATTTTTAAATCATCTTTACTGGCAATAGCATTGTTATATTTGGAGGTCACTGACAATTGGCCTGTCCCATTAATAACAAGGTCAGATTTGCTGAATATAGCAGCATCTGGTTCCTTTTCATCTGACGCTGCAAACACATATTTTTTACCATCTGTGACACTATTCTTTGTCCCACTTTGTAAAGATATGATTGCTTTTTTTGCATTCTTAATATATATTGGAGAACTGTCTTCGCAGCTTATTGTTGATCCATTCAACACCAGCCTAACAGTTTTTTTGTCTCCAACATCAACAGTTATCTGTCCCTTAAAGCTTCCACTCAAAACATATACCCCCTCCTCGGATATAGTTATATCATTTCCCTGAAGTTTAGCTCCTTTTCCTTTAATTACTGCATTTGTCCCATTAAGTTGTATGTAAACTGGATTTTGAGATTTCCATTCACTATAGCTATCCTCACTTTCATATTTAATCATACTACTTTTTACAACAAAAGCAGTCTTTGTCTTAGCACTCTCCGTACCTTCCTTTGTTGCAGTTTTAGTACTTAGAACTGTAGCATTTTGCTTGACCGTCTCTGAACTTTCTTTTCCTTGAATACTGCAAGATGATAACAGAAAAGTTGAGATTATTAATGCAATCAATTTTGTTATATTAGACTTTTTATTCATATGCGTTCTCCTTATTACTATATTAAATACATTATTAATCTTACTGTATTTAATATCTGATATTTTAATCAATCCCGTAATTTTATTCTACAAATAAAACCTTGGAATAAACTTAAATTTATGCTTATATGGTCATTTGCTTTAATTTTGCCACACAAAAAATCTCAGGGGCATCTAGCCCCATCGATTTTAGGATTTACTCCGTAAATTCCTCCAAAAAAAACAGGCTTATAAATTTCCTAAGCCTGGTTCTCCGCCTTCTCCAAAACCTTTTCTAAAACCTTGGTCATATTACCATCGTAATAAATATACATTTTATGCAAAGCCCTTGTCATAGCAACATATAGAAGCTTGATATCCAGATCTTCTGTTGAGAATTCTTCCGCGCCTACAATAAATACTACATCAAACTCAAGACCCTTCGAGAGGTACGTTGGAACTATTACCATTCCTCCCTTGTATTGATCCTCTTTTCCTGTAATAAGCTGAAAATCGTCAATCCTCTTACTAATATGCTTATTCATTTCCTTACATTCTTTTAGTGTCTTGCATATTATTGCAATTGATTTGAATCCATTTTCACGCAAACCAACCGATCTTTCAACAATATCATCTGCCATTTCCTTGAAGCCTGCTTTGCTAATCAGCTTAACAGGGTCGCCATGCCTTATTACAGGGCTTGCTTTTACAACCTCTCCGACAGTTATGAAGTCGATTACCTGATTTGCTGCATCCATAATCTCGACAGATGTTCGATAGCTTTGCTCAAGCGTGAGGTATTCGGTCCGCTTATCACCATATACCTTTTCCATAACTTCCTTCCAGCTTTTTATACCTCTATATGAATGAATCCCCTGGCATAGGTCACCTAAAATTGTAAATGAACTATCCTTTATAATCATTTTAAGTGCATAAAGCTGAAAAACGCTGAAGTCCTGGGCCTCGTCTATTATTATCTGTCGTACTGGAATCTTCTCGTCAATTCCGTGAATAAGATATTTTAAATATATCATCGGGGCAAAGTCTTCTATTTCTATTTGCCCAGCGCTTATTATCTCGTTTGAATATCTTGCAAGATAATCCACACATTCTCTATCCGCAAGACCTTCTGACAAATTCTGTAAAAGCTCCTCATTCCCCATCAGCTCAGCATAATACTCCCACGGACTGAATTTGGAAATTTTCTTTACGTACTCATTTACAGCCTTCTTTGAGTATGTCTCGATCTTATCAATTCTGTCGTTTCTCTTGTCAATTGTCTCGATAATTAACTTCTGACGCTCTGGGGTATCTTCCATAGTCGCTTTTAAGCGTGCAACTCTTCTGTCAGATTGTTCATGAAGCGCGTTAATTATCTTACCTTTAAGCAATTTCAATTTGCTAGTCATATGCTTTTTTATTTCATCTATGCGTTTTACCAAAGACCATCTTCTATATTCTTTAACAAAAAGGTCATTGAGCTGCTCATATTTAAATATTATGATATTTTCTATCATGAAGTTTTCTTTAGGTATAAATTGCTCCTCAATATATGCGACATATCTCTCAATAATTGTCTTAAACTCCATTGACGCCTTAAGCGCTGTCGCCTTGTAAAGAAGCTCTTTTTCTTTCTTGGAGACCTCGGTGTCAAGAAAGCTTATAAGCTTTTCGGTCGAATCCTTGACCTTGAATTTCTTACCTAGAAGATCCATTGCAAAGTTCTCAAATGTGGTCTGCATAACCTTCTCCACACCTAACTCAGGCAAAACCTCTGAAATATAGTTGAGAAAAAGCTTATTTGGCGCAATTATCATAAAGCATTCTGGCTTAAGTGTTTTTTCATAATTATAAATCAGATATGCAATTCTATGAAGAGCGATGGTTGTTTTTCCACTTCCCGCAGCACCTTGAACTATCATAGGTCGCCAAATATCAGACCTTATGATTTCGTTCTGCTCACTTTGTATTGTTGAAACAATTTCCTTAAGTCTGTTATCTGCATTTGCTCCTAAATACGATTGTAGGAACTCATCAGTTGTAGTGATATCTATGTCAAAAACCTCAAGCAGTTCTCCACCTTCAATAGAAAACTGTCTTTTAACTGTTAGCTCTCCTTCTATATCACCATCAGGGCAAACATAATGGGCATCCCCTAGCCTCTCCTCATAATACAGGTTTGCAACAGGTGCCCTCCAGTCAACAATAATTACCTCCTGGTCTTCATCCCTCATTAGTGACATTTTGCCTATATATATCTTCTCGGCTTTTTCCTTGCCATTTTCCCTAAAATCAACTCTTGCAAAATACGGCTTACTTATTGCTGTATATAAGTTTCTTAGCTTCATTTCAACGCTTCCCTGAAGCAACGAACCCACCATCAACTCAACGTAGTCCTGACTGCTTTCTGCACTGCGATGCTTTTTCAGTTGCTCAACATTGCTATCAAGCTTATTTTTCTTTATCGTTGTAGCTTCAAGCGTCTTTTCAACATATTCAAGCGTATTCCTGCACCTTTCCAGCTCTGCCTTATACTCCGGATGGTTTGCAGCCGGCATATACCAACACCTCCATAATTCTCATTATATTTGTGGAGGAAATCATAGTGCATTCAAAGCTACAGAATTAAGGTAATTCCATGGTTTGTTGTAATGCGGCTGGAAGAAGAAATCAACAAACGCAAGCTCCTCTATTTTCATTTTATTCTGTATGCATACCGACAATGTATTAATAGACTGCGTAAGATCAGCCTTAGAAATAATTTGTGCACCTAATATCCTTCCCGATTCTGTTTCATATACCACTTTAAGTTTGACCTCTTCATATTCTGGCATGAACTCAGGTCTGTAATTGTCAACGAGCATTGATACCTTTATATCAATCCCTGAAGCTTTTGCTGTTTCTTCTGTCATTCCTGTAGAAGCAATATTATAATTAAAAATCTTAATACCCGATGTGCCTTGAGTACCTAAATACTTAAAGGTCGGCTTATTAATATTCTTTGCAATTAGCGTTCCCATACGTACTGCATTTGTCGCTAGCGGAATATACTCATGCTTTCCTGTAGGATTGTACAATACCGCACAACTGTCTCCAGCTGCAAAAACTCCCTCTTTGCTCGTTCTCATATACTCATCCACAATTATAGCACCATTTGGCAACATTTCAAGCTTTCCTGCAAACAAAGCTGTGTTTGGTTTGAAGCCTATACAAAGGATTACCATGTCTGCTTCATACGTAGCCTTATTTGTTACGACCTTTCGTACCTCTCCGTTTTCGCCTTCAAAGCCAACGATGGTTTCATTCAAGATAATATCTATACCATTTTTCTTCAGCTCTGCTTCTGCTACGTGAGTAAACTCTCCATCAAGATACTTGCTTAATATACGATCCTGACTGTCTATCAAAGATACCTCTTTACCTTGCATTCTGAATGCTTCAACAAGCTCAACCCCGATATAACCAGCACCGACAACCACGATTTTCTTTGCTGACTTAGCCTTCTCAATTATTTTATTCGAGTGCTCATAATTCTTTGATAATAAAATATTTTCGAGATCAATTCCATTTATTTTAGGAACTATTGGCCATGAGCCTGTTGTTATTATAAGCTTGTCAAAAGTATCTGTGAAAACTTCCCCTGTTTGTAAATTCTCTATTGATACTTCCCTTTTATCAAAATCAACGTCCTTGACATTATGCTTCATCTTTGTGACAACACCCAACTTTGCCAATTTCTCAGGCGAGTTATAAAACAACCCCTGTGGATCCGACACTACTCCACCAACGTAAAGTGCAATACCACATGATAAAAACGAAATGTTATCATTTCTTTCATATACAGTTATATCTACATCGATATCCGATTTCTTTAAATTCACGATTGCTGCCGTACCTGCATGTGTACACCCAATAACGATTACTTTCATATCAATCATCCCTTCATTTACTGTGATTATTATATAAAACAATTTACCCATTTTCACAAACTATAATCAAATCAATTACGGCCTAATTAAAATATTACTCACATTCTGTTTTTCAAATATGTAGAGTTTACCATTCTTAGGGGCTATCATTGAATCACCTATAAACCCTCGCCTTTTGAGCTCTTTTCTTAAATATACCATTGTAAAAAAGTGACTTACAATCAAAGTATCAGTGTCATTGTCTGTATCTGAGAGTATTATATCTAGCGACTCTTTTATATTTTTCTTAAATCTAACCATATGCTTGTATGAAAATAACTGAAAAGCCCTTGAAATAAAAGCACGTACCAAAAAAGGAAGCATACTGATACCTTTCAATACAAGAAGGGGCTCAAGCTCCCTCAATTCTTTCATTCTTATAACTTCGCCCTGATAAAACTTTTCCGCTGTACTAAGAGCTCTCGGTAAATCACTGCTATAACACTTTTCCCAGTTAACTCCCTTAAGATCAACCTCTTGGTACTTAACACCTGCGCTGTCATATTTCTTGAACCATAATTGAACCTCTTTATATGTTGTAAAAAGCTTATTTGGATGTTCCATATCAACTTTAAAGTGCCTAACTAACCCTATTTTCATGTTGTATCACCCGATATTTTTTAATTTTTGTATCGTAATACATGTTTGAATTCCATAAGAAATTATATCACATCTACAAATCGCAGCCAAACATTTCCTCATTTCAGAGAAATCTATAGACTTTTGTGTTTTTTTCTGGTAACAGAGTAAATATTGGTATATAATTTACACAAGGAGGAGTTCCATGTTTGGTTATATACAATATAGTAGAGAAAACATAAAATGTTGCGATTTAAGCAGATATAATGCTTTTTACTGCGGGGTCTGCAAACAAATAAAAAACGAGTTTGGTCATACATATAGGTTAACATTAAATTATGATATAGTATTTATGTCGATTATTTTGTCGGCAATTTATGGTGCTGAAGAAGAAAGCAAAATCGAGAAAGGCTCTTGCCTTTTGAATCCATTTAAGAAACGCAAAGTTATTTCAAATGACTTCTTAAAGTACTCCTCCCATATGAATATAATTCTGTTCTACTATAAGCTTATGGATGACTATTTCGATGATAAATCCGTTTTAGCATGGGCTGGTCTTAAATTCATGCGGAGAAAATACTTGAAAATTAAGAAGACTTATCCTGAAAAAGAAAAGCTCTTTAGAGAAGGTATCGAAAGGATCAATTGTATTGAAAAATCAAGTAATTATTCTTTGGATAATATAAGTCACGAGTTTGGCACTATCCTTGGCAGCATTTTTGTGTATGACACTAATCATCCAAAGGCTGACGTTTGCTATAAAATCGGCTACAACATTGGCAGATTGATATATATTTTAGATTGTGCGGACGACTTCGAAAAGGACTTACAAGACAAAAGCTTTAACCCTTTGAATAAATACGCCCTCAATGGAAATATTACAGAAGAATTGAGGAAAAACCTATGTGATTTGCTAATACCAATATTAACCGAGTTAGCCGAGCTTGTTGATATTATAAGATCAAATAGTTCTGGAAGTTTGATTAATAATATTGCTTTTTACGGGATAAGGAAAAAAGCTAAAGGAATTTTAGATAAGTTTGGAATTAAAAGCTCAACCTTATTAGATGAATCCCCTCAACATACCGATTCTTCTATCAACATTAAAGATAAAAAGAAAAACTATGGCTCAATGAATGAGGTCTACTATTCGAATGATGAAAACAAAAAGCATCGCGATGATTGCTGTGATTGTTGTGATTGCTGTGATTGCTGCAACTGTTGTGATTGCGGTGATTGCCATTGCGGCAAAGGTCATTGTTGCGACTGTCATTGTTGCTGTGACGACTGTTGTTGTTGTGATAACTGCTGCTGTGATTGTAATTAGAATTTGTAGAGATTCTTCCAGAAAACCAGCTTTTAACTAGGTCTTTCTGGAAGGATCAGCAACTATAACATTGGATTTTCTTCCATTTCTTCTATTTGAGAGTTTATTCTCTCTCTTACCTTGTCAATTTTGTCAAAATCCATAGCGTTACTATTTAGTTTTTCAAGCTCATTATTTAGTTTATAAGCCTCCATCAAAAAGGCCGTTCCCTGTTTAATTTTATCTGAGTACCTATTCACAATATCCTCTAGTTCAGTAGCATATTTTTCATCTGTTCCAGGATTTATTGCACCTTCATACATATCTACTATCTCATCATTCTCACGTGACTTAAAATACTCATGTGGCGCAGTGCTATCAAAAATAGCTATTCCTAGCTCCCTAACTATAACCATATCAAGACTGTTTGGATCGAATCCACAATGGTATATTTCAACGTCGAGACCACAGTTCTGTGCACATTTAGCCAAATTTTTAAGCATAGTTGACTTTCCGCTACCTGGTCTGCCCTTTATAAAATATCTTTTAGCAATATCCTCTGTTAAATTATTTATGTAATCCACTGGTCCAGTTGGGGTAGCTGCTCCTAAGAAGCGTTCGCGAACAACTGCTTTTTTATTCGCAATTATCCCATTAAAGAACTTTTCTTCAAGCTCAATAGTCATCTGAGATGCTTTGTCAAAATCCATATTTTCTATGTAAATCTTTTCCCACTCATCATGGATTGTCAATGCATCTGCAAAAGAACCATAGGCTGCTTCAAACATTTCTTGTTTCTTTATATCAATGCTCACAATATCTTCTATATTCTTCACAAGTTTTCCAGAATCCAATGCAAGACCCAAATCTAGAACCTCTTTTTCAGATACTGCTAACAATTCTTCGTTCAAATCTTTATCATTATTAACACCACCAAATAAAGGTGAGCTTTCAACGATTCCATACTTCAACTTTGGTATAATCAGTCCATTGATTGAATTGCTATCGCTCGAACAGTGCATAAATTCAATATCATAGCCCTTTAAAAACCATTCCATTCCGATTTTTTTCATAAGTGTTGATTTACCTGTGCCTGAGGCACCTTTTAACAGCAATAGCCTGTTCATTCCATCAATGTTGGATCTATGAAAACTATAATAGCCCTTTGCTGTATTTCCATCCGCAAAATAACTTCTTATTTTACCAAGCATTAGAACAACTCCTTTAATTGTATTTAATATAAGAAAATCGCCTTAAAATAATATATGATATAATAAATTGAATTATTCACAGCATAATGGTCAATAACTATAAAAATTTATTAAAACAGAGAATGACAAATCTCGATTCTTCCGTTATAATAATAATTGGTCACAAAGTGTGTTAAAAAAATAACTAACTAAATAAAAAAATATATAGATAAGAGGTCAAAGCCTATGAAATCATTATCAAATCACAACCGCATCAAAGTTACTGTTAATGGTCGCGAAATTGAAGTATATGATAACCTGACAATACTTCAGGCATTACTTCAGGAGGACATTCACATTCCTCATCTCTGCTACGACATAAGGCTTGAAAGGTCAAATGGAAACTGTGGATTATGTGTAGTAGAATTGGGTGACAGAGAAGTAAAAGCATGTCAGACTCCAATCAAAGAGGGTATGGTAATTTGTACAAACAGCCCTAAACTCGAAAACTACCGTAAGATAAGACTTGAACAGCTTCTTTCAGATCACAATGCCGATTGTGTTGCACCATGTGTAATGACTTGCCCTGCGAATATAGATATTCAGTCATATCTTCGTCATGTAGGAAACGGAAACTACGAAGCTGCAATACGTACAATAAAAGATAACAACCCATTCCCTGTTGCATGCGGTCGCGTATGCCCTCATACATGTGAGGCTCAATGTCGTCGTAATCTTGTTGATTCACCTGTTGCAATCAACAATGTTAAAAGATTTGCTGCTGACTGGGATATGGCAAACGGTCCATGGATTCCTCAAAAGAAAGAATCAACTGGCAAAAAAATTGCTATAGTTGGTGCAGGACCATCTGGATTATCAGCTGCATATTATAGTGCAATCAACGGTCACGATGTGACTGTGTTTGAACGTCAGCCTCACGCTGGCGGAATGATGCGTTATGGAATTCCTGAGTACCGTCTTCCAAAAGCTACACTTGATAACGAGATTGATATCATGAAAAAGCTTGGCGTAAAAATAATGACAGGTAAAGCGCTTGGAACTCATATTTCACTTGAAGATCTAAATAGGGACTTTGATGCTGTGTATCTTGCTATAGGTTCATGGCGTGCAACCCCAATGCACATTGAAGGTGAAAACTTAGAAGGCGTTTGGCTTGGGATACAATATCTTGAGCAAGAAACAAAGGGTATGGCTATTAATCTCGGTGACACAGTAATTGTTATCGGTGGTGGTAATACTGCGATAGACTGTGCACGTACTGCTATAAGAAAAGGCGCGAAGTCCGTTAAGTTGATATATCGTCGTACACAGGAAGAAATGCCTGCTGAGCCTTATGAAGTAGAAGAAGCTATTCATGAAGGAGTAGAAATGCTCTTCTTGATGGCACCAAATAAAATAGTTTCAAACAATGGCAAGAAGACCCTACACTGCATCAAAATGATGCTTGGCGAGCCAGACCGTTCAGGTCGTCGTCGTCCAGTTCCTGTTGAAGGCAGCGACATTTTGATTGAAGCAGATACAATTATCGGTGCAATAGGACAGAGTACAAATACTCAATTCTTATACAATGACCTTCCTGTAAAGCTCAATAAATGGGGCGATATAGAAGTTAATGGTCATTCATTACAAACCTCTGAAGTTAAAATTTTCTCAGGCGGAGACTGTGTTACAGGTCCAGCAACAGTTATTCAAGCGGTTGCAGCTGGTCGCCATGCTTCTGATTCTATAAACAGCTTCCTTATGAAAGGATATGTTACTGAAGCAAAAACAGATTATAGCTGTAGTCGTGGCTCAATGGAAGATCTTCCAAAATGGGAATTTGAAGAAATGCCAAAAATGATGCGTGAAAAAATGTCAGCACTTTCTTTAGATGAGCGCAAAAACAACTTTAATGAAGTTGAGCATGGATATACCGAAGAAGCTGCAAGACAGGAAGCACGCCGTTGTCTCAAGTGCGGATGTAAGGAGCGTTTTAGCTGTGACCTCCGAAAAGAGGCATGTGATCATAAAATTGAATATGTACAACCTATTCATGAGCGTCCATATATCCCAATCGTTGACGATCATCCATTTATTATACGCGATCACAACAAATGTATTTCATGCGGTCGTTGTATCGCTGCATGTGCTGAAATAGAAGGTCCTGATGTTCTTTCCTTCTATTCAAAGCATGGTCGTCAGCTCGTAGGTACAAAAAGCGGTCTTCCACTTCAGGAAACTGATTGCGTAAGCTGTGGCCAGTGTGTAAACGCTTGTCCTTGTGGTGCTCTTGACTTTAGACGTGAAAAAGGAAAGGTATTTAGGGCTATAAACGATCCTAAAAAGATAGTTGTAGGCTTTGTTGCACCTGCTGTTCGTAGTATTGTGTCCTCACACTTTGGCGTTTCATTTGACGAGGCATCACCATTCATGGCTGGAATCCTCCGTAAAATGGGATTTGACAAAATATTTGACTTCACATTTGCTGCCGACCTTACTATCGTTGAAGAAACAACCGAGTTCCTGACTCGTGTTGATAAAAAAGGCGTAATGCCTCAATTCACATCATGTTGTCCTGGTTGGGTAAACTTTGTTGAAAGAAGATACCCTCAGCTTATACCTCACCTTTCAACATGTAAGTCACCTCAAATGATGATGGGAGCAACAGTTAAAAATCATTACGCAAAGCTTGCTGGAGTTAACAAAGACGAATTATTCGTTGTTTCTATTGTTCCATGTCTTGCGAAGAAGTACGAAGCTGCTCGTCCTGAGTTTGCTCCTGAAGGAATAAGAGATATAGATGCTGTTCTAACTTCAAGTGAAATGTTAGAAATGGTTGAGCTTGCACGTATTGAATCAGCAGATATTGTACCACAAGAGTTTGATGATCCTTACAAGCAAGTTACAGGTGCTGGTATTCTCTTCGGTGCATCAGGTGGTGTTGCTGAAGCTGCACTCCGTATGGCTGTTGAAAAGCTCACAGGTAAAGCACTTACTGATCATCTTGACTTTGAAGAAATTCGTGGATTTGAAGGACTAAAGGAAGCAACAGTTGATGCAAACGGTACAAATGTTCGTGTCGCAGTTGTTAGCGGACTTCACAATGCCGAGCCTATAGTTGAAAAAATACTCCAAGGTGTTGATGTTGGATACGATCTTATTGAGGTAATGGCATGTCCTGGCGGATGTATATGCGGTGCTGGACACCCAGTTCCTGAAAAGATAGATGCAGCTGAAAAGCGCCAGAAGGTTCTTGTTAACATTGACAAGACTGCTAAGTACCGTAAGTCACAGGAAAATCCTGATATCTTAAGACTTTACAAAGATTTCTACGGTGAAGCAAACTCACACCTTGCACATGAGCTTCTTCATACTTCATATACTCCAAGAACAGGTGACAATATGTGCAGTACTGTACGCAAAAAATCCGACTCAGCATTTGTTACACAAGAGTTTACAATCTGTACATGCGACACTTGTACAAGTAAGGGCGCAAATGACCTTTACACAAGAATGTCTGAATCGATTAAGAAACTTAAAATGGATTCGTTTATAAGTGTAAGAACAATCCGTCTCAAGCAGGATCATGACAGCGACGGTATTTATATAACACTTAACGGTCAAAAGGTTGATGAAAGTACTCTTAGAAGTTCATTCAAGGGATAATCGTCCTTTTTGATCAGACTGCTGCAAGCCAATTAAATGGTTTGCAGCAGTTTTTGTTTTGCTAGTTTTACTGTTTAGAAGCGGCATTTACAGTTAAAGGATGATTTTTTTTCATCCTTTACATTTTTTACAACAGTAGTATTATTAAATTGAACATATATTTATCTTTACAACAGTTTAAGGAGGAATGAGTCACTATGATAAAAGTAATGTTAGTTGATAATCAACAACTATTTGCGGAAGGAATAAAATCTTTATTAGAGTGTGATCCTGACATAACAATAACAATGCTTGCCTTAAACGGGAAAGAAGCTTTTGATCAGTGTCACAATGATTTACCTGATGTTATTTTAATGGATATTTTAATGCCTTTATGTAACGGAATAGAAGCAACTGAATTGATAAAATCCAAGTTTCCATCAATAAAAATCATCATTCTGACTTCAATAATCGATGATGCCTATATATTGAATGCACTAGAAAAAGGTGCCGATGGATATATGCTTAAAGAAACCAATCAGTATGAACTTATTCATACTATAAAAGGTATTCATATGGGAATGGGAATCATTCATCATAATGCTTATCACAAACTTGTAGATAAAATTATAAGTTTTCATGATACTCTTTTTGTTGAATGCCAAAAATCAAACAATGATTTTAACCTGCCAAAACATGAACTGGATATTATTAAATTCATAGTAGATGGATTTGGCAACAGAGAAATTGCATCTAAAATGTCCTTATCGGAAGGAACTGTGCGTAATAGAGTTTCAAAGCTTCTAGGTCAATTTCAATTAAAGGATAGAATACAACTTGCAGTATTTGCATTAAAAAACGGTATCCATTAGAAAAATTATCAACCTTTTCATCAAAAACTGGAACTACATTATGTTGAATGTAGTTCCAGTTTTTTTAGGAATCACCTAACCTTAATATTCTCTCAGCATGAATTATTATTTTATATTGCATCTCAATTATAGCTTACATACATTTATGGGATAGGCGGTCATTTTTTTGTTACCCAAACCCTTATTGCTTCTAATCTAAGTGATTTACCCATTGTTCCAGCTGTCTCTCCATTTTCAAAAACATCTTTGTAAAAACTAAAATCACTCACCCAATATTCGCATAGAATCCACCCTTTGTTTTCAACATGCACTTGATACTTAACATCATATTCACTAGCTCTTGAACCAGTCAGAACTATTCTAATAGCTTCTATACGTCTTGATTGGCCAGTTGTACCTGCTACTTGATCATTACTGACCAAATTTTGCCAGCCAATATCTTGAAGATAAACTCGATATGCAATACCTAATTCTGAAGGTTCAAAATCAAGTATTCGCATCTTTATAGCTTCCATACGCAACCCTTGACCTGTAGTTCCAGCCTCTTCATAAGAACTGACATAGTTTTGCCATCCAATATTCTCAACATGTGCAGCATACCTTATGTCTGGATTATACTCACTTGCCATTGCATTATTTGGATAAATACATGATACAGCCATTATACATACTAGTAATAAAAACACCTTAATTCTCTTCATAATAATATCTCCTCTCAAATTTTTATTAAAAACCTTGCGTTACACTTTATGCCGAGAAAGAATATAAGCTATTAATGACAGTATATTAAACAATTTATCACTAACATAGTGTCATTAAGCCAATTATATTAATGACAAAACTACATTTTTTTAGACAATAGAATTTCAAAGCTTCTAGGTCAATTTCAATTAAGGGATAGAATACAACTTGCAGTATTTGCATTAAAAACGGTATCCATTAGAAAATTTATTAACCTTTTCATCAAAAACTGGAACTACATTATGTTGAATGTAGTTCCAGTTTTTTTAGGAATCACCTAACCTATAGCATTACATGAAATAAAAATCTTTATAGCTTCTATACGTTTTCCTTGACCTACAGTTCCTGCTATATCTCCTTGACCTACCACGTTTTGCCATCCTTTGCCTTCTACATGAACTTGATAATTTAAAACACAAATGCCTTTATACATCCCTGTTAATCTTATTTGTATCGCTTCAATACGCTTTGACTGACCAGTAGTGCCTGCTACTTGACCATTACTAACCCAATTCTGCCAGCCAATATCCTGAACATGTACTCTGTATTCAATACCTACTAAACGGCTGTCTACATCAGTTTCGATCTGTATAGCCTCAATACGCTTTGATTGGCCAGTTGTTCCAGCTACTTCGCCATTTCTAACCCAATTTTGCCAGCCTATATCCTGCACATGAGCCCTATATACAGGAAACACCTGCAGTCCTGGATTTGCATTTACATTTTGCGGGATCAAGAATGTAACCATTGTACATATCATTAATATTAAAGCACTTATCTTTTTCATAAAATCCTCTCCTCTTATAGTATTTTCTCAAATATTCTCTCAGCATAAATTAGTATTTTATATTGTATCTCAATTATAGCTTACATACATTTATTCATTAACAAATAAATTCTTATTTAATACATATATCCTTATTGCTTCTAAGCGCAAAGATTGCCCTGTTGTTCCGGCTACCTGACCATTACGTAAGGCTAACCATCCCTTATTTTGAACATGCACATCATAACATACATCATATTCACTAGCATATGAGCCGGTCAGGTTTATCCTAATAGCTTCTATACGCCTTGATTGACCAGTTGTACCTGCTACTTGATCATTACTGACCCAATTTTGCCAGCCAATATCTTGAAGATAAACTTGATATTCAATACCTAATTCTGAAGGTTGAAAATCAAGTATTCGCATCTTTATAGCTTCCATACGCAACCCTTGACCTGTAGTTCCAGCTACTTCGCCATTACCAACCATATTTTGCCATCCGATATTCTCAACATGTGCAATATACCTTACGTCTGGCGCATACTCACTCGCCATTGCATTATTTGGATAAATACAGGATACAGCCATTATACATACTAGTAATAAAAACACCTTCATTCTCTTCATAATTATCTCCTCTCAAATTTTTATTAAATACCTTACGTTAGACTTTATGCCGAGAAAAAATATAAGCTATTAATGACAGTATATTAAACAATTTATCACTAACATAGTGTCATTAAGCCAATTATATTAATGACAAAACTACATTTATTCAGACTACATTAACATTCCTAAATGAAAAAATTTCTGGTATCATATTAATGAGTGATACTTTTAGATAGTCACTTTCTTTTTGAAATATCAAATAAATCAGAAAAAGGTGATCAAATATGAATGTAAAGCAAATTTATGAAAACGGCTTGTTGTACCATCATTATGCTAATACAGCGTATCCCCTTACTCCCAAATCGTTTATGCAGTACCGCATCAACGATCCGTCCAAAGTACAGGATTTCTTAGTATCAGAATGGTCAAAAACTGATGAATTGAGTCTATATATTCATATACCATTTTGTAAAGTAAGATGCAATTTCTGTGAATACGCTGTGCTTCAGGATGTTGATACATGTACGGAAGATTTGTATGTAACTTTGTTGCTAAAAGAAATTGAAATGTATAAGGCAATTCTAGATGGTAAAAAAATTGTTGGGTATGACCTAGGTGGCGGAACTCCAACAAAGCTGTCTGTTGAGAATTTAAAAACAATTACTGATGCTGTTACAAAGTCATTTAACATTGAGGATGATGTGGTTTTCAGTATTGAAACAACCCCTGTGATAGCAGCAAAGGAGCCTGAAAAAATCTCTGAAGTCTATAAAATGGGCTACAAAAGAATCAGCATGGGAATTCAGACTGTATCTGAAAGACTATTAAATGAGCTAGGAAGAGAAGGCGCCACTCATATATATGAGCAAGCAACTCAAAACATTAGAAATGCAGGATTTAAGCAATTTAATGTGGACCTTATGTATGGCTTTTTACATCAGACCAATGAAGACTTCGAAAGCACAATCCGTTATGCTATCTCATTAAATCCTGACTACATAACTCTCTACCTCAACCGCTACAAAGGTACAAAGCTTGAAAAGGAAGCAGAGGGTGTATCTCTGTATAAAATAATCTGCCAGTACCGCTTAGCTTACAAGATATTGATTGAAAACGGATATATGGCAAATGTAGGTAAAAATACATTCAGCAAAATCAAGAATGACTATGGAACAAGTGACTATCTTACAAAAAGGGTAATCGACGGAATACCATATGTCGGCATGGGTCTTGGAGCCCAATCCTTTGGAATGGATTATCTTGCATACAACGAAGGTGCTGCAAGCAAGCAGCTTGATAGGTACAAGGAGAAAATTCAAAACAATATGTTCCCTATTCAAGATATCTATTCTTTGCCAAAGGACGAATCCATAGCAAAAATGGTATCTGTTGCCTTTTATTTTGGTTTTATAGATTTTGATGCTTTTCAAAAAAGATTCAATATGTCATTTTGTGAATATTTCAAAGAAGAGATTGATTTCGTTGTCGAGAAAGGCCTTATGGCGCTCGATAACAACAGGCTTATCCTTACAGAACGTGGCTCTGATTATATAAATGGTGTTATTCCGCTCTTTTATTCAAACCGATCCAAGTTAGAGCTATCTGAGCTATTTAAAAACACACCAAAAACATCAGACGGCGAAGCGGAGTTTTTAAAGGCATATAAAATTGACAATTATGAAAGACCTTCCCTTGCTACAGACATAGTTGTCTTATCCTCAAAAGATCCTGATTGCAAGCAGCTTTCTGTTCTCATGATAAGACGCGGAGAGCATCCATTTATGAACAGCTGGGCTCTACCAGGCGGCTTCGTCAAGCCTGATGAATCAGTTGAACAGGCAGCATATCGTGAGCTTAAGGAGGAAGCAGGAGTATCAGACGTCACGCTTTCCCAACTTCATGTATTCAGTGAGCCAAAGCGTGATCCTAGAGGATGGATCGTGTCATGCTCATTTATTGCATTCACTGAGGATAAAAACGTTTCACTGCTATTTGGCGAGGACTCAATTGACGCCCAGTGGTTTGATCTTACTTACAACAAGCTCGATGTGTCAGCTGATGAAAACAAAAACCACGAAAATTACTTTATTGATCTTAGGAATGTCGATATATCGCTGTCTGCAAAACTTGAAGTAACAACAACAGGCACTGGATTTAGCAAAAATGTCCAGTATAACATAATAGAAACAGATGGGATTGCATTTGACCATGCGAAAATACTTGCATTGGCTGTGGATCGCATATGCGAAAAGCTTAAATAGAGTGCATTTCTTATAAAACAATTCCTCAAAGTCTTTGCTCCAAATCAAAGTCTTTGAGGAATTATACTTTAAAGCATAACCTTACATTGCATAATGCATCATAATGCCTTCACTATTTATCAGTATGATCTGATATATTAAAGACCTTCAAAGCGTTTGCAGTTGTTATCCGCGCAACGTCCTCAAATTTCATTTCTTTAACCTCAGCGATCTTTTCAGCAACAAACCTGACCAAGCTTGAGTCATTTCTCTTGCCTCTGAATGGTTCTGGAGTAAGGTACGGACAATCTGTTTCAATAAGCAGCTTCTCAATTGGAACAAATTTAACAACATCTCTAAGACTTCTTGCATTGTGGTAAGTTATTGGACCTCCGACAGAGATGTAAAAATTATTTTCAAGAACCTCTCTCGCCATTTTTATATCGCCTGAAAAGCTATGAATGATTCCTCCAACATCTCTTGCACTTTCCACCTTAAGTATATCAAGTGCATCTTCATTCGCATCCCGAATATGTACTACTATTGGCAGCTTCAGCTCCTTTGCGAGAGTTATCTGCTCTGCAAACCATTTTTTCTGTACATCCCTAGGTGATAAGTCCCTGTAATAGTCAAGTCCAATTTCTCCTATTCCAACCACCTTCTTATCCCCTGCAAGACTTCTAACTTTTTTCAAAACCTCATCATTCATTTCCTTTGAATAATGCGGATGTATTCCGACTGTTGCATAAATATAGCTATATCTTTTCGTCAGTGAAACAGACTGTTCCATAGATCTAATATCATAAGATACATTCATAATGTATGAAACTCCGCTGTCATGAGCTTTTCTAATTGCCTCATCTCTATCTTCATTAAATCTTCTATCATTAAAATGTGCATGTGTATCAAAAAGCATTTGTATCATCTCCTCTTATTTTTGAAATCGCCTTAGGTGATTCCTAATTAAAATCTTTCTTCCTTATTTTAGCCATCCATCTCCTATGCGGCAATGTATCCTTAGCATATCTGATGACCATTCCCTCTGCTCCAAACTCAGGATTGAATACAGATTTCTGACTAAGTATAAATGATCCCATGTAAAAAATCTATTTGTCTCAGTGTCGTATATATCAAAAACTATGAACTTCCTTGATGCAAAGTACTTGCCACCATTCTGTATTTTTTCTCCACAAAGCTCTCCATATATAATTACACTCTTTAGCACTTCAATATTTTTATCTTCAATCAGTTTTGTAATCATATCCCCAATTTCAAAATAAAAGGCATCTCCCTTATTTTCTCGTTCACAAATATGCTCTCTTTTCTGTATGTGAGTGACAGCACCGTCTGTTACCCTTATTCCCATGTTGGTACCATCAATTTTTTCTGTAAAAACCAACTCTTCCATAGGTATGTAATGTAAAGCAGCTGTTTCTGGTAAAATTTCTCCATTTGTTGCATCCCACTTCTTACCTTTTGTACCAGATGGAATTAACTTAAATAGCGTTTTCATTTCAGGGTACTTAATAAAATTTTCGTTCTTCAACTTTTTCACTTCCTTTTTAATTTAGCAAAACCGCAAAGCGGCTTTTGTTTCTTCTGTAACCTGTCGTTAGAAATTATGGGTACCATAATTTCCTAGACATATATAAAAATCGGTTAAGTCCTATTTCATTGACTTAACCGCTTTAATAAAGTTTGTCGATTATTCAAATTATAAACACTTCTCACAAAGAGGATTTAGCCAATGCATATTAATATTCTCTTTTTCATATTGATATAATTCAAAATAATTCATTGTCATCCTCCTTTCAAATTTATTACAAGCTTCTTGTCTCAGTAACACTTTCCAAGGCATAGTGTTAATATAATATCACGGTTGAATATAATGTGTCAATATATTTTTTTGCATCGCACTTCTTTTTTATCCTATATTAAATTCATTATTAATCTTACATTTAGCAGATAGATAAATATAAAAGATTAATCGTATTTAATATACATAAAAAATATTTTTAAAATTACGGCAGAACCGAAAATCACTCATTATATAATTTAGGTAATTCCTAAAAAAATAACTGGACAATTAGCAAGAAATTAGCAATTTTTTCGCAAATTATATTAGGTTAATACCAGTATAATTGATTTACACTAAATTAATAATGAGGAGGTGAAAAAGATGAACCAATTAGTACTTGAGAAAAAGTTTCTAACATTTATGATGGATGTGAAAAGAAAATTAAAATCCGACATCCTAGATAGAAATATGGAAAAGGAGACACTAGGTTCTCTAGAAGTAAAGTATATAGCAGCTTTGAAGGATACAAAACAGTTGTTTATTGTAGAAGAAATTGCAAAAAAATATGAATATATTAGAACCCATTGGATTGGTAGTCCTATCATAGACGCTTTATATATTGACTCGGATGATTTCAGGGCTATATTCTTGGCGGTCAGGGATGAGTACAAATCTCTCGAATCTGAAAAATATAACTACGGAAACGATTCTAAAATATGTAACGAAATTCAAAACGCAATTATCAAGGAAAATATAAAATCACTTTCCAACTACACTTTTGATACAACGGTCAATATTTTGTATGCAATTGAACTTGCTATTGCAGCACACCATGGTATTTCCATGGATGAAATGGAATATATAAAAATGTCCAACACACAAAAAGAGTTTGTAAAGTATTATCATCTATACAGGACAGATCCTAAACAAATCGAGGCACATGATTTTTGCAACCATGACCATATAAAGAGCTTTTCACTGAATTATTATGCCATGGTCAAGGTCATGTCAGATATATACAAAAGTGAAGAAAATACCAGAGGATTTACTGTACATGATGCTGGTACCAATACATCCCAGCTTGCATTGATGCTTTCTACATTGAAGGAAGATGAATTAATGCAGCTAAAGGTTAATGAAATAATAGCCTCAGACCTTCTTATATTGAACTCAGATCAATCCTTAAGGTATACTGGGCAATTTCATGATAGTAAGCAAATAAGGTTTGTTGAACAGGATTTTTGTGATGAATCAAAAGAACTGCCAGAAGCTGATGTTACTATTTTATTTGATGTTCTTGAGCATTTTCCTACAGAGGAATCCTCCTTTCATATCATGGAGAGGTTCTGGAACCGTACCCGCAAGCTTTTGATTGTTCATGTTCCATTCGAGGAAGTGCCTGATGCACAGTGGGGCCACTATATAACCTTTAACAAACTCAAATTATCGAGATGGGCCGAAAGGTTACCTGACAGCTTATCATTAGGTGATGCTTACAGCTTCACAGATAATGTCAAATACTCGGACTATGGGTTTTTAATACTGAAAAGAACATTTGAAACATAGTGACATTTATAAATGGGGGTTTAGATGAAAAGTATAAAAGAGCATAAGGGATTTTACTGCATAAGGCCATTTACAGAGATTCAAATAACAAGTTACCATATGACAATGTGCTGCTGCGAATCTTGGCTTCCAGATTTTAACGCTGGAGATATAGAGGAATTCACTTTAAAGGAAGTATGGAATTCCGAAAAAATGCAAGACTTAAGGCAAAGTGTTTTAGATGGAACTTATAGCTTATGCAGTAAAGAAAATTGTCCCTATTTAAAAAGCGAAAACTTTAAAATATATAGCAAAGATGAGCTAAAGGCTGTTGTGGATGCGGAAGATTGCGGCACAGAGCTTGAATCATCACTTTGGCATGTAAGGCAGTTTGCACCATGGATAAGGAGAATTCTTGACAGCAAGGTATTTATGGATATCCCTCCTGCCGTATACAACCTTTCATATGATGAGACATGCAACTTAAAATGCCCAAGCTGCAGGTCAGAAAGCATTGTTTATGCAAATGGTGAGGAACTTGACCGTAGACATAAAATTCACAAAAACATTTTTGATGATATTGAAAAATATGGTTATGAAAATGCAAGGCGTTTTTCTGTTACTGGCTCTGGTGATCCTTTTATTTCGCGTATATATCAGGATCTGCTTTATAATTTTGATGGAAGAAAATATCCTTTGTTAAAGTTCTTTATATTGACCAACGGATTGCTGCTAACACCCGAAGTATGGGAAAAAATGAGCAGGATACACTCAAACATTGAAAGTATATTTATTTCTGTTGATGCTGCAACATCTGAAACGTACGAGAAAATAAGGGTAAACGGAAAGTATGACAGGCTCCTTGAAAATGTTGAATTCCTGGGCAAAAAGAGAAAAGAAAACAAATTGGAAAATCTAACGTTTGCATTTATTGTTCAGAAAAATAATTATAAAGAAATGGCTGATATCATAGAAGTTGCAAAAAGGCATAATGTTGACCAGATTGCTTACAGCTCCCTCGACGATTGGGAATCATGGGGAAAGGAAGATTATTTTAAACATGCAGTTTGCAGTCCCGATCATCCCGAATATTCGGAATTCCTGGGAATATTAAAAAACCCTGTATTTGACGATCCTATTGTAAACTTAGGCAACATAACAGGCCATAGAATCAGAGCATTGAACCAAGATCCAAATATCCCATTAGGGAATCAAATATAGTAAAGCACTTTGGAAATTCAAAAAGACTACAAAAACTAAAAACATTAAAAACACAAAAAAGGAGATATGTACCATGAGAGAAATAACAAATAAAATACTTGATATTCTTGTTGAAGTTAAGGAAAACCCAGTTTTAGCAGATGAGTTTAGTGAAAACAGTAAAATATTCGAGGATATAGGTTTGGACTCCCTCGAAATGATAAACTTTGTTCTTAAGGTGGAAGATGAATTCAATATCGAAATCAATTTCGATCAGTTTGATTATTCAAAGATGGAGGATGTAAGAACTTTCGCATCTTTCATAAAGACTGGCAGTGAATCTGGCAGTCTCCTGGAGTCTTAATATGACAGGCTCTATATATATGGGGGATCTGGATTCCGAAAAGTACTGGAACGACGGTAACCTGGCAAAGCTGCCTGCTTTTGAAGACAACAGCAGTACTGGAATAATCCATTCAATGGATGAACTCCTGTTTCCTTTTTGTAATAAGGACGATGATGTTCTTGTTACAAGGTTTGCTTTTGATAAGGCACTAAAAGAGTATCTTAATACTGTGGGTTTTAAATTCAGGTGCAACTGCTGGGATTACCATACCGAGCAGGATGATACCCAAAGAACAATTTTTGAAATTATTTCAGGGGATGAGTTTAAACTTAAGAATTTTTTTAACAATGCTAAAGGATGTACATATTTTTCGCCATATTCAATAGTACCCTATGCTGGTATTTTAAAAGACAAAGTCGACTTAAAAAATTCTATTCCTGACTTTGAAGCAGTAAAAAAGGTTAATTCAAAAGAGTATTCCACTATACTCGGTAAAGAGTTGGGGTTTGGCTCACACAGCGATGTTGTATATTCGAGTGTTGAGCTTGTAAAAAAAGGTAACAACCTGTTAGAGAAAGGCAATTTCCTTATTAAAGAGATATTCGGGGTATCAGGAAAGGGCAACCTTTTAATTAATTCAACCAAGCTTCTCGAAAGGATTGCTAAGTATATTGAAGCCTCTGAAGCAAAAGGAAAGAACTGCACATTTGTTATTGAAGAATTTTTAGACAGAGAACTTGATTTTTCCTGTGGGTTTATTATACGAGAAGATGGTATTACAGAAATAGTAAGTATACAAAAAATGCTTAACCACCAGTTTAATTACGGTGGCTCAGAGGCTGCTGATGAAGAGTTTGTTGATTTTTTATATAATAAGGGATACTTTGAGGCTATAGAAATAATCTCAAAAGAACTCTATAAAGACGGCTACTTTGGGGAAGTGTGTTTGGATTCGATGCTTTTAAAGTCAGGGGATATTGTACCTGTAATAGAAATCAATGCTAGAAAGTCCATGGGGTTTGTAAACAGCAGGATTGATTCCCACCTCTCAAAGTATGACCTAAAAGGAAACCTGATGAATATTAATCTGGGTATTCCAAATGATTTAAAGTTTGAAGATATTCTTGAAAGACTAAAATGTAATGAAATTTTATATACTTTGGGTAGAGAATCTGGAATACTTCCAGTATCTTCAAACACTTTATTTATAAATAGAATGCTAAGTGGGAGTAAAACTGAAAATCAGATATATAAGGGGAGAATGTACCTTTCTGTCATTTCAAAGGATGAATGTGACAAAGAAAGACTTATAAATGGTTTGGTTTGCACTCTCGGAGAATTGTCTTGCAAGATCTACAGTAAACTTTGAAAAGATGAGGTAATTATTTATGCAACCCAAAACAAGCGTTAAATTCGATGTTAAGACATTCGACAGGATGAAGCGTACCATAGAAAATATGTCGGTTACATATAAAAACCGCTTGCAGGATCCTACCTATGCAAGAGATATACCTGAGGAATTCGGGCTTCAACTTACAAACAGGTGTAATTTAAGATGCAAGCACTGTTTTCAGTGGAATGAAGAAGGCTTTTTTCACAACTTAGACCAGTCTTCCCAACAAGAAGAGATGGATATTGAAATTGTAAGAAAAATATTCAATCAGACGAAATCAGCCAAATCAAATGTCTACCTTTGGGGTGGCGAGCCTCTTTGTTATGGCAAATGGGAAGAACTGTGCAGTATCTTAGAGGAAGATCCTAGATGGACGGTACTTTGTACGAATGGAGTACTGATTGATAAGAAAATTGATTCCATCATAAGGATTTCGGAGTCGCTTGCAATAATGACGAGTGTGGACGGGTTCGAAATTGAAAACGATGGAATCCGCGGCAAAGGAACATATAAGAAGGTAATGGAAAATATCGACCTTCTGATGGACTTGAAGAAAAAGGGCATTTTTAAGGGCGAGATGACTGTAAACTGCGTTATAAGTGAAGAAATGTCGGGTAAACTCTATGAGTTTATGGAGTATTTTGAGCAAAAAGGTATAAATACAGTGTACTTTTGTTTTCCCTGGTACATTCCAAGAAACACTGCATGCAAGATGGATGAATACTTTAAGGAAAAATTCACTGGACTTTTCAAACTAGATGAAACTGTTCCTTCAAGTTGGTATTCCTATACTCACAGCTTAAACAGTGATATTATTCCAGTCTTAAAGGAACAGATCTGGAAAATCAACAACCGTGTATGGAAAATCAGAATCCGTTTTCAGCCAGCTCTTGAATTGGATCAGATTGACGGTTTCATTTCTGATTCGGAAGTTCCTGCACAAGGAAGAAAAGCATGCCTTGCCATGTCAACGAGATTAAATCTCATGGCTAACGGCGAAGTGACCATATGCAAGCTCTTTCCAGAGTTTGTAGTGGGCAACCTCAACGATCACGATTTACATGAGATATGGCACAGCGAGAAGTTTAAAGAGTTCAGGCAGACTATTGGCTGTGGGCTCATGCCAGTTTGTTCAAAGTGCGTGCTTTTGTACCTGCATGGGGTATAATCATACCGCTGCCAAGCAGCAATGCTACGCGGGTCAACGCGGTGAGGTTTTCAAGGATTAATTCCTAAAAAAGTTTGTTTTTAAACAAACTTTTTGGGAGGAATTATTAATATAAAGGAGAACAAAATGAGGTTCAGTTTTGTAATACCAACATATAACAATAAAATACTGCTAAAAAACACCCTAGAAGCCCTGAATAACCAGACTGGGTATTCTAGAGAGGACTATGAGGTTGTGGTTGTTGAGGATGGATCTACCGACAATACGAAAGATTATATAAAAGGTGTAAACAGAAATTATAATCTGAAGTACCTGTACCTTGAGAGATGTGAGGATTCATGCCGAGCAAGGACAAGAAACCAAGGCTGGAAAAATGCTGAAGGCGAATTTATCGCGTTTATTGACTCGGATATAATCGTGAAAAATGACTACTTGCACGAGCTTGACAGGTGTTTTTTGATGAGTGAGGATATCTATGTGCTCGGAAACAGATTGATGGTGGATGAAGTGGTAGGATATGAAGATGTTGCAAATGGCAATATATTCAGGAGATACTATTTTGACAAGGATAGACAACACCTTCTTGAATTTCGTTACTTCTTATACAATATATCCTCATTTAATGCGAATACCTTGATGTGTCCATGGGTGCAGACATATAGCTGTAATTTTGCTGCGCCAAAAAAATGGCTTCTTAAGACGGGCGGTTTTGATGAGAATTTTAAGGCTTGGGGCATTGAAGACATTGAAGCAGGCTACTCGCTTTACAAATCAGGGGTTCAGATGATTATCAACCCAAAGCTTGATGTTCTGCACCAAAACCACGGACCACGAAATGACCTGATCATCGAAAAGAAAAAGGTTTCTGGATACGAGAAGAATATAGATTATTTTATACAAAAGCACCCTGAGGCACTTAAAATGACTCCTAAAATTGCATATAAGTTTTTGAAGGGAGAAATGTCAAGCAGTAAAGTGATGATGGAATTACCAGTAGAAAAGGTGGAAATTGAATTCAGGGATAAAGACAAACTGGAAAAAGTAAAACAGGTAATACTTGAATTGATAAAAAGAAATGATATTAAGCCGATTTTATACGATTATGTGGAAGATACCGATATTGATATATGGCTTCAGCTTTTAAAATGCAAAACAAATTTCATACGGTATTATCCAATGTCAAAGCAGGTGGACATTCCAAAACTGAGAGCTTATATCGACAACGAAAAGGAACTCCAGAAATTAAGGAATGAAAGTGAAGCATCATGAGGGGTTTTATAGCGGCATTAATAGTACATACGAAAACAATATTTTTTTACAGAGGGTCATTTGTAATATCGCTTATAATAGATCCAGTGTATTTCCTTATAAACTTTGCATTGGTTTCAAGCATATATGCACATAACAAGGCTGACAGTATAGAAGGCTACAGCATAACCCAGATGATATGGTATTTTGCTGCTGTTTCCTTTACATGGTACTTCATTTACAACTCGGCTGACACAAGTATATCTGGAAAGGTATTGTCGGGGGCTTTGACATCTGAATTGCAAAAACCGCTTTCCCTGTTTCAAAATGAGCTTGCTGATGCAATGGCAATAAGACTTTTAAGTGTAGTGTTCAACTTTATTCCAAGCTTATTTATTTACAGCATATTCAGCTTTCCTGATTTTCTGTCGTGGTTGTCGATGCTTAAATTTCTAGTTGTCGTGTCTTTTGCCTTTATAATATTTTTCGAAATCAACTTCCTGATTGGTATGGCTTCTTTCATCATTAAGAGCAACTACTCAATACAGGGAATAAAGTTTTTTTTGATTAACCTGACAGCAGGAGCATTTATACCGTTGGACTTTTTTCCAGTATGGTTTAATGACATCATTAAATTTCTGCCTTTTCAGTACCTGTTTTATTGGCCTATACAATTTTTCTTAAATAGGACAAACTGTCAGGGTATTTATATGTTTTTAAAGATTATTTTGATACAGACATTCTGGTGCCTAGCCTTATACGGGCTGTGCAGATTCTTCTGGTCAAAAGCGTTAAAAAGATTTTGTGCAGTCGGAGGTTAATGAAATTTGACTATATTCAATTTGTTTGTTTTCAACTGTAAAAGCATACTTTCGAGGCACATGCAGTACAGGGCCGATTTTCTGATTGGAGTATTTGTATCACTTGTTGTTGCATTTGCCCAGCCATTGATACAGTTGGTATTTTACAAGGGTGTTAATGGCTTTGAGGACTGGAACATTGATCAGATTATAGTTTTCCAGGGAGTTATGATGGTCTGGATAGGAATAAAGGATACCTTGTTTGGAAGAGTGCGAAGTGACGTGCAGACTATGGTAAGAGACGGGTCTTTTGACCGACTTCTGAACAAGCCTTATTCACCTCTTGTTCTCATTTTCAGCGGTGGGTTTAACTTTTTAGGTATAGGCCCCTTACTGGCAGGTTTGGCTGTTTTCTTTTATAGCTTGAGCAGAAATGCAGTCAGCCTAGGAATTTCAGATGCTTTAATTCTAATGGTCTTTTGGGTTTCGGGTCTGGTATTATATATTGCTATTTTAACAGTATATTGTGCAGTACTTATTCACCTGATGTCCATGAACCGTTTGGAGGAGATAATGGATAAATTTCTGAGGTTGTCAGAGTACCCTTTAAATATTTATCCTCAATCAGCACAGTGGATACTTACACTGCTTCTGCCCCTTGCTGTATGGATTTATTTCCCTTCGCAGGCCATCCTTAAAAGACTTGACGGATCATCTTTTATAAGTGTTGCAGTATGTATCATATTGCTTTTTGCGAGCATTAAGTTTTTTAATATATCCCTAAGAAAGTATTCAAGTGCAGGAGGATAATATATTTGTTTTCAGCGGATGAGATAATATCGGTTAAAAATTTAAAAAAAGAGTTCAAGGTACCACAGAAAGATGGCGAAGGACTTATAGCTTCAATAAAACAGCTATTTAACAGAAAGCATGTCAATGTAACAGCCGTTAATGATATATGCATGAGTGTCAGAAGGGGAGAAATCAGGGCTTTGATCGGTCCAAACGGTTCGGGAAAATCCACTACAATAAAAATCCTTACTGGGACACTTTATCCTAATGGTGGATCTGTAAAGGTTGCTGGTTTTATACCCTGGATGGACAGGAAGGCATATTTAAAACGAATTGGAGTTGTAACTGGACAGAGATCAGGACTGATGTGGGATTTGCCACCTATTGATACTTTTGCATTCAATAGAGAAATTTATAAAATACCCCGTGAAAAGTATTTGAGAACATTAAGTGAGTTCACTGAACTTTTAGACCTTTCAGAAATTATCAAAAGACCTGTAAGACAGCTGTCGTTAGGTGAGAGAATGAAGTGCGAGGTGGTATGCGCGATTTTACATGAGCCTGAGATTGTGTACCTAGATGAACCTACAATAGGGCTGGACTTGAATGCAAAAGCATCAATCCATAAGTTTATTAAAAAAATAAATCAGGAGAAAAACACCACATTCATACTCACTACCCATGATCTTGATGATGTTGAGAACCTTTGCGAAAACATAACAGTTATCAATAAAGGTTCAATTGTATATATGGACTCCATAAAAAATATAAAAAATCTTGTTTCCAAAAAGCGCATTGTAAAACTTATCTTTTCTGAAGAGATCGAAATGGAGGCTTTGAAAGACTATGAGATTATTGAATGGAAACCATTAGGTGCTAAAATCAGGGTTGATCTGGGAGAGAGAAGTATTCAGGGCATTATTGCAAACGTAATAAAAGCAGTCCCCTGCATTGATTTTATGATTGAAAGCATAGGGATTGAAGAGATAATCAGCCAGATTTATACATGGTAATTGAGACTAAGTCAAAAAAGGAGATTAATATGGGAATCGAAGAATTAAAAGCAAGGATAAAACATATAGACATAGCGGTTTCATTATACTGCAATCTGAAGTGTAAGATGTGCGATTACAAAGATCCTAATGCAAATGAGGCAGCACTAAGAAAAGAGGATGTGTTCAGATTATTGAAGGATGCCACAGAGCTTGGACTGGAAAGTGTAGCTTTTTCAGGCGGAGAAGTTTTAATGAGGAAGGATATTTATGAAATTATTTCGTATGCCAGAGACCTTAATATCAGTTTAATAGAAGTTATTACAAACGGTACATTGTTAAACGAAGAAAATGCAAAAAGGCTTGTTGAAGCAGGAATGACAAATGTAAGTATTTCACTTGAAGGTCCAGAGCATATTAATGATTTCATCAGAGGAGAAGGCACATACAAAAAGGTAGTCGAGGCAATAAAAATCCTAAAGAAATATGAAGAAAAGATTGTAATCGCAGTCAATATAGTGATTTCAAAATACAATTACAGCAATTTATTTGAATTCACAAAATTCGTGTATGAAGACCTAGGGATCGGATATATAACTTACAACCCTCTTAATAAGGATATGATGGGCGCCAATCTTGAGAAATACCATAATGAGTTAGTTGTGCTGCCTGAAGATATTCCTTCTATCAATAAAGAAATAGAAAAAATAATAGATTATAGCAATTCGAAAGGTATTTATTCAATATCCGAAGCTTATATGAGAAAGATACCCGATTTCTTTCTTGGTAAGAGAATAGCACCTGAAAAACCATGTCTAATTCCATCGGAATCATGCGGAATTGATAGGGCTGGAAATGTATTCCCATGCTGGGTTGAATATAAAAGTGCAGGAAATATCACAAAGGAATCGCTCAAAGAAATAGTAGCAAAGGATATCTACAAAAAGCAGTGCGAAGCAGCATTGCATAATAAATGCAAAGGCTGCCTTGTTTCATGCTATGTTTCCGCTCACCAAATTGAACCCAAGCAAGGGGCGATGAATGATGCAGTATAGCTATATAAGCTACCTTGACTACCACAAACCCTGTTATAAGCTTTCAGTCAATGAGGTTTTGGACAAGGTAGATGACACTCAAAAAAATAAGAACTATATTTCCAAGTACAGCAACCTTGATGAGATTTCAATAGAGCTACGTTATAACCAATTTGAAATGTATGACGAAATGATGCAAAGGTATTTTGAATCTCACAATCGCGATGATATTAGGTATTTGATATTTACAGGAAAAGATTATTTTACAAACAGCGGAATGAGCGTTCCATACTACCTAGTCGGTAAATACCAGCTTAATAATGCAAGCATTATTGCTTTGAACGTGGGCTGTTCTGGAACACCACAGGGTATTGAGCTTGCCGATCATATTATAAAAGCTGATCCCACCAAGAAAGTTATGATAGTTTCACTATCTAAGATAGGTAGCATTGAGGAAAGATATGAATGGCCGTCACTAAATGGCGATGCAGCTGGGATTATGGTTCTGGGGAATGAAGGTTTTTTAAGGATACTTGATTGTTACAGTTTGTCAGACGGAAGTGTAAGCTTAGAAAGGTGCACAAACATAGCGAATCACGTCGAAATGGATCTAATGAAGAGAGAAAACCTCCTCATGCTTAATGTAAAAAAAATGCTACTTGATATTCTAAATCGCAATAACCTGTCTGTTAACGATATACACAAGTATGTACCACAAACCATACATTACCTGCTGTATAGAATGTATGCAAAAAGTATCAATGTAAAACTGGACAGATTTTTTCTGGATAATATACCATATGGCGGTCATTTAGGTGATGTGGACAGCACACGAAACTTAAAGGATGCGTTTTTAAAATACAATGAATCCATAGGCAACAAATACATGTTGTTTACTTTAGGAGATCTTGGTGACAACTTCAGCTATAACGCAGTACTGATGGAGAGTTGCTAAGGATCATATATTCGTATAAAAGGAGTTTTAAATAATGACTAAACAGCAGTCTGATAAAAATTTTTTAATGTTGATAATGGAGCTAAAGAAGAATTTAAGAGCTGATATTTATGACAGAAACACCAGCAACGAAACATTGAGAACACCAGCATTAAAGTATATATCGTCACTTAGAAACAGTGAGCAACTTTTATTAGTTGAAGAACTTGTTAAAAAACATGATAAAATGAATACATACAGGATTGAGAACCGATTCATGGAAGCGGTATATGTCGACATGGAATACGACAATAATGCTATATTCCTAACGGTAAAAGAAGATTTTAAATCGCTTGATTCAGAAAAATTAAACTATGGCAATGATTCTCATATATCTTCTGAAATTCATAAATCAATCACTGATCAGAATTTGAAATCGCTCGATAATTATGGTTTTGACACTACTGTGAATATTATCTATGCTCTTGAAATGAGTATAGCCAAATTTTTTGGGATTTCCATGGATGAAATGTCCTATATAAAAATGTCAAATACCCAAAAAGAATTTGTTAAGAACTATAATGATTACAAGTCAACCCCTGACTTGGTAAGAAATTATAACTGGGATGACTATGACCATATAAAGAGCTTTTCACTCAATTACTATGCAATGATTAGGGTAATGTCAGATGTTTTTAAGAGCGAGGGAAATATTGTGGGATTTACTGTACATGACGCAGGAACCAGCAACTCGCAGCTTGCCCTGATGCTATCCACTTTAAAAGAATATGACTTAATGGGACTAAAAGTAAAGGAAATCATCGCATCGGATCTGGTTCTTGAATGTCAGGACAAGACAACAAGGTATATCAGTGAGTATAAGGATTCAAAGCCTATCATATTTGTACAGCAGGATTTCACCGATGAGTCCAAAGAACTTCCCCAGTCTGATGTAACTGTTTTAAACGATGTCCTTGAGCATTTCCCTACAGACGAGCTTTCTTTTCATGTCATGGAGAGATTCTGGAAACGCACCCGCAAACTATTGATTGTGCATGTTCCACAGGAAGATACACCTGGAGTGGAATGGGGGCATTACATAACATTCAATAAAGAAAAGCTTAAAAAGTGGGCTGACAGACTGTCTGGGCATATTTCTTTGGTAGATGACTACAGCTTTAATGAAAATACGAAATATACGGATTGCGGCTTTTTGATAATAAAAAGGGTAGATTAATTTTGGAGGTATATATGAATAATAAAATTGTAACTGTTTTATGCTCAGGTGTCGCCATGGGAGTGTATACACCAGCGTTAGCAGTAAGATATCAACTGGAAAACCACAACGTCAATACCCATGTTGTAGTATTGGAAAGTCTTTATGTGGAAGATAAGCGCAACAAGATCAACGATACAAAAAAAATATTTCATAAGGATTTCAGGATTGCAAAAAAAGCGCATGAGATGGCTAAGGAGATTACACACAGCCTAGACCCAGAACTGGTAAACCAGCTTTTTGCTGATTGGAAGAACCAGGACAGACAGCATTTTATTGTGTTTTCGGGGTTTTGGGTGCCAATTTTGATGAAATACAGAGAATTTGTACATCCTAAAAATGTGTATGCAGACCTTGTTATTGTAGATTCGGTTATTTCACCTTCATGGAAAAGCTATAAGGGAGAAATTCCTGAGAATTTTAACATAGAAAGGCTTTTTAACTGTGATGAAGGCAGGATAGTGCAAAAAATATTTACTCCAAAAGATCCAATACCGAGTTTCCTTGAAAGGGAAGACTCTCTAGTGATACATGGCGGTGGATGGGGTATGGGAACTTTCCAAAGCCACATTCCTGAATTAAATGAGCGCGGAATAGGGCTTAACATAGTTTTATATCTAAAAGAGGATAATTTTGAAAAAAATCACATGAACAGGTATTATATGATAGACCCTTCATGGAGACCTTGGCATAAGAACAGTCAGGGAAGAATTGAGTTCCCTCCGTTTGGTGAGGTATATTGTGAATCAGGTGAAGTTTTCTCAAACAGAGACGAGTATAATGAGCTGTTTTATATTATAGCAGGCTGCAAGGGTGTAATCAGCAAACCGGGAGGCTGCACACTCGTAGAGTCACTTGCTTCAGCTACCCCGATAATATTTCTTGACCCATTGGGTGAGCACGAAGAGAAAAACGCTGAACTTTGGACCAATTTAGGCTTTGGGATTGCTTATGAGGATTGGAAAAACAGTGACTTTTCCTTTGATGTCTTGGAGAGGCTTCATAATAACCTTTTGATTGCAAGGGAACTGAAATTTGATTATGTTGACTCATATGTAAAGAAGATGCAGTTCAAGGGGGGTAGACATGAACCTGGTAGCGGTTAATTCTTAATTCACTGACTTAGGCGATTTCAAAAATTTAACAACTAAACATACTATATTAAATACACTATTAATATAAAATCAATATTTTTGAAATCGCCAGTTGACCAGTTATTTTTTTTGAATCAACTTAACCGCTCTAACAATTGGTTCAATTAACTAAATCTCGTAAACTTTGAACATTTTCTTTATTCGCTTTTGCCCATTCTTTATAGTCTTTAACTGAATTGATATCAAAAACGATTTTTTTATTACCTTCGGTTAACTTTTGCAGAGCAGGTATTAGCTCATTATTACCTTGTTCAACTTCATCAATAATAAAAGGCAAAGCAGGAGTTCCAAGCTTAATAACTTCTTCATTTTTTGCTTCTGAGTTTTTATCAGATTTAATTATACTTTTGAAATTTGTAGATAGGTTTTTTAAATGAGCATCCCATTTTTCTGACCATTCTTTGGCCGTTGCCCACCCAAAATTGTCTCCTTTTAAATCAACCTTCGCAATTCTTTCAGCAGCAATTGCAAGAATATATTCACTTAAACCATTTTCACTGCTTTCATCTACTTTTTTCTTTATAATTGGAAGAGCATCAGGTCCTATGTCTACTAAATTATCAAATTCGTTTAAGTTTTTAATGCTGTCATAAGGGCTTGAACTCGCTGACGGAGGCAAACTAGATATCTCATTCATTATTAAATTCAAATTGGTATCAACTGCTATTTCTGCTGCATTCACATTTGAAGAACGAGACGGAATTAATATAATAAATACAACTAACACCACTAATGTTGTTGCAGATAATGCTATTAAAGGTTTTCTAATATTTTTAAGTATTTGAAATATACTTTTTTTATCTCTACCTTTCATAATATTACTCCACATTTTGCTATATACTTGCGGGTTTGTCTCGTTTTCAATTCTGTTTAGTTCCTCATCAATTGCCGATTTAACTAAATTTTTCATTTTCATAATTAATCATTCCTTTCTGTAAATAGTTTTCTATTTAAAATACGTTTCCCATTAAATAGTCTTGATTTTACTGTTCCTTCCTTACAGCCCATTATCTTCGATATTTCTTTAATACTAATATCGTAATAATAGTAAAGTATAATTGATAATCTATAGTGATCATCAAGTTCATAAATTGTTTTAATAATTTTACTATTAAGTTCTTTTTTTAGTAGCTCATTTTCTGGTAAAGCAAAATCATTATTATCTATAGAATACATTTCATTATCATCATAATTTGTATAATCTTCTTTTTTATCCTTTAATAGGTGTCTTGCACATGTATTAAAAATAATTTTATATAACCATGATTCAAATGTTACTAGCAATTTTAGCTGCTTAATATTCGAGAAAACTTTTATAAAGATTTCTTGTGTTATGTCCTCAGAATATTTGTCATTTTTTAAAAACATTTTAACACTACAGTAAACTCTCTTATTATAGTATTCATATATTTTTCTAAGCCCTTCTGACTCTCCATTTTGAGCAGATATTAAAATGTGCTGTTCAATCATATATGCACCCACCTATTTCTTAGTTACTTTATTTTCTAACTCATTTATTAAGATACATACTTTTTAAAAAAGTTCAAAATATTTAATTTAGGCGATTCCAAAAATTTCCTTGGTCAATTATTAATGGTGAAGAGTAATAAATTCAGTATTTTTGAAATCGCCTCATGATTTCCTCCAATATTGATGTTTCATTATTTCAGCATAAAAAGACCTCTTTAGAAGGAGGCCTTTTATATGTAGAATTTGTAATATATAAGTAATATTGACTACTGCCCTGTTATTTCAACATTGTCAAGATACACATAATCTGAGGAACCGTTATGGCTTGTCTTAAACCGTATATTAAAACCAGCATTATTCCAAGATCCTTCAGGTAGATTCCATGTCTTCACAGTCCATCCGCTGTTTCCTGTCAGGTCTTCCAATGTAAACCATGAACTGCCATCATACCACTCGCAAATGAAATGATCATTAGACTCACAATATCTAGAATATCGTGCATATTTTAACTGAATATTATTCTTCCCAACCGTGCTGATTTGTTTGGTCAGACAATCGCTACTGTTAAAACGGGCAGCGAATGAACCCGCATATTTATAAGTTGTTTGTGTATTGCATTCACTGTTTATCCATCCTCCTGCTGTAAAGTTGTTACTTTCGAACCCGTCGCTGAAAAGGGTACTTATGTGCGGTGTATCTGATGTATACTCAATATGCAGCAAGGGTGCAAATTGGGCACCTCCGACGTATGATTCAGCACACCTTGAGCTACCGTCTGTACCGCTAATAATTATTACCATTGAATTCCCATTGCTCCAGCCAGCCCGATTTATGATTTGCTGAATAATTGCCTGTAAATCAGGTGTTCGTTCATTTTCAGTTGCAGCACCAACGGTATTCCAAGCAGAAGGTGTCCAGTTGACTGCTGCTTGAGTCCTTGTCCGAGAGGAAACATTATAGGCACCTGTAGTAAACGAATCTGCATTATCAGACGCCTGACCCTTTATTGTCAAACTAGCCGCACCAGATCCAATCTCATCACAAGTAAACTGAATATACGCCTTTGTAATTGTTGCATCTTTGGGTATGTTAATTCCATTAAAACGCATTCCAATATACTGGTTTGCAGAACCATCACAGGAAAGCTCAAGATCGGAACTGTTGCTATAAATACTGCCGTTGGATACTTTTTCCTCCACGTCGTCCATATCTGCTGCAATACCTATTTCAATTATTGTGCTGCCAGATTGTTGTGTTGGGGTTGGTGTAGCTGTTGTTTGTTGTGTTGAGGTTGGTGTAGCTGTTGTTTGTGTTGCGGTTGGTGTTGATGTACTGGTCGTTGTTGCTGTAGGCGCTGTACTGGTCTTTAAGATAGAATAGGTGTCTGTCATCTGCATATTGTCTGTTCTGTACGTACTAAACGTCAATTTCCCTCCATCAATTACAGCATGCGAAAATGTTGGAATATTGATTTGGGATCGGATAGCTGAATAAACCTCAGAGTTTGGTTTCAAGCTGTAATATTTACTGCCGCTGGCAGAGTTTAATGTAAAGTAAACTGTTCCAGTAGGATTGACCACATTGCCTTCACCGTCCACAGTTTGATTTGTTTGCGGAATATCCCCTAGCATCTGATAGGTTCTTGTATAGCAGTGATCATGTCCAGTAATTACTACATCTATGTCATTAGCATCGAAAACTGGAAACAGTGCAGCACGAAGGTTTAGAATTGTTGAATCGGTAGAATGATTTGCAGAACCATAAATGTCATGATGAAACATAACTATCCTCCAGACCTTATCTGGGTTGGATGCTATCGCTTGCTGAATAAAAGAGTTGTGTGTTGCTCCGCTTGTATTGTTTGTGTTGATGACCATAAATATTGCATTACCGTATGTAAAATAATAATCTGCACTTCCTGGTGAGGTAATACCATATTGTGTTGACAAATTAGGCAATTTGTAGTGGTAGTTATATTGATTGGCACCATTGTCATGATTACCAAGTGTAGGTGCGACAGGTATTCCTGTGAGCTGGGATGGAGAAAGGAATCCAGAGCATTGAGACTCACTGTTGTTGGTTTCAACCTGATCTCCAGTTGACATTATTAAACTCATACTTGGAAACATCTGTTGTGCAACATTTAGTGTATTATTCCATCCATTGGTATCTGTTGTTGTATTGCTCGAACCAATTTGTGGATCTCCCACTGCCAAAAAGCTAAAATGGTCTGCTGCATATGTTTTGTAGAAATAATTCGCTGTCCAGTTACCTGCACCATCACCCAGTCTGTATACATACTCGGTTGAAGCTGTAAGACCTGCTACTAATGCTTTATTTGAATAATAGCCAGTTGATGAGGAAGTCACAGTGCACAAATAGGTATTAGATTCACTCTCTGGAAATTCCGAACCCGACATGGCAGATTTTAATGCAATCTGTACTCTGCTTGATGTGTTTGCAGTTGAATACCAGCATAAGTTCAATTCATTCATGCTACTTCCTGGTGAAAGACAGACATTAGTGGAATTGTATACCGCTGCAACTACATTGCTTGGAAACATAATTAAAACTACTACCAGGAGTAAAAAGACAAAAACAGCATAATTACTTGCAAATTTCAGTATCTTTAGCATTTTGCAGCCTCCTATAAATTTTTTGACTTGTTTGGTTATTACGTTAGCAGATATAATACTATAAAAAAATTATTATATCCAAATTAATAGAAGGTTAATTTTGTATAAACAATTCTATTTTTATTAACAATTTTCATATAAGGATATTGAACAATCCTTCAGCAATACCATACCAAAACCAATCACTAGCATACATTCCCTGAGTATTATATATACTTGATTATTGGTATCATATATATGAGTAAGATGTCAATTAATACCAATCCAACAGTTATACACCCAAATATAATGACTCTCCACATTTCACACAATATCATGTTTAAGATGAAGCAGTAAGGAATATCAATGTGAAGAGATAAATAAATTATTAGTTCAAATTCCATCTGAATTCGGCAGGCATTACCTTTTTGTTTGTCCTATTTGTGCTGATTTCTATAAGTATTCTAAATAAAAAAATAAGGAATCCTTATCAACTTTGCCCTCCTTCTTTTACCAAAAGCTCTACAAACTCAACATCCGCAGGCATAAACTCATATGTTACAAGTTCATTCACACTCACCCATTCAGCAGAATTATGAACATTTAGTTTGATCTCTCCTCCGATTATTTCTGCATTATAGACCGTAAAAAATATCTCATTTTGATTGAAATGATATATGCTTGTTGTAAAAACACCAAGAACCCTAATATCTAGCTCAAGCTCCTCTTTGATCTCCCTTATGATACACTCTTCGAGGGTTTCTCCAACCTCCCTCTTACCACCTGGAAACTCCCACTGCATAGCACACTCATCATCTTCAGCACGCTGACATATTAAAATCTTATCTTTGTCACGAATAATTGCAGCTGTAACATCCTTCATTGAATTCACTCCATTATCATAATAATTAAGCTTCATTTTTTATTTTACATATATAGTATAAAAGTTTTGCACAGATTTCAATAACAAGAGGAAATATTGATGTATACAAATAACAAACAATAAAACATTAACAAACGGATAATATTGAATAAAAATCAGGAAGATTTTGTGAGTTTAAAAGTTTATAATGGCAGAAAACGTTATGGAGATTATAAAAATGAGTGACTGGAATCCAGAACTATACTTGAAATTTGAGAAAGAAAGAACACAACCTTCAATAGACTTAATATCTCATATTGATAAAGATAATCCAGAAAAAATTATTGATATTGGACATAGTTCTTGCTGAGTTTTTTCTGCTAATTTTTAATTAACATTGAAATAAACTGTATTTTTTGGCTATAATTATGATAACAATCTACAATGGAGGTAACTATGAAATCAAAGTTTTTAATAATTATTCTAATGTTTATTTTACTTATTGGCTGTAGCAATCCTCTACAGTCACCAGCTCCTACGGAGCCTTTAGGCACTACAATTATGAGACCAACAAGCATACCGACTTCCGAAAAAGTATCTATATCGCCAACCACCATACCAACAGTATTGCCACCAGTATCTCCTACTGTTTTAAGCATCAATCAGCCTTCTTATCCAACTCTATTTAAGGCATTGGATTTTATGGATAAATCCAAACTCCAACAAGGTGATAATTTATACATGGACTTAATGTTTGCACCGATAGGTTGGTCAAAGGATGGTAAATTCGCTTATATAACTGGTATTGATGGTAGTGGGGCTGGCAATGAAGAAATCGGATTTTACAGATGGACGATTCAGGATATGGTAACTGATAAATGCTTATGGCAATCGGAACACAAATTAGAAAAGGATATGCCACGTGAGTTTATAGATACAGATGATTATATTGCTAGATTCAAATGGGTATTTGATAATATGACAAAAGAGTACAAAACCGATCTTGATAAGTATGGAATTTCCATTGATACAGGTCTTCAATTATCAACTTTCCCTTTGAACTATGATAACAGTAATTACAAAGCATCACTAACTGATTTTGGATACGAAGAAAAGTATGATATCCCTGACGTTATCAGCAAATACAAGGTTATAGTTGAAAAAGACGGATCGCCGAGAATTTTTAGTGAATATAAAAACAAAGACGACCTGTATCTTGACGCTCAAATTGCTGGATACGTTAAGAGCCCATATGAGCCAAGAGTAGCAGTAGCTCTATGTAGAATCCAGAGGGGATGGGAAGGACCTCCGCACCCAATATATTTTAGTTTTGTAGGATGTCATCTGAAAAAGTTCTGACCAATATTAAATACATTATTAATCTATTCTTCCGTTCTCTCATATAGGTCAGTCTTTTCACCCCTATCCCAATCCTTATAAACCTCTTGTGACAAAGCCAGGTCAAGAGGCAATGCTTTGAGATTGTTTTCTTTGTAAATCTCAAGTATCCTTTTGGAATATTTCTCGCATACCATACAATCTCCTGGCTTTTCAAAGCATTTTCGCATCCTTTTATATATTTCATCAAATTCGTCCACTCCAATATTTCCAAAAGAAATATTTAAGAACTCACATGGCTGCAAATCGCCTTTTGCATTTATATAAAAACGATCCGTTCCTCCTGCTGTGCAACCAAAAACATCCTTAGACTCTTCAATAACCTGTGCCGATATGGAAGGATAATCCTTGTATTTCGAATCAGAATTATAAAAATTAACTTTTAGTTTAAGCTCTTCAATATCCTTGACAGTAAATTCTTCTACCCCTTTTTCAAGCCATCCGCCTGCTGGTTTGGGTTTGATGAGCTGCACGATTGAGGCGTTAAACTCCTTTGCTTTATTCATAACCGCTTCAAAAGTGCCATCATAAAATGCATCCCTTTGAAGACATGTATTTATAGCAACAGAAATTCCTACACTATGGCAGACTTCAATAGCTTTATGCATCGTGTTCCATGCATCATCATTCCCCATAAAACTGTTAAATTCCTCAGGGATGGCGCTATGCAAAGAAAACATTATTGCAGTAACATTGAGTTGTTTAAGTTCAAGAAGCTTCTCTTTTGTTATTCCAAACCCTGTCGAATTTATCCATATTTCTGATCTGTCGTCTATGACCTCACATACTTTTTTTAATCTTTCATATGTCCCAAATGGTTCACCCCCTTCAATGTTAAAAAATGCGATCCCCATATTCTGAAGTTTTCGGGTGATATCCATCAACACCTCAATGTCTATATCTTTTCCAACATCGTGTCTCTGATAGCAATGCTTACATCGATATTTGCATGCTGAAGTAACAGAAATCAACGCTGTAGCACATGGCAGCTTCTGTCCAAATGTCATAAATTTCTTACATGCGGTATAGAACGCATTAGAAGGAAAACCTGGAACATAAAGATCTATTCTGGTTTTGTCCCCTATCCTTACGAACTTGTTATGCTGCATTTTTGACATGAAAATAAGCAGTCTTTTTAAAAACTTAGCAAACTGTTTTATAGAAATATTCCCTCTTAGAATCTCAGGTGCAAAATGAAAAAATACCCTCACCTTTACCCTCAAGTTAAATAATACCTTTTGAACTCCAGAAACATTTCTTATCTGCAACATATTCTCATTCCTCCCAACATTGGTATTAAGGAAGCTTACACATTAAAGAAGCTTCATCTCTTTATACCATTTTATAGTCTCGCTAATAGCTTGATCTAAGCTGAATTCATTTGTAAAACCAAGCAGTTCTTCTGCCTTTTTTGTTGAGTATTCTATATTGTCATAAAGCATATTAACTCTACCCCTTGTTAAAAACGGAGTTTTTTTAATATTCAATATTGTATAAAGCAGCTCAATCATAAATCCCACAGGATATGCAAGGGCTTTAGGTATATTAAAAGGCTTTTTTAATCCAGCTTCCTTACAAAACAAAGAATATATCTTTTCCATAGAATTCACTTCTTTATTTCCAATAATGATAGAATTTACACCCTCTAATCGCTTTTCTAAAGCCAAGCGATATGCTCTCGCGAGATCCTTTGCATAGACCGTATGAAACTTGTTCTTCTTTGTTCCTGGCATGAATGGCATTCCGCTTTTAGCTGTTTTGACATATTCAAAAAAGCCAGTATTAAATTCTCTTTCACCAAATACCCAGACAGGGTTTAATATTGTAAGATTGATATCATTTTCTTTTGCATATTGCATTGCCCATTTTACAGCAATTGTTTTGGTATCTCTATAATAGTTCATCTTACATGGGAATACTTTATCCAAAAAATAATCATAATGTGAATCTAAAGGATACTCTTCATCCTTAACTTTCAAGCAATTTTCCTCACCAAAAATCGAACATGTTCCTGTCATTATTATGTCTTTAATTCCAGTCTTCTTGCATGCTTTAAAGACATTCATTGTCCCCTCAACATTTGTATTGAAAAACTCATCATACTTTCCCCAATCATGCACAAATGCTGCATTATGTATGACAAAGTCATATCCCTTAAGCGCATTCTCAATCCCCGACCGATCCCTTATGTCAGCATCTAATATTTCAACTGGAAGAGTTTCGAGGTTTGAAATCTTGCTGCTTTTTCTCACGACGCAACCAATCTCTAAATTATTTTTACAAAGATCTCTTACAATATGGCTTCCAATGAAGCCTGTAGCTCCCGTAATCATAACTCTCATGACTTAAAACCTCTTCATCCGCAACGCTGCATTATGTCCACCAAAACCATAGGATGTGGAAACAGCATATTGAATTTCTTTATCTATAGTCTCAATTGGAATATTTAAGTTATCCATAATATCTTCTGATAAATTCCCATGAATTTTTGATTCCTTGATTGAAAGTGCCGTAACAGCAGCTTCAATAGCACCACCTGCTCCAATACTATGTCCAAAAAGGCCTTTTGTTGAATTAATGACAGGCTGTTGTTCTATATTTCCAAATATATTTTGAATAACCTTTGCTTCAATGTCATCATTTGGGATGGTTCCAGTGCCATGAGCATTTATGTAATCTATCTTTCGGTCCTTTATTAGTCCATGGAAGAGAGAAGCAATTTGTTCTCCTGAAGGATCCATCTGTGCAATGCTGTATGAATCACTGTTTGATTCGAATCCGCAAACCTCTGCATATACCTTTGCACCTCTGCTTTTTGCTTTTTCCAATTCTTCAAGCACCAAAATACAGCTTGCACCTTCATTAAATAAAAATCCGCTTCGTTTTTTTGAGAAAGGCATTGGTCTCCCATCCTCGGTTCGTGTAAGAGTAGATAGAATATCAAAGCCTCTCATAATTGAGCCATTCTCTTCTGCAAGCCCTTCAGCTCCACCAGTTATAGCCATATTGCATATGCCTTCCTTTATTTTTCTATAAGCCTCACCTATTGCAACACTTCCTGAAGCACAGGATGCATTTATAGTGTATGATGCTCCCTTGATTCCAAAAAGTATTGACACCCAAGAAGCTGCTGAGTTTGGCATCATCATCGGAATTAGCATCCTGTTATATTTAAAATCGTTTTCGTTCATGCCACTATTTTTATCTGACATATGTGCCATGTACGAGTGTAAAGCTGTACGGATTCCACCTATGCCAGTACCAATTATGACAAAACAATTACAATCATCCAGCCCTTCAACAAAAAAGCTCTTACCTTGGTTCGAAACAGTAAACCCCGCATCCAATAACGCAAGCTTCGCGCCAATAACAGAAAACCGAGCTCCTTGTTCCATAATTTTATCCATAGACTCATGAATTCCATACTCACTCGCATTTATCTGAGGCGCAGGTACATAAAACCTCGATTTGAAGTTGTATCTGCTCTTATAAGCTTCTGGAATCTCTCTGATATTGGTTTTAAGTTTAATTGCATTCTCCCAAAACTCATCCCTACCTATACCGTTCGAAGTAACGGGACCTATTCCTGTTATTACTACACGTCTTTGCATATATACTCACCCTCTTAAAAACTCTATAATATGTTTTAAATATATCTTCGGATCTTTAAAATCCCGTGCCCTTATATCAAAACGGCTCAAGTCAATACTTCCAGCGCCATCCTTTAATACCCTGTCCTTTGATTTTGTTACTCTGCCTATTTTATAAAAATGCAATCCCATTTTATTGGCTTCGTCAAGCAACTGCTTCTCGAATTCGCTTTTAACTGTAAAAACCAGCTCATATTCTCCACATTCCCCAAGAAGCAATAGTGTTTTGGGTATGTTGAGAAGCTTTGACAGAAGCAACCCAGATTTTATATATTGCAAATCAAATAATTCAAATCCTACATTGCTTACCTCACAAATACTGCTCAATGCATTGAACACTCCATCGCTACTGTCAATACAGCATTCTGAGTACTTCCTAATCAACTCCGCCTCTCTATCACGCACAACAAGTCTATTTTTAATGGAGTTGCCAAATTGCTTTACCAGCACCCTTTTTGAATATAATTTAAGCCCTGCTTCAAAGTTTCCGAGCCCGATTTTACCTGTCATATAAATAAAATCATTTTCTTTTGCATTGCTTCTTAAAAGTGGCTTTCCATCTAATTGACCTATTACAGTAGCAGTATACCTCCACACCGAAGACGTACCAAAATCCCCTCCAATAAATGCAGTATTCGTCCTTTTCAAGCATGAAGCTATGCCTTCCGAGAATCTAGAAATATAGTCCTCCGTCCAGCTCTCATTTACAACAAGACTGTGTGCAAAAAACACTGGCTTACCTCCTGTTGCATATATGTCACTAATACTTCCAGCAGTGAGATTCCATCCTAATGAAAACGGATCATGTTCCCTGAACATATCCTCCTCAGAGAACTCATCGACATTGACAAGTAGCTTGTTTCCATTCACATCAATAATCTCTGAATCTGACTCAAACACTTTATTTATTTGCAAATCTGACCTTGGCATTTTTTCTGCAATCAGCCTGATTATTTTTGCTTCATTCCCCATATTCACCTCTTACAAATCAAAATCAAACGGATAGTATCAGTTGCCATTTCAATACTGCATGGCAAAAAGCCAGCAGGATCTCCATCAAACTCGATTTCTGACATTCCTGATATTTCAATATTTTTTCCATATAGTAGTTTTGCTGCTTTGCTATTCTTTATTTGCTTTCCAGTATAAATTGCATTTAGAATTCCAAATAGATTGATTAAGTTTATATTCTGAACAACAAGGCAATAGAATCTATCATCGAGACATTCTAGTTCATTTCTGACTTTCAATCCCGAAGCCACATAGTAAGTCTTTCCGATGAAAATATTACAAACCCTATCAAATCTATGTGCAACTCCATCAATACTAACTTTAAAGCTGGCTGGTCGGTATGAAATAAGCGACCTTATCAATGCAATAAATGTCCCGCCATAATCCCCCAAATACTTTCTAATACCACTGTTTGCTATTCTAGCAACCTGTGCCCCAATACCAATATTGGCACAACAAGCAAAGTATTGAGTTGTTTTTTCAGTCATTTGTTCAGTTTTTTGGTCATATCCTTTATGATCTGACTTTGAAAATACAATTTTACCAATCTGAATTTCCTTTTCATGCATATTTATAAGAGTATTTATAGCTCCATCCAAGCTAATTGGAATCCCATAACTTTTACAAAAGTCAGGACTTGTTCCAGTATAAATCACGCCAAACCTTGATTTTGAAATTCTCTTTCCCGACGAGTCAAACAATCCATTCAAAACCCTGTTTATTGTCCCATCTCCACCAACTGCAACTATCACATCAAAGTTTTGCATCCCTGCAAGCTTCGAAAGCTCATAAGCTCTATCAGGTGAGTTTGTTATTTCATAACTGTATTCGATTTTTCTATTATCCAGCGCCTCAAATATCCTATTGAAAAGCTTCCGGCTTTTTCCACCCTTAGATGAAGGATTCATAATCAAAAAGTATCTCATGGGCTCATTCCCTCAATTATTCGCAACACTTTGTCAATCGTCTCTTCTTTAAGATTTGCTCCTGCAATAAGCCTTACTTTTCCTTGATTAATCGGAACCGATGGCTCAACAAAAGGTGTTGACAAAATACCATTTTCAAAAAAGTTTTTTGCAAGCATTATTGTATTTTCAGTACTTCCAGTCATAATTGAGTTAATTGGAGCATCACCATCTATAACATCAAAACCTGCATTTACTAATGAGTTATATATTTGTTCTTTATATTTCCACATCTTTTTTGATATACAATCATACTCATTTTCTATGATTTCAATAGTCTTCTCTATACCTGCAAGTACCGAAGGTGGAAGAGCTGTTGAGTATACTAGGTGCGGACAATAATAGCGTAAATACTCTATCGTTTTCTTGTCCGCTGCAATCATCCCACCCGAATTTGCCAGACCTTTTCCTAAGGAAGCAGTATATATTCCATTAAATCCTTCAATTTCTTGCTGTTCAAGAATACCTCTTCCATTTGGTCCAATAACTCCAATGCCATGTGAATCATCCACAATAGGAACTGCTCCAAACCTTTCACAAATTTCTGTAATACCCTTAAGTGGAGCAATACTTCCATCAGTGGAAAAAACTGATTCTGTTACAACAAAAATCTGTCCATACGAAGATGATTTCTCCAGAATAGTATTAAGATGTTCCAAATTATTGTGAAGGAATGGGCGAATCTTGCAGCCTGCTGTCATTATCCCCTGAACCAGCGAAGAATGAGCAAAACGATCCACAAGTATAAGATCTTCCTTTTTAGCAATCGAAGTAAACAAGCCATTGTTTGCTTGATAACATGAAGGTAAAATAATTGAATCCTCAAGTCCCACAAACTTTGCAAGCTTTTCTTCAAGTCTCTTCATAATATCTACATATCCCGTAGCAACAGGCGTTCCACAAAGTGAAGCCCCATACTTATCAACCGCACTGATTATCGCAACCTTAATCCTTCCATCATTCGCAATACCAAGATAATTATTTGACGCAAGGTCAATAAACTCGCGTCCTTCAATGATAATTGAATCATCCAAGCCTGACTGTATTTCCTTGTAGTAAGGATTGAAGCCCGCTCTTTTCTCAATTTCTCTATTATGCGCCAATCTTTCTAGCATTCTATCAAGACTCATATTCTCCCCAGCTCCATGGATAATTTATTAACGATATCCGACACCAGTTTAACATCTATAAAATCCTCTGCATCAACAGTAATTCCAAACTCCTCCTCAATGCCAGAAACTATCATCAGCAAATCGAACGAGTCTATTCCTAAGTCATCTACTAGATTAGTTTCAAGATTAGTTTCAAGATTAATATCCACTTTAGTATCAGTGTTTTGTTTTATTACTGCTATCACTCTATCTTGTAATGTCATTAGCTACACCCCTCTTTTATCTTTTTTATAGCATTTAGTCATTTGATCTGAATCGCACATAACTGAACATATATTACAGTTTATACACTTTGAGACATATCTTTCATCATCTTTGAGCTTTTGCACAAAATCAGTCTCGCAAATAAATGGTCTGCACAAGCTGACAAAATCAACCTCATTTTTATAGAGAACCTCTTTAATTTCCTCACCCTTTCTGAATCCTCCAACACAGATAACAGGAATATTCGTGTGCTGTTTCGCAATTCTTGCGTACTCAATATTATACATAGGAGAAAAACGAGTGATTTTTGCTCTAAGGATTGGATAAACAAACGTTTTCCATAATGCTTTAGAGACTTTTCCATCCATCTTATATACTGGATTATGTTTTAATATGGTATCAACTGGAATTCCTCCCCTGAATATGTTAAGAGCATAATCCATTGTTCCATAGCTTATTTCAATAGCATCAATGTTCTTCTTATCCAAAAATCGAATGAGATTCACAAACTGTTCTTTTGTAAATTTGTTTTGATAATCATCGATTCCGCTAATCTTTAACAGCAAAGGGAAATCCCTTCCGCATTTCTCTCGAACGCTGTCAATTAAAACATCGAGAAATCTTGTTCCAATTTTAATCTCGGGACATATCCCAAATTCATCCCGTCTATTATTTATTGCTGGCAAAATAAACTGGTGTATAAGATATCCATGCGCAGCATGCAACTGAACTCCATCAAAGCCTGCCTGCTTTGCATACAATGCCGATGTTGAAAATCTAACTATCAGATCATAAATCTGTTCAGTGGACAAAACATTCGGCTTCTCTTTGAAATAAAATGATTTCTTCTTTGATACCCCATAAACACTATGTCCAGTATCTCCTCTTCGCGTCTGTCGACCAGTATGAGCTAGCTGCATAAATATTTTACAATTATGTTTATGCACTGCCTCTGTCAATCTCCTATAATGTTCTACTTTATCAGCACTATCAATCCCAACCTGTCCAGGCTGCATCGCTCTTCCGTCTTGCGATATATAACTAAATCCAGTAATAATAGCTCCGATACCATTGCTTGCTAGTCTTTCGTAAAAATCATAATATTCCTTCAATGGATATCCCGATTTATCGCCCATTCCTTCAAAGGTTGCAGACCTTACTATTCTGTTTTCCAATGTACAGCTTCCTATTCTGCCAGGTTCAAAAATCTGCATGTTTTCACCTCATGCTTTTGTATTAGAATGCAAATCAAAAAGAAACCCAATAAAAATATACGATATGATAAAGAGAACCATCGCCAAATCAGCATCAAACAAAGCAATTAATGCTGCCTGCCCACATGCACATGCTCTAAAATTTACTTTTAGAGAATAATATGTTTTCTCACCAGTTGGATTTCTATAATAAAGATATCCCGTCCATAATTCCAAAAACGCTACTAAGCTCGCAAGCACGATGAATTTATAGTTTGACCTAGAATCAATTATATTAGTTAAATAAAATATAAAAAACAATATCCCAGGAATGATTGATGCCCACAATGCAACAAAACGAGATTTCTCAACACCAAGCTTCACAACAACAGTATTTTTGTCCGCTTCCTTATCACCGTTATAATCTTTGAAATAGGTATAGAAAGTCATCAGCCCATTCAAAACACAAATCATTATAAATACAGCAATACCATTTATTAAGGCATTATTATTTGATGTAAAATACTTAGTATCTATATTTCCTTTTGCAAGAAAGCCAAATACCGTGCACATACTGATCATAAGCCCAAATACTATATTCCCTAGGATTCCATGTCCTTTTGCATGCTCATACAAAACATTAAGCAGAATCCCTAAAACCGCTGGAATCAAAGAAATCGGTTCAAGATATAATATAATAACAATCATGTCGATTAGAAGTAAAACTCCTGAAACAAGCAAAGCCTTCTTTGGATCAAGCTCACCAGTAACCATTGGTCTGTGAGGTGCATTAATCCTGTCCTCCTTAAGACCCAAAAAATCATTTATTATCTGATTTACTCCCCAGCTTAGAAACAGTAATACTAGAATGATTACCTTTCTTGACAAGGATGGAGCTCCATTTTGTTGACCAGTAGTCATAAAAATATAATCAAAATATGAAACCCCTACCCATCCAGCAATCCCTGTTACAAAGGCATAATATAACCTCATTGATTTTATATAAGCTTTAACAAAGTTGATCATATCTACAATTCCTCAATCCTTTTATCTATATATTCAACATCAAAAGAAGAGCATACTCTCCTATTTTCATTGTCCAAAATCCTATAATGCTTTGATATTATATTCTGTTGAATCTTGTAGCCTTTTTTAGTATCAATATCCTTCCACCATATCTTCCCACCCATGGTTCTAAGATATTTTTTATTATATCCATCAAACGCCAATGAAAGGATTATATCTTGGGGCTGCCCCCCAAATGTCATTTCCAATATCTCACTGTCCACAAATAAAGAGCATAATGTTACCGCTCCAGACCAACCAAGACTTGACCTTCCTTTTTCAATCTGAACCAGAGTCTTTTTAGAAACCCCAAGTATTTCTGCCATCTTATCCTGAGTAAAACCACTTTCACTCCTTATTAACCTGAGCTTTTCATCAATCATTCCAATAAACTCATCTCTTAACATGTAACCGCACCCCTTTAGTGTAATTTTACACTATATGATGCTTTTTGTAAATAGTTTGATTTGATTTACAAACTATGTTTAATAAGGTAAAATATTTGTGCACACTTTTCAAATCATGTACTAGGAGGAGTTTTTTTGACTGAAAAAAATCGCATTTTAAAATACATCCAAATAATTATATTTATATTATCAGGAACCATTATCACTCTAAAAACAATACAAAATTTCAATTCAGCAGACATAATTACATATATATTTTTTGAAGTATTGTTTGTCTTTATTGTATTGTTAACAAAAAAGTTTTATAACAAAATAGCTTTAAGAGTTATCCTGAATTTTCTATGCCTCATGCTTACATTCTGCGCATTGAATATTCCAGATTTTTACTCACTATTTGAAGTTAGCCAAACAAACCAGAAACATGATAAAGGTTTAGCTGCCTACTTAGAAGCAACTATATCTATATATATTGTTGAAAGTGAAGACTATAATCTTTCTTTTATGCAAAATAAAGAATTAACTGTAGAATCACTTATTAAGGCGCTGCAAGAGGAAATATCATATAACGGGAATATCTATGGTCCCTACCTCAAACACAAACTTTTAGAATCTATTGAGCGGTAAAAACCGGCAAAACAAAAAAGGTTGATTTAATCGATGAATCAATATAATAAGCTGTAGATACTATTACATATAATATTTTCATAAGGAATAAAAAATGATATACTATAAGAAAAGAGTAGTAACGAGGTAACAAATGTCAAAACGAAAGATAAACAATGAGCATGACTTGGGATACAAACATTTACTGACCCACAAAAAGACATTTATCGATTTGATAAAAAGCTTTGTAAGAGAGAGTTGGGTAAATGATATTGATGAAAACCAAGTGGTATTAATTAACAAAAGCTATGTGCTGCAGGATTTTAAGGAAAAGGAATCAGATGTTGTATATCGGTTAAGAATAAAGGAAAGAAACGTAATATTTTATTGTTTGCTGGAGCTACAGTCATCTGTTGATTATCAAATGCCACTAAGACTGCTTTTGTACATGGTAGAAATATGGCGCGACATTCTTAAAAATACTGATAATAAAGAAGCAAAGCGTAAAGATTTCAAGCTTCCATCAATAATACCAATAATATTATATAACGGTGCTGGAAAATGGACTGTATCTAGAAATTTTAAAGAAACACTTGATGGCAATGATCTATTTTCAAATCATGTATTGGATTTTAATTACATACTGTTTGATGTAAACAGATATAAGGAAAAAGAGCTTTTAGGTCTTACAAATCTAATATCAGGAGTCTTTTTATTAGATCAAAAGATAGATTCTGAGGAATTAAAAGACAGATTGATAAAGTTGATTGGAATATTCAGAAGTTTGTCAGAGGAAGAGTTTGATTTATTTAAAAGTTGGTTCAAATGGATAATAAAGCCAAGAATATCAGAAGAATTACAGCCTAAAATAGATGAAATACTTGAAAAATCGGAGCCGTTGGAGGTAGAAAATATGGTTTATAATCTTGCAAATACTATTGAAGAAATGAAAAAAAAGGCAGAAGATAAAGGTATTGAAAGAGGTATTGAAAGAGGTATTGAAAAAGGAAGAAACGAAGGAAAAAATGAAGCAAAAATAGAGATAGCAAAACTAGCTCTCGAAAAAGGAGCTGAAATAGATTTTGTCGCAAAGATTACAGGATTGGATATTGAATTAATCAAAAAACTTAAAGACGAGGCGCTCTAATGATAGCTGTGAATTTTTCTTCATTACGAGATTCGTTAAAAAAATACTGCGATAAAGTTTATCAGGATAGTGAGCCTATAATAATTACAAGACGTAATAACGAAAATGTTGTACTGATTTCCGAGAGCGAATATAACAACCTCATGGAAAATAATCACCTAAGAAGAAACGCTGCTAATTACAATAGACCCTAATTCCTCCAAGAAAGTTTGTATTTTTAAAATCTTTTTTGGAGGAATTATCCGTCTAATCGCGCATGCTGTTACTTATAGAACTTTTGTAGATGATGTTTCAAAAACCATGGATGCAGCGCTCAATTATTTGCATCCAATGCACCAGAGCAATCGTTAAATCTCCACTTTGGAGTTCCTGTCTTATAACGCAGGAAGGTTCCAGAGGTTGAAGGAGTACTGACATTAGACTTATAATGTCTGAAATTGCACTGTCTGAATACAATGCGTCCATCAGTAGCTGATACAGGCATGTCCATCATTATATAACCTGGCAGCTGACATTGCTGGAAAAGTATCTGTGCCTGTGAATTTCCAGTAGAGCGGAAGTTTGCCATCATCCATTCCGCAGGAGCAGTTATAAGGTTTGATGCAATGCTGATATTCTCGAAGGTTATATGTGAGTTGCCGCCGCTCCAATATGTATCAATAAGCTTAACATCGTTGTTTCTGGCTTCAAATCTTGTGCCGCTGACATTAAGGTGCTTTGCATCATCAAAATGAGTTGTATTTCCCATCTTGAAAAATGAACCGCCAGCTGTATCATTTATTCCCATAATCCAGCTTCCCCCGTATACATTGATGAATCCTCCCTTATCAAATACAAGACAATCTCCATGGGCATACTCGAAATTGCAATCATAGAATGAGTAGTTGAGGAACTGATCCATCTGAGGCTTAAGCGGGGCAAATCCGGAACGCACAACAGCATCGGTAAACGTGGCATCATTTGTAAGCTGTACCCTTCTCCATGACTGTTCACTATTCTGATTTGCCGAAGAGTCCCCGTCAAATCCCCAACCTCTCTTCCAGCTTCCACTTAACTCAACATCGTAATACTCACAATCATTTTGAGACCCGGAGCCATAAGCTGGATACGTACCATCATTTTTTGAAGAACACCACATATAGAAAAGTGATTGATTTTCATTAAAGGAGTTAAATCCAATATGCTCAATATGCATACCCCTTACCTGGTTTGCCAGGGTAAACAGATTGCCCTGCCTTTGATCTGTGGTAGCTCCCTGAGTGGAAGCCCATATTATTGAAGATACCTGACGTCCTCCACCTCGTATTGTAAGTCCTCTTAAAAGCTTTGAAGTACCGTTTGAAGGAGAACCAAACATATCGCTTCCAGTATAGATATAAATTCCCTGCTCAAAAACCAATGCTGCTGGAACTACATTTCGTCCGTCAGGATAGATCCTGACTCTTGAAATAACCTGATTTGCTGAAGCATTTATTGCTTCTGTGTCATCAGTTCCAAAAGCTACATTGGTATTTCTCTCAGGAGTAATTACAGTAGTAGAGGCTGGAACTGATAATGTCGCCTTGTTGGAAGTACATGAAACAATTTTTGCAATCAGTGGAGTACCTGAAGGTCCAGCACCTTTAACAACCATAGTCTTTCCAACATGATATGCCGAAAGAATAGTCTGTGTCAAAGTTACAATTGTCTGTCCAGCATTTATTGAGCCTTTTGCAAGTATTGCATCACCTGCAGCACCGTTTGATGAAACACGGACCTCAAGCGGGTCATCTGTTGAAGATACTGAGGCTTTACTAATCCATGATCCAGAAAAACTTGACAGGACGAGAGCCATGCAGCAAATGAGAAGAAAACTGGTCATTCTGTTTAATTTGTTCATCTTAATCCCTCCTAATTTTCAAATTAATTACTCATACTTAGCACACTAAAAATGTGCTCTAAACCTTGAAAAATCAATATTTTTTGACCATTATAGCCTCCTAATTCCTCCAAAAAAGTTTGTATTTTAAAATCTTTTTTGGAGGAATTATTCTTCTAAAGTTAATTTTTAGTCACTACAAAGCTATAGGAGCCATAATCTGAGAGGTAATGGGGGTGAATTTTTACAAAGTAAGTACCTGCTGCAAGATTTGTATAACCAATTTTGAAGTTCGCACCATTGTAGTTGTCATTATAGGCCAGTCTTGTTCCATTACTACTGAAAAGCTGACCCACTGTATCAGTATTGCCAGTTGTATAGAAAGAGTAATTACCCGTAGTTGAGATTACGATCTTATAGAAGTCCACGTCCTGGAAATTTTCAATTCCATAGTCAAACCTTGCACTTGTAGTACTTCCTACACCCACTGGTTTGGAATGCATAAATGTATCGCCAGCCCTCTCACTTGTCTTTATTGAAGGACTGGAGGATGTAGTGTTGACAAAGTCCAAAATCGCACTTTTATTAATCAAAACATAACTGGTACCGTCTGAATAGTTTCCAAGGCCAACAGATGAATAATTTTTACTGATTGTTTCAATATTTGAGTCGTATATGACAACTCCGTTTGCATCGAGATTGCTGGCTTCTATACCCCCCATTTTATGGGACCATGTGCCATCGCTGTGACGTACATAAAAATGGTAATCCGAATCTGCATCAATAGCAAAAGCAATTTTCCTCCATCCGCTTGGCACAGAGGCAGCAGCTGTAGTCTGCTGTATTTGAAATCCTAATGCTGCAAGATCGGCAGACACTGCCTGATAGATTCCATTTAATGTGTAAGGTGTACTCAGCGGCGTGCTTGAAAGCTCTCCTGGTTGTAAGGCGTATGTATAACCACTGCCTGTATTCTCAGCTATTATCCTCATTGCATAAGCGTAGCAATTCATACGGAACATTAAACCTTCTCTATGGTTAAACCTGCCTGGATCGTAAGTGAAACTCATATTATTGATTGGGAAGGATGTAGAATATGTTATTTCAAGGCGCGGAGGATGTGTAGTGTTTTGTGCTGAGCAGAAGTATTTGGTTTCCTGCTGTGGATGATAGTTGTATAAGGCAAAGCCGTAATTGGAAACTTTATTGTCTTTACCTACCCCGGTATTATTGTAATAATCCCTGAGCCATCCCTGGGTTATATATGTAAGGTTGAATTTGTACCAACCAGATGACTTGACTATTTTATTGTCAAGTGACCACTTTAAATCGCGCATGCTATTACTTATAGAACTGTTGTAGGTTACTGTTGTATCACTCCAGGCTGATTTAATGGGACAGGAATCTATTTGAGCAGTGCCAGTCGTTCCAGACGCTTCATACACAAAATATTCTGCCTTTGTGACAGCATCAGGATTTATTGTTGTCGGCAGTGAACCAGAATTAAAGTTGAATTTTACAAGAGTAACTGCATCCCCATACCCACCACCACGGTTACCAACATAATTATATGCATCTGCATAAGAATTCTGTGTATTTGGTTGGGCAGCATAAATTGTAGTATCCATATGGTTGGAGCTGTATACTGATAAAATTGGATCAATAACAACAGGGTAAACAGTGGTATCACTTTCAAGGAAGTCTTTATCTACCGTTACAGTAAGGACGTATGTACTTTCATCTTCAGTAGGAGAAATGGAGAGTTTGTTATCGATAGTAAAGTGCTTGTCGTTGTTTTCATTGATGCCTTTATATGAATCCTGTGCATCAACTTGCCCTAATATCGATACAATCTCACCTGTCGAAGGATCTTTCAGAGCAATGGAGCTGCCTTTGTCTGATGCAGGTACAAGCCCATCTGTATTAATTGTAAACTTAAATATATTGTTGCCTGAATATTTCTCCAATACAATATTTTCTTTTACTCCAGTAAATGTAGGAGAATACTGGAGTTTTGTCCCTTCGCCAAACACATCGGAATATTCAATTACATTTTCAACGGTATCTTTAAAAGAAACTTCTTTATTTTCTGCATAAGCATTGTTAATGTTTCCAGTTGGTGAAAATGATACTTGGTACTTACCATGGCTTAAAAGGACACCTTCTTTTATGTTTTCGGGGAAATAGGTTTTTATCTTGTTCCCCTTGTTTTTATACGCATAACTTTTTCCGTTTATTTTATTATTTTTGCTGTGTGAGATAATTGAATTGTCAATATATTGAATACTGCCATCATCTTTAATGTATTTGACGGGGAATTGATAAGTACACACCGTATGCTGACCGTCGGAATTGACAACATCTATGGAATACAAATCGGACTTGCCTATATCAGTGATTCCTTTAACATTGTCTGTCTTTAACACATTTTTTATGTTTTTCGGTAATGAATCCAGACCAGATGTCGAAATTTTTTCTTTAGCTACAGTTTTAGCTGCAGAAATAACACTACCTGGAAGAGATGAAAAACACATCGTGATCGTTAACAATAAAGCTAAACTCTTTTTCATATTGATACCCTCCTAATAATAATATTAAATTTTGTCATCTCTTGGTCGACATTAGTTTCTGATAACAGTTTTCCCTTTGCTTCCATCAATTTCAATCAAAAACCAATATCCAACTTGAAACGATATTTTTATTATAGGAGCTAATTTTATATAAATTATGTATTAAATGTGGAATTTTTGTGTAAATTTAAAGATAATTGTATTTAATCTACTTTGCTATTTTACATTTTCTAAAAACTATTGTATTATCATTAATTCCTTTGCATAGACCTCTAACTGTAATAGAATCGCCTTTTTTTATAACCTCAATATCTGTGGCAGCATTTTTAAGAAACTCACAACTTACAACACGATCTGAATCTTTACCCTGTAACACAATTACAGATCTTCCTGTAGGAGCTGTATCTATATTGACAACTGTACCTGAAATTCCAAACCTTTTATCTTTATACTTTTCATCAGCTGTGGCTTTATTTTTATTGTATTCAGAGAACAGATACACTATGTCCAGTGCCACACTAGTATTTTTTGATTTGGTTGAATCAGTTTTTGGTTTTGGTGTGCTTTTTAGTTTGTCCTTGTTTTTTTTATATTGCTTGTTTTTTTTTGCATCTAATCGTTCTTGCTTTTTCGTATTTAATTGGTCTTTCTTTTCTGTATCTTGTAACTTGGTATTTTTTGTATTTAAATTTTCCTGTTTTTCAGTATTAAGTTGATTGGTTGATTTTGTGTTTATTTGTTTGTCCTTTTCGATATTTTTTTGCTCTTGTTGTTTGGTATTTTGTGATACTTCTTCAGAATCGCTAGATTCTTCCCAAAACTCTTTTTCAACATTACTTTCTTTCATTGATTTATTAATTATTGAAAAAGTTGCTAAAAAGCAAACTGCTATAACACAAAGAAATAAAACTATAAACCGCCAATTCGTATAAAATTTTTTCACTTTATTGCCTCCTACATACACATGATATCTTAATCAATTATACATAAACAGGAAAGTTTAATCAATCAATATTATTTTCGGAAGCACAATCAAAAACGAAGGAACACCAAGCTCCTTCGTTTTTTAAGATCTTTTTTGCAAACATTAAAGTTAGATAAATAAAGTATTGAGTATTTCTTTTTTTAGCTCAAGAAGAGACTTTTGTTTTTCAATAATCTGTTTTTTAATACTGATTATATTGTTTAGTGCAATTGATGCATTTGACTCATGTCCTATTTTTAATGCGGTCTTGAAATCAATCCATTCAGCCGCTTTCTGATTATTAAGAGTATTAATCTCTAAATTTAAGTTATTAACTTTTACTTTAATGGGTTCAATTTTTGAATTCATATCATAAAGAATATTCTTTTTCTCTTTTTTGTCCTTGATCGCTAAATCAGCTTTAAAATCTTTTCTCTGTTCTTTTATATTCTTACTTAATGTTTTTATTTGTGAACATAGATCGTTACTCTCTGTTTTCAATTGATTAAGATCTTTATAACTTGATGCAAATTTCTTTTTCAAACTTTTTAAACCCATTTTGGGTATACTACCCTCAACAACTGTCGTAGAGACTTCTGGACTTAATAATAAATTATTTTCTTTTTCAGCATTAATTGTCTGTTTCATATCTGATGCAATGGATGTTATAGATAAGAATGCAGATAACGCTACTGCCATAGACATTGTTGCACATAATCTAATTGTTTTTTTCATAAAAATCCACTCCTATAATTTTTTTGGTTAACCTATACTTTTATTATAGAAGAAAATCTTAGACTATTGATGTATTAATTGTGGAGATTTAGTATAATTTGAATCATACCTTAGGGATAGTAATTGTAAATTCTGCCCCTCCAATTGTGGAGTTCGAGGCATTTATTGATCCACCGTGCTTCTCTAATATAATCTTTGTTATGGCAAGACCAAGGCCAGACTTGCCTTTCTTTCCCTTGTAAAATCTTTCAAATAACTTGGGTATTTCACCTTCATCAAATCCATTTCCATCATCAATGATCTTAATTTCAAAGTAATCCTCACAGTTTTGGCAAATTATTTTTATTTCACTTTTAGCGTATCTTAAACAGTTACCAATAATATTGATTAAAGCTTGGGTTATCTTATCGCTGTCTATATTGAGGTAAACATCATCACACTGGATTAGACTGATTTTTATGTTTTCCCTAATAGAAATACCATTTAGTTTTTCAATGCTTTTTTCAATTACTTTAATAATTGGAGTCTCTAAAAATACATACAAACTTTCCTGAGTTTCAAGCTTTGAAAGAAAAATCAATTCTTCAACAACTTTTTTAAGGCGGCTACTTTCCTCAATTATTATATCTAGTGCTTGCTCAGTATTTTCAAATACACCGTCCTTGATTCCTTCTGCATAGCCTTGTATAGACATAAGGGGAGTTTTTAGCTCATGGGATGCATTTTGAAAAAATCTTTTTTGAGTCAAATCATATTCTTTGAGTTCAACTGCCATTTTTTCTATTGTAACAGCTAAGTCCTCAAGTTCATCTCCAGTATTTATTTGCGCTGTTCCATCAAATTGAAGCTTAGAAATTGCTTCTGCCCTTGTTTTAAGTTTTATTATAGGCCTTGCTATAGAGCTTGCAAAAAAGACTCCTGCAAAAATTGCGATTGTGGCTGTTATTAAAAGGGATATAGAAAGTACATATAGTAGGCTTTTCATGAGCTTTTGCACAGGACCAACCGAGCTGTACAGCACGAACCAACCACGAAGACCTATAGGTGCATTTGGATTGAACGGGAGAATAGCAATGAAGTTTTCAGTATTGTTGATTTTTAATTTCGTAACTAATGTTTTTTTAGTTTTGATGTTAAGCTTTGATTTGATCTCTGGCAGTATCTCATTTTTAAATACCTCTGCTTCTTCACCTTTAGGATATGTTATCTTATAATCTGTTGAAATAAGAGTAAAATTGCTTTCTAGGTTTTTTAGCTCTGGTAAAAAATCTTGACGGATTAGTTTTCTTGCCTTAGCATTAGATAGGATTTTATCGCCTGATTTCTCATTCTTTATAGCATTGTAAATCGAAAAAGCATCTTCTACCAACTGGTCTTTTACCTGTTTTTCAGTGTAAAATTTGCCCAATAAGCTAAATACAATCCCAACTATTAATAAGGCAAATATAATAATTGAAATATATGAAGCTATGATTTTTTTCATAATTGACCCATTGGTTTTATTTTTTCTTACCCGCATATCTTATACCCATATCCCCAAACAGTTGTAATTTCAAGGCTTGATCCTTTTTCCGAAAGTTTTTTCCTTACTTTTTTTACAAGGTCATCAATAGATCTATTATCTCCTATATATTCATAGCCCCATAAGTTGCTTACTAATTGTTCACGTGTAAAAGCCTTGTTTTTATTTACAACCATAAAAGAAAGCAATTCATATTCCTTATTTGTAAGCACAATTTCAGATCGTTCTTTCAGAACCTTTCTTTCATCTGTGAAAATACTGATATCTCCACATGTTATTTTATTAGATGTTTGCTCTATTAACTGTTCATGTGCTAGTTCAGATACTTGTTCAGGTTTAAATCTTCTGAAAACAGTTTTGACCCGTGCAACAAGTTCTCTAGGGCTAAAAGGCTTGGAAATGTAGTCATCGCTTCCTAGCTCTAAACCTAAGATACGATCGATTTCCTCATCTCTTGCAGAAACCATAATAATAGGTACATTACTGAACTCCCTTATTTTTCGACATAGCGAATAACCGTCCATTACTGGCATCATTATATCAATAATCAGCATATCAGAAGGACTGGATTTAAAGGCTTCCAATGCAATTTCTCCATCTTGAAATGACCTGGTTTCAAAGGATTCTTTTTTTAGATAAGCACATATGAGATCCCGTATATTTTGCTCATCATCAACGACGTAAATCAAATTGTTATTCATAATACCACCTCAGGTTTTATAATGCTATTATAAAGACTTTTATATAAATATACAATATCATTAATCCCAATCCTAAAATAGGAATCTTATGCGCATATAGAAAGGAAATTGTCGTGCTGCGACAATTTCCTTTTGAAACTTTACATATATAAATGACACCTATTGAAAAGATGCTACCAACTTTGTAGATCCAGTATTATAGAAATTTCCTCCAAGGGAGTATATTTTGTTATTCAGATTTACAAGATTATAACAATCCAAATCTTGTAACATAAAACTTTTAGTAGTCCAAGTATCAGTTAAAGGGTTATACTCCTCTATATTTTTACAGTATGTTTGTCCCCATAAGTAGCCACCAAAAGTATATATCTTCCCATTAATAGACTCAGCATCGAAGGTTATCTTACTTGTTGGCATGTTTGCAACAGCACTCCACTTGTTTAAAAGTGTATCAAAAACATAGACACTATTTATCTGTAAATCTTTTTCTGTGTCTCTTCCTCCCATAATATATATTTTATTATTGATTGAAGTTATTGCTGGTTCTGAAATCGAAATCGGTATATCTGTTTTATAAGTAATTATTCCAGTCGCTGGATCGTATTCCTCTATCCTTCTATTATTATTGTTATATTCATCCGATATGTATATTTTACTATTAGCTAGAACCATTTTTGATTTTCCCTTATATTCTAATGCAGTTGGTATTACAGAAGGAGATATAGTTGATACTGTAGACGCATTAGTATTTGTACCATATACTTGAAACTCATAAATATTTGCCACTTCATTTTTGTTTTGTTGTGATTTTGTGATATTAAGTCCAATATACCTTGTTGTAAAGCTACTAACAATCCTGTCTGTTGTATTCGAAGTATTTCCAATTACCGGATCAACATTTGTCCAAGAAATACCGTCATCGCTTTTTTGAAGGCTGAAGTCTCTCGTATTATCTTCGACTGAGTCTAATGCAGAGCCTGCATGACGTACTACCCATCTGTTGATCTTGTAGTTTGCACCAAGGTCAATATGGATCCATTTATCTCTGTTGCTTTTTGATGACCATTTGCTTGAAAAAGTATTATCATCTATTGCATTTTTGGGTTCTCCTCCACTATCATAACCGCTGGAAGTAACACTTTTTTTCAGTACCACATTGTAATTCAATATACTCTGTTGTTTATATGTATCGGTTGAAGGATTATATTCATAAACAACCCTTTTTCGGTCCTTATCAGTATCTTGGTAACCTGTTATAAGTATTTTATCATTTAGTGCTATAGCAGATGGGTAATTAAGTATAACGGGCATATTTGCCTTATTTGACCACGTATTGTTTGACGTATTGTATGCAAAAACTGAGTTACTTGAGTAATAGTTTTCAGTATTACCTCCAAATACATATATATTTCCGTCTAATCCTGCACTGGCGAAATTGTTTCTACGTTCAGGCATACTCTTTTGAATTGTCCATTCAGTAGTTTGAGGGATATTTCTGGTATTATATATGCTTAATGTTGATGAACCTCCGTTACATTTCACAGGAAAGGTATTAGCTGAATTAATCTCAGTTCCTTTCACATTATCAATTAATTTAAAGTTATAAAGATTAGTAACGGCATTATCACTTATATCATCTTTTATTTTTAAATACCAGTTTCCGTCTGGGTTTGAAAAGCTATTTGAGTAAAGATCCGTAAAATCCAATGCAAAAGTTGCATTACAAGGAGTGTTTGTTCCATCAAAAGCGTAATCTCCTCCATTGGAATCAGCAATATATATGGGCTTCCAACTCAATGAAGGTACTTTATCATATTTAATGGAATAGCCCAAAGAAGCACTAAACTGCCTTCTTTTTGGGTTTTTAACAGTGAATTCAGCTATAAGCTTTGGTGTATAATCTTTTTTAACCGTTATCCAATATAACCTGTTATTATCATATAACGGAAAGCTTCTCCCATAAATTGCTTCAGGAGCTCCATCAACTGATGAAACACGATTTAATGCATCATAACAAAGCCACATAAATCCATTATTATCTTCGCCAGTTCCCCAAGAGTTTGCAATTTTTAATGCACCTTTTTCACCAATTTCTACTTTTCCATTACCATTTACATCACACCATACATCGTCATTATATCCAACTACAGTCATGGCATGACCTCCTTCAAAACCATCTATCATATAATATGCAATTTGATCTACAAAATCGTCATCACTTGGTGTAGCAGGATCATTTTTTAAAGTGTTTTTGACCCAAGATAAAACATCTGTTGCAAACGTTAATACATAGCCATCACTTAGTAGTGTCTTCAACTGATTTAAATTCTTGTCTTGTGGCCCTTTTACAGGAGTATCAGTTCCATCATATATTGCAAGACAGCCAATTTTATCGATTTTATTTTTCATAGCATTTTTATATACCGATGATTGGGTAGGCCATTCAAGATAGTTTTTAGGGATATTTTTTCCATCATAAGGAAAATCCTGCCATGTAGCACATCCACTTTTGCTAATTAATCTGTACACTTTATCAAAGGATGTACCATCATCTTTGCCATTGTTTGTAAAATTGTATGCCCATTTTGGCGAAAACCTTTTTGAGTAATCTAAGGGATCTTTAGTATTCCATCCTTGTGCAAGAGCAGTCATATGTGTCATTTGGTAATAAGCTGTTGAAAAGGCTGCACACGAGCCAATGTCTTTTTGATGCTCTATTGGTGGAAAAGCTGGAAGTAGACTATTATCAACAGATGCAGGAAGAGAATCAGTTCCTAAACTATATGTCGCACCTGTAGAAGTAAAGTTTTGCATAGGTTCTACAATTTTTGCAGTACTTACAGAAGCAGTTGCTTTAAGATTTTTAGATCCAGATTTTAATATTGTCCCTGCTGCTTCATCACCATTTTTCACTACAATATCTTTCTCCAGTTCCTTTAGCTTCTTCATTTTACGAGCTTTATTAACACGTTCAAATCCGAGCTCATTAAGTCCAACCTGTTCAGTTTTTATAACATTTTCGTCAATCCATTTGTAGCCTTCTTCTGTTGGCTTTACATAGCCATATGAGTGAGGAGTTTTAATGTCAACATTTTTACCAGCATCTGCAATTTGTTCTGATGCGAAATTTGTAGGCACCAGTGAAAACATTATGGTGGATGATACCAAAACAGAAGTTAAAATCTTGTTTCCTTTATTAAAAATTTTCATATGTTACCCTCTCTTCGTAATAGTTTAATTAATATCTTCGGTCACCGATTCCATCATTATACAAGTAAATTGTGTATTAAATATGGTTTAATCAAGAAAATTTCCAGGATATTTCTTCACAATTTTTCCACAATTAAACCATATTTAACTACTAGAATTAAGTCCCATCAAAGACAATATAATGAGGTTCAGAAGCTGTAAGCTTAAATTATAATGTAATAGAAGATGGTTTAGCAATATTAAATAACTTCCTAAATAGATATTTTATCCAATAATGTGTGTAAACAAATCCTGATTTTGCAGGCATTGAAGTAGCAGGCTCTGGAGGACACTTTACCATTTCGGACATGTTTTTCACAATATCCCTCCCAAGGAATATTATGTCATTATTTGAGGTGTGATTAAGATTAAGATTATATTACCTTATACTCAAAATGCTTGTTTGTAAGGTCTTGCAATGCATTACATATGACTTGTGCTGCTTCCTCTGGTTCTTTAACAGCTATAAACCCTAAAGCCTTTGGCGTTTGAGGTTTTGTTAATATCGAATTTAAGCCTGAAGTTAGGAATTCCTTTTCAGATTGTCTAAAATAAATATCACCATATTCTTTCGAGCCATAAATCCATGAATAGACAACAATAACTTCTTTTACTTTAGATAAACCAACACTATTTTGCTTATCCGACTTGACAGTTATCCTTTCATCACTCACTTCATATTGAACCATACTAGCTTCACTAATGCGTTTTGAGATTAATTTATAAACGTGTATTACCCCAACAATCATTCCAACAACCGCTAAGACACACCCTATTATGTAGGGCACAAAAAAAGCAGTGTAGTCTGTAATAACACCAGAGGATAACTTCTCAAGCATTATTCTGGTAACCAGACACAACCAGAATAACAAAAATACAACAATAAAAATCTTTATAGCTATATTAAACCAAATGTTTAGAACATATCTGCGCCTTTCAGGCTGTCCTTTCCAGACCATATTAATTCCCCCTCACATATAAATTAAATAAATAAAAAACATAAATATCATCAATAACTAATATACACCATCCAGAATAAAACCACAAAGTGGTTTTTTAATGTCTAGCCGCATCTAGCCCCATCCATTTTAGGATTTACTTCGTAAATTCCTCAAAAACAGACCAGATGAGCACGTCCCCTGGTCCATATTGTTTAAATAACTATAACTTCTACCATCTTATTAATCTATGAGCCTTGAGATTCAGCATAATGTTCTGCCCTGGAGGCCATGCCAGTACAAGAAAAGGCTCAACTGCTGATAAACCGCTTCCAAGTATAACAGGACCTATACTATAGTTGACACTGACAGAACCTGCGATAGAAACACCTGGTCCTACTGAAACACCTGTTGTTTGTCCAAATTGTGAACCATCAGTTGTCTGGAACCATCCTTGTGTAAAGCCGAATGTTCCACCCAGACCTAATGTTAAGCTCTCAGAATAATATGGGTTTGGAAAGGAGCGGTATGTATCAATTGTAGGCACATTTCATACAACACCTGAATAAAAAGTCATAGATATTCATCGTAATTGAAGATAAAATACTCATTATTGCAATTGCACAAAAACAATCTCCAAAGCTAAAATAACCTGTCGGATCAGATGAAATATCCTTTATACTCTTTAAATTGTATCATATTAAAATTCTGAACGTCAACTTCAGACCATAAAATCATAAAATTGATATTGCACATAAAAACACTCTGTTTTTGGTCGAAAACAGAGTGTCAAAGCGATCTATTACATTCATCTATCGCAAAATTCCGTTAAAGCGTTCGGCATTTTGCTCTGCTAAATGTAAGACTAATATTGTATTTAATTTAGTACTTGTTCAAAACATACCAAGAATGCTCCCAATCCATGGGTGTCATTAGTTGCCTTTTTTCTATTGATATAATAATTATAATCACCCACATCTGTTCCTACACAAATATCCGTAACATTAGTGAGTCCGTTACTTCCAAGCGAAATCTTAGTTAACACCCCTTTAATACCCTTTTCTACAATGGTACTATAACTAGAGTTAACATATCCCTTTTCAATTGCTTTTGAAATGGTATATGTATACATACATGAACATGAACTTTCCAGCCAATTTCCAGACTGAGTACCCTTGTTGACTACCTGGTACCATAAGCCACTACTTGATTGATATTTTGCCAGTGCAGCAATAAGTTCTTGTAGAACACTAATTATTTCAGCTCTTTTTGGATGGTCTTCTGGCAGACATTCAAGAACCTCAATCATAGCCATGCCGTACCATCCTATTGACCTGCCCCAAAAATCAGGCGAATGATGCGTAACTGGATCCGCCCAGCTTTCAGAACCATCTTCATCATAAGCATGATATAAGAGGCCTGTTTTTGGATCTCTTAGGTGACTTGCATAAATCAATAATTGATTTGCAGCTTCATTATTACAATATGTACTGTCATTAAACATCGATCCATATGTTACTAAAAAAGGTGTTGACATATATGTCCCATCAAGCCATAATTGACCTATTCCGAGTCGTGGGTTTGCAGAAGTCCCCTTGATCATATGCCAGAAACCTCCATCCTTTGTACGGGGATAAGTGTCTATGATCTTTCTTATTTTTGTAGCAGCAGTTTTATATTTCTCCAATTTCGTTTCTTTATAAAGGTATAGTAGTACAAGTCCTGGTTGAACCAAGTCTAATGAAGTGACACTTGTTTTTATATTGCCAGAATTATCAACACATGAATCAGCCCAAGCTTTCATATAATTCAAATACTTTGCATCGTTCGTTCTTAAATAAACCCTGTACATTATAGACAGATAAAACCCGTTCCAATACCCCCAACCTGTCATTTTTGGAGTTCTAGACATTGTTGAATCCACTAACTTTACAGACCAGTCTGTAGATATCCTTATCGGAGTCGGAGTGCTTGTATTTTGGGTAACTGTTTGTGTTGGAGATGGCGAGTTGACAAATGAAGGCTCGACATATAAAGGGGTAATCGGTTCATATTTGTCTTTAGTTAAATTAAATTTTGTGCAAACTGCCATTAAATCAGCCATATTAATTTGTTTGTCACAGTTTATATCACTATATTCACTATATCTGCTATCGCCATAAACAGAATCAAAGAACTTAGCTATTTCGATTATATCAGCCATATTAATTGATCCATCCTGTGTGCCGTTTATTTGCATATCGCCTGGCCAAATCTTTATCGAATCTGATAATAGCAAAACATCCATATTATTAATGCTAATGTTCGAAATTGTCCTAGTTAGATAGTTCCTCTTGCTTATATTAATTGAATAATTACCCCTTGGAACATTTTTCAGTACAAATATTCCATCACTATTCGTTTCTGCTGTGATTGATGTTCCATCAACTTCCACTTTAAATCCAGATTTTAGCGTTGAAGCCAGAGAACTATCATATTTAAAGTCAGGCTCAATAGTGCCTGTAATCATATAACCATCGGCAGCATAACTAACACTCAAACACGCGGGAGCTATACTTGCGAGCAGGCTTATAATCAGCAAAATTGCCAACCTTCTCATTGTACTTTTGGAAAAATATAATTTATTCATGACCACTCCTCCAAATAATATTAATATCTTATGCCTACTTTTTCTATACTGTTTTATTAAAGGCACCAGCAAGTAACATTACATCTGACATATTTATTGATCCATCTTTATTGAAGTCAACTGCTTCATTGTATCTTTCATCTCCGACCACAGAATTAAAGCATAACGCTAAAAGCATTACGTCTGCCATATTTATCGATCCGTCTCCATTCACATCATATATCTTGTCACCAGAAGGACCATCTGTTGGTGAAGGCTTCTCAGTCGGTATCGATGGACTTGTTGTTGGCTTCGTTGGAGTAGGATCTTGTGTAGGCTGACTCATAGTCTTGAGGCATTCCCCTGAAACATATCTAGAATAATTATAGTGTTGTTTTATCTGTTTTCTAAGTTTTCCTGACGGAGCTGGAAGAGAATAATCTTCATCACTATGTGCGTAAATATTAAGTTTAGTATTGTCATATATTATTACCTCTTCGCTGCTATCGCCACAAATATCAGCAATTTCAGCATTACCATCGGTAGCAAATTGAACAATCATATTCCCCTTACCATCGTACAATCCTGGTTTAACATTACCACCTCTTCTGTATGCAAAACAGTATGGTGTATTACTGCCGTCCCAGTTGGATACTTTTCTTATTACGGTAGCATAACCAGAATTATCAGCAACTTCTTTCCAAGTTAATTTACCAGTCGAATTAAATATAAACAAAGCATCTTTTCCAGGTGAACCCCTATATACACGATCAAGTCCATATACCTCTAAGCCTGAACTGTTTTTATCAAAATCCTCGATTACGACCTGCTGACCTTCAACTAATTGGTTACTCCACCATAAGAAGTTTCCTTTCCAGTTGTACGCCTGAACTGTATAATCTCCTTGAGTTCCAAGTAAAATCTCCATACCATTAGAAGCATCCCCATCAAGATTACCTATCTGTACACAATCGGCATGGTCAATAGGATTTTTTGCTGTCCAAAGTTTTTTTCCGTCATGATCGAGCATCGTATAACTCATTATGATCTCATCCTTGCCATCCCCATCAAAGTCATAATTCCATGGATAATGACCTGTCGCACCTTTAAAACTCCATAAAAGTTTACCTTCCTTGTTCACAACATATGCAGCCCCGTATCTGTTCTTAAATATCATATCTGACGGATATGAATTACCAGAAACATTACAAATAAGAATTGCATCAGTTGCGTCATTTGCTGGAAGATTCATCTCACTTTCCTGTTTGCCATCCTTACCATTAAAAATTTTGACTTTTTTGTTCATAACAGCAATAACTTCATTTTCACCGTCATTATCAATGTCATAAACCTGACAAGGTTCATCACGGTCAGTACCTGATTGATTGTTATTTGTTCCAATTTTCCACATTTTAGTGCCAGTATGATCATATGCTGTCAAAGCATTTACCTGGCTTGGATTGTCTGATGTTGCCTGTACCATAAGAAAATCAAGACGGCCATCACCGTTAAGATCTCCAATACGTGTACGACATGCAGAACCTGCATCAGAAATATTGATTGATTTTACCAAGGTTGCATTTGTAGGTGCTGCATAAACTGGACAAACCAGATTGGTAGATACCATAGCCCCTATCAACCCAAACATAAACAAAGATTTTTTCATACTATACCCCTCCCAATAATAATTTTCTAATTTTCTTTTTAATTTTGTTCTAGTAAAAAGTGCGTATTTCATAATTTTTTAGCGGGTACAATTTAAAATAAATTATAATTTATGTAATCACTTTTATTATTTGCCGATAATTAATGTAAATCACTTCTAAAGTGAAGAAATATAACACAAAAAGATTCTATGAAAAATTCATTTTATGCCCCTAAAAAATTAAAAATATGCGCATTAAATAAAGGGAGTGATAGGTGTTGTTTAAACTAGGCAGTCTTAAGAATAATACTAAAGGCAAAGTAGAAGTTATTATAGAGAGAATTAAAAATGGCGATGAGTTTCTTAGAGCTGAGTTTATAAAAGATAATATCTTATATATCATAAAGTTAATTTCCAACATTCTAGGGATTTACATAGATGACAAAAACAGCGAAGAATTTAGTATTGGCTTGTCTGCTTTTAACGAAGCGATTGATGGATACAATCCCGATCGAAATGATGACTTCTTTAGATATTCCAATATGGTGATCAAACATAGAATAATTGATTACTTGAGAAAGAATAAGAAGCACAATAATGTTATGCCTTTCTCACATATTGAGGGAAGTCCAGAATTCAGCAGTGATATATTTATATCGAAGCATAACCAGTTTGAAAAAATTGAAATTCGGGAGGAGTTAGAAAGCTTTGAGATGAAAATGATGGAGTTTGAGATATCACTTTCTTCTTTAGTTGAGGATTCGCCAAAACACCAAGACTCCAGACTGTTGTCAATAAAAATTGCAAGGATTATCGCCCAAAATGATGATTTATATAGTAAAATGATTAGAAAGAAATGCATCCCCCTATCAGATGTTTTGAATCAAATAAAAGTGAATAAAAAAACTATCGTGAGAAACAGAAAATTTATTATTGCTGTCTGCCTTATTTTAAGAAGCGACCTTGAAGATTTGAAATCGTTCATAGTAAACATCGAAAGGAGGGAAAAATATGAATAATTTAATAAACTTAGATGACTATATGAAGCTTAATGATATAGGTGTTATCGTTAAAATAGAAGGTGAAAAGGCTTATGTTATGACAGATGATGCTGAGTTTAAAATTATAAAAAGAAAAAGTAGTATGTTCCCTGGCCAAAAAATATTAGTATCCGATGGTGATTTAATAAAAAATAATAATCATATTTTAAATCCTAAATTTATTGGAATAGCTGGAACCGCAGTTGCTTGTTGCTTTTTAATAATAGTTAGTTTTCTATTTTTATACAGAGAAAATCCTACTTTTGCATATTTTAGTGTTGATATAAATCCAAGCTTTGAGTTTTCAATTGATGAAGACAAAACCATAAAAGATGTTAGATATATTAACGAAGATGCGGATAGTCTATTGAAGGGGTTGAAATTAAAAGGGTTAAATATAAATACTGCATTGATTGAAGTTATTAGAAAATCAGAAGAACACGGTTATTTTAAAAATACAAAAGAAAGAAACTGTGTCCTTGTTACTGGTTCATTGGATAAAAGTACAGATAAAGAATTTGATGATCTGATTAATAAACTCCAAAACAATTTACAAAAAATATACAGTAATGAAATTGATATTAAATTCGTAAAGGTTTCAAATGAATATCGAAAAAATTCCATTAAAAACAACATTTCTATGGGAAGATATTTTATATATTCAAAAGCTAACAAAACAGATAAAGCCATAAGTATTGAAGAAGCTAGACAGCAAGATTTATTCAAATTATTTAGCCTGCTCAATATAAAGGAGTACAACAAAACTGAATTTTATACCGATCCGAATACTACTAATGAAGAAAAGAAATCATCACCTACTCCAAACAAAAATGGAACGAAGAACTCCCCTACAAATAAAAGCACGATAAACAAACAAAATACTCCACTAATTAATACAGCGCTAAATAAGTTTAATACTCCATCACTTAATACTCCGTTTAACAAAATTAATACGCCAATAATGAATACACCTAATAATAATAATAATAATAACAATAATACTGTCAGCACACCACTACCGACTCCTGTTATAAAAACTTCTGCAATACAGAAGTCAGAAGATTCTCTTTGCATGGGGTTACTAGGGGAATATTATAATGATATCGACTTTAATGGACTGGCTTTAAAGCGAATCGACTCAAAAATCGATTTCAAATGGGGTGAAGGTACTCCTAATAGCGCAATTGATAGTGATACATTCTCTATTCGCTGGTCTGGTTTGATTGAACCAAATTTCTCAGAAAAGTACAAGTTCAGCACTTATGCTGATGATGGAGTGAGACTCTGGGTAAATAACATATTAATAATAGATAATTGGAAGTCCCAGTCTCCAGTTGGAACAACAGGATCTCTTGATCTGGTTTCTGGTAAAAAATATAATATAAAGCTCGAATACTTTGAAAACATAAAATCGGGACAAGTCAAGCTGTATTGGGAAAGCTCCAGTCAGAAAAAAGAAATCATTCTACCTTGTAATTTGTATCACTTATCTAGTGCTTATCAAGCAGAAAGTACAAATTATTCAAAAGGTATAATCGAAACCACAAACAAAGGATTTACAGGAGAAGGTTATATTAACTATGCAAATGAGCTTGGTGGCTTTATCGAATGGACTGTAAATGTAGAAAAATCAGGTCTTTATACACTGAACTTTGGTTATGCAAACGGAACTAAAACCCAAAGACCAATGGAGATTAAAGTCAATAATTCAATTATTAAGTTATTAGATTTTAAATCCACCTGTTCTTGGACTAAATGGGAAAGTACATCTTGTACAGTTCAATTAGAAGAAGGAATCAATATTATTAGAGCAACTGCAAAGGCTGAAGAAGGTGGACCCAATATTGATTACCTTGAAATTTTAAAATCTTAATTTTAGTACCCCTTAAAAAATATACTTTTACGCATTTGTTTATACAGAAGAAAATATTTAAAATTTTTTGAGGGGGTTTCAATTTATGAGAAAGTGTACTAGGAAAAGTAAGAAGTTATTACTTCTGCTAGCTGTTGTTGTTCAAATGTCAACACTGATTGCACCGTACCAATCAGTATCAGCAGCTCCATTACGTCAGATGGAGAAGCTAGACAGAGGCGTTGTAGCAGTTAAGGTGAATAATGGGGTCTTTGTAAGCTGGAGGATGTTTGGTACTGATCCTTCAAGTATTGCGTTTAATGTGTATCGTGGCGGCAGCAAAGTGAATTCAACTCCAATAACAAACAGCACAAATTATCTTGATGCTGGTGGAAGTGCAGGCTCAAAGTATTCTATAAAACCTGTACTAAATGGACAAGAACAGGCAGCATCCGACGAAGTGACAACTTTAGGACAAAACTATCTTGATGTACCTATATCACCACCAGGAGGTCAATATACTGCTAACGATTGTAGTGCAGGTGATCTAGATGGCGATGGTCAATATGATATTGTTGTAAAGTGGGAAGGGGCAACTCAAGATGCCGCTTATGCAGGTAAGACAGACCCTGTATATCTTGATGGTTACAGACTCGATGGTAAAAGATTGTTCAGGATAAATCTTGGTAAAAACATCCGTGGTGGAGCACACTATACACAGTTTATGGTATACGATCTAGATGGAGATGGTAGAGCTGAAGTAGCATGTAAAACTGCTGACGGTACAGTAGACGGAAAAGGTAAAGTTATTGGGAATGCTAGTGCCAATTATATAAATGGTGATGGCAAAATCCTTGATGGACCTGAGTTCCTTACTGTATTTGATGGGGTTACAGGAGAAGCACTATCTACTGTAAACTATGATCCACCTAGAGGAAGCATAGCTTCATGGGGTAAGAATGACGGCGGAAATAGATGTGACAGATTCCTTGCAACTATTGCTTATCTCGATGGAGAAAGACCAAGCCTTGTTATGTGTCGTGGATATTATGCCAAGACAACCCTTGCAGCATGGGATTTCAGAGATGGCAAGCTTACAAAAAGATGGTTTTTTGATAGTAGTGCAAATGGCAATTCCAAGTTTGGCGGACAAGGAAACCATAATTTGAGCTGTGGTGATGTTGATAATGATGGTAAAGATGAAATAATTTACGGCGCAACTGCTTTTGATGATGATGGAACTGGAATGTATTCTACAGGATTGGCTCATGGGGATGCAATGCATTTTGGAGATTTAGACCCTAAAACGCCTGGTCTTGAGGTATGGACATGTCACGAAAGTGCTGGCGGTGCTGATTTACACGATGCAAAAACTGGCAAAATATTATTTAGATGGAATGCATCTGGTGATACTGGAAGATCATGTACAGCAGATCTAACTGCTGATTATCCTGGTGAAGAGATGTGGGCATCTGGTTCGCCATTGTTTAGTTCTACAGGTAAAAACATCGGTAGTGCTCCAGGTCAGGTTAACTTTGCAATTTGGTGGGATGGAGATGAGCTACGTGAGCTTCTTGATGGTACTACTATAAGTAAATATGGTAAAGGTTCTATACTCAATGCTAGTGGTTGTGTAAAGAATAACGGTACAAAATCAACTCCATGTCTTACCGCTGATATACTTGGTGACTGGAGAGAAGAAGCTATTTGGAGAACAAGTGACAATAAAGCTCTTCGTATTTATACAACAACCAATATAACTGAGAGAAGAATTTATACACTCATGCACGATCCAATATACAGACTTGGGGTTGCCTGGCAGAATGTAACATATAATGTACCACCACATACAGGATTTTTCCTCGGTGCTGGAATGGTGACACCTCCTGTTCCTCAGATAAAACTTGTAGGGGATAATACACAAATACCTACTACTGGTCCTTCTAATACTCCAAAGCCAACAAATACTCCTGTTGTAAGCAATCCTTCTGGTATGGCCGAAGATATAACTGGAGATGGATCAGTAAACATGGCAGATGTTGTTATTATTGCATCTCACTTCAACACAACTGAAAGAGACAGCAATTTTAATAAAAAATGTGATTTGAATAATGATGGTTCTATTAATATGAGTGATGTAATGATTGTTGCATTGAAATTTGGTAAAACATCCTAATTAAACAAGTTTCCCTCCCAAATATAAAAGAAAAATAAGAATACGAGTGTAAAACACCGCGTATTCTTATTTTTTGTCTAAAAAAATCTCATGGAATTACTATTAGTTACTAGTAAATGAGAATTTAAAGCCTTCATAAATTGCTATTCCATAAAACATTATATCCATTATTCCAAAACTTTTTGTAAGAAAACTGATCGCCTGACCGATGCTCAATTCAGAAAACGCAGTAAAAATTGGAACATGTAGTTCATGAGCATACATACCATATATCGACAAAACATCCCCAAAAGCACATCCCAAAAACGCAAATGTCGCTCCCATAAGACCAAATAAAGGCTGATGACCTCTTCCCAAAAGCTTTATAAAAGCTCCTACAAGAAAGCCTACTCCGATAGCCATGAATCCAATGGTATATCCTGTATATACAGTTACCAACGCCCAAATGACTCCTCCAACTCCAGCAGCAACAAGACCTCCAATAAGCCCTAACAAAATGTTGCCGCTTCTTTCTTCTACCATATTCATTCCAATATTGCTATTGGAAAAGCCATCATCATTGCCTGACCCGAAATTAGAATTAAAATTTTCCAAAATATCCGCTCCTCTTTTATAATATGCTTAAATTTTACACCAAAATATACAAAAGTACAATGCATCTAATTTATTTATTGTTAATCATTTTTTTATTGTTTAAGTATTAATATTGATTATAGTAATGGTGGCACGAAATGTTTATTAGGGGGATAAACTGTTAGTACTACCAGAAACCTGCGCAAATTTTACTCTTCTATAGTTTTTCAATAAATTTTTATTGATTATCAATAAATTTTATATTATCCTATATGTAGAGTTTTAGATTACATTAGAGTGGTTTTATTTTAGGAGGTGCTGATTCTATGAGGATCAAATTGATTCAACCTGCCATGATACTAAGACCTATGGATACGAAGTTAAAAACAAGAATGTCTCCTTCGTTAGCATTATTAACAATCGCAAATCTTACGCCTAAAGAGCATGAAGTGATTATAGAGAATGAAAACGTTGAAAAGATAAACTTTGATGAGCCTGTAGATTTAGTAGCCATCACCGTCACTGTAGATGTGATGAATAGAGCAATAGAAATCTCAAAAAAATTCCAAAGCCTTGGAATAACAGTAATTGCAGGAGGAATACACATTACAGCAGATCCAGAGGGTGCTTCCTATAGCTTTGACGCGATATGTGTAGGAATGGCTGAGAGAGTTTGGCCAAAAATTCTTAAGGATAAAGAAAATCATTGCCTTAAGAAGATATATTATGATATGGAAAATATATCTGGAAAAGAAATTGTATCCCCAAGCTATGATATCATCGATAATAAAAAGTATTTATATACAAATATCATCAGCACAAGCAGGGGATGCCCTTTCGAATGCGATTTCTGCTATAATAGCTGTAAGAAAGCACTCAAGACTTATATTAACAGTCCCATAGAATATGTAATAAAAGATATACATGCATTAAAAACAAGTCATATAATGTTTATTGATGATAATTTTATTGGTAATCCAAACTGGACAAGAAAACTATTACAGGAAATAAAACCTCTTAATCTTAAATGGAATGCAGCAGTTACTTCTAATATCGTAGATATGCCTGAGCTTTTGGATGAAATGAAGGAAGCTGGCTGCCAGAGTCTATTTATAGGCTTTGAAAGCATTAACAGCAAGTCAATCGCCAGTGTCCACAAGGAGCAAAATAGTGTTAGGAAATACGAAAAACTTGTAGAAGAAATCCACAAAAGAGGAATTATGATAAATGCAAGCTTTGTTTTTGGATTAGACGAAGATGATACCTCTGTATTTAAGAATACATTGGAATGGATAGTTAAAAATAAGATAGAAACGGTAACCTCACATATCCTCACCCCCTATCCTAGTACAAAGCTATACACATCACTGATAGAACAAGATAGGATTGTAAATTTTAATTTATCAAATTATAATACTGCCCATGTGGTGTATAAACCAAAGAATATGACCAAAGAAGAATTATTTAATGGTTATCTGTGGATATACAAAGAAGTGTACACCTTTAAAAACATACTGAAAAGGCTACCCAAATCCCAAAAACAGTGGATTCCATTTCTGGCATTTAATATATTTTATAGAAAGTATGGAAAGATGACAGAATTCGTGTGCAATTTAGTTTCCTTTAAAAATATAGGGAGATTTTTTAGACGGTTAGCCTACTTCATAAAGTAGGCTCTAAACATTTTATTTATACATGAGTTAAATTATGGTATTATTGGTATCTAGCGCAAATTGATTTAAGTGATCCAAATAAACTTAAAGAGTGATAACTTCTGTTTGTAATAGACTTTTTAAAGGAGAAAACGAAAGATTCCATAGAAGCTTCAGACAAAAACATTTGTAAGATTCAAAAAGGTGATATGAGGCTTAGGGAGGATATTATAAAGAAATACACTCCCTTTATAATAAAACAAGCCTCTCAGTATTGTGGGAAATACATCGAAATTGAAAACAGCGAGCATTTCAGCATAGCATTAATAGCCTTCAATGAAGCTATAGATGCTTATGTCCCATACAAAAACAGCAGTTTCATAAACTTCGCTAGCCTTGTAATTCAAAGGAGAATTATTAATCAAATAAATAAAGACAGCAAAATTCTTAATTCATATCCATTTTCACACTTTGAAAATGATAAAACACTTGATAGAATTATGGTTGTTGATGAATCCGAGATGTTCGGAAAAATAGTACTTTCAGAAGAAATAGGCAAGCTTAAGTCCGACATCTGGTACTACAAAAACTATAAATGAAACCCATACCCCAGAAAAAAACTCGACTAGTATCGTAAGAACTTCAACTGAGGCAACTGCCACTAGTTCTCAAAATCAAAGCACTAGAAGTACACCTAAGGAAAACACACCAAATCCAACTTTTAATAATGCTATTGGAAATGTTGTTTTGATATTAGTAGATAGTAAAGGAAATGGACTAAACGGCGGAATTGTAACCTACCAGACAAATAAATGGTATAATGCTGGCGTTACAGATGAAAGTGGCAAAATTCTTTTGAATATACCAGAAAACTATAGCGAAATTCAAGTAGACATAAAATACTTAAATGGCAAAAGTTCACTAAAGCAAAAAATAAATGCAAACAATATTTTTGAATTTAGAACTATAGATACGGTTGTAAAGCTTGAAAGCAGCACAGGAAAGAATCTTTCGAATGCAAAAGCAACTTACTATAACAATGGTTGGCGGGACTTTGGTGTTACTGATTTGTCTGGTGAAATCCACAAGGAAATCTTACCTGGAGATTATTTATTCGATATGATTTATGAAGGTAAAAAATCATCTGTACAGCAAGATATTAAATCCAATCCGATAGTAATTTTTAAAGTTGATGATTAAGTAAATTAAAATCAAATCCTAACCACCTGTCTTTCAGATGATTAGGATTTGATATATAAGCTTTAATAACGATTCATCATTTATTTAACTCGTCTGCACCAATTTCGGATTCTCCCTTTTGCCTCGCGTCTCCGTCAAAATCGAATAGTACTTCATTTAAGTCTTTACCTTTATTTACTACACTATTGATATATAACACAAGATGAAAATCTCCGTTTTTAACATCATTAAACCAAGATTCAATCGCATTTGTAACATTGTTTTCAACATTTGCAGTACCATTGTTTCTCGATGCTATTGCCTTGTTTGTGAGATTATTCATTATTTCAGAACCTGTTGTTGTAAATCTGTATTCAATAGAATTTTTATAATTTGGAGCACTAAACACTGTATTGTTGTACACTTTAACGTTCTGTGCGTTGCACAAATATATTCCTACATCCTTTGAAGTTTGTACAAAGTTGTTTCTAACAATTCCACCATAGTGTGGATTATTGTCCAATCCAAGAAGGATACCCCTGTCGCAGTTTATTATTTTGTTTCCTTCAATCAGTGTGTTTTCTGATGAGTTCCAAAAGTGGATTGCTCCCTCGGTAATATAGCTGGAATATTGAATATTTTTAAAGGTATTATATCTAACTATCCAGTTTTTACCTTTATGTACATCAATACCTCCAGTATAGTACTGGTAAGCTCCGGGACCTGTAAATTCAAACAAGCAATTTTCAACGATACAGTCATCGCTGTAGTTTTGGCTTGAATTGGAAAAAGAGCCTTTTATAAATTGTTCACGAATATTAAAGAATCTCACATTTCTTATTAAAGTCTTATCTGCATCCATTTCTCCATGTACCTGTATAGCATGGTTTTTGACCTCTCCTAAAGTCAAATCTTCGATTGTTACATTATCACTGGTTACCCAGAATATATGGGTTGATTTGAAATTGCCTTTAAGTATTACAGCATCCCTATTGCCTGAATAGCTCTTGTAGGTTATGTTGGTTCCTGTGAGCCATAACCCTTTTGTCATTTCGTATACTCCATCCTTAATCAATACTGTTACATTTCCTGTTTTTGTACTATCTTCAGTAGCCATAAGCTCCGATAGATTTGAAACGATGATTGTTTTTTGTGACGGTATTGTTGTTGGTGTTGATGTGCACGGAGTATTTGTTGGTGTAATTGTCGGTGTAACAACTGAGGGTTTACCACCTAATACAACAACTGGATTTATCCCGATATCTTGTGTTTTGTTATAAACCACATTCTTGTAAGTGCAAGTGAATTGATATTGTCCTGGTAAAAGCTCTTTTTGAACTTTTCCACTTGCATCTGTTTTACCAATATTATTCCATGGACCATCTCCATGATAACCAATACCCACACCTTTCACAGGATTCCCATTTGTATCATAAAATTCAACTTGTGTCAGTATTGTTGAATAAGTTAATTCATAGATATTATCAGCTGACACATTCAATGTTTCTTTAATACTCATTTGCGAGTAATTAATTACGAACTCATACTTGCCTGGTTTTACATTTCCTGTAACAACACCGCTATTGTCAACTTTGCCAAAATTTGTCCAAGGAAAGTTTCCATGATATTTTACACTTACATTCTTCAGAATAATTCCTTCAGATGATTTTACACATATTTTTACATTGTCTGTTGGTATTGGTTCGTTAATGTTTGGAGAACCCACAGCCCCTGCATTCAGAAAACATTGTAATACTAAAACTGTAACTAATAGAAATACTGAAAATCTTTTTGCATTTTTCATTTTAAATCCTCCTTTTGTTTTTATAGCATATTATTCAAGTATTGTGCAATTTTTTATGGTGGAGAACAAAAAATATTTTTATATATTATATAAGGAATGACCAAAATCCAACCTCAAAAAGCTGATATTTCGGTCACTCCATATATAATACTAACTTTCAATTGCCCTTTTGGAACGACAATAGAAATTGGAGATTATAGCTATAGTAAGTCAGCCCAAAATCTTTTTCACTGATGAACCTACTGGAAGTTTGAATTCTCTTCAAGGAGAACATGTTCTTGACCTTTTAACTCAATGGGTTAGCGAGGGACTAACTTTTATAATGGCAACTCATGATATCAAAGCAGCTGCACGAGCCGATAGAGTATTGTTTATTAAGGATGGAAAAATACAAACCACAAGATCAAGAATATAGGGAAAAACTCATCTTCGCATATCTGAAAAACAAGAGCTGGTAAGTGACAATTTACCAACCCCCTTTTATTGGAACAGATCACTGATGCAAAGGATGATCGTGCAATATAAAAAACCAAATACTGCACACATCGGTTTTCAAAAACATAATTTCATCTGTTTTCTAACTTTATTTATTTTTTTATGCAACTTTACAATTATAATCTTGCACTTTCAACTCTTTTATACTATAATAAGTTTGGAAATCTTACAACGGTGTCAGATTTTTTGCATACGCATCATATTATAGACATAGATTTTTAATGTTTATAATTTCGGATAGAGCATTTATACTGAGTCAATGGCGACTTAGTCTAAGTGCTTGTTTAATTTTATGAAGCAATCACAGAGAGGTGGATATTTTATGAAAACTTATGATGTTTTATTTCTAATGATAGGTGCAGTAATGATCCTGGCTATGCATGCAGGTTTTGCATTTCTTGAAGCAGGTACAGTCAGTAAAAAGAATCAAGTCAACGCATTTAATAAGATTATTTTTGACTGGTCTATTACAACAGTTATATATTTCTTTATTGGATTTCCTATAGCTTATGGAATAATTCTATATAAAAATATTAATTTATTGCAAGCAAACTATGGTTATGAAGCAATTAGATTTTTCTTTTTAGTAGGATTTGCAGCTTGTATACCAGCTATCATTTCTGGTGGTGTGGTCGGTAGAATGAAATTTTATGCTAATAGTATAGCTGGAATTTTTATAGCCTCTATTATTTACCCTGTTTTTGAAGGTTTTGTATGGGGAAGAATAAAATTTATGGGCCAGCCAGGTTCTTTTTTTGATCAAGTATTTGGATCTCCATTTAGAGATTTTGCAGGATCTGTTGTAGTACATTCGATCGGTGGATGGTTGGCACTTCCAGCCATGATTGTTCTTGGAGCACGTACTGGAAGATATAAAGGCAGTTTTGATACAAGACCAAGTAATATTCCGTTTTTGACTCTTGGAAGTTGGATTTTGATTGTCGGTTGGTTTGGATTCAATGTAATGAGTTCACAAAAATTAGATGATATATCTGGGCTGGTAGCACTGAATTCGCTTATGGCAATGGTGGGAGGAACAATAAGTGGATTGTTATTTTCTAAGAATGATGTAGGATTTACACATAATGGTGCTCTTGCTGGGCTTATCTCAATTTGTGCTGGAGCAAATATAGTTCATCCTATAGCTGCCTTTATTATTGGTGCTGTTGCAGGATTGTTGTTCATGTTTATGTTTAATATAGAAACTAATAAACTTAAGATAGATGATGTTTTAGGTGTATGGCCTTTACATGGAATAAACGGATCGTGGGGTGGTATCGCTTTGGGTATATTTGGTCATAAAGCGTTCGGAGCCACAACAAATGTTAGCTTTTTATCACAATTATGTGGAACATTAATTGCCATTGTATTTGCTTGTTCTACTGGGTTTATTTTGTATAAGCTTTTAAATAAATTCTTTGGCTTAAGAATGACTGCTCATGAAGAGTTAATTGGAAGCGATAGAGTATTCCACAATATCGAAGCTTATCCTGAAGATAGCCTTTAATCTTTAAAGGCTAAGCATGCTAAAAACTAATATGAAACTTAAATATAAATACTATAAAACTAAAAAAGCAGAGGTGAAAAGTATATGAAAATGGTGATTGCAATAATTAGACCTGAATCTATTGAAGCTGTTAAAGCTGCACTATTTGGTGCCAAAATATGCAAAATGACTGTATCGCAAGTTAAAGGTTGCGGACAGCAGATGGGTTATACTGAGTCATACAGAGGAAATATAGTTAATGTTAACTTGTTAAGTAAAGTAAGATTTGAAATCGTAGTAAATGATGAGCAGGTTAAGCCAACAGTTGAAGCTATAATGTCAGCAGCAAGAACTGATAATATAGGCGATGGGAAAATATTCGTTTTACCAGTTGAGGAATGCTATAGAATTAGAACAGGTGAAAGCGGAACAGATGCTATTATATAGAATTCAGGATTCAGGATTAAGGATTCAGTATTCAGAATGGGAGATTTCTGGATTCTGAATCCTTATGTTTTTTTGTTCTAGTCATAATAATTCATTACTTTTACCTCCCATATTTGCTTTGTATTCCCTTATTAATCGGTATATACTATTATATAAGGAATCACTTTTAACCTCGGAGGTATCAGCATGAAGCTAGAAGAAATCAGAGAACTTACCCAAAAAATCAAACAAAATATAAGCACAGTAATTGTTGGAAAGGATGAGGTTGTAGACCTTTTGCTTGTGGCACTTATTTCATCTGGGCATGTATTGCTTGAAGATGTACCTGGTATGGGAAAAACACTGCTTGCTAAGTCAGTCGCAAGGTCATTAAATTGCACCTTTAAAAGGATTCAATTTACACCTGATCTACTTCCTTCTGATCTTACGGGTATTAACTTCTATAATCAAAAAAACTGTGAGTTTGAGTTCCGACCTGGACCTGTTTTTTCAAATATTCTTCTAGCAGATGAAATAAACAGAGCAACTCCTCGCACACAATCAAGCTTGCTCGAATGTATGGAAGAAAGGCAGGTCACAATAGATGGAGAGACAAGAAAACTAGGCAGCACATTTATGGTTATAGCTACACAGAACCCAGTGGAAATACAGGGCACATTTCCATTACCTGAAGCACAGCTCGACAGATTCCTTATCAAGATTTCAATGGGTTATCCAGGATTTGATGATAGTGTTAAGATATTGAAACGTTTTATTGAGGAAAACCCTTTAGATAAAGTTCTTCCTGTCGTTGAATCTTCTGATATTGCATATGCCCAAAGCTCATACTCAAAGGTTTACGTCAGCGATGACATATTAAAATACATAATTCAAATAATTGAAAAAACCAGGAACCACTCGGAAATCCTCCTAGGCGCAAGCCCACGCGCAAGTCAATCTCTATTGAAGGCAAGCCAGGTATATGCAATAATACAAGGCAGGAGCTATGTGACCCCCGATGATATTAAACACTTACTAAAGCCAGTACTTTCACACAGATTGATTCTTAAAAATACACTACAGAATAAAAATAACATAAATAAAATATTGGATGATATTCTTTCAAGTATTCCAGTACCTTCTGAAGACAAACTGGTAATGGGGTGAAACTTTTAGATGAATATATGCTTATTGATTCTTTCTGCATCACTTATTGTATTAATACAATCTAAAATATATAAAATTTGGGGACTAAAGGGCATTGAGTATTCTAGAACTTTTAGTAAAGCTCATGTATTTGAGGGTGAATACGTCGAAATGATAGAAATCATCTCCAACCGCAAGCTTTTACCTGTACTCTGGTTGCAGTTGGAGTCAGAAATAGATCAGAACCTTGAGTTTCAGTCTCAAGCTAATCTCAATATAAAGCACCAGCAGTTTCATAAAAGCTTTTTTAGCCTTATGCCCTATACCAAAATCACCAGACGGCATCTTGTAAAATGCACTAAACGTGGCTACTATAGATTAAACTCTGCTGTTTTATCATGCAACGATGCATTTAATACAATTCAGACAAATATTGAGTTTAGTTTATCCTCAAGCGTTACAGTCTACCCTAAGATTCTTGATTTTAATCAATTAAATCTTCCCCATCAAAGCTGGCAGGGTGATATTACCGTCAGACGATGGATAATAGATGACCCGTTTATGATTTCAGGTGTAAGGAATTATCATTATGGAGACCCTATGAATCGTATAAGTTGGAACTCAACTGCTAGGATGGGAAATATGATGGTTTATAATACAGACTATACATCGAATATAAAAACCATGATAATTCTTAACATACAGGCTAATGAAGACTCATGGGATAAGACCACTGATAAATCTATCATGGAAAGTGCAATTTCATACTGTGCTTCATTTGCTTGTCTTTCATTAAATCAGTCAATAGAAACAGGGTTTGCATCAAACTGTGCTGTCTATGTAAGCGATGAAGAATATGCTTTTGTTCCCCCCCTTTGTAGCAGCAATCATTTAAATCTAATACTAGATACAATGGCCCGAATGCAGCTTATTGTTTCTGTTCCCCTTACTACGCTGCTTGAAGATATACTTCAAAGCAATATTGAAAACACTGACTTTTACATCATAACAGCTTTTATAAACGAACATATTGAATCATGCATACAGGAATTAGAGCTTAGAGGAAATCAAGTAAAAACAGTAAGCCCCAGAAGCCTCACTTATTCATCAATTTGAAGGGATGATAAAAATGCCTAAACTAATTAAACATATTCTAATAAAACTGCTGCAGTCTTTTGTTGAGGTTCTGTTTGTCGTACCTCTTCTATTATTAATCGGTGTTTTGGTATTTTCTGAAGCCCCGCTCACCAAACTATGCATAACTGTTCCTATATCCTATACTGCTGGAGTTTTATTCGGGACTTTCATTAAAAACAAATCAAACTATTTTTACATATTTGCATCTACAATTATCATTACACTTATTTCTGTGCTACTTTTAAGAGATGCAAAGCTGTTTACTCTATTAGCATCAATAGCATTTTTAACATTTTTAATGTTCAGGGGAATTAAAATAAGCAGCAAAAGCTGGTCAAAACATTCTCCTGCTGCTGCTTTCAGCGTTTTTATCGCAATATACTTCATATCATTCTTTGTATTCCTTATGTCAGATAGATACACTCCGTATTTATCAATAGTTAACGCGGGTGGTATAGCTTCTATGTTCGTATTTTTGATCATATGTAATTTCGACCAGCTAAAGCTAGCCTTCTATAAAAATGCTGAAAAAAACTATATTCCAGTTTCTCTTTTGAAGTTTAATATTGTATTTATTTTTGTGGCATTTATTCTTATTGCCTTCATCACGAGATTCAAGCCATTTTGGGACGCTGTTCTTTTAATAGTAAAGGGTTTCGTATTTTTAATCTACACACTTATTTCAAAATCATTTATAAGTTCAAGCTCAAATTCTGATTTCCAAGACCTTGAAATGAGATTATTTAATAACCATACCAGCGATCTAAATATTCTTGCAATGGTTTGGAATTTTCTAAGAATAATAGTATCAATAGCCTTTGTTATTCTTATGATTTACATATTATTCAAAGTAATTGAGAACGTTATGAAGTGGATATCAAAGAACTCTCCTGAAAAAGAGATCAAGGATAATGTATTAGGTTATACAGACGAGAAGGTTTCAATATCAAAGGAGCGCTCTCCCTATTGGAGAAATCTAAGGAAAATACTCTTCCCTATGAGTAAAGAGGCTAGTTGGAATGATCTGAAGAGCAATAATGAAAGAGTCCGTTATCTATATGTTCAAATGATATTAAAGTTTATTAAAAATGGATTCAAGTTCAAAAGCCATCTAACGCCAAGTGAGCTTGGTAATGAGCTTTCCGAAAAATACAAAAGTAATATCAATGACTTAACTTCAATTTATAATAAAGCAAGGTATAGCAATGAAGATATTAGTGATCATGAAATGAATGATGTTAGGAATATTGCTGGTCATAGAAAAGAGTAGAATTCAGAATAAAATCATATTATGAAGTCTACTCTGAATTCTCGGGTTCTGAATTCTTGGGGCTCTGCCGCAATTAATTCACCCCTACACCATTTTCAATAAATCTATCAGCCAATTTCAAGAAACTCTCAACAGTTGGAGTCTTTTTAAAATCATTTTCTTTTAGAACCTGCAAATACCTTTTAAGGACATGTACAATCCTACTGTCAGTAGTTTTTGTAACTGCTTTTTTATAGCTTTCCAAAAAAGATGGAGAAATACTCTTGCTTTCATAATCAAATGCTGGAGTGTTATTGCATCCATAAATATAATTTGATGCATAGCTTAAAAACATCTGTTTTATTTCAGCATATCTTTTTGATTTTGGATATTTTTGCATGAATTCCTCACATTTTAACCCACGATCCAAAACTTCGTCAGGGGTTATAAGTAAGGACCCATCCTCCATTGTTCTCTTATTTGACTCTACTAACTTAATTTGTATATACTCCTTTATATCATCAGTTACTAGGTCGTCAAACTCTTTGTATGATTCATAGTCAATCACTACCTCTTGCATACCTTCTGGCTCTATGATCTTGTATCCTTTCTCCGCTATATCATCACTTATTATTGGCGCGGCCTTTTCATTATTTTCCGGGTAATAACTTTGCTTAATCTTTGTGTTCTGATAATCTTCCAATCCTAATACCAATGCAGATGCATCCTCCTGCGATACTGATGCAGCCTCGGCTTTTACAAACTTTCGAACATCCTTCTCATTTGGATTCGACTTCAATAGTTTGTTGAAGTTGTCAACTGAACTGTATACAGGCGCTTTTGCCTCAAAAGTAGCTTGAGGCAACTTAGATTCAACCACAGCAACATTTCTCTCAGTAGGTTTTGCTGCTTCTTTTGAATCTGAACAACCAGATCCCATGCCCGCTATAAATACTCCTATACAAGATATTAAAACAAATTTCCTTTTCATAATGTGTCCTCCTTATATTAAACTACACTCAGGATTCACAGGAAATTGATCATTTAAATCATCCTTCAATTGTCCTGTTTTATCCCAATCTACAAGATATATTCTGCTTTTATATGAAATATGATGTATTGCATCGTTTTCATCATTAAGTATAAATACAGGGTTCTTTTCCATGAGGTCATTTTCAAAATGCTCAAGCTTAATATTATCATAATGCTCTTCCATAAGCTGAAACATTCGTGTAATATGCATTCGTGTTATCTTTTACCAAAAGCAGCTCACTCTTTAATGCCATATCTGTGTTTCACCGAAGTACCAATGTTATTTCACATATACAAATTATAGCATATTGCAACTATTGTAGCCAACAGTCATTATTTATGCAAAATATAGATGATGATAATAGTTCTGATTCTTTGATACTTAAGCTAAATGACAAAAGCCTAATGATAACTACTAAAGATTTACTTTCAAGCCAAATCTGAGCAATGATATTGATGGATTCCGAAAAAGATTTAAATGAAGCAATACTAAACGGATCTTTAAATATTGAGAATTTACACAAGATTGATGTATACAAAGATGATTTTTATAGCAAATATGGTCAATATAGCCACTATGATGACAAAAAAGACTTTAACATATATGTCAGTCATATTTATAAATATAGTCTAAACAAAAACACTTACTATTTATTAGTTGCCGATTCTGGCGGCTCGGCAAGGTTTGTTGATATAGACATATATAAAGAGTTAGATGGTGAGCTAAAACCCTTGGATAGCTGGGTATCTTTAGATATAAACGCTAGGGTTATCAAATATAATAATAATCTTTATTTTATAGAAAGTTCTTATAATTATTATTCCAAATATACTGATACAATCTGTATTTATAAATTAGCCCCTGATAAAATAAAGGATTTTGTAGTGATTTTCAGAGATATTTTTGGTTTCCCTCCAATTTCAGAACCCTGCATCTTATAAATAATTTTTATAAGTTTACCGATACGAGAACCGTATCAATAGATGTTAATTTTAGCAGAGAAAGCAGCATGCTAATACCGCAATGGTTTAAGGAGATAGAAGGAAAGATATTTGTGCCAAAAAACAAATTTAACATTGGTACAGAAACCGAGAAATTTGTGGGTACGTAGAATAAATCAATAAATCATTATTTCATTATAAAAACAATTTGATAATACAGTTTGTTTTATGTATAATACTTGTGAATAAAATTTAATACGTTTTAACAAATATACACAGGAAAATAAGATTATACACAAGGGGGATTAATCGCAGGTATGGTTACATTTAATGTAAGACTAACTTTAAAGGATATAAGGGATTTTTGCTATTTAAATCAACATCCCGTGTTAATGGCATTAAAAATCCTTTGCTTTTTATTTATTATAGTAGGATTTATCGCCTTTGAAATATGTATGGCATTATATTCCATCAAATTCTTACTTATTTACATGATTTCTACACTCCTCATTCTTACATTTATTTTCTTCACATTCTTTTACAAATATTTTACCATGGTGAGAATGTATAAAAAAAGTAAATTACTCGGAATACCTCAGAAATATGAAGTGTCTGAAAATGGTATTCACATTATATCTGAAAAGGGTTTCATAAATATTAAATGGGACGATATTTATAAACTTAAGGAACTAAGAACATGTTTTCTATTGTATACAGCACCTTTTAAAACCTCTATAATACCAAAAAGGTGCTTTAACAGTAGCGAACAATTGAATCTTTATAACAAAATCATGGTTGAGAAATTGGGAAATAAGAAATTGGAGTTAAAATTTTATAAATTAAAGTATTCAAAACCAGATGATGACATACCTAATTCTGCAATTACAGAAATCGAAAACTTAGAATTAAATAACAATACAAATGACTATAACTCTTATGAACAACCGTTGTTTAGCCTTGAGGTATTATTAACAAAAAATGAATTGATGAAAATAAATTATAAGATGTATTATTTAAGACCTTTTGGTATAATTCTTACCCTTATTGGCATCAGAGCTTTCTATGTTTTTATTACAAGTCCTTATGATAATTCAAAATTAGTTATATTGGGAATTGGAGCTATGTTTCTTTTCTTAGTACCTATAGGTATTTATCTAAATGTGAATAAGTTTTATAAGCATAATAAAGATTTTAAAACGCCAACAAAATATTATTTTTTTGATGACTATGTTAGAATAGAACACACCTCAGGGAAAAGTCAGATTAAATGGTCTGATTTTGTAAAAATTAACGAAGTAGCCTCAGGGTATATGATGTATGTAACAAGTAAATTGTTTCATTTTATACCAAGGAGAGTATTTATAAATTCAAGTGAATTTGACAAATTTAGAGAAATGCTTATTAATACTTCTAAAAAACACAACTTAAAGGCAAAGCTGAAAAATCGTTAATACACAAAATGGCACCATCAAACTTTTACGTCTGATGGTGCCTTTCATTTCTTTACATCAATTAATCATCTTCTGAAAACGCGCCCATTGTATCCTCTATCATACCAGTTAACTCATCTCTTGCAGATAATAAAACATTTTTACCTGAAGCAGCATCTCCAACAATCTTAATGAAGCTCTCTGCTTTCCCTGCAAGATCCCTAAGTTTTTGAACAAACTCAAGATCATCTACAAATTCAGTACCAGGTATGTAGCTTTCTGGATTTGTAGGATCTTCAAGAATATCTGGTATACTCCATGTAAACTTCAAATTCTTAATACCTACAAAGCTTATTTCAATCGGACATATAGTATCAATCAGGAAAGATTGGAAATTACCTACAATCGACTTCGCAAGCGCCTGATATCCTGCAACCTCCATTTCTCTTCCTGCCATGTAAAAGGCTTCTCCAAACTCATATAGATGATCATCAAAAAGAAGTGTCAATCCTAGGTCTTGGAACATCATAGCTGGTTTTAACATTGTTTCTGCTATATTTATTGCATCGAACAATATGTTCAACATCATCATACAATAATTTTGGAGCATACTTTGTATCGAAAAACTTATAGATACTTCAATCATACTAAAGAACATACCCGATGGGTCTATACGGTTAATCGGATCATTACCACAATATGTATACTTGTGCAATGTGTATGGATCATAAATGGAACCTGGATGTTGATCCATGCTTGTAAATACTCCATTTGCAGGATCATACCATCTTGCTCTAAGATTATAGAATCCTATGTTTGGATCAAACTTTTCTCCTGTAAACAAATAATCATTTAGAGTTGATCCTGACCTTTTTGTAATATTTCCAAACGCATCGTAGTCGTAAGTATCAGTTACTTCTCCATCCTTGTCAGTAAGTAACCTTGTGCTTCCTAGTCCATCATAATGATAATAGCTAACGACACCATTTCTATTTTGAGAGATAAGATCATCCCCAAAAGTATATCTAACAGTCAGAGCCCCACTTGCATCATACTCTTCAATTATCTGAGCATACCTTGTGTTTTTATCAACAAGATAGGTTGTTTTTACCCCATCAACAGATTTTTCTTTAAGAATTCCATCTGCATCATACTTATACTCAATCGTTGTGGTTTTACTATCAATTTTGCTAACAACTTTCACAAGTTTATTGGAATAATTATATGAATATTTAATTTCAGCTGTGCTACTCTTTCTTGCAATATTACTTCCATTTTTATCATATTCATATGTGAATGTACCATCTGAGATCAATCTATTGTTATCATCATATGTATAGCTTGTAACCTTTCCAGCGTTACTACAGCTAAGTCTATTTCCTACTTTGTCGTATGTATAACCAATCTTGATTTCAGAACCAGAATTGCTAATTTTTTCTTCAATCAATTTGTACATATCGTCATAGGTATACTCAACAGTTCTTCCACTGCCCTCAACAACTTTGGTCCTATTACCTGAAGTACCTAATTCATACTTGTATGAAGATATTACTTCACCGCTTGACTTTTTGTTTGTCAGCTCTACTAGACGATTTAGCTTATCATATTTATACTCAACCATTGTATTATTAGGGTAAGTAATCATCTTTCTGTTCCCAACATTATCATATGTGTATTCAGTCTTCAACGCATCTGCTACAACACTTGTCAGTCTATTCAGCTTGTCATACCCATATAATACTTTTCCTGATTTTGTAGTTAGTGAAGTCCTATTTCCTGACTTATCATATTCATATGATATCCAATTTCCATTACTGTCAGTCAATTTTGACAATCTACCAACTTTATCGTACTCATATGATGTTGTTCCACCCTGGAAAACAACACTTTTTAGAGCACTGTTTGAATAGTATGAATACTCTTTTGCTGTTCCATCTTGGTACTCTTCCTTTATTTTTCTTCCATTCAAATCATAAGTATAGCTTGTTTTATTTCCATTAAAATCAGTGTAAGTATTTCTTCTGCCATTTGCATCAAAAGTAAATGTCTCTGTCATTCCTAGTGGCAATGTTCTACTTGTAACCCTTCCTAAAATATCATACTCATACTTTGTAATTTTACCATTAGCATCTGTTTGAGATATCCTATTTCCCATAGGATCATACTCAAATGATGTCTTTGCTCCTAATGCGTCAATTACTTCTATAAGTTTTCCCATGACATTGTATTTATATTTTGTAACATGACCTGCCTGATCCTTTTGAGAAATCTTTCTTCCCATCAAATCATATTCAATTTCTTTATATGTTGCATCTGGATATATTGTTTTTACTGCCATTCCAAGCTTATTATACTTATACTCTGTTGCATTATTATTCGCATCAGTTGTCTTTATAATCTTTCCATTCGGATTATACTCATAATAAGTTGTATTTCCAAGTGCATCAGTAACTGAAATATTCCTGCCTGATTTATCATATGCATAGCTTGTTTCATTTCCATTTTGATCAATTTTCTTTATTATGTTTCCAAGCTTGTCATATATTGTTTCTGTGTATGTATTATCATTATAGGTAGTCTTTATATGATCGCCTTCACCATTATACTTCATGGTTGTCTTTCTTCCTGTCCTATCAGTTGAAGCTATCTTTCTTCCTTCAAGATCATATTCAAATGTTTCCTTTGAGCTATCAGGATATTTGATCTCTGAAAGATTCCCAAACATATCATATACATACTCTTTACGATTATTCATTGCATCAATCGTAGCACTTTGCTTTCCAAGAGAATTGTATTCTATCTTTTCTGAATTTCCTAAAGGATCAATAGTCTCTATCAATCTGTTTAGCTTGTCATAAACATACTTCGTTGTAGCACTGATAGTTTTTTCTGAAACAGTATAAGAATTTGTCTCAGTAAGCCTATTTCCATTTTTGTCATATGTAAAGCTAGTAATTAATCCATTAGGATATTCAATAGAACTTCTGTATCCATATGCATTATATGTATACTTTGTAACATTCTTCAATGGATCAACTACACTTATCAATTGTCCTTTTGCGTTATAATTGTACTCGCTTTTTACTGTAACTGTATTTCCGTTTTCATCAACGTACTCTTTCACAATAGCTGACAAATTACCTTTATCATTGAATTCATTTTTAGTAACTCCACTGTTTGGATCCTTTTTAGATGAAAGCTGTCCCTTTCCATTGTATACATACTCAGTAACATTATTTTCTGGATCTGTCATGCTGATAAGTTTATTATTTGAGTCATATTTGTATTTTGTTACACATTCAGTCCCATCATCAGAGACCAATGTTTCTGATATAACATTACCCTTTGAATCATACTCGTATTTAGTCTCTCTGCCTGCAAAATCCTTTTTATAAATAATATTACCGTTTGTATCATACTCGTATGCCGATATGTTTCCATTTCTGTCTTTTATTATTTCCCTATTAGCACTATCATCATGATTGTATTCAACCTTATTTCCTTCAGAGTCAATGTTGGCTATAAGTCTCCCATTATCATCGTATACATTACGTACAGCTTTAATATTTCTAGGGTCAATAATTTCAATAATGCCATGAGTTGAATTATACTTGAAGCTTGTTGTATTACCTTCCTGATCAGTAACACTAATGAGATCTCCATATGAATCATACTTGTAATTAATCTCATTTTCATTAGGATCAATGATTTTTACAATCTTCCCGTCCTTATTTCTTTCAAATTTGATACTCTTTCCAGCTGAGTGGATAATACCATCTTTTTGAATTGTTAATGTATTACCATAGGTATCAGTGATTTTTTCAACACCCAAATATCTATCAATAGCATATACTGTACCATCTTCTTGTGTAAGTTCAAATTTGGTTGGGTTAAATTCTTCGGAAAGCTCATCAGTGTAAAGCGTTCCGTCTCCATTTAGAAATATGATACTACTGTTTCCTATTATTCTAAGCTTTGACTTAGTATCTGATACTGCTTGAAATCCAACATCCCCTGTAGTTGCACCCATCATCTGAGCTAGATTTGTTATCACTGGTCTGAACTTTTCTACTCTTCCATCAGGATAGCTTATAGTCAAAATATGCGACTTACTCTCTTTAATATATGGAGAAAGGACCGAACCACCTTTCTCCCAATAAAGATTAATAGGAATATTAAAAGACATCTTTATGCTATTAATTCCAAGACTCCAGCAATATCCAAAATCTCCACTCGCTATATTTCTGTTATCATATGTCCGAGTAATAGTTAATGGTATCCCCATCATAGGAATTGAAAGATCATTATAGCTCATGGAGAATTTTCCTACTTTTATTTCCCCATCAAACTGATAAGTTGTTTTAGCTACTGACACTTTGCCGCTTTTATCAACTACAGTCAGCTTAATGTCATACATTCCATTTCTTAGAATTGAAGGATCAATCTTTCCTAAAACACCGTCTATTACCTTAGTCTGACCTTTTGCAAACTCAATAAAGTTATTTGAATCTTTTATAGCATATTCAAGCTTATACTCCATAAAGTTTTCATCACTTGCAGTACCTTTAATCTCAGTTGATCCTGATATTATTGAATTATCAGCAGGTGAATCTATTTTTGCAACTGGCGAAGTTTTATCATCGGATACAACAATATAAGCTTCCTTATCTGTGGTTCCGACATTTCCTTCTGCATCTGAAGCAGTTGCTTTAAACAAATATACTCCTGGCTTGCTAGAATTAAAAGTATATGTTCCATCCTTATCAAGAACTGCTTCCGCTCCATTTACTGTTAATGACTGTGATTTGATTCCAACATTATCATCTGCTTTAACTGTTACAATTAAATCATTACCAACAGTTACTTTCTCATTATTTGTTAAAATCTCGACTTTTGGTCGTTCAATATCATTTGATACGACTGGTACTTCTGTTGGTGTGGATGTTGGTATTGCTGTATTTGTTGACGTCGGTATTGCTGTATTTGTTGACGTCGGTATTGCTGTGTTTGTTGATGTTGGTGTTGATGTGTTTGTTGCTGTTGGTGTTGGTGTATTCGTTGATGTTGGTGTTGCTGTATTGGTCGATGTTGGTGTTGCAGTGTTTGTTGATGTTGGTGTCGCAGTGTTTGTTGATGTCGGTGTTGCAGTGTTTGTTGATGTTGGTGTCGCAGTGTTTGTTGATGTCGGTGTTGAAGTGTTTGTTGATGTTGGTGTCGCAGTGTTTGTTGATGTCGGTGTTGCAGTGTTTGTTGATGTTGGTGTCGCAGTGTTTGTTGATGTCGGTGTTGCAGTGTTTGTTGATGTTGGTGTCGCTGTAACTGTTGGTGTTGCTGTATTTGTTGGTGTAATTGTTGGTGTTGCTGTTGGTAATGCTTTTACATTTACTACAAAGAGAGTTTTAGTTGACAAAACTGAGTCACTTGCAGAAAACTGCAAAGTATACGTTCCAGGTATGTCAAACAGAACTTCTGTTTTATATCCTGCAACAGGCTTAAACTCAACATCTCCAGGTCCACTAAGTTTACTCCATAATGCTGTTGAAGGTACCTTACCTGGTAAGCAGTCATTACTTACATCGCTTTCGATAACAACTGATTCTCCTTGCATTACATTAATTTCATTTATCTTTTGAATAACAGGTTCTTTATTATATTGATCAGGTAAAGCATATTCTTTTGAACCTACTGTTAAGTCATATAAGATTGGGCTTTTTCCGTTGCTTGCTCTTTTAAACTTTACATTTATCTTTAGATATCTTCCTTTTTCTACGTTTAATTCGCCTCTGTTACCTACATTTTTTTCCACTCCAAAAGAGTCATTCACATTACTGCTTGAAACAGAAACATCTATCGCTCCATCATTAAACACTTTTCCATCCCAGTAGATTTTTCCCCACTCTGTATCATTCTTTCCACTATCAAATACAGTTGACCATGTTCCTTCCTTTGGTGCTCCTGCCAACGTACTTCCTGTCATATCGCTATAGTTGTATAGATTGCCACCTAAATCTTCCGTCCACAAATCAACTTTGCCTATTGGTGTCTTGTTATCTTTTCCTATTGGTCCTTGTGTTGGATCAATTCTTACACATATTTTGTCATTATTTAAAGTAGCCCATATTTTACCATTCGCATCTACTGCAACACCTGTAGGACCACTTCCAACTTCAACATTACCTACATATGTTCCATCATTTTTCAGATGTCCTACAGTAGTCGCTCCACCATTTAAAGAATGTGCTACCCAAACATCACCACTTTTGTCAACAACACATCCTTGTGCAGTACCAGCACCATGATAATATGAACCTACTAATGTTCCATCAGGCTTATATTTATGAGTGTAACTTCCATATTGGCTATTCCATACATTTCCTTCTTTGTCTATTGCTAATCCATAGCCAGAATTACTGTATACGGTCCAATTTACTCCACTAGTACCTTCAAGATGCTTTGATGTATCCCATCTTAATAAAGAGCCACTCGTTGTTGACCATATTACACCGTTCTTATCAATTAGCCCTCCATATCCACCATATCCAACAGGTCCCTCAGTACGTTTAATTGCACCTGTAACTCCATCTATCAAATCAAACTGCCTTGTACCTGTTCCACTAACCCAAACATCATTGTTTTTATCTACAGAAACATGACGTGTCCCTGAAGAACTAACTTTTGTATATGTTATTATACATTCATCTTTTGCTGTTGATACTCCTCCATTTGTATCAGCTCCATTTAGATTAGTCCAATCGAAAGTATCCGTAAGTCCTCTAGAAGTATCGCATTTTCCATTTCCATTTTTGTCAATCCACTGGCCATTCTCTTCAAGTCCTATCCTAACAACGCTGTTGCCATTACGGTTAGCAATCCATACATTTCCGTTTTGGTCAACTGTTGTTCTTGATGGATTTTTGGGTTCTCCATTAGGCGAAGTCCAGTATGAGCCAAGTACTTTACCTGTATCAATATCTATTTTCACAACCTTACCAGCTGATGATACTGCTACCCATAAAAAGTTAAATGTTTTAGTTGTTTCATCCAACTGTAATTGATCTGCAACTGAATTTGCGAGATTTATAGATTTACCTTCGCTAAAGTCCTTATCCATAGTATATGTCTTATGAATACCCTTTACTTGTGTAGGTACAGGATTTTGTGCTGGATAATATACTGTTGTTGGAGTTGATGTTGGTGCTGTTGTAGGTGTATTTGTATTCGACACAACACTTATTGTAGGTGTCGCAGGAATTACTCCAGGTTTAATGTCTGTTGGCTCAATCCCTAGCTTTTTTAGAATTATATCAAGCATTTTTACAGCTTCAGCTCTTGTTGCGAGCTTTTTAGGCATAAACTTCTTGTCTGGATAACCGCTAATTATTTCGTGTGATGCAAGTGCCTTTATACTATAAGATGCCCAACTAGAAAAATCATTTTCATCGGAAAACTTTATAACAATTTCCCCTTCAAAAGGATCAACTTTTAAAAGCCTTTGTACAAAAACAGCAATCTCCTCACGGCTCATAAAATCGAATGGCTTATATGTATTATCAGGATAACCTTCAATATACTTATTCACAACCGAAGAAGCTACTTCTTTGTAAAACCATTGCTTTTTGTTGACATCCTTAAAACCACATTCAGCATTGTTGTCTATTTTATTTAGTACTCTTATTACCATAGCTGTAAACTCAGCTCTCGAAACCAGCTTTTCAGGCTTGAAAAGGCCATCGTCGTAACCTTTGACCCATCCTCTTCCAGCAAACTTTGTTACAACTGCATTTGACCAATGCTTTTGCATATCTGGAAAACCTTGACTTGCTGAACTGTTAGTCGTTGTAGCTGCTTTGACCTGAAATGCAGCTGAAGAAAATTGCTCAAAAATCATGCATGTAACTAATAAAACAGCTAAAACCTTAAACCTAATACTCCATTTCATTTGTTCTTACCCCCTATGAATAATTAATAATAATGTTAATTTTGATTCCATAGATTTATAAAATATGACGTTCACTCCCAAATAATTCACCCGTATACTAGCAATTGTCTAAGTAATAAGCTTTTATGCTTTAATGAATTTCTAAGTCAAGAATAATATTGTTTTTATTGAGACAATACCTATACGGACATATGAGTAGAATTACTTAGGAGACCATATTTATAAGCCTATTCTAAAATTATACCAAAATTTCACTTGTAATTTTATGATATTTTTATGGTTATTTTGATTTTTCTTTCTCTTTACAATGTTTGCATTTGAGATTTTTTTACACAAAAAAGCTAGAACCTCCTAATACTAAGAAGTTCTAGCTTTATACTAAGAAGTTCTAGCTTTTTAATTTTAAGAATTTTATCCTACATATTGTACATTTTTTGAAAAAGCCAAGTATAGGAAATATATCGGTTGAAAGAAAAACGCTAACAAGAATGAAGCAATATCCCCTTTGCCATAAGCCTTTAAAAAGTTAAACAATGCAATAATCATAAATACAATGTTTACAATTGGTATACAGAAAAAGAAAATGTAATACCATGGCATATTTGCAATCTTTAACATTATTATCATGTCATAAATTGGTATAATCGCTGCATAGCCTGGTTCTCCTGCTTTTGAATAGAGAACCCACTTACTTACTATTAGAAGCACTGACGCTACTCCGACTATTAGAAATATAAATCCCATCATTGCTGCTAAAGCTTGATATAACCCTTCATTTGCATATTCCATTTCTAACTCCCCCTTAATTAATAATAAATTTATGTTTAGGCTTTAGCCTTAACACCAAAATAAATTATGACAATCTGCTAGCAAAATCTTCGAACTTAAACTGTTTGATAATCGTAACACCATCTTTTTCGTTATATTTTGCAATTGAAGGAAGATTAACTCCATTAAAGGTGTTATTCTTAACCATGGTGTAGTGAGCCATATCACAGAATACGAGCTTAGATCCTGGCTTTAGCGGCTCCTTGAAAGAATAATCTCCGATAATATCACCAGCTAGGCAGGTATTACCACCTAGTCTGTAAGTATATTGATACTCTCCAGGCTTTCCTGAACCTATAATATTTGGCCTGTATGGCATTTCAAGAACATCAGGCATATGACAAGCGGCCGATGCATCAAGCAGAGCTATTTGCATGCAATTTTCTACTATATCAAGAACCTTGGCAACCAAAAAGCCTGTATTCAATGCTATCGCTTCTCCTGGTTCAAGATATACATCCACTCCATACTTATCCCTGAAGAACATAATTGAACGCACCAATGTATCAATGTCATAATCTGGTCTTGTAATATGATGACCTCCACCAAAATTAAGCCATTTCATTTTTGCAATGTATTTTCCAAACTTTTCATCAACTACTTTTATTGTACGCTCTAATGTATCCGAGTTTTGTTCACACATTGTGTGAAAATGAAGCCCATCAATCCCCTCAAGCTCATCAGGTCTAAAGCTTGAAAGAGTAACTCCAAGCCTTGAGTTCTGATAACATGGATTGTATATCGGAGTCTCTATCTCGGAATACTCTGGGTTTATTCTAATTCCGCACTCAATCTTTTTGGGTGAATCAAATACCTTACCTTTAAATCGTCTCCATTGATCAAATGAATTAAATACAATATGATCGCAGTACTTGATTATTTCATCAAAATCCTCATCAATGTAAGCTGGAGAATAAATATGAACTTCCTTCCCCATCTTTTCATATCCAAGTCGCGCTTCAAAAAGCGAGCTTGATGTAATTCCCTTTAGGTAATTTCCAACTAGTGGAAATACCGAATGCATTGAAAAGCCTTTGAGTGCTAGAAGAATACTACAGCCTGTTCGTTGCTGCACAGAATCCAATATTTTAAGATTTTTTTCTAACAAGCCTTCATCAACTATATAACATGGGGTCGGAAGGCTATTAAAGTCTATGCTCATCTTTTATACCTCAATCTATAGGAGTTGGTGAAAAATCTTCTTTCCATGGTAAACCACACTTATTTAAGGCTTCCATATAAGGGTCTGGATCAAACTCTTCAACATTGTAAACTCCTGGTTTTTTCCACAAGCCTTTCATAAGAAGCATTGCACCTATCATAGCAGGAACACCTGTAGTATAAGATATTGCCTGTGAACCAACTTCTTCGTAGCATTCTTCATGAACGCATACATTGTATACATAATATGACTTTGGCTTTCCGTCCTTAGTACCATGGATAATACAGCCTATATTGGTCTTACCTTTTGTTCTTGGTCCAAGTGAAGCAGGATCAGGCAATATAGCCTTCAAGAACTGCAAAGGTATTATTTTCTGGTTCTCATAAGTGATTGGCTCTATTGATGTCATCCCGATATTCTGAAGCACTTTTAAATGGTTCAAATAATTATCTGAGAAAGTCATCCAGAACCTGATTCTCTTAATGCCTTTAATATTTACCGCCAAAGACTCGAGTTCTTCATGATAAAGAAGATATACGCTTTTTGGTCCAATCTCAGGCAAGTCATAAACAGCTTTTAACTCAAGTGGATCAGTCTCAACCCAGTCACCGTTCTCAAAGTATCTACCTTTTGCAGTAATCTCTCTAATATTGATTTCAGGGTTGAAATTGGTTGCAAATGGGTATCCATGATCACCTGCATTTGCATCAACTATATCTATATAATGAATTTCATCAAAATAATGCTTTTGTGCATAAGCGCAGAAAACTCCAGTAACTCCTGGATCAAAGCCACTGCCTAGTATTGCTGTCAAACCAGCCTTTTCAAACTTCTCTTTATATGCCCACTGCCATTTGTACTCAAACTTTGGTATTTCAGGCGGCTCATAATTGGCAGTATCAAGATAATGAACACCAGTTGCAAGACATGCATCCATGATGGTCAAGTCCTGATAAGGCAAAGCCACATTTATAACCATTTCAGGATTAAAGCTCTTAATCAGTTCTATCAACATTTCCGTATTGTCAGCATCAACCTGAGCAGTTTGTACTTTTGTCTTGCAGTCAGGTATTTTGTTCATTATACTATTTTTTATAGCCTCGCATTTTTCTAAAGTCCTGCTGGCTATTAGAATCTCCTCAAAAACATCAGGGTTCTGACAACACTTGTGCGCAACGACATTAGCAACACCGCCAGCACCAATAATTAAAGCTTTTCCCATTCGTATACCCTCCAAATTACTAATACTAATTTATTATTTAATCTATCATTAATAAACCATTTTATTTGCTAAAAAGATTATACAGAAAATATTACAAACAATCAAGAAAAATGACAAAAAATCAACATCCCTCCTCCTTCCAAAAATTACATCGCATAAGCTTGCATTAGCTGGTGAACTTATAGTATTATATATGACCGAGTTGATCAGCATTGCATTTTTACTTGAAGCGGTATTTTTCAACAAGGTTATTCCAAAAAATAACTGGTCAACTGGCGATTTCAAAAATACTTATTTAAGTACTTTTCGCCTTTTATAATTGAACAAGGAAATTTTTGAAATCGCCTAAATCGAAACGAAAGGATATTATATGAATAATCAAATTCATTCTATAAATGAACCAGAAAGAAAATCCACATTCATCGCAATATCCATTTTTATTCTATTCATTATATTTAATTCCATTAAATTGGCATTTTTCAATTATTATATAATCGCTGCACAAACTCCTTATACTTTTTTTTACAAGTTTATTACATCGATGTTAATAGGTCTGGTCATGTATCAAGCAATTATGAAAATCCGAACAAGAGTTGTTTTAGTTGCTTTTTACGTAATACAGTCATTATATATAGTCGTCAATTTATCATATTTTATGTATTATCATAGCTATCTTAATATTTTTCAAGCACTCTCCCTTTTTAATGAGGGCTTTCTTGCTGCAAAGAATTCCTCTGCACCAATTAGTGCTAAGATGCTTATAGTTTTAATAGATTTACCAGCTTTTACGCTCATTGCGATAAACTATTTTAAAATTCACAGTTCCTTGAATAAATTGGGCTTATATAAATACTCCTCAATGGCAATATCTTTTTTAATATTTACTGGGATAATGCTTACAAATTATTACAACGGAAATGCTTTAAGCACAATGCTCAAGGATAGATACCGAGGCGAATCTCCAATAGTACAATGGTATGGTACTTTTGTAAATAATGCTACAAATCTGATATTAAAAAGCGATGAAAAAGACTTGATTAAATCGTTAACTTATGGCAGAAATGTTTCTTTCAATTCAAAAGGAGCTGATAATCCAAACTACGTTTTTATTCAGGTTGAGTCTATGGATTCAAACATTATAACAGCCAAACATGATGGAGAATATGTAACACCTTACCTTAACTCGCTGTCAAAAAACAGCATATACTACCCATATGTTTTGAGTTATCATAAGGGTGGAAGCACATCAGATGCTGAGTTCTCAATAACAAACAGCATTGAGCCTCTTGACGGTTTTCCTGCAATGAAGCTCTCAACATATACATATCCAAACTCATTCGTTAAAAAACTTACGGAAAACTCGTACAGTTCATTTGCGTTTCATGGTAATTCGGCTGTTTATTTTAATCGCGATACTGCATTCCCAAAAATGGGCTTTAGGGATTTCTACGATATGTATAGAATGAAGCTTTCAAATAAGGGATGGGGCGCTTCAGACGAAGAAGTCCTAGAATATGCATCAAAAAAAATCTCACAAACCATGACCCCATTCATAGCATATATAATTACCATGACAAGCCATGGTCCTTTTACAAACGCAGGTAATTATTATAACAATAAAAGATTTTCTAATGTCGAAAACGTAGTCGTTCGTGACTATTTCAACTCAATGTCGTATGTTGACAAAACCTTGGAAAAATACATAGATGAAATACGATCATTACATGATAATACTTTTATCATATTAATCGGAGATCACACTCCAAACATCAATACAACTGAATATAAGCAAGCTTCATTTAATGAGGCCGATAAGTATCTTGAGTTTGTACCATTATTCATAATAACACCTAGTAACCAAAGATTCATCGAAGATACTAAAGTAGCTTCTTTTTTGGATATAGCTCCAACGATTCTCGCAAACTCAGGGCTATCTGCTAATCTTAAAACCGACGGTCACAATCTATTAAACCCAGTTATGATAACAAACCCAATTCCATTTAAGGGCAGCAAGTTTGACAGAAAAGAGTTGTTACTTAGAATAAAAAACAATTAAATTATATTAAATACGATTAATCTTTTACATTTATCTATCGCAAAATTGCGTTAAAGCGTTCGCTATTTTGCTCTGCTAAATGTAAGATTAATAATGTATTTAATATAGGTTAAACATTTCCAAGCCTTACTCTTCTAAGATATTTTCCTGCTACCTCCCCCGCTTTTTTCACAAACCCGACATCTGTTGGAGGATTCTCAAGCTTGTAGATCGGAAAGTACCTTGATAGATGCAACGGAATATCCCTGTCTATTGAGCTTATGAACTTAGCAATTTGTTCGACTTCATCTAGTCGATCATTTTCTCCGCTAACAAGCAATGTAGTTATTTCGACATGGCATTCTTTTGAAGCTGTTTCAATAGTTTTGAGAACTGGTGTGAGGCTACCTTCGCAAAGCCCCTTATAATAATCATCATTAAAGCTTTTTAAGTCAATATTCATTGCATCAACAAACGGAAGCAACTCTTTTAAAGGTTCCTGACTTATATAACCATTAGTAACCAGAACAACCGCCTTATTAGGGTTAGTTTTCTTCAATAGCTTTGAACAGTCATATACATATTCGTACCAAATGCTTGGTTCATTATATGTAAAAGCAACACCCACATTATCAGGAGTACTCAATATTGTTTCAACCAGTTCTTCCTTTTTCACGAACTTGCATTCAGGCTTAAACTGAGAAATCCTGTAATTCTGACAAAAACTGCATTTAAAGTTGCATCCGAAGCTCCCAAATGAAAGTATCCTCGTAGAAGGCATAAAATAATAAAGTGGCTTTTTCTCAATTGGATCAAGGACAGCAGATGTGACTTCACCATAATTAATCGTAAAAAGCTTGCCGTCCTCATGTTTTCTTACATTGCATTTTCCAAAATGACCATTATCTATCACACAATTATGCGGACATAGAAAACAGTGAACCTTGTCCTTGATATTTTCATAAAACATAGCCTCTTTTTTCATATTTCAAGCCTTCTTCCATAAGTTTTTGAAGCTTTAGAATTCTTTAGCTCTCTTTATGTCTTATTACCTTAAATCTCTCTATACTATAATTTTCATCTTTCTTTATACCGCCTTTTCTAAGTGCAATATCCAGCTGTTCTTCAACAGTGTCAACCTCTTCAAGATCAGGTAGTAAAAGTCCCGACCTGCCTTTTGCTCTGACAATCACTCCAAATACCCTAGGGTCTAGCTCTTCTACCAAACAGGACTCTGGTTCAGTCAGCACATCAACAGAAAAATCCAAATCTAAAAGCTCTTCTTCCTCGACCTCGTCGAATCTTGGGTCATTAATCCCAGCTTCAATTGCATTTCGTATTATTTCTTCTGATACATTTGAAGTTGTTGGTAATATTGTCCCAATACATCCTCTTAAATCACCAAACTTTTTTAATGAAACAAATACACCTCTTTTTATATTTTTCATTTCTTCAGTAATATAATCAGGTATTGTTTCAAGACTTTTTTCAGTCGTTAGATAGGTGGTAAGACTTTCTCTTGCAAGCCTCACATACGGGTCTTTCTGAGCCCTCTTGTTTTCGTATGCAGTTCTCCTTATTTCTTCTATCTGTGGTATCTTTGACACATCTTCGCCTTGAACGTTAAACTTCATTACTCCATAACCAACTCCTAATGTCCCTTCATAGCTAAGAAGCTCTCCCTTATATTTCTTTCCATCTAAAGTCCCAAGAAGAATCGCTACAGAACGCCTTCCGCATTCTCCTGCCTCTGCAATCCTTTCTCTACCAATACTGAAAACGCCTTTAACATCACCGTTTTCCAAGCATTTCAGAAACTCCTTATCGAACTTTTCTCCATTGGGATTAAATCCATAAGGTCCATCTGACGTAAGCTTGTGCGACAAATCACCACTCGCAATAATAACGGCGTCCTCACCTAAATCCTCAACAGCTTTTTTAATTAACATTCCGAACTTGTACAGGTCAATGTCGGCAAAAGGAGCGTAAGTAATATGAACAATTTTGTATTCATTATAATGCTTGTTAACGAAATACAGTGGAACTATGACACCATGATCTAATTCTAAATACGCATTAAACTTTTTCAAAAGAGAATCAGTTGTCATTATTGATGATATTCCCTCATTATATGCAAGCTCATGTATCCTGCTAACAAGCGGCTTATTCACCTGAATTTTCAATGAAACTGACGGAGCACGAAATTTCTTGAGGTCTCCTGATATATAGTCTTCATTTAAAATTGATATTGCATCCTGAAACATCGTTCCATGAGGGGTTATAATTATTATTGTGTCTGGTGTTTTCTTTGCTATATCTATTCCTATTGCATCCATACTATTTGAAGTATCAACTATCTTTTTCTCCTCGCCTTTCCCAACCTCAGGCACAACAATTGGAGGATGCGGAAGTAGGTAAAAACCTTTTAAACTCAAACAAATCACCTCTTTATAGTATTATCCGTAAATATTCTAAAATTATCTATATTATTAAATATTCTAAATCATTCTTTGGTCTTCAAAGCTTCTGACAAGCTTCATGAATTCCTTGTCTTTTATGAACTTCATATCGAATACCATTGTGTTTTTTGATACTATCCGTCTTAATCTCTGTAATACAACTTCATACATTTTTTTATTTACAAACCCTCTCCGCTTAACCCTTATAAACAGGATATGAATAGGCTCCTTGATATCACTATCTTTTACTTCTTTCCTCAAAAGGTATGCTTCCTGCAAAATTGGAATCTCTCGAAGTTTAATCTTTAATCTTTCAATTTTATCAACTGGCAAATTAGGAATTGATAAGGTATCATAGTATGAAATACTGTTCCTATAGTACTCAAGCTTATAATAAAGATTTATTCTATATCCTTGGTCCTTAAAGTATTTGTCAGCTTCTTCTTTTCTTCCTTCCCTGTAAAGATAATTACAAATCAGCTCTGTTCCAGGAATTACTGCATCCAAATCTCTTTCCACTGCATTGTTTATAAATTCGACGCCAATAGGATCTCCACTTAATATAAGCTTTCGTCCAATGAAAAAGTTTGCTACTGGATTGAAACTGTTTTTTTCTAATACATCCTTGTACATTGGATATGCTTTTTTGATGCCATGTATCTTTTCGCACCAAAACGCTCTGTCTGAAGCCTCCACTTCAGTCAATGGTCTTGCCTTTAAAACTTCATTAACTTCAGCAAGTTTCTTAATCATTTCTAGTCGTTCTTCGCGCTCAAACTCCCATGTTAGTTTTACTTCATCCATCCACATTTCTTCCAAATGCTCAATATAATTATTTATTGAATCTCCTAACATTACACTTGCTGCACTTACTTCTGGAATATCAGGCAATTTTGGTGTAAACGATACTCCTTTTGCCCTATCAGAATATGAAGGATGTGCATCATAATAGTCTGTCTTAATATTCAAAACCTGCTGAAAGAGTTGACAATATCGCTCGTGAGGCATCATTTTTTTGTAGAACTTCTCCATTTCGCCAAAAACTGGAATAGGTTTTTCATGAGTAATCGAATTTCTATAATAATCCTCCCAGAAGCTTTCCTTCATATACTCATCTAGCATATCAATCAATGCAAGCGAATCTAAAAGACTAGCGGGACTCGTCAACTCTATCGCTTTGATGTCCGCTTCATATTCAAAAACCCTTGAAATTACAAATGTCATTGCATTCAATCTTGGAAAATACCAATTATAGAACCTTTCATACAAAAACAGCTCATACATTTCATAAGCATCAATAAGTTTTATCCAAGGTTCGCGAATTCTGTATATAAGTCCTGATAATCTTCCCTGTGATTTAGATATATGTCCTATCTCATGTGCAAGTACACTTTCAAACTGACTTTTCGACAAAAGCATAAATATAGGCATACCTATTACCACATAGTTTTCAAACATTCCAAATATGCCCATTCTAGGACGTTGATAAACCATTGCATTCATGTCATTATTAAGATATACCTTATGTATTTTTGAAGACTTCAAGTCTTTTGAGTATTTATTTATTAACTCAAATAACAGAGGTGCGTACTTTTCTCTTATTTGTATTCCCTCGGGCTTTTCAAATCTAATAAATATACTTTTAACTATAGCTGCAACACTGAATCCAAAAACTAACAAGGTACAAACAAGAATTATCAAAACTACGGGCAAAATTAATGATGCAAAATAAGGAATAATATATCTAATCAAAAAGTATAAAAACGCTAATAAAACCAATGAAACCAAAATGAAATATGAATACCCTAGAATAAGCATCTTGATGATTTGTCTTTTAAACCCTCTTGGATTCGCTTTTTCCTCCTCTTCATACTTTTTTATTAGCTGTTCAAACTGCTCCTCAGTCATTCTTTTACGCTTTTTTGTTTTCAGAAAATTCACTCCCATTATTAGTTTTTTTAGATTAGGTGATTCAATGAATTTGACGATTTTATTATAACACTTATGTTATTCTTAGGTAAATACTGTATACTATTCCACCGATTTTAACGAGCTTACCATATCAAATCCTTTTATTTTTCTAGCCAAGAGGATACTGACCGCAACAGACAATACAAATATACCCAGAATACTTACGAACCATGATTTTGCCGAAATATATTCTCGCATATCCATGCTATCTGGCATAGTACTCATCATAAACCTTAACAATGAATACCCAGCAGGAATACCCAGAATTATTCCTATTAGAGTAGTCCATATATTTTGCCTAATCATCAGTCCTTTTATTTTCTTTGGAAAGAATCCCAGTACTTTTAATGTTGCGAATTCCCTCGCACGTTCTGTGAAAGATAGTATTCCGAGATTGTATAAAACAACACTGCCCAAGATTACTGAAACAAAAATCAGAATGAACACAACAGCCATCATACTTTCTAAAACTTGATTCAGTCCATCCTTTAACTGTTCTTTTGTCTTTATCATTTTGACCCCATCAATAGCATCAGATTCTAGTACTTTTTTTGAGGAAAGAAGCGATGTTGGGTTCATAGAATTGCCCATTTTATTAAAAGCATGTTGAGTTATAACTATCCCCTGACCTGTAGGTGATCTATGTAACATATTGATTTTTGAATTTTTCCAGTTTTTCTCTCCATATATCCTCCATTGAATTGTATCACCGATTGAAGCCTTAAGAGCTTTTGCAATTTTGTATGATAGCATTATGCCAGTCTCAGGAAGCTTGATTTGATTACCTTCTACATCTTCAAACAAAACCATATCACCTTTACCAAGGACTGTTAGTACTCCACTTTTTTTATTTGTACCTAATCTGAGCTCAATCCCTGATTCTTGAAGCCACTGACCTCCAAACCTATTGTAAATAGTGTCCTTATTTTCTGATGAAAGCCCTTCTTCAAGATCTATTCTGCTTTGATATGCACTCAACTCTTCATTCTGCCAATGGTTGAGATATTCAATAGTATCCTTAAGACCCAACCCAAATAAAATAAGCGCCATAGAACCCATTACTCCTATAATAGCCATGGTTGTACGCACTTTACTTCTTAATAGATCTCTTATATTCCATTGAGTCGAAAACCCCATCATATGCCACAACTTACTTTTTTCGAAATTTGAATGATTCTTGCTTTTTGGGGCTAGTGGTCTTAATCCTAAAACTGGTACTTCCTTCAATTGTTTTCTGCAAGCGAAATAGCTTGATGCCCCACAGCATAGTACTGCAAGAATTAAAGCAACAAATGATAAAGGAGCAATCATTATCGGCCATTCGGGTATAGTATATAATGTTTTCTGCATTTTAAACAGGATTTGAGGAATTACAAGTGGTCCTGTAAACAATCCAATAATACCGCCTATAAGTCCAATCCACAGCCCATAAGACAAATAATGAAATAGTATCTTATTTTTAGAAAAACCTACAGCCTTTAATATAGCAATCTGTGTCCTTTGTCCGATTGTCAGACGAGTCATGGTTGTGAGCAATGTAAGAGCCGCAATCACAAAGAATACAACAGGAAATATTGCTGATATAGCTTTTGTTTGATCTATTTCATTATTAAATAACGATACACTATTATGCACTTTATGATCAATAATAAGCGCGTACCTATTGGAAAACATCTCTTCTAAGACCTCTTTTACCCTTTCTTCTTTTCCTGTGTCTTTTAATTTTATCAAAAGCTGATTTGCAGGAAGAGGATTCATCACTTTTATATTGCTAACAGCAGCAGCTGGTAAATACGCATAACCGAAAGACTTAGGATCTGGAGTTATTATCGTTTCATCTTTTGTATTGTGAACATATTCAGGATGAATGATGATTCCAAGTATTCTTTTTGAAATAATAATACCGTTAAAGCTTCCTTCAATGCTGTCACCAATCTTCAGAGCGTTCGCATTTGCAAAGGCTTCATCGAGCCATATCCCATCCTTCTCCAAATCAAATTTTTGACCTATGATTGTTTTAGGTCTTGATATGTTATCCTCCATAACTATATTTAATCTAAGTTCTGGTTGATTTTCCATTGATAACACTCCATCAAATGTCAATCGCATTGAAGCATCCTTAACACCATTTACAGCTTTGATTTTTAAAAGGTCATCACTTGTGAAGCCTTCACCCATTACCCAAAGATCTGCAAGGTTTGTTTCTTTATAATATTTATCAACCGCAGTCTGCATTGCATACCACGCCGAATTAAGTCCTGAGTACACAAGCACCCCCAAAATCGCCATCAAAAATATCGAAATAAACTGAGATGTATTTACCTTCATATCTCTAAACATTTTACGTAAAAGCATTACCAAGTCACCTCCTCCACAGATACTGGGTTGGCATTGACAGTCTGACTGCTAATTTTTCCGCTTCTTATTTTTATAACCCTGTCTGCAGCTGGCGCTAATGTTGCATTATGAGTAACAATTACAACTGTATACCCATTCTCACGGCTTAGCTTTTGTAATAACGCAAGAATCAACACTCCAGTCTCACTGTCTAACGCACCAGTTGGCTCGTCACAAAGCAAAAGTTTCGGATTTTTACAGATTGCTCTTGCAATAGATACTCTTTGCTGTTCACCACCAGATAGTTGAGAAGGAAAATGATTTATTTGCTCTTCTAATCCAACTGACATAAGAGTTTGAAATGGGTCAAGTGCACTTTTTCTTATCTCCTTAATAAGGGATACATTTTCATATGCTGTCAGAGTAGGAATAAGATTATAGAACTGAAATACAAAACCAATAGCATCCCTTCTATAAACAGTTAATTCATGATCATTATACTTTGTTATATCCTGTCCACCAATTAGAATCGTCCCTAATGTAGCATGATCCATTCCTCCTAATAAATTCAAGACTGTACTTTTGCCTGCGCCACTAGGTCCTAAAACAACCACAAATTCACCTTTTTCAATTTCAAAGCTAATATCATCCACTGCTTTGAATTTCACTGCCCCTGTATCATAAACTTTGCTTACATTTTTAAATTGAATAAATGACATTTTTAACCCTCCTAGCATTGATTCTATATTAAATACATTATTAATCTTACATTTAGCAGAGCAAAATACCGAACGCTTTAACGGAATTTTGCGATAGATAAATGTAATAGATTAATCGTATTTAATCTACTTCTCCAAAATTTTTCTAATGATCACAATCAGCTCATTTTTCACTATCGTTACCTCATCAGGATATGAAAATAACATTGAAGATTCCAATGTATCATGGCATATGGTAAATATCAGCTTGGCATATAGTACAGGGTCAACCTTTCTGAAATAACCTCGTCTAATACCTTCTCCTAAGAAATTTGCTATGTGTTCAATTGTATCGTCCATGAATTTCATACCCATGTTTGATTCTAAAACAAGCTTTAACATATCATTAGTATGCATTAATCTCATCTGTCCTTCTGAATTCTGCAGGCTGTGAACAAGTACATTCAGAACATCTTCAATCTGCTTTAAAGGATCCTCAGAAACTTCTTTCATCATTTCTCCGATCTGCTTAGAAAAGATGCTGCTAAGCTCATTTGCCAGTTCATATATTAAATCTGTCTTTGTTTCAAAATATAGATAGAAGGTTCCTTTTGAACATCCTGCATCCTCAATTATTTCACGAACAGAAGTTGCTTCAAATCCTTTTTTGTGGAATAATTTCTGTGCGCTTGACATGATTCGTCGCTTCATTTCCTTGCCTTTTTGAGTTTTTACTTCCATAGTTAGTCTCCCTTCATGAATTCATGACATTACCAATATCAGTGATATTACTTATATGTTAACATCTTGAAAACACTATAACAATGTGCAAACATATACCATCGGTCATAATTATGGTAAACCAATTTCTTGATGTACAAGATAAAAAAATAGCGTTATCGATAAAAGATAACGCTATTTTTTATAAATCTCACATCGTATGTGAATTACAAATTATTCCAACCAAGTACCATTTATCATTATATAAATCAAATATAAACCTTAAACTTGTCCAGTCAAGCCCACCAACATCTGGGTTTGTTCCCTTGAAGTAGTATTCTGTCATGATAGAGTTAGGATATGCATCTTCTTGAAAGTCATTAAAATATCCACATCTAGATAATTTCTCATTATATGCAAACTTAGCAGATTCATATGATTTGTTAAAAACATTTTTTTCAAGGTATTCTTTTGGTGGTACTTCAATAGCAAATCCTGAACCTGCATAACCACCCCAAACATATTTCTTCGTATCATTCAAAAATGTTTTTACTTGCTCTTTTTTAAATACAAGATCGGAATCGACATGAACTCTACCATATCGACTAAAACGTACTCCTTTAATAGGATGAATCACATCACTTAAGCCAGCCATATCCTTTTTATCTAAGAAATCAGCAACCTTATTCGATAATTTAATAATCTCATTTTTAGGATTACCATTAATATAAGGTTTAACTTGATTTTGCTTTTGTTTTTCAAAATAAGTATTATAGCCCTTTTCATCAAATACTTTTTTCCACAAATTCTCAGGATAATATCCCTTCTTCGGAAGTGCTTTATATTGTATTTTTTCAGGGAATTTTTGTTCTATGAATACTACATAATCATTTGCAGCTCCTGATTGTTCAAAATTTATTACCCTATATCCATTTTCATTCACTTCACAAGTAATCACAGCTGCAAATCCATTCTTCTCAGCTGCGGTAAACACGTCTTTCTCGAAATGAAAATTGGTATAACTTGAGACAAGGTATGCTTTTACTATATCTTCTTTCTGCTCCGAGTCTAAGATAGTATGCCCCTCTGCTGTAATAAACTCACCTTTCTTGCCATATTGAGCCGAATTCTTAATAGCTGCGCTTACAGCTTTATCCAAAGTTCTTCGGTAATCTATATCATCTTGATCACTTGTAGACTGCCACTTCCTCCGAATACTATTTAAAGCAGAATTAAAATTTTCAGAATAAGTTGCTATATAATCATTAACTGCTGCTATGTATATGCCACCTTGATCATAATTTGGCTTTTTTATAGAACCTAATTCATCTAAGATCTGCACTTACGATAGAAAACCCCTGGGTACTTTTAGAACCAAGGGGTTTGTTTATTATCGTCATCAATATTCAGTTCCTGTTGGATCAATCAGCTTATACGACACCAGTTTAAATGGAGTGCCCCACATATGGAATGAAATCGTGTCTGGTTTAAGGTAGCCTGTGATTTCAATAAATTTCATAGATCCTAAGCCTTTCTCAATCCCAGGTAAGCCTTCGCCTATATCATATCGTCCAGCTTTTCCATCCTCATCATAACCTAATACGCCATAGAATCCACCTTCAAAACTATTCCATACAAGTTTTCCAAAAATTTTGGTCAATACAGGAGTCGGCGTTGGCGTCACTGGGGTAACTACTGGTGTGGCTGATGGTGCGTATGCTGTTCTATATGATATTAAATTAAAAATTATTCCTGGAAGAAATGTCATATCATAATTAGGTACATATCCTGTAGCTATGATTTCCGAACCGATTAACTTATCCATTCCTGGTAGACCTGAACGTCCCAGACAATAACCATTAACCATATAGCCGGCTCCTTCAAGTTCTGTCCATTCGAGAATACCTCTAATTGTTATTATAGCTGGTGTTGGAGTAGATGTTGGAACTGAAACTAACTTAGTTTCAATATAATCCACTCTGCAATTTTCTTCACCATCTTTATTTGCCTGTAACATAATTGGAAATTGCTTGTCAAGCAAAACATTTTTAAAGGTTTTGATCTTCCATTTGCCATCATCCTCATTTAAGTCCCATGTATCTCCTAGCCGCTCATTCTGTACGTATAACCCCATTTTACTTTGTCCGCCGGCTTCATCAAGATAACGTACACTTATATCATAAAAACCATAGTCTCCATCGAACCTGCTTGAAAGTGTACCTACTGAAGAATCAAGTTTTGCACATGATACACTTTCAAAGCTGTCTTCAGAATAATCATTTAAAACCATTGATTCAGCTTCAATTATGCCCGCCTGCGTTGTTGGTACAGGTTTTGTTGGCGTTGGTTCTAGAGTAGGTTTTGGCAAAACGCAGGCTGGATAATCATTTACAGTTGCATTGAAGTGCTTTGCAATAAGCATTATATCAGACATATTGACACTTCCATCAATATTCAAATCATAGTCTTTTCTGTATTCTTCATCTCCCGTTACACTGTTAAAAGCTATAGCCAAGCACATTACATCAGCCATATTAATGGCGCCGTCCTGTTTATTATCTTTTGAAATATCCCCAGGCCAAATAAGTATAGGTGTTTCCTTTGAGTTCACGACCAAATCACCTTGTACAGCAGTTATATCTACAATCCTTTTCAAGTATCCAGGCTTGCTGACATAAAGCTTATAACCAGTGGTATTTTTCGCTATACCAGAGATCTCAAAATATCCTTTATTATCAGTCACACCCTTCAATCCTTTATCTGCTACTTCAACTGTGAAGTCTTGGTACAATTCAGGGCTTGGTTTGCTGGCAGAAAATACTTCAGGCATGATATATCCTGATATTTTACAACCATCATTCACATCAGCTACCTTGATCATATTCTTAACAAAATCGATTGTTGTGCTCTGATTATACTCAGTGACATCATACTCTTTTGTACTAACATATAACTCGCCTGACTTCAATTGTATAATAATTTTAAAGAGCTTTGGTATTCCGAAATATGAAAATCTACTACTTAGGGAATAAGAAGAACCACCATTTGGCAAAGTCTCTGTGATAATTGTTGGCGTTAATTCTCCCCATAAAATGCCACTCCTGATATGTGTAGCTAGCCAACCATCTTCATTGTATTTATAAATTGGTAATTCTTTGTCACTTTCCTTATAACGGTAACTCAAATCATCGTATTCTATACCCCCATCTCTTGAAAGCAAATCCAGATAACAGCTTCCTCCAGAATAATTGCTTACCGAGATGCTTAATGAAGGCTTAGGACCTACATCCGCAAAAGCTGTAAGACTTGATACACCTACTAACAATAAAATAGCAAAAAACAACAAGCCAACCTTTTTCATAAAATCTCCCCCTATCTCTCTGTAATTATTTTGTTTTAAATATCAATCAACAAGCCAAGCAAGAAAGTTGCCAGGTTTGCAGTCAAAACATAAAACCATACTAACAACTTTGTCTTATTTTTAATAAAAATACTGTAAAGAAGAAATTCAAGTAATAGTATTATTACCTCAGTGCAGTAGAACACCCAACTTGCATACATATATAATGGTGTAAAAAAAGTCGTTATTAAAACGATATGTAATAGTACTTGCGTTGAAACATTGACAACTATAATGACTTTGTACGAATATATTTTGTAAACAACTGCAACTAGAAGTTCCACAATAACTGTAATTACTATACATAATGCTGCCGTAGGTAAATATGAACTTAAAAAGTTTATCACTTATTATCTTCTCCAACTGTATTAAAATTCCTAACCAAATTTTATCATATCTGAATCTATCTTTCAATCATGGTTAACAGCATTGTAAAAATTAAAAAGTTTCCTAAAGCGACTCAAGTTGTATAAATTTTATGTACTATTTTAATGTAGTATTTTTATAAATATTTTAGGGGGGCTGTTTAATGAAAGAAAAAGGGAAGTCTAGGTTAGTTATTAGTATGTTTATGACAGTTATGTTATTTACCGTATGCTTTCTGTCTGTTTATTCCTTTGCTGCAGTGACGAAATCACCTGATTTGAATGGGGACGGATCTGTAAATATGGCCGATGTAATGCTTTTGGCATTAACATTTAATTCTTCTTCTGGGGACGGGAAATATAAGGCTGAATATGACTTGAATAGTGATAATTCTATTAATATGGCTGATGTAATGATTATAGCAGGTCAATTCAATACAGTAATAAGTTCTACAAACACTCCTATTCCAACAGTCACAGTAGCTCCAACAAAAGATAATGGCACAAATTTAACTGGTCATATTACCTTCTCAGAACCAAGCAAAACTTTTCAAAATCAAATCTCTGTAACTTTAAGCACCAACATTGCTGGAGCTCTGATTCGTTACACCACCAACGGAAGTGTTCCTACTAACAGTTCAACACTATACAGTAACTCTTTGACATTTTCAAAAACCACACAGCTTAGAGCACAAGCCTTTGTTAATGGTTCTGCCAGCGGCAAAATTGGCACAGCCCTTTACGTTGCAAGTTCAATCAATACCACACACGATCTCCCTGTAATAATTATTGATGATTATGGTGCAGGAAAGCCAGTCAAAAGCACATACAAAGACTGCGCAATCATGGTACTAGAGCCAAAAAACAATGAACTTACATTACTACAAGATCCTGCTATAGCTACGCGCGCAGGAATACATATACGTGGACAATCATCTGGAAACTTTGAAAAAGCACCATACAGAATTGAATTAAGAGACAATGATGAAAATGATGCAAAGTATAAGGTGCTAGGGATGGGCGCTGACGGTGACTGGGCACTGCTCTCACCTTACCCTGACAAATCACTCATACGCAATGCCCTTGCTTATACATTAGGTGAAGAAATGGGCTTACAGGCTCCTGGTTGGAGACATGTTGAAGTTTACCTTAACACTGACAATCAACCATTGTCTGCTGATGATTACCAAGGGGTGTACCTGCTTGTTGAAACACCAGAAATACAAAAGAATCGTCTTGATATAGCAAAGCTCAAGGATACAGATTTAACAGAGCCAAATATTTCTGGCGGGTATCTTATGCAGTTCAACATGCAGGCAGCTGAAGCTCCATTAATTAAAGGTAACGGTTGGAACGACCTTGAGCTAACTGAGCCTTCAGATGCATTACCACAACAAATCACATGGATAACTAACTATATCCAAAAGACACACAATGCAATTCACAGTTCAAATCCGTCCGATCCGACAACTGGTTATCCTGCATACATTGATGTAGATTCATTCGTGAATTTTATAATTACAAACGAACTTGGTCGTGAAGCTGACGCATATATGCGCAGTACCAGAATATACAAAGACCGTGATAAAAAACTTTGTGCTGGTCCTTTGTGGGATTATGATCTTGCATATGATTGCTATACTGGCATGAGTGGATTCGGTGGTGGAACATCATCTACAATACAGGGTTGGCAGTTCAAGCCAATGATGTTTGGAGGAATGGGAACTACCTGTGACTGGTACAATACACTTATGAATGATCCGAGCTTCCAAAGCAAGATTAGTGCTCGATGGAAAGAATTGCGTAATGGTCCGTTATCTGATGCACAATTATCAGCACAGGTTAGAGGACTGTCAGCACCATTAAAAAATGCTGCAAACCGTAACTTCAAGAAATGGAATATCTTAAATACTTCGCAAATTGGTGGTTTCGGAACACAAACAACACAGACGTGGGAGCAGCAGTTGACAATTTTAGAAAATTTCCTTCTTAAGAGAGCAGCATGGCTAGATACATCTGGATGGAAGCCATAAATAGCACAGCTAACCAAATTTTAATCAAGACCAGATCAATTCAAAATATTTTCTTTATAAATAGAACTTATTGACAATCGGGATCAAATTATCTAAGATACTAGAAAAAGGCAGTACAAAAGACGAGGTACAATATGAGAATAAGATTGGCAACCATGAAAGATCTGAACGCAATTACTGAAGTAGAAGCCCTTTGCTTCCCACAATCAGAAGCAGCAACAAAAGAATCCTTTAAAAAGAGGCTTGAAGTATTTCCAAATCACTTCTGGCTCTTAGTAGATAAGGAACGAATTGTCAGTTTTGTCAATGGGATGACCACAAATTTGGAAATGCTACAAGATGAAATGTTTGAGGACGCATCGATGCATGATGAAAATGGGGCATGGCAGATGATCTTCGGAGTTGACACGATTCCTGAATATCGCAGACAAGGATGCATGGAGAACTTGTTGAATCATGTGATTGAACAAGTTCGCTCTCAAGGCAGAAAGGGATTGGTATTGACTTGTAAGGAAGAACTGGTACATTATTACGAGAAATTTGGATTTGTGAATGAAGGCAAGTCAGAATCAACACATGGTGGAGCTATTTGGTTTGATATGAGACTGTCATTTAAATAATCAAATCAAAATCTCAGGGGCATTGAGCCCCATCGATTTTAGGATTTGCTTCGCAAATTCCTTCAACAAAATCTCAGGGGCATTGAGCCCCATCGATTTTAGGATTTGCTTCGCAAATTCCTTCAACAAAAGGAAGCAAGAGAAATATTCCCTTGCTTCCCATATGTACTATGTCAATGTAAAATTTCTATGATAAACTTAACATTCCATTATTTTGCTCGAATTCATTAATATATGGTCCATCCCCTAGATCGTAATATTGATTTGTCTCCATCACTTGCAGATGTTCCGCTGTTGTTACTGTAAATCACACCATTTTGCACTTCGCCAGAGGCTGCATCTGAAAATACTCTATCCATCTCAGCAGCACTTAATTGAGTCCCCATCAAATGATATTCAGAAGTATTCGAAGTACTTGTGTCACCAATTGAAGTTAATGAGCTTTCCAGATAAACATATATAATGCGAAGATTAGGACAGTCTTGTAATCCGCTTATAGAAACTAGGTGTCCATTATTTAAATCGCCTGTGCCGAATCTTGTTAATGAAGAACCATTGGATATAGTAAGGTAATTTGGGTGATTTCCTTCTCCCAATCCATTTTTTATAATCGGTGTGTTTGTAACAGCAGTTGAAGTTGTACCATCTGACCAGTGCCATGTTGCAGTTGCAGGGACTGAAAAATCACATCTCATGGTTGTTGAATCCCCATTTGTAGTGAAATCAATTCTTGCTTCCCCTGTTTCTGTAGGGTTAAACGGCAGCATTGTCCATCCATTGGCAATTACTGTCCATCCTTTCTTCGAAAGGTTTAAAGCTGAATCATAACCTGCCTGAGATGGTTGCTGATTACCACCACCGCTGATATCGACATATAGTTCTGACCAACTATTGTTTCTTGACCTGCCAAGGCTGTCTAAAACAGAAAGTATTTCATCTGCTTCGCTTGAACTTAGTTGATTGTTTCTAAGATTGAGATTGGTAATTTGCGTACACCCTGTTAAAACAGCATTCGTAAGCTCGTTATTTGAAAAATCAACTACTGCGCTACTGCTGCTATTTTGTAGTGCTCCTTGTAAATTGAGCTCAGTATATCTGTTACCGCTTGCCGCAAATCCAATGTTACTGTTTTTACTGCTCGATGGGATTCTAATGGTTCCAGTCTGATTGTCATTCCATATGAATAGCTCTGCGATATTTGGGAATTGACTCAAATCCTGGAACAATGACTGATTCGTAATTTGAGGATTATCACGAACACAGATATGCCAAGTATTTTCACCTATTGATCCAAAATTAATAGTGGAATATTGATTTACTGCTCCACGTAGATCCTCCATTAATGGACATTGCGACAAATCTAGTGTCAACAAGTCACAATCCTCAAAGCATATTCGCTTCAAATTAGGTGTATTTGTAAGTTTAACAGATTGTAAAGTTCTAGATAGAAAACATTCAATGGTATCAAGTTCAACAAAATCGGTGAAATCCAAAGAGGAAATCTGATTGTATGACGAACACCACTGTCTTAGGTATGGTGCTACAATACTTAGGTTATAAACAGAAGATACATGCTGATCTGATACGTATTCAATTGAGCTAGTTCCTCCGTCACCTGCATCATAACCTATATTGATACGTGAAACAGCACTCCAAGGTGTAACTACAAGGCTTGCACCTCTAGCTCCAGGTGTTCCATAATTCTTTACAGGAGCATTTGATGAACTGGTTGTTCCGTCTGCAAATGTCCATGTTATCTGTGCATTTCCAGCAACCTGTATTACTGGTGAGAATGTACTTCCTTCGGTAATGAATGAAATTGCTCCAGTGGTTACTGGAAGGTGAACTTCTTGCAGATATTCCACTCTAGTCTTGCTGTTATAACTCATTCCAGGCGCCGAATCTGCCACCCATATACTTCCTGCTGACACACCTAATTGGGGAACTGATATATTTACTGAGGATTGTCCATCAGGTACAACAGCAGAATATGCTGGCACCGTATTATCCTCACTAAGGAACACGCCTACTGTGTATCCACTTCTAACATCAGTAACCTTTATAATATCTTCAAATCCTACAGGATTGTTTTTAACACTTACATTCATCGCATTTGGTGTTGGAGTTGGTTGTGTCCATGCAGGAATACTCAGATCCCAACCTCTTGACACCAAGGTTGCTTTGTCAGCATTACTTGCGTTGGTTCCTGAGTTGTTACCCCACAATGTACCATTTTGCACTCCTGATAGAGCTGCATTTCTAAACACTCTATCAAACTCAGTAGGACTAATTGCGGTACCAGCAAGGTGATATTCCCTTATTTGTGTTGCACTTGTATCACCAATTGAGGTTAATGAGCTTTCCATATATGCATAAAGTATTGCCATATTCGGGAAACTCTGCAATCCGTTTATTGACACTAGATGGCCATATCCTGCATTTCCTGAACCAAATCTAGTTAACGCATAACCGTTTGAGATTGTCAAATAATTCTCATGATTTCCAGCTCCCAAGCCAGTCTTAGTAACAGCCTGACCTGATATGGCTACTGAAGTAGTACCATCTGACCAGTGCCATACGGCTGTAGCATTTCCAGAAAAGTTACTGCTCATATTTGTTGTGTCTCCGACTGTTGTAAAGTAGATTATTGCAATGTCTGTTGACGGTAAAGGTGTCGACGTTGGGGTAGGAGTATTATTTGTCCATGCAGGAATGTTAAGATCCCAACCTCTTGCCCCTAAGGTTGTTTTATCAGCATTGCTTGCGTTGGTTCCTGCGTTGTTACCCCACAATGTACCATTTTGCACTCCTGATAGAGCTGCATTTGCAAAAACTCTGTCAAACTCAGCAGGACTAATTGTGGTATCAGCAAGATGATATTCGCTTATTTGTGTATTACTTGTATCTCCAATTGTAGTTAATGAACTCTCGAGATATGCATAAAGTATTGCCATATTCGGGCAACTCTGCAATCCGTTTATTGACACTAGATGGCCATATCCTGCGTTACCTGCTCCAAACCTAGTTAATGCAGCACCATTTGAGATCGTCAAATAATTCTCATGGTTTCCATCTCCTAAGCCAGTCTTGGTAATAGCTTGACCTGATATAGCTACTGAAGTAGTACCATCAGACCAGTGCCATATGGCTGTAGCATTTCCAGTAAAATTACTATGCATATTTGTTGTGTCACCGACTGTTGTAAAGTCGATTCTTACTTCTCCACCTGTTGGTGTTACTGTTGGTGTTACTGTTGGTGTTACTGTTGGTGTGGGCGAATGTGTCTGAGTTGATGTAGCTTTAAATGTTGGCGTTTGAGTTACTTTAATTGTTGGAGTAACTGTTGGAGTAGATGTATTTGTTGAAGTAGGAGTATACGGCAGAATGATTTCTGGATAATCATTCGGTGTTTTGTTAAAATTCTTTGCTATAATCATCACGTCTGACATATTTATGGCGCCATCACTATTGATATCACAATTTTCATTGTATTCTGCATTTCCTCGAATAGTATTAAAGACTTTAGCAAGCTGAACCACATCATACATATTGATTACATTGTCCTGAATACCATTTATCATGATATCCCCTGCACAAATCAATATTGGAGAACTCTTGATAGAAATTTGCACATTGCAGTTTGCTTTGATATTACGAATCTCTCTAGTAAGATAACCTGATTTACTTATTATAATTGTTTGCAAAGAGTTAGTAGAAACATTGTTTATACTAAAGAAACCATTGTTATCACTTGTTGTAAACAGTCCTGAATCCTTAAATTCAATTCTAAATCCAGAATTCAATACTAGATTACCAGACACATCAAAATCAGGTGATATGTACCCTGTGACATTACAGATGCTTGCTGTGGATCCTTTTGGCAATATCGCATTAGATATTGACGACAATGAAAACACAATGATGCTTGAAACAATTAAAATCAGTGCAAAACTAATAAAACCTTTAAAACTTCTCATATTACGCACCTCCATTTTTTATTATGCTTATGCTTTACTAAATATCTATAAGGTTATGACCTTTGCATAAGTCAAGATATTGTTCGAGTAATAGTAAAATTTTAAGAGGGGGTATTGGAAACTTTTTATTTTTGAATCACCAATATAAGTACAGAAATGACAACAATTATCATTTTAATAAAACTTGTGTTGTTATAAAATCTAAAACGAACTCTGTAATACTCAAACTTATTTTATTATGCATTGGGAGGTGCACGTAATGAAAATCAAATTTATGTTGTTGGTATTGATTTACTCACTAGTTTTAACGCAAATAACATCTGTTAGCTTTGCAGAAGAAATTGAAAAGCCCGATAGTATGCAGGTCAAGTATGCATCCATTGAAGGCGGAAAAGAGTTTTCAGTTGCGGTAAAAGAGGATGGAAAAGTTATCGTATGGGGTTCAAATTATTATGGAGTGTGCAATATCCCAAACGGATTAACAAACGTTAAAAACGTATCGGGAAGTGACCATCTATTAGCTCTGAAGGAAGATGGAACTATAGCAGTATGGGGCCAAAACGAATATGAACTGTACCAGAAGGATTGAAGAACATAAAAGCTGTGGCAGCAGGATTTGATCATACAGTTGTTCTGAGTGAAGATGGGATAGTTACTGCATGGGGAAATAAAGGAGAAGGTCAGTGCAGCATTCCTAAAAGCTTAACAAATATTAAGGCCATTGCTGCAGGACGTGGACACACTGTAGTATTAAATGAAGAAGATACAATTACAGGTATAGGTTTTAGAAGCTTTCTGATGCCTGTTAGTGACTCAACCTATAACGCGAATATTTGTAGTATATCTGGTTTTGTAGCACCTGATTTCTATATGCCAGACAATCAACCAAGTGTAAAGGATTTATTCGCTGTTAGATTGGGTGATACCCCAACGTACAATCTTACAAAACCTGATGGTTCTTTTAAAATCAATACTCCAATAACCAATAAAGAATGTACTGTAAAAATCGAAAAACGTGGTTATCTGACAAGAGAAATAAAGAATATCAAAATTGAAGGGCCCCAAATAGCACTTGTTACTGAGGAATCACCTATTATTGCCACTGCTTGGAGTACCAGCTTTTATATCAGGAGGAAATCTTATGTTTAGTGAGTTAGCTGAGATAAATCAAAAACCACAGCCCTTTGAGTTTTACACAGCATCAGAGTTATGGACAAATGAATATACTTCTCAAAAAATGCTAAAGCTTCATCTTGATGAATCTATTGATTCTGCCTCAAGGGATATAGATTTTATTGATCGCTCGGTTGATTGGATGTTTGAGCATTTTAATATTAACAGCAATTCACGCATAATAGATTTTGGATGCGGTCCAGGCTTATACACTTCGCGTTTTGCCAAAAGGGGGGCAAAAGTTACAGGAGTTGATTTTTCTAGGAGTTCTCTTGACTATGCCAAAAAAGAGGCTGCAAGAAACAATCTAAATATCGAATATATAAATTGTGACTATCTTGAGTTTAACTCGAATGAAAAATATGACCTGATTACAATGATTATGTGTGATTTTACTGCTTTAAGCCCCTCGCAAAGAAAAAAGCTTCTTGGCATTTTTCACGGACTTATAAAGCCTGATGGCTCAATCATATTGGATGTATATTCGCATAATTACTTCAATGAAGCTCAGGAGATTTCAACATATGAGTTCAATCAACTGGATAAATTCTGGTCAGTTGATGACTACTATTGCTTTGTTAATAAATTCAAATATGAAATTGAGAAGCTGATTCTTGAAAAATACACAATAATAGATACAAGCGGCAAACGTGTTATATACAATTGGTTTCAATGTTTTGATGTAAAATCCATACGTTCGGAATTCGCTGAAAGCGGCCTAAAAGTAGTAGATATTTTCTCAGATGTTGCTGGTAAAGGATTCGATGTTAAATCTGAAGAATTTGCGGTAGTTGCTAGCGACAATTCATAAGTACTGTTGTAAATCTTATTTAATATAATTTGCATATATTCTTTTGTGGTCGATAAAATCATTTGAATTGCTACTAAAAATAGCCCTTTCAAGCTCATCAAATGTCACATTTTGATCATTCACCAATATGTATTCATCATATCTGGAGAAGGCAGCACCTTCTCTTAAATCACCAATATAATGGTTTAAATAATTATATTTGCTAATCCATTCTTTCCCATCCTCAACAGAATATGTAGTAAATTTCTTACCTTCAAATATCAAATCTGTAAAATAAAGCTTTGGATAATCATCTTTAATCTCTTCATACAATTCGTCACTAATATGCTTCTTTTCTTCTTCCAACGAATAATAATATGCCATACGGATTGATGCAGTCTTCCCTTTCTTAGTCAAATCGACAAATCTCAGCCATCGCTCTTCTCCTGACGTTAATTTCCCATCTTCAAATACTACACACCCATCCTTCTTTGCGTCTTCGAGACTATAGTTCTCCTTTAATTTAGAGTATGAAATATATTCAGGTAAATTTCCATATTCAATGTCAGTTTTAGAACAACCTAAAAAAATAAGAGGAATTATAATTATTACTAGAATCATTGTTATTCGCTTCATATCTCAAGACCCTTCCTTTTATTATTGTTATAGGTTCTAGACTATTGCAATCGTCTAACTTTAGACTATCACAGTAGTCTAATATTGTCAATAGCTACAAGTTTTGAGTAGTTTGAAAGTTTTAAATTAGGATTGTTGTGTTAAATTTTAAATTGTTTTATACTTAAACTATATATATTAAAACAGACAATAAAAATTAAGTTATAGAAAACAGGTTTAAATTCTGTATTTCCACACAAATTACCAGCATATATTTCGCATTCTACACTATCGAAGAATTAGACCTAATTAATTTATTTTTCTAAAAGGGGGAAACATCTTATAATATAGTTCTATCAATGGTTTTACGTATAATTTTTTAATATTTTTAGGAGGTGACGTATTATATGTCGAGAAGGTTTTTTATAAAGAGAAGCTTATCAGCGCTTCTTATTGCTTTTTCTTTTACAAGTACGTTTTTGTTCATTCCAGCAACAGTCAATGCCGAACCAGAGTATAATTTTGCAAAAGCACTACAGCTTTCACTTTATTTTTATGATGCAAATAAATGTGGGCCAGGTATAACAGGTGGACGCCTTGAATGGCGTGGCGATTGTCACGTGGAGGATAAGGAAGTACCATTGATTCCTATGACAGAAGGCTTTAGAGGGACCAACATGTCTCAAAGCTTTATTGACAAATACAAGTCTGTACTTGACCCAGATGGAAACGATACATTGGATTTGAGCGGCGGTATGCATGACGCAGGAGACCACGTTAAGTTTGGACTTCCTCAATCTTACGCAGCATCTACTGTAGGTTGGGGGTACTATGAGTTTCGCGATGCATACATAAAAGTCGGTGAAAAAGAACATGTCGAGGATATATTAAGGTGGTTTAATGATTATTTTCTTAGATCCACATTCAGGGACAAAGACGGTAAGGTTATAGCATTCTGCTACGAGGTAGGAGAAGGGGATATAGACCATGACTGGTGGAATCCACCAGAGCTTCAAAATTCAAAAATGATTAAGGATTTTGAAAGACCTGCATATTTTGCAACTTCTGAAAACCCTGCAAGTGACCAATGTGCTGGCGCAGCAGCTTCACTAGCCATAAACTATATGAACTTCAAGGATGAGGATCCTGACTATGCAAAAAAGTGTCTTGATACAGCCACAGCACTGTATGATTTTGCTAGAGAATACAGAGGCCTTGGATATGGAAAGCCATTTTATGATTCGTCCTATGATTATGATGAATTGTCATGGGCTGCAGTTTGGCTCAATATAGCAACAGGTAAAGAAGAATACATAGACCACATTGTATCTACCGATGCAAGCGGTAAATATACAGGCTATATGCAGAGGATAATTGTCGATACGGGCAATGAGTGGCAGAACATTTGGGTTCACTGCTGGGATACTGTATGGGGCGGAGTGTTTGCAAAGCTTGCACCTATAACAAATACCAAAAGAGACTGGTATATTTTTAGATGGAATCTGGAATATTGGTCTGGTGTTAAACGTGAAGATCCTAAGGATACCAATGTCCTTTCAAAGACCCCAGCAGGATTCAGCATGCTAAACCCCTATGGTTCAGCAAGATACAATGCAGCTGCTCAGCTATGTACGATGGTATATAGAAAGTGTACTGGAAACACTGCCTTTACTGATTGGTCAAAGAGTCAAATGGAATATATAATGGGAAATAACCCTATGAAAAGAGCATATATTGTTGGATATGCACCTGACGGTGCCTCACATCCGCATCACCGAGCATCGCATGGTTCCAAAACTCTCAGCATGGATGATCCACAAGACCAGGTACATACTTTATGGGGTGCTTTAGTGGGCGGACCTGATGCAGAAGATGTACACAAAGATATAACATCTGATTTCATTTATAATGAAGTCGCAGTTGACTATAATGCAGCTTTTGTGGGAGCTTGTGCAGGTCTTTATACATATTATGGAGAAGACCAAGAACCAGAACCGAATTTTCCTCCAAAAGAAACCAAGCCATTGGAATTCTTTGTAGAAGGAAAAGTCAGTACCAGTCAGGAAAATAATGAAAGATCGCAAATCACCCTTCGTATCCATAATGAAAGCGCATATCCTCCTCATTATGAGACCCGCTTTAAGGTACGGTATTATTTTAATATTAGTGAGATACTCGATGCTGGTCAGACTATTGATGATCTTCATATGGAAATATACTATGATGAAAATGGAAAGTGTTATGATGGAAATGCAAAATATTCAGAGCTAACTAAGTATGATGACAACGGTACATATTATGTTGAATTCGACTGGGAAGGAAAGCAGATATATGCTGCCCGTGAAATCCAGTTTGCACTTATTGCAGATCAGGATGAAACAACTTTCAAAGGCCATTGGAATGCTAAAAATGATTACAGCAGGGAAGGTCTTAGTGATGAATATGTAATAACAGAAAAGTGCCCGTTGTACATAGGTGACGAAATAGTATTTGGTGAAGGACCAGAGGGGCCGACAAAACCATCACCTACGCCAGACTCCAAAAATTTCATAGAAGGTTTTATAAAACTTGACTTTGCATATACAGATACAAGTATAAATTCAGGATTCAAGGTAGAAATAGAAGGTACTGGCAAGTCCGTTTTAACAGACAATAAAGGCTATTTCAAACTGACTGATGTGAAGGATTCGGTATGTAATATTAAAATCAGCAAGGAAAGTTATCTTACAAGAGTTGTAAAGAATGTTCCGATATCTACTATAATGGGCTCTGCTGACGCTCCAATAAGTATTTGGGCTGGAGACATTCCTAAAGACGGAGTTCAAGATAATGCCATAAACATGTCTGATGTAATGGAAATTGCAAAAGCATTTAATACTACATCAGGAAACTCAAAATACATCAATGGCTCTGATCTGAACTCAGATAAGACTATTAACATGATGGATGTAATGATTATAGCAAAACACTTTAATGCATCAACTGCGAGTTATACTGATGTAAAGTTTTCTAAATAAGACACCGTTTCTCAATGAGGAATCTGACAAAAGCGAGGGGATCAAATCAAAATTGACCACGTTCTGGATAGTTTAAAGCATATAAATCTGATTTGCAAGGAACAAACCAAGATTGACCAGATTTTAAAAAAGCTAAGTCATTTAGAGCAACTACTACAATGCAATACTAGTACATCATCAAATTTCCCAAAGGTTGAAATATGGGTGGATCAGAATAATATAATAAATAGAACTGAAGTACAAAATGGCGCCAACAGTTTGACATGGGTAATTATGTATAATGGAAGAATTGTGCTTGAGAGAAATGCACTAAACGAAACCCAATATGAGTATTTTCAGCACCAGCCTGGAGTTTATACTATTTACATGGAAGACTGGTATAATGGAGAATACCGAGTAATAAGCAATGTTATTTCTTATGTAATTAATTAAGCAATTTCATACCTCTGCCAAGCAGAAATGCTAAGCGGGTTTTGAAAAGGCAAATGTTTTTTATGGAAAGAAAGTGTCTCAAATTTTTGAAGCATAAGGCTTTCTTTGGTCTTTATTAGGCGATTTCAAAAATTTCCTTATTCAATTTCTAATGGTAAAAATCACCAAAATCAGTATTTTTGAAATCGCCAGTTGTCCAGTTGTTTTTTTGCAATCACCTTATCTCCCAACCTCATTAAAAAATAGATTTAACACTACCGCTGATAAACTTCCAATAGTAATACCACTATGGAATATGGTTTGTACCCAATTGGGAAATCCATTATAAAACTCTGGATTTGCCAGAGGTATCATAGCCAGCCCAACACTTACTGCTACAATCAAACCATTCTTTGTTCCTTTAAACTCAACCTTGCTTAAGGTATTTATTCCACCTGCTAAAACCATACCGAACATAGCAAAACCAACGCCTCCGAGAACCTGTTTTGGAATGGCAGCCATCAACGCTCCAAACTTTGGAATGAAACCCAGAGCTAACAGTAAAATACCTGCGTAAACAGCTACAAATCTTGATTTAATTCCAGTAAGTCCAACAATCCCTACGTTCTGTGCGAATGGAGTCTGCGGGAAAGTATTGAATATACCAGCCAAAAATGTTGATACACCATCAGCCATAAGCCCTCTTCTTATGTTTTTCCCTTCTACTTCTTTCTCAACAGTTTCATGCACAGCCATCATATTTCCCATTGACTCAGTCATTAGTACCAACATAACCAGAAACATAGAAATTATTGCAGATAAATCAAACCTTGGCACACCAAAGTGGAAAGGGACATTTACTATAAACCAGTTTGCACTTGTTACACTAGTGAAGTCTGACATGCCAAAAATGCTGGCAATTATTGTACCAACAACGAGAGAAAATATTATAGCCGCACTATTCCATACACCTTTCAAATATTTAAAGGCTAATATAGTAATAGCCAAAACTGCTAGAGTTAAATATACTTCAGAAGGTTTTGCCGCTGCAACCTTGCTGTTTGTTATCCACTTGATCCCTACTGGCAGTAACGAAATCCCTATTATCACAACTACAGTTCCTGTAACTACCTTAGGAAAATACCTAATGAGTTTTCCAAATAAGGGTGAAATAATAACACAACCCAATCCCGCTGCCATCACAGCGCCAAAAACAGTTGTCATTCCGACAACAGAATCTCCTTTATAACAAGATACTATTGATGTCATTGCCGCTACTGCTGCGAAACTGGTACCTTCTATAATTGGAATTTTGGCGCCTAATATTTTTCCAACCCCAATACTCTGGAAAAGCGTCGAAATACCAGCCATGAACAATACTGCATTTATAAGAAATACTATTTCCTTCGAAGAAAGCCCTGCTGCTCCTCCCACTATAATAGGAACAGCAACTGCTCCTGCACACATTGCAAATACATGTTGAAGCGAAAAAATCCATACTTTCGAAAATTGTATCCTCTCATCAACACCTGGACTTTTTACAGTATTTTGATCACTCATTTTATTACCACCTTTTCTAAACAAGGTTTCATTTTAACTTTCATGCATTTATTCCCTAATTACCCAATCAACATTTCCAATTACTTTTTATTACAATATAATCCTTTTTACAATTTGCTTTCAAAAAAATCTCTAAGTAGATTCATACATACCGTTTTTCTATACTCGGCTGAAATTCTTCCTTTGAGAGGAACAATTGCCTTATCATATGCCGCAAGGTAAACTTCTTTGAGCGCCTTTGCCTCTTCTATAGTCGTACCAATAAGCATTGCATCAATATCCTCACGTCGTATTATTACATCACTGACAGCACCAAATGCTGTGCCACATTTAGTAACTCTATTACTCTGCACATCCAATATAGCGGCAAACGATACTCTTGAAATTGCCAGTGCTTCTCTAGCTCCGACTTTTTTATAATAGTAATTGTCAATCCCAGTCTTAGGCATAAGTATTTCAACCAAAAGTTCATCTTTTTCAAGTACGGTCTTATTTCTTCCAAGATAAAAATCTTTTATCCCAATAGTCCTTTCTCCTCTATTGCTTACAAGTCGCAACTTGGAGTCTGTTACAAAAAAGATTAAAGCACTGTCAGCTTTAGGAGAACCGTTGCAAATATTACCTCCAGCAGTACCGAAATTTCGGATTGCTGGTGCTGCAATTTGTGATACAGCTTCCTTTAATATGGTCGGTGTCAATATATTTTCAATAATTTCTGTAAAAGTACATGCAGCTCCGATACGTATTACTCTATCATCTTCTGCTATTTTTTTCATTTCAGATATTTTATCAAGGAATAAATATGTTGCATCTTGACTTGCTTTAATCATTAAATCTGTTCCACCAGCATAAGGAGTAACACTTTCATTTGCCATGATGTCTAACGCTTCTTTTAAAGACATTGGTCTAACCGCGCCTACCATAAACCCTTACCCTCCTTAGCAGCAGTTTGAATTGCTTTCACAATTGCATTGTATCCTGTACACCTGCAAAGATTACCTGATATACCCTCGCGAACAACCTCTTCGGTGGGGTTTGGATTTTTGTTCAAAATGCATTCTGATGCAAGAATCATTCCAGGAATGCAAAAACCACACTGAACAGCGCTAAAACTTGAAAACGCTTTATCTAAAACCGCAAAACGTTCTGTTTCACGATATCCTTCAATTGTAACAACTGTACTGCCATCAACACGTCCCATGGCTACCATACAGGAATTGGCCAAGCTTCCATCAATTATTACAGAGCAAGCTCCGCATTCGCCCTCTTTACAGCCGCACTTTACACCAGTTAAACGAAACTCATTCCTAAGTACATCTAGCAAACGTTCGTTTGCTTTAGCTTCTGATGTAACCTCTTTACCATTCAAAATGAACTTTAACATTATTTGCGTACCTCCTGTAAAGACCTCATTACATCCTCTCCCGTAAACGGAATCTTATTCAAACTAATTCCAATTGCATTTTCAACAGCTTCAAGGTAAGCTGGCGCAACGCCCACAGGAGCAAGCTCGCCTGCGCCTTTAGCTCCATATGGTCCATCAATATACGGATTGTTAATAATATCAACCACAAGATTTGGAACATCTACGGCAGTCGGGATAATATAATCACTAAAATTGTTATTTCGAATTATGCCTTTATCATTGTAATCCATTTGTTCCATAGACGCATAACCTAACCCTTGAAGAAATCCTCCCTCCATCTGGCCTGTTATTACATTCATATCAATTGGAACTCCGACATCATAAACTCCCCAAGCCCCTATAATCTTTGTAACGGCAGTCAAAGTATCAATCTCAACCTCAACAGCATTAACACCCCAGGAATAGGTAGGATATGCGTCACCCTTGAATTTTTCAAGACTAAATGGAATAATAAAATCAGGTTCAACAAAATGTTCTTCGATAATCTGCTCTTCTCCTGTTTTCCAACCTTTCTTAAGCTTCTCGGTCGCTCTTTTAAGCAATCCCCCAACAATCATCATTGAACGGCTTGCAACAGTTGGCCCTGAATCTGGAACACAGTCAGTATCAGGATTTCTAATCAAAACATTGTCATAAGGTATCTTAAGAGTATCTGCAACTACTTTACAAAAAGTAGTTTTGAGCCCCTGCCCCATATCTGTGCTTCCAGTAAGAATCTCCACTGTATCATCGACATTTTTTCTAATCCTTACAACAGCTTTAATTAAGTCGCGTTCTCCTCTACCTGTAAAACCACATCCATGGAAAAACAGTGCTATCCCAATACCCTTTATATATCTTCCACTTTGATTCTTATATAATTTTAGCTTTTCTCTGTAATTTGAAAGTTGATCAATTCTCTCGATCATTTCTGGGAGCGGTACATGAAAATGATACTTTCCGCTTGTAGAGGTTTCATCACCCTGCTTAACCATATACTTTTCTTTTAGTTCAAGCGAATCCATGCCAATTTTATTTGCAATATGATTCATCATTATTTCTATATCAAAAAATGTCTGTGGCGCCCCGAAGCCACGAAATGCACCTGAAGGCACAGTATTAGTCTTAATCGCACGACCAGATACACGTAGATTTTCTATACGGTATACACCGCTTGAACAAATTAAACCACGCTGCAATACAACTGGTGAAAGTGTAGTATACGCCCCGCTGTTATATAAAACATCAATATCCATTCCTGTAATTTCACCATTTTTAATGGCAACCTTATATGTGCAGATTGACGGATGGCGTTTTGGAGTAAATTCCATATCTTCACGCCTGTCATATACAACCTTAACTGGCTTATTAGCCTTTTTTGAAGCTACGGCAACCTGACATGCAAGTATTGAAGGGAAATCCTCTTTACCTCCAAAAGCACCACCTGTAGTATCCTGAATAACCCGTACTTCACTCTGGTCGCATCCTAATGCTTTAGCTACTGCTCTACAAACATAAAACGGGCACTGCATTGAGCCTCGCACCATAATTCTTCCATTCTCAGGATAAGCTATGATACCCTGCGTCTCAAGATAAGCCTGCTCCTGACACCCAGTCCTAAAAGTCTCCACCATGATTTCGTCAGCTTCTGTCATAGCCTTATCAATATTCCCTTTTTCATAATTATAATTAAAAAACACTGTGTCAGATTTTTGCATATCTAAAATCGGTACCAACTCTTCGTATTCAACCACAATCTCATATAAAATTCTTTCAACTTCTTTTACCTCTGGTCCTATAACCATCAAAATTGGCTCACCGACATACTCTACTGTATCTTTGGCATACACTGGAGTATCATCTTGTACAACATGAACACTGTTTTCACCTGACACATCATTCTTATCAACAACATAATAACCTTCTGGCAGTTCAGGGACAGATATATTCATAATGCGCGCTTTTGCTTTTGAGGAATGCAAAAGTTTACCATGAAGTATACCTTCCATTTCAAGATCATCTACATATAAAGCACTGCCGCTTATTTTTGAGTCATGGTCCTTTTTCTTTATTGGTCTACTGATATCTTCCATACATAACCCCCACATTCTAGGTTCTATACCCGATACTTCAAGACTTTTTTGTAATCTTCCAGAGTATCTATATCAAATAAATTCTTTTCGTCATCAACTTCAACAAATCTTACCTGTTCAGGGTATTCATTAATAACAGCCCTACCGCCCGTATCGCCCTCAAGACGCATCAAATCCTCTTTGTATTTCTTGGGAAATACGACAGGACTTCCTTGCCTCTCATTATATTTAGGAACAATAATATATGTTTTTTCTTCATAAAATGCATCGAGCAGTTTTTGAATAGTATCGGCAGTTAAAAGCGGCTGATCTGCAGTAAAAAAAATATATCCATCGCAGTCACCAGCATTTGATATTCCAAGCTTAACAGACTCGCTGATACCTCTATGCGCATTTTTATTTTCAATTAATATAAGACCATATTGTTTTCCAAGAGCTAACATATCTTCTTTTCGTGCAACTAGTATAATCCGAGAAAAATCACATTTTAAAGCTGCTTTAATTATATGTTCAATTATTTTTTCACCCCGAAAATCCAAAAGAAGCTTATCCTTCTTCATCCTGCTTGAGAATCCAGACGCCATTATTATTGCACTTACCATAACTGACTCCTTTAAAGAACCCTTAGAAATTACACTTTTGTTAAGAATAGACTATCATCTTTACCTGCTAATTTCAATATATATTAAATACAATTAAGTTTCTACATTTATCTATCGCCAAAGGAATTACATATGTTGACAATGAACCTTTGTAATGTTAAGATAAAAAATCATATAAAGTGATTTCAAAAACTCATCAACTGGAGATTTCAAAACTAATGATTTTACTACTCTTCACCATTAAGGGAGGTATCTTTATGAAGAAAACTCTATCAATCATTGTTTTTTGGGGTGCTGTTTGGGGTATTATCGAAGCGACTTTTGGATATATACTTCATGTTGCTTCATTTGGCGTTGGCGGAGCAATTTTATTCCCAATCGGCTTTTATCTTATGAAAAAAGCTAAAGTCGAATCTGATAATCTAAAAGCTATTTTTTTAACATCGGTTGTTGCTTCTTTAATTAAACTTGTGGACTTAACTCTGCCATACAAAACAATTTTCAAGGTTATAAACCCTGCAGTTTCTATTCTTTTTGAAGGCTTAATAGTATTCGCAGTTTTTTATGTAATACAAAACAAAGAAAATTTTTCAAAGTACAAATTGGTACAATCGCTTGCTTTAGGTCTTGGTTGGAGATCCCTATATGCAGTTTATCTGTTATTTTTACCTGCAAATATTATAAAAGTATCGCCCATAGGCAGTTTCTCATCATTTGTTACATTTTTTGCTGTTGATGGGCTAATAAACAGCGCTATTATTTACACATATCTAAAATTATCAGAAATAAAACCTATGAAAAACATACCATTAAAGATTAAATCAAATCCAGTAATTGCGTGTCTTACACTAGCAGTTGCAATTTTTATTCAATATAGAGTTTAAAAATGATAAATATTATAACTGGCAAAATTAACTCAGGTAAAACAACAAAGCTTTTATCAATATACAATCAAATTGAAAAGGGCGATGGATTTTATAATAAAAAGATCTTTATTGATGAAAAATATGTAGGGCAAGAAATTGTAAGGATTTCTACAGGGCAAGCCTGCATCTTCTCTTTCAAAAAAGAAAACCTGCCCCAAGGTTGGGATGAATGTTTTAGTTATGGTGACTACAGCTTTTCAAAAAAGGGTTTTGACTATACTGACAATATAGCTAAAACCATCATACAAAATGGTATAAGTCCCATATACATTGATGAAATAGGTCCTTTAGAGCTCAAACTTCAAGGACACTATAACAATTTCATTAAACTATTACAACTCGAAAAGGAAATGTATGTTGTTATCAGAGAAAGCTGCGTATCAGCTGTAATAGAACTTTTCAAAATAAAAGATTATAAAATTATTTAAAACTCCTTAAACGCAAAAATTTTAGATTTTTTGTGCTTAATTTTTCATGTTAAAGTTTACTGCTATAATGTATAATTAAATGAGATTAGGCGATTTCAAAAACTTTAACCCAGTATTAATTTATTTTATTATAAAATTTTTCTGTTTTTAAGGAGGAATACACGACCATGAAAAAAGGGAAAGGCAGAATGCAGTACAAAAAATTATCTTTGGCTATCGTCTCAATACTTGTGACTTCGCTATTGTTACCTTCATTTGGGACGATCCAAAAAACTCAAGCTGCTTCTTCACCTCGTACAGGAGACGCTTTCTATAAGTACGGTGAAGCTATGCAAAAATCAATTCTGTTCTACAAAGCCAATCGTCTTGGAGACTTGCCAGACGATTATCTTTTACCTTACCGTGCCGATGCGGCAATGAATGATGGTAAGGATGTAGAACTTGATCTTACTGGCGGTTGGGCAGATGCTGGCGATGGTATTAAATTCACTCATACCATATCCTATGCTGCAGCTCAATTGGGATGGGATGTATATGAGTACCGTAATGCATTTGAAAAGTCAGGTCAATTGGATGATATCCTTGATGAAATCAAATGGGGTACTGACTTTTTAATTAAAGCACATCCAGAGCCAGATGTACTTTATTATATGTGTGGCTATAATGAATCTGACCACGGTTGTTGGGTTCCCCATGAAATGCTCGATTATATGACTGACAGAAAATCATTTGTTCTTGATCCTTCAACTCCTGGATCAGATGTAGCAGGTATGACTGCCGCTTCGTTGGCTATTGCATCAATTATATTCGAGCCAACTGATCCCGATTATGCAGAAGAATGTTTAAAACATGCAAAAGAGATTTTTGCATTCGCTGACAAATATAGAGGTAAGAATCCTCTCGAAGTATTATATCCATCAGGAGGCTATCTAGATGATCTTGCTTGGGGTGCAATCTGGCTCTATATTAAGACAAATGATTCCACTTACCTTGATAAATCAAAATCATGTTTACCCACAACAACATTAGGTGGGGGACATACACACTGTTGGGATGACGTTAGCTATGGTGCGGCACTTAAAATAGCTCAAGCTGCTCATGATGAAAGCTACGCTACCATGGTTGAGAAAAATCTGGACTATTATATGCCAGGCGGGGGTATCAAATATTCGCCAGGGGGATTAGCATGGCTTTCACCTTGGGGCTCTTTACGTTATGCAACAACCGCAGCATTTTTGGCCTTTGTTTGGTCTGATGATCAAACAATTGGGACAGCTTCAAAAAAAGAAACCTACCGCAAATTTGCGGAGAGTCAGATAAACTATGCTCTTGGTGATAATCCACGAAAAGGAAGCTATGTGGTAGGATTTGGTGAAAATGCACCTGTTCACCCTCATCACAGAACTGCCCATGGATCTTGGACAAGTATGCTTGAAGTACCAGGTTACCATCGTCATATCCTATATGGCGCATTGGTTGGAGGTCCTAACTCAGATGACAGTTGGGAAGATGATATTAAAGACTACAGGTTAAATGAAGTCGCTATTGACTATAACGCAGGTTTTGTTGGTTCACTGGCAGAAATGTATGATATGTACGGAGGCGAACCCCTTGAAAACTGGCCAAAGCCTGAAGACTTCAGAGCAAAAGAAGATGACATCACCGAATATTTTTGCCGTGGTTGGATTATTTATGAAGGCTTTGGATCAATGAATGTGATGTTCCAGATTAACAATCGTTCTTCATGGCCTCCGACTATGAAGGATAAGCTGTCTGTCCGTTATTATATGGATCTCAGCGAGCTTATTGAAGCTGGGAAAGGTCCAGATGATATACAATTATCACTTGGCGATAACCAAGGCGCAAAGCTTATTGGCCTTAAGCAGTATAAGGATAATATATACTACTTTACAGTTGACTTTTCAGGAACAAAGATTATGCCTACTGAATGGGAAATGTGCGAAAAGGATGCCACTGTTACAATAAAATATAAAGATATGAATATAGGCTCAAACGAAAATGACTGGTCCTATAAAACCTTATCTGGTCCACCAGATTATAAAGCTGATTCTTTTAAAGGACTTACTCCATATATACCTGTATATGATGATGGCGTGCTTCTTTATGGCGAAGAACCCGATGGAACAACTCCATCAACACATACACCTGCTAGCAATACCCCAAGCACTCCCCCTACAAATACACCAAAGCCATCAGAGGTGTTAGTACCTGAAGACCTAAACGGAGACAGATCTGTAAACATGGGAGATGTTATGCTTCTGGCTCTAAGCTTTAATTCTGTTGATGGTGACGAAAAGTACAATGTTAAATATGATATAAACAAGGACGGCTCAATTAATATGCGTGATGTTATGATGGTTGCAAGCAAATTCAATTATACATATTAGCAGATATTTAAAATCACTTAAAAATGTTTATTAAGTAATATGAAATCCCCTTTTGAGAGAGTGTGTGAACACTTTCAAAAGGGGATTTTATTGTCTAGGAAATTATGGTGCCCATAATTTCTAACAACGAGTTACATAGGATACAAAAAGCGCTTACGCGTTTTTGTTCTTGTGGAGATTGTAATTTCTAAAAATCCTGGTGCTTTGCCTTTAAGCTACACGAACCCCTTTTAAGGGTAATCATGAACGGACTCGAACCGTTACTCCCCAGGTCGCAAATTAAGAAGGAAGAAAATACATAGCCACATAATGTAAACTTATAAATACTGTGATACTATAATGTCCGTATCGTATGGTGTTATCCCATTATCAATTGAAAACACCGTATCCGCGTCTTCTATTGATTCACATAATTCACCTCTTGCTTGTGCATTAAGCATCAACAAATCGTAAAGATTTGGCTTTTTCATAGTTGTCAAAGCCTTTCCCATCAAAATCATGCCTGACATATTGTTTTCAACGTTGTTCCAGGTTGGTTGGGATTTTAGTGATATATCTGCCCAAACCACTTTGTTTTCGTACAGATCAAGAACCATCGGAATACATATTAAACTTTGTGAAGCTATATCTATTTTGTTTTTAACGGTTTTTGCTTCATATATCTCACCTGAGTTGACGTTTTTTCTAGCCATCCATCCCATGAAGCACTCTGGAAGATCTACAAAGTTTTGACCTGTAAAGGACATAACAGTGAACACAACATATCTCCCGCCATATTTTCTAACAGACTCCAAATCCAAATCAATAAACTCCGAAGCTCCTTTTGGTGCAGAGGTTATATCGCCACTATGGGCAGCTTTGTATTTGGTAGACCTTAAGTTGGTATATGAAATGTGCTCCATGTAATTCCAGTTTGCATCATACATTACTGCTGATAGATCAAGATCTGTTCTATTACCTGATGGTTCCTTCCAGTAAACGAAGGTTCTTATTGTGGTAGCATCAGAAGGTATATCTACCTTTGAGCCCCTTACTATGGTCTTTAATGCTTTACTAGCTGATCTTTGGGAAAATGGAACGATATAATCCTTTAGCTTTTCATCAATATAGACCTTTCCCAGTTTTTCTCTGGAGCCGTATAATTCTTTAATCCTTTCTTTGCAAATATCTACAACCTTCTGGCAAAGCTCAGAATCCAATTCAGGCAAATTGTTAGGAAGCCCATAAACCTTTGCAATACTTCCTTTTGGGAAAAATACACGGAGCTCATTTTTTTCATTTCTTGTTTTAAAATGCTCAAGTACCTGCAATAATACTGGAGTGGATATTTCACCTGCAATTTTATAAAATTCACTCAATGCCAAATCTGTATCATCACATGTCCTTAATAGATAATCAAGCTTTCTTGCAAACTCACCAGGTCTTTGTTTTAAAAGCTTCACCGTCTCTTTCGTTTCTCCATAATAAAAGGCTAGATTTACTTTGCTGTTAAATGTATCTATCTTTTCATTATTTCTTAATTTTTGGAATGCCCTTTGCGATTTTTCAAACATCTTGTACTCAGATGGATGCAGCCTTTCACCAAGCCTTATCCATTGATTTTTGTATCTCAACATATCTTCTTCAATATTATTGCAATTTTCCAATAAGGATAAGAGCATGCGTCTATCTCCTCTTTTGAAGCTTATAAACCTTGTTTTTGCTGCAAGGCTTACATCACCATCAGATAATGAAACAGCAAATCTTAAAACATCTGTAGCAGTCTTAATATATTTTGAATAAACCGTCACATCTGCTAAAGAATTCACATAAAGAAGCTTACACAGATAGCATGCATTTTCCTTAAGAGCTATTTCTTCTGGCAAATAACCATAAACATCTTTCTTATGATTTCTTACAAACCACTCCAAATCAGCTTTATCAGTTTCGGAAATTGATGTTTTTGAGTTTATAATGTTTACAAATATCTCATTAAACTCATCTATATTTCCAAGATTTATAATTCTAAAATTTACTTTATCCTTTAAAGGATTACGTTTTTCTATATCATAGTATGGTACCAAGCTTCCAAATGACACGTAATGAATTATTGCATTTATGTACAGCTCGCATTCAGAAGCCTTCATGACCTGAGCTGGAAAATTCGGGTACATTGGATTGTACACAACATCAGCTCCAACCAGCCTCTTTATGTTCTTAACTATTCCTTTATAGAAAATCTTCAATTGCTCAACTGTATATGTATTAAGTATATTTATTATATTTTGAGAAAAAGTATATCCCAGACTTTCAATATTTTTTAGTATAGTAGCAACTTCCCTTGTGTTAGGAGTTGATGCAATTCCATTATTGATTATTATTTTGTTTTTTCTTCTTAAATAAATTCTGTTCATATATTTCCTCCATATTTAAGGGTAGCGGGGTCTCTATTTTCGCCAAATGAATTATAGAAGGAAGAAACCCCTTAGCCTATTGTAAAAGGTAATCGCATTTCTAATCTTGTCATCAAATAAGTTTTTAGAAGGAAGAAAATGCTGTAGCCTTGTTACATTTATAATTATATTCAAAGAGTGAACCATTTTACAGACAAAAAGTTTGCAATCTTTGATTAAGTTCCAATTAGGGAGTTAAAAATCTTAACCCTTATTTAAAGTTCCTTTCCGTTATAAAATTGAGTCAAGCCTAAACTATGCACATTCTATGTATCAATGGTTCATCAGTAATGGCTCACTATTATATTTATAGCTGCATGATTGCAGCAGAATGGAGGTTTATATGAAAAGATCAAGACCTAAATCACGATTTGCAATGCTTTTAATCTTCGTATTTCTCTTTAATTTAATTTGTATTCCAGTGGTATCACATGCCTATCCTGGAGTTAGTCTCAAGGTATATACCTGGGATGAAGGTGTTAATGAAAATAATTCCGAGAAGCCTCGAATCTACATCGAAAACACAGGAACAGCTACTATTCACAATTTTGACCTTTATTACTATTTCAATACTGAAAACGGCAAAACTCCAGTGCTTGAGACATATTATCTACCTGATCCAAAGCCTGTTGTAAGCCTTGTTAGCCTTGGCGGAAATGAATATGCTTTCAAGCTTCATTTTACCAATGTAAACCTGGCTCCAGGCAGTGTTCTTCCAAATAGAGACGGCTATACAATCGGAATCCATTATTCGGACTGGTCCCCATTGAACAAAGCAAACGACTACTCCAATACAATGATTAACAGCTATACACTTAACAACAAGGTTGCCATATATGGGATTTCTCCTGATGTTCCGTCAGATACGTTATATTATGGAACACCTCCTGGACCTGCAACTTCAACTCCGACAACAACTCCAATTCCAACACCAACAAGCTATATAAATTATTCATACAAGGTTGTTAATGACTGGAATACAGGGGCAACGATTGAATTAACTATATCGAGCATATCTAAAGTCGAAATCAAAGGCTGGACAGTTAATTTTGCATTTCCTGGGAATCAAACCATTTCCGCAATTTGGGGAGGCACCTTTACTCAAACTGGCAATAATGTTTCAATAAGTAATGCTTCATATAATGAATCTATTCCAGCTGGTGGAAAAGCTACAGTGACATTTAACATCAACTATTCGGGAACAAATAAGATTCCAACTACATTCGGCATAACCAGTCCTTCAAATAAAACGCCTGAAGTTAGTACAGGTGAAGATACGACTATTAATGTGCGGATGCCTTTAACAGCACGTGTAGACGGATCAGTAGGCGATGAAAATATGTTTGGTCCTGTTCAGACAACTTGGGAAAAGGTTAGCGGACCTGGCGATGTTGTATTTGGAGATATCAACTCACAAGAAACAGGCATAAAATTCTCTGTTCCAGGGGATTATGAAATAAAACTCACAGCAAACGATGGACAAAATACTAATTCCAATACAATATCTATCCATGTTGAAAGTGTTACTACTCCCGAAAAAGCTTCCATATATGGCGGTTGGGATAATGATGTCATAAAACTCAAATGGATTATGCCACAGGGTGCAGAATATTTCAAGCTTAAGGGAAGCACTGTATCGGGTGGTCCATATTATCTCATTCAAAGCAATATATACAACAATGAATGCACCGATAATTATGTAAAAAAAGACCTCACATATTATTATGTTCTGGAATCCTACAATACAAATGGTGATATGACTGAATCAGATGAAATAAAGGTTGTCCCAGGGCAGTATGTTGAGTATCCTTCAAACCCAGAACAGGACAATGACAATGATGGTTTGAATAATGATGAAGAACTTATGGCATGCACCGATATGAATAAAACTGATACCGACGGAGATAAGATCGATGACTTTGCTGAGATATTTATCGACAAAACCGATCCATTAAATCCTGATACAGATAATGACGGAATTTATGATGGTTCTGAATCCAAAGATGAAGCTCTAAAGCCAAATCCATTTATGGGAACTGCTGAAAAAGAATCTTCAATCGTGGATAGCTATGGTGATACCGTAACTGTCAAAACTTATGGTAATCAGAACATTTCAATATCTCCGCTCATTATAAAGGAATCTGAAAACTGCTACTTGAATTATCTTGCAGATGTCTATGGATGTGCATTTGAAGTTTCATCAGGAGGATTCCCAATTGAATCAGCGGAAATAACCTATACATTAAGACCAATGGAATACGGGGCATATGCTCTCTATGATTATACTATATACTATGTAGATTACGACAAAAAGAAACTAGTAGATCTAAATGCAACACTTGATCTATATACAGGTGAACTCAAGGCTACAACAACCCATTTCTCACCGTTTATCGTCTCAAGAAAAGGACTTGTAGACATATCCAATATTGAATTGTCATTTATTATTGACGAATCAGATAGTATGGGTTGGAACGATCCAAAATATTACAGAATCACTTGTGCTCAAAAATATGCAAACTACCTTGAGGTTGACAAAAACAAGGCACAAATAGTTACATTTAACCAAACACCAACTCTGAGTCAGACATTTACAAGTGACAAAACAGAGTTTGTTAACACATTGGAAGGCTTAAAATATCACTCAGGCACAACCAATATCGGTGATGCACTGCTTTTAGCAAAAAATCAGTATCCCAGTCCTGCTCCAACCAATGCTCCAAGTAAAATTTGCATCCTTCTTTCAGATGGGCAGCAAAATACTGGAACTGATCCTTATACTATATTGAACGAATTGTATTCAAAAAATATATCGGTTAATACAGTGGCTTTGGGTAAAGATACTGATGTCCAGCTAATGAAGGATATTGCTTCCTGGACGCTTGGTTCATACAGTTACATTATGGATGAGGGTTTAAGCCGCGAAGATGTAGACAAGCAGATACAGTTGACATATGAGAGAATAATTGAATCCATTAACCTAGTAAAGAATTATCCAAATCCAAATTATGTACCTTCTAACAAGGTTCCGCCACAGCTTCCATACCGTGCGGACTTGACTAACGATGGCGAAGGAAAGAAATATCATACTTACCAAGAAATTTATGACATTATGAAGAATGCTGCTAAAAACAATCCTAATATTTGCAAACTCAAAGTAATTGGTACTACTGAAGAAGGCAGAGATATTCCAGCCATTGAAATATGCAATTTCAGCAATACATCTAAAAAAACAGCCAGTCTTTTCACTGGCCTCCACCATGCTAGAGAATGGATAACACCAGAAATCAATATTGCATTGATGAACCGTCTTATAGAAGGATATAAAAACAATGAACAGGGATACAGGAATGTTATTGACGCTTCGGATATATGGATTGTACCGATGGTCAATCCAGACGGATTTGCATACACCCAAAGCATGGAATTTGACATTGACAATAATCCAATACCATATGTACCTCACAGATGGGGGGCTGTTCAGGTTAATTCCAGCGGTAATACTATAACATATACCGATTCGCTCTATAAGGATCGTGATCTAGCAAGATTTTGGAGAAAAGACAGACGTGTTGTTTCCACATCACAATATATCGGTGCAGATTTGAACAGAAACTATAGTGTACATTGGGGAGAAACAGGTAAAGATTCAGGGGGTGAGGCTATTTCTGGATCCACAGACCCTTCTTCAGATGTATATGTTGGAACTTCTGCACTCTCGGAAAAATCAACCCAAGCTATTGATTCGTTGACCAACCAGATAAAATTCAGGGCAGCAATTAACTTCCATTCATTTTCAAATTTAGTTGGCTATCCTTACGGTTTTGACTCCTTAGCATCGGTTAAAGATGATAGTACATCAGACTATGACAAATTTGTGAGTCTTGCGACAGGAATGGCATCATGCAATGGATATAAAGCCCTACCATGTTCCAAAACTCCTGAATTATATCCTTGTTCTGGTACTGCTGAAGACTTCCTGTATGTAAACAAAGGTGTATTCTCTTTTGTTATTGAAGCAGGATCTAGCAGCGATGGTTTCCATCCTGCCAAAAGTAGAGTTGACGACATTTGTTCAAGAAATGTAAATTCCAGTCTCTATTTGATACAGGAAATAAAAGACAAAAACCTTATGACAGAAAAGTACAAGAATCTATACGGAAATTAAGTCTAAACCCTTCAACTCCCTCTGCGTCTTTATGGGCAGGGGGAGTTTTTTGTACACTGCACATCATTTACATGGATATATATGTAAAATTGTTCACTAAAAAGTTCGGAGTTGCCTTCATGTTTTTCTTACCCAAAATCAGTGATATTATGGTTTAGGTAAAAAATATAATTTCAAAGAAAAATGGAGGAATATTAAATGACAAAAAGGATTATTGCAGTTTTATTGGTTTTAACTTTATTTTGTATGGCAGCTCCATCAGCAGTCCATGCAGAAACAAGACTAGCTACAAGATATACTATAAGCGGCTACCCTGGACATGGCAGCAGCGGATCGTATACTGATATAGCTATTGATAATATCCGTGAAGGAACAACTCTGGAGGTAATAACTTATTTAAAAAACAACAGAGAATCCTACGAATTAAAAAACATACCTGAAGGATATATTGTTATCTCGACTAGAAATGAATCACTATATGACATTTACGGCTCATTAGGAGAAACTACAGTTAAATATGCTACCATCAAAAAGGACACTTCCCCATCTAAAGCTGACTCAGTAACTACCATGACCCCTGGTGTTCCTTATTCAGGCAATCCATTTATAATCTATGCAAATAATGTCACTGACATATCAGGTATAAATAAGATTGAATTCTACACCTGGACTGAAAAAGACGGACAAGACGATATGCAAATATTCCCTGGTATCTATGATGCTGCTAAAAACGCATGGTATGTATATGTTAATAAACTAGACCACAAGAATGAAACAGGAAACTATATAACCCATGTTTATGCAGAGGACAAAGCAGGAAATTCTACTTTAGTTGGCGGCGTCAATTATGTTCTGGCAAATCCATCTGAAGGATATGTTGATGGTATCAGTGATACTACTATAGGTGGCTGGTGCTGGCAAGCAAACAAACCAAATGAGCCTATTGATGTTCATGTATATATCGATAAAAAGATTTATAAAGTTATAAAAGCAAACGAATTTAGACAAGACCTTGTAAATGCGGGTAAAGGTAATGGATATCATGGCTTTTCATGCCCTATCAATTGGCTAGATTTTTCAGCTGGAGCACATTTAGTTGAAGTTTATTCAGTAGATGGATATAATAATAATCCACTTATTGGAAATTTTACATATACTCCACCAACCCCTGTACCAAATACACCAACAAATACACCTACTAACACACCTACAAATACGCCTACCAAGATGCCAACGGCTACAGCAACAAATACACCAAAGCCTACGAATCCACCTACAAACAAGCCAACAAATACACCTACGAATACGCCAAAACCTACATCAACTAACACACCCACAAACACAGCAATATCTGCAAACACATCAACGCCAACTCCCAGTGGAAAATATACCATTTCAGGTTATATCAGCCATAGTTTTACATGCGCAAACAAAAGCATAAAAGCTGGCTTTAAAGTGAAAGTATTAGGTACCGAAAATTCTGCATATACAGATCAAAACGGATATTTTGAAATCAAGGATCTATCACCGAAATCAAATAAATGTAAGCTTGAAATTACAAAACCAAATTACGTTCCTATGTACATAGTTGATATAAACCTGACTGGCAACATTAGCATTGGAAGCCCAGAAGCACCTGTTTATATGTGGGTCGGTGATGTTAGTATAGATGGTGCTCAGGATAATGTTATCAACATGAGTGATATCTTTCAAATCGCAAGAAGTTTCAATTCTGTAAAAGGCAACAGCACTTATAATGCAAATGTTGATTTTAACCTTGATGACACAGTCAACATGTCGGATGTATTGATTATGGCAATGAACTTCAACCGTACTTCATCAGATTATCCTAATGTAAAAATTACATATGAGACTGTTCAATCAAACGCTCCAGTTCCTACAAGCACTCCGACTCAATCAAGTACTGTGGCACCAACAAGCACTCCTGTAATACCTTCAGCAAGCATATCGTACAATTTTTACGGTGATGATAAAGTTTTTGTGACATATGATAGTAATGTCCCCGTTCAAGTGAATAATAAAAGAGACGACCTTTCAGAGAACATCTGCGAAAAGCAAGAATCAGGAAAACTTAGTTCATTTTGGTTTAATTTAGATCCAGGTCATACATATGACTTCATTGTGTATGATTATTCCAACAAAGTAAAGGGAGCAAAGCTGGCTTCAGTATCAGTTGTAAGTGCACCTGCAAAGCCAGCACCAACAAGCACACCTATTCCTATTGTGCCCGATGCTACCATAAATGCTACTTATATATCTGGTACATCCTGCGAATACTTTATAAACTATAATGCAAACGTACCAGTTGAGATTGAAATTAAAGACTCCATAAATGGTACAAGTACCCAAATTAGTCAATTAGGAAAGGGAAAACTGCATGTCATTGTGCCGAATCGAGGCAACCTTAGAGTTAATATATATGATTTCAGCGGTGCAAAAAGAGGTTCCCTTTTGAATTCCTGGTTGGGTTTCGATTCACCACCAGTAGCTGCCGCACGTTAACATACCAAATATAACATTCCTCACCCAAGCTTTAAATACAGTCTGTACATAATAACAGCTACATCGCCTCTTGTACAAGGGAGTGTGCCTTTAAAACAGCCATCACTCCTTTTTACAATGAGGCCTTTATTATTTCCAAAGGCTATATATTTACAAGCCCATTTCGGTATTTTATCCCTGTCTTTAAATGGTAACTCTATATCTTCTTCTGAAGGTAATTGAAACCCTTTTACTGCACTCAATGATGCAGAACATATCTTTACAATTTCCTGCTTGTTTATTATGGCTCTTCCCCTAAATGTGTTATCATCGTATCCGTTTATCAATCCTTTCTTGCAGGCAGAAGCAACATCATTATAGTACCAGGCGGTTTTTAAAACATCCTTGAAATTTACAGAAGCATTCTCATCACTAAAACAAAGACCCCTTACTATTAAGCTGGTAAATTCGCTTCTGTTAATATTGAAACTTGGATCAAAAGAATTCACATTTCTTCCATTGATAACCCCTTTTGATGCAAGCACTTCAATAGCTTTTTTTATTTCTGGACCCATATTTTCTATATCCTTGAAAGTTTTTTTATTTTCAGTGACATAATAATCTCCTGAGCATTTAGTGCTTGCTAGCAATACTCTACTATTAGATCTCTGATAACCTCCCATATTAGTAATGCGTCCATTTGATTTATTGAATATAGTACTGAAGTCGGGATCTCCATCTCCATACGGAAGCTGAAGTCCGATATTTTGATTCAATCGGCTCCTAGTTTTACCGTTTTTATTTTTAAAGAGTAGTGTCAAAATATCGCCTTTAATTTTCTGATCGATTTGGGCTTTCTTTTTGATAATATTTATAGTCAGATCATTTTTTAGCTGTTCTTCTATGTTTTCGTGATATAAAATTATGTTTCCAGCAACAGTTGAAACCTTAACATCAATTCCTTTTTCCATTATTGGTATGATATCATTAATTACATTTATGTCTAGCGCATTTGTCTGTAGTGATATATTGATATTTATAGTTGTATTTATTTTTCTGTTAACCTCGCCAACCTTTTCTTCAAAGAATTTCTCTATATCTACTTTTGCTTTGAAAGCTTGTATGCTTTGAAATGTGAGCAGTTTATTATTTATATCCAATGAATTGCTCACAGGATCAATTTTTATGCTGGCCACTTCTTCGATTAGATCTTCAGCCATTCGGGTGATTATATCGTATTTCTCGTTATATGGATCTTCCACTCCAGAGAATCTTTCCATTACTTCAACAACTTGCTTTTTAAAGTTGCCTATTCTCTCTTCATAATCTTCATCAGCTCTTGGTATTGATTCTGTTGGAACCGATGTAACTTGACTACTAGAGTCGGTCTTGGATGTAGGTATAGGAGTAGGTGTAGAAGTAGGTATAGGTGTAGGTGAAGAAATAGGTAAAGCGTAAGAATCAACTGCAGAAGCTATTGATAAAGATACTTTCTGATTTCCTGGAGAATACGAAGGTACAGGTGAAGCTGTTGACTTGATTATAATCTCATTAGTAGTTTTAACCTTCATATTATTTTTGTAGGAAACAAGGTAACTGACAGTTTTATCAGTATCCGTAGGAATGCCTTCTAAAGGTTCAAGAATTGCAATGCTTTTGTTTTGATCAAAACTGTATACCTTGAATGTGACAGACGGTATTTCTTGTCCGTTTGTTATTCTTGTTATAGAAAAATCTTCTTCTTTTACAGATGTTAAAGGTGCACCTGAAAAAGCGACATGTATATTGTTGCTTTCAATCCATACATTGCTTATATATGGCTGAACATCTCTTCTTACAGGTTCTGAAACTTCTGTCCCATTTATATAACCTTTTTGGAAGACTACGCCAGCTGTTGTTATGTAACTACTTGTATTATTGTCTGTTGATATATCAAAAACATCATTTGCCAAGAGTTCTGGAGTCGATACAAAATCACCATCTTTTTTTATCTGTGAAAATATGTTGCTACCCCATGACCATAATGAACCATTTTTATTTAATACTAGAATATGTGAATCATATGCCGAAATTTTTGATACAGAACCTATTTCGCCTTGTCTCTTTGTAGGTAAAAAGTTGTTCTTCGTTGTGCCATCACCCAATCTACCATACTCATTCGAACCCCATGAATATAGCGAGTTATTCTTATTTTCATCGAGTGCTATGGCATAGGTTGAATATGATGTGGATGCAACATCTAATACATGCCCAAAGACTTCCGTCCACCCTTACAAAAAGACATGTGTGGTGGCTTCCAGCAGATATATTTATTACATTATCCATAATCATTTTCGGTTCTGAGGTACAGTTATAGACTGCCGAATCTATATGATTACCTAAACACCATGACCAGAGCTTTTTGTCTTTTGTAATTGCAAGTATATTTCCTTTATCACCTATTGATACTTCATCTACTTTATCTAAAACCTTTATAGGACTACTGTCAATATTTGTACGCCACTGCCAGAGGCTATCGTCATCAAGTATTCCAAGGCATATATCAGATATAGTATGGATTTTCTTCCATTTATTAAGCATTGGCTGTGATGTAACAGTCTGTGAAATTTCTGCACCCTCAGCAAATACTTTTTCATTCTGATTTGGCAGAAGATCGATAATTAAGAATATTAGTAAAACTATGCAAATGTATTTTGGTTTGATCATATTTCTCCCCATAATGGCAACTCTATAATTCCTTACTTAAAACTTCTATTTCCTTTTCCCTAAATCCACCCATTCCCAACAATATTACCTTTTTATTCTTATCAATATATTTTTCGTAGTATTTTTTCTCTTCTATCCCGAATTGATTATATACAGTATTATTGCCATCCCAACGTGAGTTCCATTCTATTTTATCGTAAATCCATTGATTCTTAAAAAGCTCTTTATTACCAGAAAAAATCATTTTTAATGTGGAAATCAACAAACTTTTCCAAATCGTCTTGGTCTTGAAAGCAAAAATACTCACCTTTCATACGCTTATTAATAACCTTTGTCTTATCCACATATATGTAATGATCTTCAATTATTTTATTAATTGTTTGTATACCAATTGGCAATCGCTTCATTAAATCACCTATTTATATTTTTGCTCTTATAATATCATATTTACCAGCTTCTCTATACTAATTAAATTATTCCACCTGAAATTCCCCCAACAGACTTACTTCAATCTCAATACTCTTCTTGCATTCAGGGCATATTGCAGACACCACTGGCTTTCCAATTTCATTTATTTCCTTATAAAAACTTTGTAGATATGCAAAGTCAGTTGCAAAAAGGTTTTCTATTATTGAAGTATCGATCATTCTCAGATTTTCCAGCTTTGTTATTACTCTTGCAAGCAAAATTACAGTAAGATAACCAGGGTTTTGCTGCACTCTTGGGTCCCTCATAGGCAGTATCTCATCTGCTGCAGTTGCGAGTCTCATTGTTCCTTTTTTACACACATTACCATCATTATCCACATAACCTTTTGGTAAAGTAAATTCAAATTCTGTTGAAAATAGCATATAATTTCCTCCTGAAATTTATAATTTTTATCCCAATCCGCCTTTTTTAGGTGATTTCAGAAATTTCCTTGGTCAGCTCCTGTCTTCTGTGTGATTCTGAATATTACAAATTCTGCTGGTTTTACTGGTGCTACACCTATAACACATATAAGTCTTCCATTTCTGAAATTTGTACTACTTTTCGCTTTTATTTCAATCATCCCTTAGTTCAAATTTTGAAACCATTTGATTTAAAAGACTTGCTTGTTTTGAAAGCTCTTTGCTCGTTAGGGTGCTTTCCTCTGCTGCTTTTGAATTTTTCTGAACAACTTCTGAAACCTGTTTTATCCCATTATTAATATTCATAATACCTTTGGATTGTATACTTGAAGCATCATCAATTTTTGAAATTACATCCGTAGTTTTTCCTACACCTTCTACTATCTCAAACAGTACAACCGCAGTATTATCAGCAATATGAGAACCTTTTTCAATCTTGCTGATTGAGCCTTCGATTAACTCCTTAGTTTCCTTGGCAGCACTGGCGCTTCTTGATGCTAACTTACGGACTTCATCTGCAACAACTGCGAAACCTTTTCCATATTCTCCTGCTCTAACTGCTTCAACAGCTGCATTAAGAGAAAGAAGGTTGGTCTGGAAAGCTATTTCATCAATAACTTTAATTATATTTGAGATACTTGTGGAAGATCTTTTAATTTCGCTCATTGCCTCAAGCATATCGCCCATTTGTTTTTTACCCTCTTGGGCTTTTTTCATAACTTCATTGGAAATACGGTTAACAAGATCAGTATTAGCAGCATTAGCTGTTGTTTGAGAAGACACGTCAGAAATAGAAATAATTAAAGTATCTAGAGCTTCAAACTGTTCTGTAACGCCATCCGAAATAATCTCGCTTCCATGAAAAACATTACCAGAGCCTTTTGAAACTTCTATTGCAGCGCTGTTTATTTCGCCAATAAAAGAATTAAGCGAATTTATTATGTTATTAAGAGATATGGAAATATCCTGGAAGCTACCATCAAATTTTTTAACATTGCTTAAAGCCAAATTTCCATTAGATAATTCTCCCAACACTTCTGATATCTCTTCAACTATTTTTCTAAGACTCATTATGGTTAGATTTACAGATTCTGATAATTCTCCAAATTCTCCATTATGTTTTCCGCTAATTGATGCAGTAAGATTTCCCTTTGAAACTTCTTTCATGACCAAAGCAATTTCTTTTATTGGTTTAACGATTACTTCTAATAGATTGTTAATATCTGAAACAAGCACTTCCCATCCTCCTGAGAAAGCAGCATAATTACCTCTTTCATCAAGGTTGCCATCCTTAGCTGCATTAATCAACTTGCTTGTCTCTGACAGCAAGCCATTAATTACATCTATACAGTGATTGAGATTATTCTTTATTTTATTAAAATCACCTTTATATTCAACATTGATCTTTTCGGGTATATCACCATTGCTTATTCTTTGTATATATTCTGAAGTGACTTGAATCGGAGTGACAAGAGAGTCTACTAATTTATTGATTCCTCCAACTAAAGTTCCCCAATCCCCTTTGAATTTTGAAGCATCTCCTCTTAAATCAAGTTTCCCTTCCTGAGTTCCATTTATAAGCCTTCCTGTCTCTGAAAGCAACCCATCCATAACATCTATGCACAGGTTCAAACTGTTTTTAATATCATTAAAGTCGCCGAGGTAAACATCACATATTTTAGGGGGTATATCTCCAATACTTATTCTTTCTATATAATTGGCTGTTAGATTAATCTGATTAACAAACACATCGATAAGCTTGTTAATCCCACTCACTAACCCTTTCCAAGCACCACTGTAATTTTCCTCATTCCCTCTTATATTTAAATTCCCATTCAAAGCCTCATTTGTTATTTCGTTAACTTCCATTAATATTCTTTCAATTGTTTTTGTCATGGAACTAAGGCTTTGATCAAGAATGTCTTGCGATGATTCAACATCAATTCTAACGTTAAGATTGCCACAAGATATGTCTTGAGCTGCCATCGCCTGATCTTTCGTACGCTTTATGATACCTTCAAATGCTTTTGTTAGTTGCCCGATTTCACCTTTTGCCTTCAAATCAAGATTAACATCAATATCACCTTTAGAAAGCTTTTGGGATATCATTGTTATTTTTTCAATAGGTCTAAACACTACCTTTTCCAATATAACCAATAATATAACTGAAAACAACAATATGCTAATGATTGAAATTAGAATACTTCTAAAGATTGAATTCATCATTGCGTTATTTAATTCCTCAATTGATAACCCTATGTTAACTGCTGAAATTTTTTCACCCTCAATTGTAAAATCAACAGGCACCATAATATCAAGCATCTTTTCACCAGTATCATCAACCCAGAAACTCGTTATTTCCTTTTTATCATCAATAACCGCTCTTGTTTCTGGATCATCAAAAACTTCCCCTATATCACTCTCTTGACTATCACAAACATCCGTATATTTATTATTTAATAGAACACAATAAGAAAGATTCTGCGTCTTTGCAATATAGACGACATTTTCCTGCATAAAAGCTTTTTGCGTGCTTTCTTTTGACTTTTCCAGAATTAATTCAGTGCTGCTTTTAGCTAACTTTAAACCATCTACCTTCATTTGATTCAAGGTATTATTGTAGTTAATATAAATAATTATTGTAGATGTTATTCCAGTTGATAAGAAAATAGCAAGTGTAACAAATGCTATTATTTTTACCTTTATTGAATCAGATAATTTGGTTTTCAAATTATACCACCTCCAGCAAAAACAACAAATATATTAATGTCTTAACAAAGATTAAGGATTTATGTGAGAACACAATAACTTGAATAAGGCGATTTCAAAAATTTCCATGGTCAATTATTGAAGGAATTTGCGAAGCAAATCCTAAAATCGAGGGGGCTAGATGCCCCCGAGATTTTGTTTTAATTGTGAATAGTACTAAATTCAGTATTTTTGAAATCGCCAGTTGACCAGTTATTTTTTAGGAATCACCTAAATGAATAGTAATCATTTATATATTCGACATTTAACTAGATATTCCTCTATAAGCTTAGTCTCCAAAACGAATTAAAACAAAGTTTAAGGCTATCGGATAATTCCCGATAGCCTATACATATATTCCCTTCTAAATTAAATACGATTAATATTAAATACTACTGAAGATATAAGTGAAAAACCTTTGTACTTTGATCTATACCATTTCCAGCATAGTTTCCATCATCATCTGTTACTCTACAAGAAGCTATAGGTACATTTACTCCATTTCTCATATAGTTACCAAAGAGAGACATACTGTTCACGAGTACAGAAGTATCTATTATCGAGTCTTGAGGTTTTGTTACAACGCTTTCAAATACGCCATCAGCATCAAGATCCCATTCAATTTTAGTAATACCAGCCCCATTTGTGTAACCAAGTTCTTGTGTGTATTTGTTATCAGAAGCATTCGACTTAATTATGAATGCATCTGGATCATAACCCTCAAAGCTTAGTCTCATATCATCACCACTGGTTGTTTCGGATTTTATACTTCCTTCAATTGGTTTTTCAAGCAAGAAAAAGTCTAAGAGATGATATACACTCATGGAGAATCCATTACTTAAAGACGATCCTGCTGGACAGCCAAAAAACGATTCATTACCCCTGTCTTGGATTGCATCTCTGTACCAGCGAAGCTTTAATTGCCTATACCACTTAGTCCTTTCGTGACCTTCCCAAAGTGGCTGAATGGTTTGAGACATCCAAGTGTTAACATTTTGTTGATCTACTGCATATTTTGCCCACGCTTCTGATCTGTTCATTGAATATGAATAGTTTGCCCAGAAGTTGTTTGTGGTGTTTGTAATGTCTGACATTTTATCAACACTATTTTGAAGTCTGTTTTCAATCCAAAATTCAGGTTGATAGCTTCCTATATCCCACGAACCAAAGTGTCCCATAGCCATACATGAATCTCCCATATCATGTAAAAGGTACTCAAGTCGATCTTCCCTGCTTAGATTTCTCCAATTTTGGTCTGTAGCATAAGCTCTATTGGCAAATGTACTCGTAACATGATGATATTTGTCTTTTGTATCCCCTGATGCAAAGTCCAATCTGTCTGAATCCTTATATCTGTCTTTTAAACCGTCGGATGACAAACCATGTACTTTTGATACTAATGGGTGCTCTAATAATGCATGTGCTATGTATTCATGTGTCTGAGGGTTTACACAATACCCCTGATTTGCAGCTAGTGACATAGTACCTACAATAATCCCTGCAACAATAGCTTTCTTTCTTATTTTCCTAAATGATATTTTACTCATAAAATGCCTCCTAAATAATATAATAATTTATTTCTGCCTTATATCTGTTTACATTATATAATGTGTCATTTTTATTCCTGCCGTAATTTTGCAATAATTTTTAAAAAAGCACATAATTTAAAATACCTAACTATAAAGTCACTGGCTTTATAGTTAGGTGTTTTTACATTCCATGCTTTTAAAACAACAATTCATACTTGATTATTTACATTTCATCACTTTTTAAATCCCAATTCGATAATGAATATGTATAATTACCTCATAAAAAATATTTGGAGGTTATGTACTATGTTTAAAAAATTTAAAAAGCAGTGTTCTTCATTTGTTGTTCTAGTTTCAATGTTGTCAATACTATTGACCAATTCCTTTGCTGTTGATCAACAACTGCGCGAGATACAGACAAACAAGCAGCTTGTTAGCAATATTGAATTAAGCACTATTCAGGTATTGAACAAGCAGATAACAACAAAAATTCTACCAGCGAAAAAGTTAGTTGATGTACAAAAAATTAATACTACTATAAGCAATTACTTAAAAACCCAAAGTAATTTAAACAAAATTGGAAAAACTGAAATAAAGCCTGTTTTTCTTCCTGAAAACACAACAAACACCCCTGACTATCTTGTAGCTGATTTATTGTATAATGACATTTACTACTATGAAACCAAAAAAATAAGCTTAAATCCAGATTATAGCATAATGTCAATTACAGACAGATATATCACAAAAGAAATAGATAATATTCTAATTGATATTGGTCCACTAATACAATATATTGCTGACTCTCAGATTGATGCAGTATTTGCAACCTGCAATACAGATATCCCTTCTGCAGTAGATGCTGTAAATGAAGCTGCAAGAACTGCTAGAGAAGCAGGATACAAGGTTAAAACCTTGCTTGGAACCGAAGCTACTGTACAAGCATATAAGTACTGGCTTGGAAAACCAAATGTAAAAATATTCGGTAACGTAGGGCACGGCAGTCCTGAAGGTATAAATTTAGCTGATGGAAATCTTGAATATACCTACTTTAACACACTTGGTGAAAGCACTTTAAACAATAAGGTTATATACTTAAATTCATGCAGTGTTCATAATTATCCCCTTGAACAATCAATTACAAATACTCCAGGCGTACAAAAGTTTATTGGCGGTAATATAAACTTAGGAATTGGAACTTCTGAAAGAGTTTTTAAACGTTTCTTTGAGTTGACTTTATCAAATCGAAACGGTATAACTGAAAGCCTTTCACAAGCGGAAAGAGACACAAGCTATTCACCACTTGGAGCTCATGGTGTTTCTGGTAACGGCTCAAATTATTTGACAAACGCTAATTTAGCTCCTCAAGGAACAATAATATCAAGCGTAACAAATCCATCAGGCGGAGGCAACCATAATATAGGTATTATTAGGGATGGAATAAATCCAGCAATAGGAAGCGATGATTCATCAACACAATTTGATACATTTACAGGCAACACAAACATTCACTACGAGTATATTGGATATACTTTCAATAAAAAATTCACCTTCGATAAGTTGATATTCCAAGAAGGAAAGCATTTCTGGGATGGTGGATGGTTCGCAAATGGTGCACCGACAGTTCAGGTCCGTCAAAATGGAGTTTGGTATAGCATAACCTCCACCCCTACTACTACTTACCCTAATAGCAACAGCCAAGCAGACTTTGGAAGCTCGTATCAGTATTATACATACAACTTAAATAATTTTATGGGAGATGGAATTCGTATATATGGCCGTGCAGGCGGTGTGAATAATTTTATAAGTGTTGGAGAGATTCAGGTATTTGAAGGAAATCAGGGTAATATTATTGCAAACGTTACAAATCCTACAGGGACTGGAAGCAAAAACATTGAAATAATAAACGATGCAGTGACACCATCAGTAGGAAATAATGATTCAAATTTGCAATATGATACTTTTGTTGGGAATACATCAATTCATAATGAATATGTTGGATATACCTATAACTGCAATAAGACCTTCACAAAATTAACTTTCCAGGAAGGTAAACATTTCTGGGATGGTGGATGGTTTTCAAATGGAACACCACAGGTACAGGTAAGAAAGAATGGTGTTTGGACCACAGTTACTCCAGTATCTGTATCCCCAGCATATCCCAATAATAACTCAACAGCTGCATTTGGTAGCTCATACGAAACATATAAGTTTAATTTAAATAATGAAGTCGGTAATGGTATTAGAATTATTGGAAGAGCAGGCGGATGCAATAACTTCATAAGTGTTGGTGAACTTACTGTTTTAGCGAAATAAGGAATCTCTTCACATCAAAAAATGGCTGCTGCAAAAATATGCAACAGCCATTTTCTAGTTCCTACTGCAATGTCGATATTAAAAATCAAATAATATTTAAATAAACTTAAGAAACTTTAGGAAGAACGATATTAAATTTCTTATTATAATTTGAATACTTTGTATAACTCGCCGTTGTAATCTTGTTATAACTAAGCTTTAGATCAACATTTTGCAAGTAACCATCTTTTCCTACAACGAATTCAACCAACAGACTATCAATCTTGTAGCCTAATGTTTTACCAGTAATTTCTTTATAAAAAGCAGAAGTTTTATTTTTTGGAATATTCAGTCTGAACCTATTATTTGCTACTTTTTGAAGTAAACCTGGGTTTTTCTTTAATACATTTATGTACGATTTAAATGTTTTTGTAACATCAAGATCTCCTATTTGCGAAGAATCTGCTGCTTTAGACTTATATTTTCCTGTAGCAGGATCCTTCATGTATACGGTTGCTTTTCCACCAGACACACTTAAATAGAACTGTTGCTTTTGGCTTAAATAACTCGTTTTCACAACACTTTTTAAACCCTTTTTAATATTTTCTATTTTCATATTCATTGAAATATCCATAGATTGTCCGCCACTTTTAGTCTTTGTAACTGTATTCGTTTCCATACTGTCTACTTTTTGTGTTTTTGCAAGACAATCCGTCAATTTCTTCACACTAGCTGAATCAACTTTGGAACCAGCTGCAAAACATGTTTGAAATACACCACCTGTAATGATAAATACTACTAAAAGTAAAGCTGTAAGTCTTTTCATTTTTATTACCCCCCAAAAAATCTTTCTTAATACCTGATTATTATACCATTTAATATTTTATAAGAAAATATTAAATGTACTAATTTTTTTGAAACATCATTTGATTATTCTAAAATTACTGCATAAAGTACATTCTTCATATGCTCAATTCCTACTTATAATTTGTGTTTTTTGAATAAGGCTTTATCAAAAGTCGCTCTGATACAAGTATACAAGTAAAATCTTGCACGCTAAAATGGTTATATGATTTGATAAACAAAGACTTTTAGAAAAAATTTGAAAATTTAATAAAACTTATTTATAATTAGTACGTAAAACAAACATGAAAAACTTTGTAAAAGGAGGCTGGGAGTTTTCTGGAACATGCCCTCTAACCATAGAAAACGGACAAATTTCTTTAAGCCTGTTTTAATTTTACCCTCTGATGTTGATATTGTAACCAAGGTCTTGTTTGATTTTACATTAGATGTAATTGCAACTGCTCCTGTATGTGCCTTGAAGCCTAAAATCGAATCGCCAACATAGTTATAATGTGGAACTTGTACTTTATTAAAAGTATTACATTTTTTCTTTTATAAAGTAACCTATTTTAGGCAATACCTCCCATGGATATTCAACTCCATTAAAAATATCCTTTGCAATTGTTTCTGATAGATTAAGAAAATTCTCTACTTTTAGCATAACCATCTTCCTATAATAAAAATTGACCTTTAGTCTGTATTTGTAAAAACTTCCTTATCGACAAAGTAAATTTTACTATATGCTAATTCAAATTTCAACATATTTATTTTACGTTAAATCCAAAGATTTCATCTACACAGATTAGTATCTACTCAGCAGATTTTGCTGAAACTCGGTTTTAGAACTTTAACCAAACAATGCCAGCAGGACACCTGCTGCAACAGCCGATCCAATCACACCGGCAACATTTGGCCCCATTGCATGCATAAGAAGGAAGTTTGAAGGATTTGCCTTCTGCCCCTCTACCTGAGATACTCTGGCAGCCATTGGCACCGCAGAGACACCTGCCGAGCCAATCAATGGATTGATCTTTCCTCCAGACAGCCAGCACATCAATTTTCCAATCAACAAACCGCCAACTGTGCTGAAGATGAAAGCAAATAAGCCTAATCCTATGATCATAAGAGTCTGAGGTCGCAGGAATCTATCTGCCACTGCAGTTGCCCCAACTGTTACTCCTAAGAAAATAGTAACAATATTGATCAGCGCATTCTGTGCTGTATTCGACAGTCTTTCAACCACACCGGATTCCTTAAACAGATTTCCCAGCATAAGCATACCGATAAGTGGAGCTACAGATGGCAGCAAAAGAACGCAAAATATAGTTACCGCAATTGGGAAGACTATTTTTTCAAGCTTCGATACATCTCTCAGCTGTTCCATTTTGATTTCTCTTTCCTTTTTTGTGGTCAGAAGCCGCATTATTGGAGGTTGAATCAATGGAATCAATGCCATGTATGAATAAGCTGCTATGGCAATGGCAGGTAGCAGCTCGGGGGCTAGTTTAGTGGTAAGAAAAATAGCGGTCGGACCATCTGCTCCGCCTATAATCCCTATAGTAGCTGCTTCATTAGATGAAAACCCAAGTGCCTTAGCTAAAATAAATGCAGTAGCAATACCAAATTGTGCACCCGCTCCCATGAAAAGGCTGGACGGCCTGGCAATAAGCGGTCCAAAATCTGTCATTGCACCAATTCCAAGAAAAATGAGGGATGGATATATGCCTTTCTTAACTCCGAGATATAAGTAGTACAATAATCCGCCTGCTTCGGTTGAACTTGGTTCGTTCATCAAGCCTGCCAGAGGCAGATTGGCAAGTAGTACACCAAATGCAATTGGTAGCAAAAGCAGCGGTTCAAATTTCCTGACAATAGCAAGGTATACAAGTGCACAAGCTACGACAATCATGAGACAATGTTGCCAGGTAAGCGCTACAAAGCCTGAGTCGGACAATATCGTTTTAATCGCATCCATGAACATATATCATCCACCTCATTTCTGTATAATAGCTAGGATATCACCCGTCGAAACGGAGGATCCCTTAGCGGCTAATATTTGCAATACTTTTCCATCTTTCAAAGCTGTAATCTCATTTTCCATTTTCATGGCTTCGAGAATAAAAAGAACCTCACCCTTTTTAACCATATCACCTTCGCTGATCTTAATATCCAGGATGGTACCTGGCATAGGTGCTTTTACTGGTTCTCCATTCCCTGGTACAGAGCGAGCTGGAGCTTCAGTATTTGACTTCGGTGTTTGTGCTGGTTCTCTGTGAGGTACTATCACGGGCGATTCAATCACAGCTGTACTGAGAATGGATGCTTGTCCTCTCTCTACCTCAACTTCATACTTTTTGTTGTTTATGGTTACTACATATATCATTATAAATCCTCCCTTTAAAACTTTCATTGCATTAAAAACTCCATAATAATATCATAAAGCTCATAATACCAGCTCAAATCAAGTTTTTCAGTCAACAGCCTTGATAGATTTGAATTGAAGCTCGGACAACGGTATATGAGTTTCATCGCTCACAATAGCCATGATCATCGCAGCAGTTTTTTCATCTACATTTATTAATCGTAATTCTCCAGATGAAGCCATCACTGGATCCGCATCCCAGTCCTCTTCGTTTACCTGCACAGATAAATCCGTCTTAACATATGCTTTTCCCATATGATTACCAAGAACTTTTGACATGATAATCAACAGAGCATACAGGGTTGCCAGCACAAAAAACACCATTGCAATACAGAATACCGCCACAACTATACTTTCAATCATATATATCACCCTTTACTTCTGTACTATAGTATAACTTACCCGCGTCACAGCTCTTTCTTCTCTTTCCTCGAAGAATTTCTCGGCTATCTGCGGGAAAATAATATAAGAAAGGACATCCTTGTCACTTTTTGCTATACCTTTCAATTTTTCTTTTATCTTCTCAAATTCTGGTTTCAATGTATCGGCAAATCTTATGGTAACAGGTTTTTCCTCTCCAAGCACCTTTTTCTGCAGATTTTCGTCAACCGTTCCCGGTGCCATACCATATTCACCCCTAAGGTATGCCTTTACCTCTTTAGATATATTCTTATACCTTTCTCCTGCAAGAACATTTGAAGCTGCCTGAACCCCAACCATCTGGCTCATCGGAGTAACCAGCGGAGGATATCCCAGATCCTGTCGTACTTTCGGAGTTTCTATAAGCACCTCGTCAAGTTTGTCTATTGCATTCTGTGACTTTAACTGAGCAATCAGATTCGACAACATGCCCCCTGGTATCTGGTAAACAAGCGCATCTGTTTCGGTTCCCATTACAAAAGCATCTACCAACCCAGAAGCTACATATTTGGTTTTTAATGGCTTGAAGTAATCATTGATATCCTTCAAAACAGATTCGTTTACGCCAGTATTATAGCCCATCTGTTTGAGTGCATAGTCCAATGTTTCGGTTGCCGGCTGGGAAGTACCTCCAGAAAAGGACGAAATCGCACAGTCTATACCGTCACATCCTGCTTCAACTGCTTTCATGTAAGTAATCGGACCCAAACCTGTTGTTGAATGCGTATGCAGAAAAATCGGCAGTTTTACAGACTCCTTAAGAACCTTTATTAGGTCATACGCTTCCTGCGGTCCCATTATTCCTGCCATATCCTTGATACATATGGAATTGACACCCATTTGAGCAAGTTCTTTTCCCATCCTTGCATACAAATCAAGGTTGTGTATGGGACTTGTGGTATAGCAAATACAACCTTGAGCATGAGCCTTTCTTTTTAGTGTTTCATCAACAGCAACTGCAATATTTCTAAAATCGTTTAGCGCATCGAATATTCTAAAAATATCCATTCCACACTCCACAGATTGGGCAACAAACTTTCTTACAACATCATCAGGATAATGTTTATAACCGAGAATATTCTGGCCCCTAAGTAACATCTGGAGTTTTGTGTTTTTTACCTTTGACTTTATCTTTTCAAGTCTTTCCCACGGATCCTCGCTTAAGTATCGAAGGCAGGAATCAAAGGTTGCACCACCCCAGCACTCAAGAGAGTAATACCCTGCCTTATCCAATGTTTCCAGCACCCCTTCAAAATCAGAAAACGGCATTCTTGTAGCTATAAGAGATTGATTAGCATCCCGCAACACGGTTTCTGTAATATTTACATTCATCTTTTTCAGCCCCTTGTTATGGATTTTCTTTTTCAGCTTTTATAAATTAAAAGAGCAGATCGCTTTAAAAAGCAATCCACCCTGAAAGCTCGACATTCTTGAACAGTTCTTTTGTTCAACCGAGAAATTTGATATTAAGTTGATATTTGATCATCTGTTTTTAGTATAAACGAATAGTTTCAATTGTCAATATTCTTCTTAAAAAAATCTCTCCTATAATTTATATTAATTTAATTTAGGAGAGATTTTTAACTTTTATTTAATTTTACTTATATCCGTTCTTTCTATCTATTGCTTCATCCCTTATTTCTTCTCTCATTCCATCAAGTGCATCTTTTCTTCTCTTATTTTTCTCTGAAATATCATTTTTCATTTTTTCATCATTTGTCTTAGCGATCATTTCCTCTCCAAGCTCAATGTTGTGAATGGTCATATTAATATTCTTCTGAATCTTTTCAACATTATCTCTTCTATCATCAGGTTTGTTCTTTTTCATATTAAATCACTCCCCGTTTGAGTAAATTTTAATATAGCTTATTTATTATTGTCCACTACTATTTCAAATGCTCCTGATTGTTCCATAACTGATTTTACTTCCTGCATCTTTTTCCTTGCAACATTTACTGATACAACAATACCATTTTCTTCATCTAGCTTCTTTACATTTTCTACAAATGATTTAATTTCTCCCTTGTCTTCCATGTCAGACATCATAACAGTTGAATTTTTGTTAACATCTTCACTCATACTTTCGAACTTATCTTCATCATAGGCACTAATTATCATATCTCTTCTTTGAATACCACTATTCTTTAGAGTATCAACTACACCTCCAACCTGGCTTGGCTCAAGGAATTTCCCTATTATATGAATAATAATCCCTCCTCCAAATGCATTCGACTACATTTATATTATGTCCACAAGTAATTTTTTTATTTTTTATAAATTAGGTAATACAAAACTAGAAAAAAATTCAAATAAAAACTACCCATCCTCTTATGAATAGGTAGTCTCAATCCTATTATTAATCTATTTCAAAACATCACTTTTTCACGATTGGAATCCATACTTCACAATAATAGTCCTCAGCATCTGTATTTCCTTTTGAATACACCTCAAGTTCTGGTGCATCCGCATGCTCAAAACCTGTTGAAGGAAACCACTCCGAGAATATTCTCTCCCACACTTTCTGAATGCTGCCTGGTACTGGACCTACTGATTCAAATATAGCCCAAGTTGATGCAGGTATTTCTATCTCAGACATATCTTTGTCTTTAAACCCATCTGGCTTCTCAGCAGCTATCATATAGGTAAACTCTTCATTGCAGAAGTCATTCATACATATTCCCAAAATAGGAGTTTCACCACATATACTACAAATTTTATCACAAACACCATTCTGATAGCTTTCTTGCCAAAACTTTGGTACCCTTTTGAAGTTCTCACCATCCTTGGTAGTAACTCGAAGCCCTTTCCCTACTACCTTAAATGCATCCCTTTCAACAATTCTATAATCCATATCCTTCTCTCCCTTCAATGATAACTGAAATGAGATTCTTGGATGTGCTTTGAGCTTCGTCCCCTGCTCGCGCGCAGCCGATGGACTTATTCCATGCACCTTCCTGAATGCTTTGGAAAATGACTCAGGCGTATTATATCCATACTTGAGAGCCACATCAAGAACCTTTATGGCTGTTGCCGCAAGCTCTTGTGCTGCTAATGTAAGCTTCCTCTTTCGGATATATTCTGCTACTGTACTTCCAGTAAGCATATGAAACATCCTCTGGAAATGAAAAGTTGAAGAATACGAAACTTTGGCAACCTCTTCAATATCAATGGATTCATCCATGTGATTTTCCATATATTCTACTGCGTCCATCATTCTCCTGAACCATTCCACAAAACAACATCTCCTTTCGTTAATTTAATGATACCAAATCCCAACATATTAATCCTGTCAATCAGTGCTTTTATGTGACAGATACCGCCCTTTAAAATTAAGTTTTCTGAAAAGCTTTAATAAATCTGAGTATATTGTCTACAGTAAACTCCATATTTTCAATACTTTTAAATCGGCTTTTTTCAAAGTCTTCAGGTAATCTGTTAATTGTAAAAACAGATGTTACTCCTAGATCATAAATCTCTTCAATGCCGCTATCAGCCCCTCCAGCAATAACAACAACAGGAACATTAACTCTTTTAGAACTTTTCGCTATTCCAGCAACAACTTTTCCCCTCAGGCTCTGGTTATCAATCCTGCCTTCACCTGTAAATATCATATCTGCATCATTAATCAAAGAATTAAACTTCACTGTATCAAGAACTGTATCTATACCCATTTGTAGCTTAGAATCAAAGAAAGCTATCATACCTGCTCCCATTGCCCCTGCAGCTCCTGTCCCAGGTATTTCACATAAGTCCTTTCCTAAATCTTTTTTTATTACATAGGCAAGATTTCTCAACCCTTCATCCAACAACAATACCATCTCATGATCTGCGCCCTTTTGAGGTGAAAACGCATGAGCTGCGCCTTTTTGTCCATACATCGGATTATCTATATCGCACATGGTTAATATTTCTACATCATTCAAAACCTCACCCTTTCCTGACATATCGATTCTTTTAATGTCTTTAAGAGTAGCCCCAGTAGGAATGAACTCCTGATCCTTTTCATTATAAAACCTTACTCCTGTAGCAGCCGCTGCACCACATCCCCCATCATTTGTACTGCTTCCCCCAAGTCCAACAATAATCTTATTTACACCTTTTCTTGCAGCATCAAGGATCAACTGTCCCACTCCAAAAGTAGTGGTCTTTCCTGGGTTCTTTCTATACTCAACAAGCGGTAATCCTGAACAAGCTGCCATTTCAACAACAGCTGTCCTCCCATTTTCTATAATTCCATAAAATGAATCAATATCTTCAAAATATGGATTTTTTGCTGTTATGTAAATCTTTTCACCACCCAATGCAGCCAGGAAGCAATCTACGCTTCCCTCTCCTCCATCTGCCACAGGTATAGATATTACATCACAACCTGGAAAGTGCTCTTTTACCTTATTAGCAATAACACTACAGATCTTTCCAGATGCGAGTGTTCCTTTAAATGAATCTGGAATTAGCACTACCTTTTTCATGCTATTTTCCTCCATAAATCACCCATCATATTTTATTGATTTGATCTTATAAGTGCATACTCCCTTGGATTCATCAGCTTCAATTGTATCACCTGTTTTCCTAAGCATTAAAGCCTTCCCCAGCTCCGACAGATAGGACAGTTCATTCTTTAAACCTGCTGAACCATACGGTGAAACAATCTTATAAACCTCTGTGTCGCCACTGCATCCATTCTCAAGCTCTACTGTGCTTCCAATAATAATATATGGTAAAAAGTTTAGAACCTTTGCCTTCTCACGGTCAGGTCTTTCGACAATTTGTATCGATTCAAGTAATTCTTCAAGTTTTCTAACATAGTATTCTAAAAACTCGATAAAATCATCACGCATCTTTGATGGTTCACTAAAAATCTCATCAACAATTTCATTCTTACGTTCATCAATGTCAACAAGCTGATTTATAATTGACTTTTGTGCATATGTAGTCATCTCAATTTTTTCGTTCATAAAATTAAACCTTCCTTTGTAAGAATTCTATCTTCCCCAAATATTATTATAACCCTAAAAGGTTTATAAAAAAATACCTTTTAGGGTTATATTCTATATTAAATACATTATTAATCTTACATTTAGCAATAGATAAATGTAAGAGATTAATCGTATTTAATTTATCATATAAATAATATCACTTTTGTTTTAATACTTCTTATGAAGGCATGCCATACCTAGCGAGGTTTCCATTTTTATACCTTTTATCACTAGTTACATCCTTTCCTACCCAATCAGGAGGAGAAAACTTGTTGGCTTCTTCCTCGGTTGCGAATTCGACCTCATAAACTGCCAATCCCTTTAAATCACCCTTGTAAATATCAATAGCAAATGCTACTCCGTTGTCTACTCCTTGATACCTTGTCTTGTAAATAACATTTCCTTCAGTTTTAGCAGATAATTTAGTGTACTCTTCTTTAGTGATCCAGAAATTCCTTTCTTCCCTGATCATGCCTTCATCATCAACTGCCGCCTTTACTGTAAGAAAATACATACAATCGCTGACATTTCGTATTCTTATTTCAGGTGAGAAGCTAATATAAGATTGTGTAAGCTCATATATGTCGAGCTTAGAAAGATCATAAGGTATTTTGCTTATATCAAGAGCAAACTTTCTTTCAATTTCCAATCCTGTTTCTCCAGGCAATGGAGTAGGCGAAGCAGAAGTAGAACTTGGACTAACTGCTGTTGGGCTTGCCTGTATGTACTCAGGATAACTTTCTGAAGAATCATTAAAATGCTTTGCCATTATCAGTACATCCACCATATTAATTGAAGCATCCTTGTTAAAGTCCGCATCTAGAACATATTCTGCGTCACCTTTACTACTGTTAAAGCTTTTAGCTATGCAAATACAATCTTCCATATTGATGACATTATCACCATTCACATCGCCAGCCCACATAATAATATCTGATAAATCAGTTCCGTTTAATTTGATGCCTTCTAGTGTCCTTGTCAAAAATCCCGTTTTCTTGATCGTAATATCAATTGATTTCGAATCTTGCATAGCTAGACTAAAGTTTCCATTTTCATCTGTCTTCGTTATGTCGGTGCCACTCACAATATTAAAATCCGATTTTATATTTTTTTCCATCTCCTGACTGCTAATGATTTCAGTTTTGACGCTTCCCTTTACTTCAAGACGTAGTGTCATTCCTGATGGCGTAGGTGTTCTTAGTGGTGGTGGAGTTGCACACACCTTTTCAAGTCCCCCCAAGTTTAATATAGCCATTACAAGCATTAAAAGAAAAATAGTTGCAAGAGATATAGACCCTCTTACTAGATTCTTAATCAAATCCCCCCTTTTGTAAATTATGTTTAACAGTAATATTATATAATTTTACAAGTAAATTGTGAAGTGTAGTTTTCTATATTAAATACATTATTAATCTTACATTTAGCAGAGAAAAATACCGAACGCTTTAACGGAATTTTGCGATAGATAAATGTAATAGATTAATCGTATTTAATATAAAATCAATGTATTTATTTTTAAACAGCATCCTTACTAAAGTAATACAATAATGCAACAAGTATTAGAATAATGACGCCGCATGAGACAAATCCCACCCTTGCACCGTACTTATCAGCGATCAAGCCTGAGTATAAATTTCCGATTGGAGTTGATCCGCTAAAAACCAGCGTATAAACACTTATAATCCGCCCCCTGTACTCATCACTTGAGCTAAGTTGTAAAGTCGAATTGGACGTTGAGCTGAATGCAACAAACAAGAAGCCTGAAACAGCAAGACAAAGTCCTGTAAACAAAAACGAATTTGTTAGACCATTAATAATTAGAAAAACCCCTATCAATACAGGCATCACACTTAAAATATATTTTTTCAACCCTGATTTGCTGGTGGTTGCGACAAGCATTGCACCAAAAAAAGATCCAATCCCCATAAATGACATCAAGAAACCGAATCCAGCCTCCTGTCGATGTAATACCTCCTTTGTAAAAACAGGAACCAAAACATTCGTATTCATGGCAAACGTACATATAATTGCCAACACTGACAAAACATGCAATATACTCTTATCTTTATAAATATAACAAAGACCGTCCTTAATATCTAAAAACACTTTTCCCCTTTTATTTGATATTGACTTTTCGAAAGAAGGCTTTACAAACATCAAACAGATTACAACTGCAACAAAACCTATTGAATTTGCAAAAAAACAAAACGCAATTCCCATATAGCTCATCAAAAGGCCTGCAATTGCAGGTCCAATAACCCTTGCAATGTTAAATACAGAAGAATTTAGAGCTACAGCATTCTGAAGATCCTCTTTGCCAACAAGCTCAATTACAAAAGCTTGTCGTGCTGGCATATCAAGTGTATTCACAAATCCAATCAAAACTGCCGAGACCAATAAGTGCCAATATCTAACATCCCCTGACCATACAAGAAATGCCAATACAAGTGTTATCAAAAACGATGCACTTTGTGTGATTAATAGAATTTTCTTTCTGGACATTCTATCAATAACCACTCCAGCAAACAAAGAAAACAAAAGCATTGGTGTAAATTGCAATATACCAATCAAACTAAGTAAAAATGGGGATTTGGTCAATGTATATGCCAACCAAGGCTGTGCCGTATTTTGCATCCATGTTCCTATTAGGGAAACACACATGCTGAGCCAATAATATCTGAAATTCCTATGCTTCAAGGAAACAAAAGGATTAATAAACTTGCTTTCACAATTTTTTTTACCAACCATAGAATTAAAAATTTCTCCTTGTATATATAATTCCTCCAAAACCTCACCGCGTTTATCCTTGTAGCATTGTTGCTTGGAAGTGGTATGACTCGTGATTTGCGTTTTACATTATCTTATGAAAGTTTGCCCAAAAAAGAAAAAATAAAATGTTAAATGTTAGTAAGCGGCAAATAAAAAGCGTCTTATTACAAAATCCCTAACATGTTACAATATGTTAGAGTTTAAAAATTTGAGTCTTAAAAGTTGTAAAAGTCACAGATTTTCGAAACTTTCGAAACTAGAACAC
>Ga0209800_10000106_pt1 | contig 184404 bp, 115 predicted proteins | sample Higcelweek8metaG_FD_187174 | JGI IMG/M metagenome (GOLD analysis project Ga0209800, IMG submission 187174) | Freshwater pond sediment microbial communities from the University of Edinburgh, under environmental carbon perturbations - High... | ecosystem: Environmental > Aquatic > Freshwater >... | reverse complement strand
TAGGTCAATAGGACTGGTAATATTGTGACAGATTTTTATACAATTTATTTTCGGGTTTTGTAAGTGAAGAGAATTTTATTTTGACGTTATATTAGATTTTTAGGTAAAAATAAATTGGTGTACTACATTCTTACTCAAAAAGATGGAGTAAACAGTCATAATGAAATTACGACATTTAGTTATGATGAAGAATCTGAATTCTGGAGAAAGATCACTACGATTAAGGATAGAAATGGAAAGATTTCTAAAAGAATTCATGATAGAGATGGACAGTTGATTAGATTAGATGACCAACTAGAACATAAAACAAATTATACATATGATGGAGATAAAAATCGTACAAGTATAGAGGACCCTGTAGGTTATACTACAATTTACGAATACGATAAAAATGGAAATCTTACAGCTACTGTAGATGCGGAAGAGCATAGAGTTACATATACATATGATGAAAATAGAAATCTGTTGTCTACGTCTGATAGTTCAGGGGCAAAGGTTTACAACTCATATGATGAAAATAACCTTTTGAAAAATTCTGTAGATGAACGTGGCAATAAGACAACTTATACTTATGATAAGAATGGACAGATGCTTACTAAAAAAGTAGAAGGGTTAGGAGTTCTTACCAATACTTACAATGAAAAGGGTCTTTTAGAGACAGCATCTGACTATAATGGCAATGTGTTTACCTATGAATATGACAGTATAGGAAGAAGTGTTGCTGTAACTGACAGAGAAGATGGAAGAACTTCCATCACCTATGACAATATAGGAAACATTTTGTCAAAAACAGATCCATTGGGAAATACCATAAAATATACCTATGACAGCAGAGGGAATGTTCTTTCAGAAACAGACTCAAGGGGAAATACCTCAACATTTAAATATAATGGCAATGGAATGCTTATTGAAGTAACTGACCCAAACAAAAATAAGACTACCTATGAGTATGACAATGAGGACAGACTTATAAAGGTTACTGATCCTAAGGGGCTTACAGCAGAAAACGTGTATGATGATGCAGGAAGAATAATTTCAACTAAAGATGCGCTTGGAAATGTGACATCATATACCTATGATGATAATGGAATGCTGCTTTCAGAAAAGTCACCAGGGGGAGGTACAGCAAGCTTTACATACTATAGGAACGGAAGTATCAAGACTGCTACTGATGAGTCAGGAAATACCACAACATATACATATGATACTATGTGGCGTCCAGCAGTAGTAACCAACTGTAATGGTTCAAAAACAACCCGTACCTATGATGTATCAGGAAATGTTCTTAACCAAAAAGACGCTCTTGGCAATATGGTTTATTATACTTATGATAGTTTTAGTAACTTAACTTCTGTAAAAGATGCAAGAGGTAATACTACAAAGTATGCCTATAATGCACATGGCAATATGACGAGCGTAACAGATGCTTTAGGTAATACTACACAGTATGAATATGATAAGGAAGATAGGCTAGTTAAGATAATCAATGCAAAGGGATATGAAAAACAGTTTTTCTATGACAAAGCTGGCAGTATGACAAAGGCAATAGACGAACTGGGTAATGTAGTAACTACTGAGTATGATGCTTCAGGCAATATTGTAGCTGTAAAGGATGCATATGGAGTTGATATCACAAAGATAAAATATGACAAGATGAACAACCCTGTGGAAGTAGAGGACGCGTTGGGTAATGTAGTAGTAAGTAAGTATGATAGCATTGGAAGACTTGTAGAGATAGTTGACCAGCTTAACAGAACTACAAAGTATTCCTATGATAGCATGAACAGGCTCACAAAAGCTGTTGATCCTTTGAGTGGCGAAAGCAGTCATACCTATGATAAGGATGGAAATGTTACCAGCTATACTGACCCAAATGGAAATACTACAAGCCTCAAATATGACAAGGCAGGAAGACTTATTAGTGAGACAACAGCTATAGGAAGTACAAAAACGTATGGATATAACTCACTGAATCTTTTAGAGACTTATACAAATGGTCGTGAACAGAAGACAGTATATACATATGACAAACTCGAAAGACTATCAAGTTTCACTGACCCTGATGGTACAGTTTCATATACATATGATGAAAACGGAAATGTACTTACTGTACAAGATGAAAATGGAACCATAACAAGAGAGTATGATGAGTTAAACAGGATAACAAAATATACTGACAACAGAGGAAATACTGTAAAATACAGCTATGACAGTCTTGGAAACTTGATTTCTCTTACATACCCAGGAGGGAAAATTGTAAGATATGAATATGACAAGATAGGAAATCTTACAAAGGTTACTGACTGGAAAGGAAGAGTTACAAGCTGTCAGTACGACAAGAATGGAAGACTTAATAAAACAGTAAGACCGAATGGTACAATACAGACCACAACCTTTGATGTGGCAGGTCAGGTAATGCAGCAAAAGGATGTAGATGGTGATGGAAATGTAGTTAATCAGTATGATTATGAATATGATGCAGTAGGAAATGTTACAGTAGAAAAGTCAAGTTATGAGAGTGGCACACTTAAAAACATGGATGCTGTAATGACTTATGATACTGGAAACAGACTTTTAACCTTTAATGGCAAATCAGTATTGTACGATAAAGATGGCAACATGACATACGGACCATTAAATGGTCAGATGGTGACATTTACATATGACAGTAGAAACAGGCTTGTAAAAGCAGGTGATACAACCTATGAGTATGATGCAGAGAATAATCGTACAGCAGTTGTAGAAAAAGGTGTAAGAACTGAATACATAAATGATCCTAATGCATATTTAAGCAAGCTTCTTATTAAAAAAGATGCAAATGGTAATGAGACCTTCTATGTATATGGATTAGGACTAATAGGTCAAGAGGAAAATGGAGAGTATATAACATATCACTACGACCTAAGAGGTAGCACTACTGCCCTTACAGATAATACAGGAAATGTAACTGACAGATTTGAGTATGCACCATATGGAGAACTGCAAAATCATGTAGGAAATACAAAGACTCCATTTTTGTACAATGGAAGAGATGGAGTAATGACTGACAGCAATGGATTGTATTACATGAGGGCCAGATACTATAATCCTGATATTAAGAGGTTTATTAACCAGGATATAATTTCTGGTGATATAAGTGACGGAAGAACCCTAAACCGTTATGCATATGTAAATGGAAATCCGATAAGTCTAACAGACCCATTTGGATTGAGTCCTTCATTCAGTCCATCTTCCATAGTGCATGGTGTATTTGACCTTGTAAGCTTGATAGATCCAACAGGTGTAGTTGATGGAATTAATGCGGTGATTTATTTGGTAGAAGGAAAACCCGCAGAAGCAGCTATATCATTTGGATGTGCCTTCATACCAGCATTCTTAGATGTTGGGGCAAAAGTTGCAAGATGGGGCTCAAAGGCATTTAGGGCAACTTGCTTCGGACAGAAGATAATAACAAGGACAGCAGGTATATTTGACTTCAGCCGCAGGGTTACCAATACTATATCAACAGGTGTTTGTAAAGTCAGAACTACATTTGTAGGAAGAGCTCTTACAAGCAGATATGCTACTGATGCAGTTATTGGAGCTGCTTTTAGTGCAGGAACACAAAAATACTTTACAGGTGAGATTAATTGGGGTAAAGTAGGAAAAGATGCACTTATAAGTGTGGCAGCAGGAAAGTTAAGCAGGAAAATTGTAGGACAATCAGATTTTGCGGGAGGCTTCTGTTTTACTGAAGATACCCTTATAGCTACTGAAGATGGTAAGAAGCAAATAAAGGATATTCAAACAGGTGATGAAGTTTACTCGGCAAATCCTGAAACAGGGGAAAAGGGATTAAAGACTGTTAAAAACGTTTATATAAATGAGACAGATACTTTAATTCACTTGTTTGCAGGAGATGAAGAAATACGTACGACTGCAACACATCCATTCTGGGTTGAAGGTAAAGGCTGGATTGATGCTGGCTGGATCGTTCCAGGAGATATGTTAAGGACTTATGATGGGAAGCTTCTTAAAGTTCAAAAGGTTGAGATAGAGAAGTTAGATGAGGTAATCAACGTTTACAACTTCGAAGTGGAAGATTGGCATACGTATTTTGTGAGTGATACGGAAGTATTGGTCCACAATATGTGTCAGGATGCGAAAGTTAGTTATGCAGATAGTCCTTCACCAGAACAATTATTAGGGATAGAACATGCTAATATAAAAAATCCTAAAGATTTAAGACCTGATTTATACGAGGATATCCCATTAAGGGATGGAATAATAGGCGTTCCTAGGAAGTTAACTGAAAGGGAGAGAATTATAGCCCATCAGATTCTCGATGATATTCATTTGGCAAAAAGTGGTGATTTAAATGCAAGAAATCGATTATTATCAAGAGAAGATCATCCTCTGGATAATAGATCTAATTCTAGAAATAGTGCTGGCTCAAAAAATTATGCTGGATGGAATTCTGTATATATTGATCAATCAGGTTCAAATGTAATGAGATTGATGTATAAATATGAGAAGAATGGGTATAAGTGGATGGTGCGCCAGTGGCATTAATTGATTATTAGGAGGTGAATTATGAAGCAATATATATTAAATGGAATGAAAATATATGATCTAACTTCGTTTTTAGAAGAATTTGCCAAAAGCATAAATGCTAAAAATAATTATTTTGGTCACGACTTAATGCAGTTTGATGATTGCTTATTTGGAAATTTTGGACTAGAAACTCCTTGTAAAATAATTTGGGAAAACTCTAGTTATTCCAAAAATTATCTAAGCTCTAAAATGCTTGAAGAATATTATACTGAACAAAAAATATTATGGCAAGAAGGTATAATAAAGGAAATTGAAATGAAACAAGACACTTCGTTTAGTGAAGATATGATAATGATGTTTGATGATAAAATTGAAGCAGCTAAAAGTGGAGAGTTAAATATGTTCCAAGAAATTATAGAAATTATTGAAAGTGTAAATGAAAGAACTAGACGCAATAATAAAATTCTAATAGATTTGATTTTGGAATAGCATGAAACTTTTTGGTGCAAATATATTTAAAAGTGTCTGTTGCATAAATCATATCTAATTATGGAGACTGTGAATAAACGCCTGTAAAAACAGCTTTTTATGATAAAATATAAATATCATAGAAAGCTGTTTTTTAGTAATAAGTGTAAACTACCAACTACCAAAGCCAAAAGCCAAAAAGCTAAATAAACCACGTAGTCTTACCGTTTTCCTCAAATCCCAATAAAAGCTTTGAACGCTCAGTATAAAAAACATTCACTGGAGTTGCTCTTTGAAAGTTACCAACATTTTTGCTGATTTTTACAGTTTCTAATACTATATTATTGTTCTGTCCATTAAGGTCTGTATAATCAATATTATAAAGAGTCCGTTTAGTATTTAACCTCATATGGATGGCTTTGCACTCTAAAACATTGGCTGTAGAGTTTAAATAATCAAATATCAATAAACAGCAGTTATGAATAATCAATGCCCCTCCACCCATAACTATTGCTGTTATTATCATTGACCGTACTGTAAAATCCAATTTTCCATTAATGAATAAAAACAGGATTAGTAGATCCAGAGCAATTATAAATAATGATAAGGCTATATTAAAAATCAATTTGTATTTAATTGCACTAAATAATTGTTTTTTTTCGATAATAACTGAATTTGTCATCTTATCATCTCCAATATTGACTAAAGTTAACTTTATTTGCACTTATATTATGAAGCACATTGGGGCTTTGAATTAAATGCATGGCTTATTTTATCGAAGACATAATTAACAGTATCGTTATAGTAATCGTTCTCCATATTAAACCCAAAAATCTGTCCTAGTACCTTGCTGTATGTTATCTTTGTCAGTGTATTTCCTATGACAAAGCTCGCTGGACGTACCATAGACTCTGCAAATCTTTTAGGTATAACTTCAACAATTTCCTTATTAAATACTTCGATAAGTTTTCGCTTATTCATCCTGGTTGTTACACGTGTTATTATATCCTTCATCTCTAAGTTTTTTAAATAAGTGTAAAGCTGTCTCCTTGTCAATCCATTAAACAAAGAGTCTGCTTTTTTAGTGAAAATCTTGGTCATGATTCTTTCAACATTAAATGTCTGGACAAGCTTTGTATTTGATAACTTATTTAAAACTCCTGCCATTTTGGAACCTAAATTACTATTTACTAGGCTTTGTATAGCTTTAAAATTAAATATCTTACTTCCCAAATTTGTTTTAACAACTACATCGGCCAACTTACCAAAAGCCAGATTGGTAACAAACCCCTCACCAAATTTTAAAAGCGTTCCCCAATTGAATTGGTTTTCACCTGTTGTAATTGTTTTAAGTCCAGTCTCAACAAGGGTTGTAACCCCTGCATCTATAGCAGCCCCATAAACACCTGTTGCCAACAAGCTTGCTCCACCAGTTGCAGCTGCAAATCCTCCAATTACGGCACCTGATGCAAATGCAGCAGCATAGCCTTCCCATTGTAAATCCTCACCAGCTACAAGATCTCCAATAAGCTTGGCTCCAGCGCTTACAGTACCGCCTATTAAAGCACCTGCAAGGATGTGCAGCCAGTGACCCGTTGGGTCAATGTACATAACAGGGTTATTCTGACAATAAGTGAACCTGTTCAAGCTTAAAGGCTCAATAGCCTTTCCCTTATAACTATCCTCTGAAATGAATCTGCCTATCTTTGGCATATAATACCTTGCATGAGCATACTGAAGGCCCGTCGATTGGTCATACTGGTATCCTGTAAAACTTATGGGGTTTACCATGGAATAATTATTTTCACAAGGCTTTTTAAGCATAATTGGAGTTCCAAAGTCATCGTAATCATATTTAAAAACTGCATTTCCCTTATTATCTAATATGTTTAAAGGGCTTCCAAGGTCGTCATTCATATAGTGATGAATACCTTCTTTGGTTGATACACTCGTAAGATCCAAACCATACACATAACTATTTATCCCAGAATTTTTTCCAATAGTCATTAACACATTGAAATACTTTTTAGTATTATCAAGTATATAATGACTTTGCTGACCACCAATGACAGATCCAACCCTTCGGCCAAGACCGTCATAAATGTACTTTGAAACATCGCCCTGTCTATTTGTAACGGTTTCAAGCTGGTTTAATACATTAAAGTCAAACTTTCCAGTTAATATGCCATCAAGCTTTGTTGAAATAATGTTACCTCTTTTATCATATTCCATGATTGTGCTGATTTGACGAGATAAATCATTTTTATTTCTACCAATTATTTTAGTAAGCCTTGACTGATTATCGTAAATATAATCAGAGGCTTCTGATAGCTCATTTTTATTCCATGTCTCCATTCTGACTCTGTTTCCAATTGAGTCATAAAAGAATTTGTCAAAACTACTATCAGGCCTTTCAACTTTCACAAGCTGTTTTAATGGGTCATAAGTATAATGAGTTTCGCCGTTTATCCATCCATCAATGGAACGGTTTTTCTCTATGCTTGTTCTGTTTCCAGCCATATCATATTTATACCTGTAGCTTTCAAGAATATCATTATTGACATCAATGTTGCTAAGAGATGTAAGTCTGTTCAATCTGTCATACTTATATAGAGACTTTGCCTTGTTTGGCAGTATCTTTTCAATGATATTTCCAGAGGCATCATAGTTGTAAGACGTCAGCCCTTTTTGCATGTCTTGAACTTTTCTTAGCCGCCCTACGATATCGTATTCATAGCTGATTGTAGTTCCATCGGGATACTTGATGAGTTTTCTTTCATCCCCAACTCCCCAGACATATTCAGTAATCCTGTTTGCATAATCCTTGACTTTGGTTATTCTGCCTAAAGCATCGAGTTTAAAATCTGTTTTTCCAAGCCAATCTTTAAGTCCAGTTATTCGACCCAATATATCATGCTCATATTCAACCTGCCGTCCATCATGGTATGTAACCCTTTTTAGATTATTTAACGAATCATATTGTAGCTTTCTTATATAGCCCTCACGATCAGTCTGAGATGAAAGATTTCCACTTTCATCATACGTGTATACTGTTACCAATCCTGCAGGATTTTTTTCTTCCAATAAGAGTCCTCTCTTATCATATTTAAAGCTGGTTATCATTTTATTCGAATAGGGTTCCATGGATTCTTCGATCTCTTTATAAGGATGCATACCATCAATGATCTCTTTGGTAATGCCTGCAAATTGATGAATTTCCAGGAGATTGCCTACAGCATCATAAACATACTCTGTCTTTCCTCCGTTGGCATCAATGACTTTTGTGAGTCTATCAAGTGCATCATACTCATAGTGGGTTTTACCTCCGTTTTCATCGATTAATAAAGCAACTTCCCCCGATTTGGTGTATTCCATCAAACGGGTTCCGCCTTCCGCATTAACCATTTTTATGACTCTTTCCATAGAATCGTACTCAAAGCATGTTTTATTATCTTTACCATCGATAACTCCGACAACTTTGCCGTTTTTATTATATTCAAGATTGATATGGGTTTCGTCTGGATTTATGAGCTTTATCACTCTTCCTGCTGAGTCATATTCATATTTTAGTACTCCACCCTTAGGATCAGTTACTGACTCAAGAAGACCACAGCTATTGTAAGTGTATCTTGTAGAATTTCCTATTTGGTCACTAGAACATACAAGCTGCCCTGCCAAGTCGTATTCATTTACAGCAACTCCATTAAGTGCATCAATTACCTTTTGGATTCTTCCATCCCATGTATATTCATATCTGTTAACTGCACTATTGGCATCAACAGCTTCTACAAGCCTGTTTAATACATCATAGTAGTATTTTGTCTCATTACCTTTGGGATCAACCATCTTAATAAGATTATTGTTACTGTCATACTCACAATTTACAGTAAATCCTTCTTCATTTGTCATCGATTCCATTAAGTTAGCATCATTATACTTGAAGCTTATTTCGCTTAGGTCAGGTTTAATGATCTTTATGATATTCCACATTGCATCATATTCATACTTTGTGGAACCTCCTAATGGATCGATCTTTTCAATGAGTTTTCCCATGCTGTTATACACGCTCTTTTGGGAATTTCCACTGACATATGTCATTTGAACCAAAAGCCCACGCTGATCATAAACAGACTTTTCAAAGGTTCCATCTGGATAAACTATTTTTTTGATTTTTCCACCAGGCGTATAGGAAAACTCATACTTATTTCCTTCGGGCTTAATGACACATCTCACCCTGTTAAGCTCATCATAAAGGAGCTTTGACATATTTTCCATAGGATCTTTTACTTCTAAGGGATTTCCATTTTCATTGTACTTAATACCATAAAAACTGCCATCAGGCATTAGTATTTTTTCTGGTTGACCGCTGGTATTATATTCGATATCAAGTTTTCTTTCTAGCGGATCCTTGACACATGTCAAATTACCACTTTTGTCATAATTATATCTGTAAATTCCACTATCAGGATTTTTAATGGCTGTAACTAGGCCATCCTTATTGTATGTGTATTCAGTTATGTGACCCAAAGGATTGGATTCTCTAACCATATTGCCTTCATAATCATAACTGTAATGATATGTATTTTTATTTTTGTCTGTAATGGCAGTTACCTGGTTTTTATCGTCAAATGTAACCTTCTCGCTGCCATTTATGTAAATTGTCTCATAAATTCTGAATTTGTCATCTCTTTTATAGATGACCTCAACACCATTGCCCTCAGTAAAGAAAGTAGCCCCTTCAACATCGTCATAACGGTATTTGTTTATGGTTCCGTCTGCCATAGTCTGTTCTATTGCACGCCCGTTGTCGTCATAAATATTCCTGACAGTAACATTATTCAAAGGGTCAATCAGACAGGTAAGTCTGTTACTTTCGTCATATTCGTAAGTAAACAGGTTTCCGTCCACATTTTTAAAGCTCGAAAGATTACCATCAGAATAGCCATATTCTATAAAGCGTTTAGCATTGTCATAAATTTTTATTATTTTTTCATCATCATATAGAAAATTCAGAGTTCCAGAACTGTTCTCAACCTTTTCTAAGTATCCAGAATCATCATAGATTAGGTTTGTTTTTAAACCTCTGTTATTTTTTAAATAAATTAATACCCCTTCTGTTGAAAAACAATAAACTATTTTATCAGGTCTTTTAAGAATATATTCACCATTCTCATTAGTATCAAGTCTGTTGTTTTTTTCAGGTTCTGCTGAAAACCATCCGTCTTCTCTAAGCATAAAGTATTCAACGTGACCATCTTCATCGGTTATCTCAGCTATAGATTCAGTAAGCCTTTTCAAACTTATGGGAAAGTTGTGGTGCCAATTTCTTCCCATATTGCCATTCCACTTATCCAAAGAGTTGTAATATCTTTTAAATTCAATAGGGTTAACTCCATCTATGAAAATATCAGTATCTTCCAAAATAAAGTTTCCTGTTGCGGCATTTACAGGGTCTCCTATACACATACTAAGGCCAACCTTTGTATCTGCAAGGCCAGATTTGGTTCGTAAATCTACATTGGAAAACTTTACATTAGCAGTATCTTTGTAATCCATCTTTAATGCTCTTGATTCTTGAGCAATACCAAGTTTACGTGCTAGATCCTCATCAGCTGCTATCAGCCTTCTAACAGTCTCGTCCATCGCATCAGCTGCTTTTTCCAATATATCAGCTGTTTTTTTGGCAACGCCATCGTTTATAATCCTAAAATCATCTTTATATGATTCAGCCGATTTTCCGTCTAATGCTGAACTCATGGAATTGATCTCTTTATTCAAATCTTTAAAAAATGTATTAACCAGCTCACTATATGAACGCAACTTATCAGAATATGCTTTAAGTTGGCCTTGATCTACGCGTATTTTATCGCCCAAAAATATCACCCCAAATTAACATTTTTATACATAACCATTATTTGACTTAAGCAATATTTATTATATAATATTAATATCCTAGAATCAAACAAATGAGGTATTTATATGTTGAGAAAAATAGTTTTTAAATCACCATTTCTATTTCCTGTGACAAATGTAGCATTAATTGGTGATTTCAATAATTGGTCAAGTGACACTCAGCTTCTTTCGAATTTTGACGACAACTGTTGGTCCACTGAAATAGATAGTACATTTTTATCAAATGGATATAAGTTTTTAATAAATGACAGCCTTAGAATGAATGATCCTACTTCTAATACATATGATTTTAATGAGTTTGGAGAATTGGTGTCTTTTGGCGATATTAACAATTCTTCTAGTTCAGGCGATTTATCTGGTTGCTTAAATAAAAAGCTTGAAAAATTTACATTTACAGAAGACTTTAACCTTGAAAACCCTCAGATTAGAGAAAATAATGACTATCTTTTAGGCGCAGACCAGTTTGTTATTGTAAGGCTATTAATTGAAAATGTTGGTGGGCCAGGAGTCGTGAGTTGTTTGTGGTATGGTCCTGATAATTTCTGTTCGAGTGTATCAGAGAATATATTAATATCTACGAATGATGGTTGTCTGGAACGAAGTAGCTTATATTTTTGGATGAGCCTGGACGATTCGAGTATTACAACAGGTTGTTGGACCGTTCAGGTTTTAATTGACGGAGCCTTAGCATATCAGGATAACTTTAATATAACATCAAATAATGTGAAGTTTTCTTTGTCAGATGAAATTATATTGCTTGAAGAAAATGAAATGGAAGTTCCATCAAAGACCACAGTAGATTTAGAAGAAGACTCTAGCAGTGTAGTAGAGATTTTATCTCAGATTGAAGATGTTCATATTGTTGAAAATACCAGTATTAATCCAATTAGTGAACCTGAAGATAGTGGAGAAGCCTTCTTTGATTTACTTGATATTAGTAATGAAATAAGTGATATTAAAGATGAATCTATAAAGAACCAAAGGGTTGAGCCTGATAATGCAGTAAAAGTACTTCCAGATTTTCTTGAAACTGACTTGCCAGTGTTAGCTGAAAATATAGAGATGGAAAAGTCAACAAAAATTAGTACAAAATCAGAACTAGAGGAAGATTTAGATATTATAAATTTTCTTAATGATATTGATGAGGAATAGGGTGACAGTATATATTAAAGGGAATATTAAATGATGATTAATATTCCCTTTAATGTAATTTGCTTATTTATTTGTTTAATTAAAAATTATAATTACCAACCGAGAACTTGAATCATTTTTTGAGCGTATCTTTTACCTAGTTCAACTGTTGAATCATGGCTAAAGTGTAGACGATACTGTGTATCGGACGAATCTACAACTAAACTGTCGGCAGAAACAACATAGCAATTGCTTATCTGAGAAGGTAACTGATTTACTAACTTATTATGACCTGCACAACCGCCACTGTATAGCAACTCTCCAGCTATAAATGGAACGTTTCCAAGGTCTAAGTCCTTTCGTAGGTCTTCAACTAGTGTTTTAACCTTTCCAGGCCAATCAGACTGGCCGCTATTTGATTCGCCCTGGTGGAATATGATTCCTTCAATTACTCCGCCTTTTTGCTGAGCGAGCTTAGCACGATTAACTATCCAATTATATTTAGAACCACCGTTTTTCATGAAGGTCTCAATCTTTTCACCGCTTATGGCACAAGGTATCAATCCTATGGTATCACCAGTTGGAACATTCTGAATCATTGTTTTGCCGAACCAGTCTCCAGGTCCTACCGCATCAAGCCAAGAAGGATGTAAAGGTGGACATGCGGTATCCCACTGATCTGTTACACGACCAAGTGCGGTGTTGTTATCATATCCTAATACAAGAACACGAGGATCTTCAACTTTATCAGCCGCTTCAGTTTTAGCATATCCCGCCATGTTGGATTGACCTAACAGTAGGAAGCAATGAAATTTCTTTGATGTATTTGTTGGTGAAGCTGATGTAGTAGATTTTGGTGTAACTGTTGCTTGTGCAATAGCAGTTGCAATAGGTACTACCTTGCCGAAGTTGCTAGCCATTAACATGACATCTGACATGTTAATGGAACTATCATTGTTAAGATCATATGCTTTAACATATTTTGAATCTCCGATTACTGAGTTGAAAGCGCCTGCTATAAGTATAACGTCAGCCATGTTCACACAACTATCATTGTTGAGATCTCCTATAATAGTAACATAAGGATTTCCTGTTACAGGAACTGTTGGAACTGGTGGGTTCGTTGGTATTACTACACTGCTTTCGAATTTGAACCAGTCAATATTTACTGGACCTGAAAATACTAAATAAAGATCATTTACACCTGTAACGTTATTAATATTGCAGGTTTGCTCCTGATATGTATTCCAGTCTCCTGTTGACTCAACAGGTAATGTTCCAAGAAGGGTACCTGTTGGACTGTTTAATCTCAACTCTATATTTACATTCAATGAATCTGCAACGTTTGCTTTAAATGAAAATGCTCCGTTTCCAAAATCAAGCTTCTTATATACTACATAGTCACCATTTTCAATATATCCAATGCCGTTCTCGCCATTAGCACCTATTGACTGAATAGTGGATGAATTTAAGTCGTTGTAACTTTCGGCTTCTATCTTGTTAAAAGCACTTCTTTTTTCAACTGTAGTTGTTGGCGTTGGACTTGCTGGTGTTTCAGTTGATCCAGATTGGCTTGACAGGTATTGCTTTAACCATGTAAGCGCAGGGCGTTCCCCGCCGCTTGAATTCATCAACCATGTATTATCAATCCATGTGGCTTTATATTGATAACCCCATATTGTTATTCCTTTAACATATTGACTTTCATATAGAACAGGAAATTTCTCCTTGTATCTGTTTAATTGAGTGGTGTCATCCCCTGTCATGTCAAGCTCAGAAACATATATTGGAAGTCCTGTTGCGCCCAACATACTTAATACATTTTTCATTGTAGATGTTGATACATTATCCATATTAAACTGGTGGCATTGAATACCAATACCATCTACTAAGCCTTTACTCTTTAGAATATTTATGATATCTAGATACTTTCTTGTTGCATTTGGGTCGCTTATAATTCCATATTCGTTAATGAGTAGCTTAGAGTTTGGGAAATACTTTCTAGCTTGCTCGAATGACCAAACAATCCAGTCCCATCCAGTCGAGCCATCCCCTCCGATAGCGTTTTTATATGATGGTGGTGCGTGTAAAGGCTCATTGACAACATCGACATACTGAGAAGCTGAGTACTTTTTAGATGCAGCTTCTATCCACTCTAAAACTTCTGCTTTTTGGTCAGTCGCTGAAAGGTTTTTGACCCATGAAGGCTCTTGGTTTCCCCAAACAAGCGTATGAAACTTAAATGGAATATTATTGCTCTTAGCATAGTTGAAAATAGTGTCTGGATTACTCCAACTCATGTTGTCACGCGAACCTTCAACGCTGCCCCACTTGGTTCCGTTTTCTGGAGTCACCTGATCCCAGTATGTACCATAATTAGAAGGAACGCTTCCGGCAATAATGTTTCCTACAAACTTGCTTCCCTTTGCCATTGCTGCATCTGCTTTTTTAGGTGTTGACACCATGCAGAAAATCATTGTCACGCATAAAATGGTGCCAATGAGTCTACTTGTTTTTTGTACGAACATATACTAAACCCCCTTATATATTTGTTTTGTTAGACGATTTCAAGGATTATATCTAATAATATTATTATATCCATTTAAAATTTTTGTGTCCAGAAAAGCTGTATATTTAATATAAAAACAAAATAAATTCAAAAAAAAATCAAAACATTCATGATTCGTAGAATGAATAAAGAATAAGAAAAATTGAAATATTAATTTCAAAGTTCCCAAAAAGCTTATGGTAAATATAAATATCATAAAGTTCTTTTAAATTATTAATCACAAAAAGGCGGAAGAATTATGAGTGATAACTTGAGCGCAAATGCCTTGCTTCATTTTACTGAAAACTCCGAGAATCTAGTAAATATTCTTAAGAATGGATTTTATCCGAGGTTCTGTGCAGAAAACCTTGAATTTATTTATAATAATGAAATTAAAGGGACGATCAAAACAGGATTTGCAATACCAATGATATGCTTTTGTGATATTCCATTATCACAGATTGGCAATCACGTTAAAAAATATGGTGGATACGCTATTGGACTTTCGAAAGAATGGGGGGAGAGCAATGGAATTAACCCTGTAATGTATGAATTACCAAACTCAAATGCAATTGAAGCAATACGAGAATTAATAAACATAACAATGCCATATCTAACTGGCCAAAGTTCAGATAATCAGGATTATCAAGAGAAAATGCGAAAACTGGGGAATGAACTGATTTTTTTTGCATGTTATCTAAAACCGTATAAAGGTAGATCGTGGGATGGAAAAGGATTTAATGGAGATGAAGTAATATTTTATGACGAGAAGGAATGGCGATACATACCAAGTTATAGAAAAATATTGGAGATATCCATTAAGCCATATCTTTTCTCTCATGAATTTGTAGATGAAAAAAAGAAGACCGAATTAAATGAGTTTTTCAAGCAGCACTTTAATCTAAGTTTTAAAATAAAGGATGTTAAATATATAATTGTTGAAAAGGAAAGTGATGTTTTGCATATGGCTAATATGATTGAAGAAATAGAAAGCCATTATAGCCATGATGAAATTAAGCTTTTAATTAGCAGAATCATATCGATTGAGAGGCTAAAATATGATTTTTAGATTTTTTTAGAAATGCTTGACAAATCTCAAAAGGTTTGATAATATTGACTAGAAAATAAAGAAGAAGTTATCCGCTTCTCACCTTATAGACTAAGTTTGATAAGGTTAATGACTGAAGATAAAGTTAGATATAGCTTTATTATCGAATGAGGGCGGATTATAAATCTGCTTTTTTTATTGAGTTTTACCAGGTCATTTTTACGCTTGTAAATTAATATTGGAGGTGTGTAGTTATTAGCAAGGAAGAATTAATGATAAATGAGGAAATAAGAGATAAGGAAATTAGGCTGATTGATGCGGATGGTTCTATGATTGGTATAGTTCCTACAAAAGAAGCACAGATAATGGCTGTTTCTAAAAATCTTGATCTTGTTAAGATTGCTCCTCAGGCTGCACCGCCTGTTTGCAGGATAATGGATTATGGAAAGTACATGTTTGAACTTGCAAAAAAGGAAAAAGAAGCTAAGAAAAATCAAAAAATTGTCAGCATTAAAGAAGTCAGGATATCTGCATCGATTGAAGATCATGATTTTAGCTTTAAAGTTAAAAATGCTTTGAAATTCCTGCAAGATGGGAATAAAGTTAAAGTCAGCATTAAGTTCAGAGGCAGAGAAATGAATTACACCTCATTAGGCGTAGAAGTACTTGGTAAATTTGCTGAAGCAATAGAAGAAGTTGGTGTAGTGGAAAGAAAACCCAAGCTTGAAGGTAGGAGTATGATTATGATACTTAACCCAAAGCAGTAATATAGAATCGAAGGAGGAAGATCATAAATGCCTAAAATTAAGACACACAGTGCTTCTAAAAAAAGATTTAGCTTGACTGGAACTGGTAAAGTTAAGAGATCTAAAGCTTTTAAGCGTCATATTCTCAACAAAAAATCTACTAAGAGAAAAAGAAACTTGAGGAAGTCAGCAGTTGCATCACCAGCAAATTCACCAGCAATTAAAATGTTGATTCCATACAAGTAGAAGGAGGTTTAAAGAATGTCAAGAGTAAAAGGTGCGGTTAGAACCCGTGCAAGACATAAAAAAGTATTAAAGCTCGCAAAAGGTTATTTTGGAGCAAAGAGTAAGCTATTTAGAATGGCCAATCAGGCGGTTATGAAGTCTTTGGTTTATGCTTACAGAGATAGAAAAGCAAAGAAAAGAGATTTTAGAAAGCTTTGGATTTCAAGAATAAATGCAGGAGCAAGGATTAATGGTTTAAGTTACAGCAAATTCATGAATGGACTTAAAAAGTCAGAAATAGCTCTGAACAGAAAAGTTCTTTCAGATATGGCTATAAATGATCCTGAAGCATTTGCACAGTTAGCAGAAAAAGCAAAAAGCGCAATTTCCTAATATAAGGGCTCGAAAGAGCCCTTTATTCAATGTCTAGGAAATTATGGTCCCCATAATTTCTAACGACGAGTTACAGCGGACACAAAAGCCGCTTTGCGGTTTTGTTCATGTCTAGGAAATTATGGAGAAAATATGGATGTTATTACGAGTAGTCAAAATAATTTAATAAAAGAAATTAAGTCTTTGGATAAACGAAAATATAGAGATGAAAAAGGTCTTTTTATCGCTGAAGGTATACGATTCGTTGGGGAAGCACTTGAAGAGAGTGCTGACATTTCATATATTGTAGTATCTGAAAAGCTTCCTGATATTAAGGGTGGTATTGAGATATTGAAAGATATTGAAGCTCAAGGGATAAAGTATTACAGAACTACAGAAAAAATATTTAAGGACATTTCCAATACAGAAAGTCCGCAAGGAATTTTAGCAGTTATAAAGGCAAAAAAGCTTGACTTCGAGGACATAGTTCAAGAACATAACAAAATAATTATTCTTGAAGGTTTACAAGATCCTGGAAATATGGGAACAATAATAAGAACAGCTGACGCGGCAGGTATGACGGGGATTATTATTTCTGAAGGATGTGTAGATATTTATAATCCTAAGGTTTTAAGGTCCACGATGGGGTCTGTATTCCATTTGCCTGTATATCAATGCAAAGATATTGTTAACACACTAAAATTGATTAAAACACGTGGAATTAAGATTTATGCAACACATTTAAAAGGAAATCAAAGCTGCCATGATTTGAAGATGGATGGAGATGTAGCCATAATAATAGGCAATGAAGCGAATGGAATCAATGATGAAACTGCGGGATTAGCAGATGTTCTCGTTAGAATACCTATGCCTGGTAAGGCAGAGTCTCTTAATGCTTCAGTTGCGGCAGGAATACTAATGTACGAAGTAGTACGTACTGGTAGGTATTAACAGTAGAAAGGTATGACCCATTAGGAATCATACCTTAATGTAAAATATGGTAGTCTATTTAACACTTCTTTTGCAACCCATGATGCAGCAGCAAGCTTAATTAAGTCTAATGGAATAAAAGCCAGAAAGCCTGAAATTAATACGCTTTGAATATTTGAATTAGCTCCTTGGAGAAGATTGGAGTATAATATCAGATATGTCACTCCAAAAACATAACAACTTACAAGACCAATAAATGATGAGGTAAAAAGCTTAAAATACGTAAGTTTTTTTGATCCCAAAAGCTCTTTTATCTTGCCTGTGACGAATGCAGCGACTGCGAATCCGATGATATAGCCAAAAGAAGGTTTGAAAATATAAGATATTCCTCCGCCAGTTGAAAATACAGGTATTCCAATCAATCCAATTGCAATATATATAACCTGTGATAAGAATCCAAGTCTTGATCCAAGAATAAGTCCTGAAAGAATTACAAAAAATATTTGTAAAGTAAACGAAACCTGCGGAATAGGTATTTTGATTTGTGCCCCTATTATTGTCAGTACAGCAAACATTGAAACAAGAGCCATCTTTTGTGTTTTGCTTTGCATAAAATTCTCCTTATTGTTAACTTGTGTAATAAATGTGGTTAACAATGATTATAAAGAATTTTAGTACACTTGTCAACAATAATGTCTATTTGACTATTTGAGGCCTACTTGTGTTTCAATTTTATTTTATTAGAAGTTGATGGCAGAAGAGTAAATATTCCACCGAATGCTATACACGAATAAAATGTAACAATTCTCCATAAAAGCATAGCCGACATAACTGTATTATTGTGGAAAAATGGATTGTAGAAAGTTAGATAGAAATACTCAGCTCCTCCAGTAGAACCAGGTAATGGAACAAATGAAATCACTGTTGCAACAAATACTGCGGCTGATAAAAGAGAGAAGTAGTTACCATCAAATCCAAAGCTTCTATTGACTAAAAATGGTATTGAGAAAAAGAAGGTCAACTGTATAAAAGTTAAAAGAGAGATCTTCATTAATAACTTTGGATGACTTTTAAGAAGCAATGCGTTATCATGGAATTTAAGCAACGATTGTTCGAGGTTTTTTTCTGATTCGTCAGGATCACCTTTAATAAGCCTCATTTTTTTAAGAAGTCTGAATATGGTTTTAAGGATTTTTTCTGTAAAAGTTCTGTTGTATGAAAATAAAACAGTGATTGCAATCATTGAAGCATGAATTCCAAGCCCAAGGATTGTCATTGGTAAAAGAAATAAAATATTTGAACTGAAATTTTTAAAGGTAAGTATCACAACAATTAAGGAATAAAGTGTGAGCATTGTCTGAAATGACACAAACTTTACCATTACAATTGAACTAGCGCTCCCTGAATCTATGCCGTTTTTTGTCATATAGAGCACCTGAGCTGGCTGTCCTCCAGTTGCAAATGGTGTAATTGAGTTAAAAAACTGACCAATCATAGTGTATGAAAGAGCATTACTTAGTTTGCTTTTTAAACCATGAAAATGCATTATTACATTGAGTGAAGCAGCTTCAAAGAACCAATACAAAAACATAAATAAAAGCGCAAGAAAAATCCAGCCCAATTTAAGCGTTGAGAGCTGAGAAAAAAACTTATTTGCGCCCTGCTCATTTAATACCAATATTATCGGTGCAAGAATTGATATTCCAACTATAATAATGTTAAATAATTTCTTTTTCACAAATATTCCTCTTATTCAATAAATTTTAGATGAAAAAAATCAATCAAAAAAGTAAACAACGATTAAAGCATGATCATTTTGCTTTATCATAAAAATCTTTCCACATTGATAGAACATTTTCTTCACAATAAAACTTGTGGCCTTTAAAGGATTGTTCTTCCCAGTGGCTTCTATAATCAACATCCGAACTCAATTTATCAATTATTTGAACAAACTCGGACACCAAATTTCCTTTAAGATAATAATCAAAAAATACATCAGGATAAATATCCAAATCCCTCAATAGAATCGGTAATTTACAGTTAAAAGCCTCTAAAATTGTCATTGGGAAAAGCTCATTAAATGATGGTAAAAACAAAAGGTCGGAAATGTTATATATTTCGTTCATCTTTTCACGATCTAATATACCAGGGAATTCAACATTATCTGGTGGATTATCAACTATTTTTTTTAGCTCTTTATACCCTGAGGTTATTTTTCCAAAAGAAAACCCACCAGCCCAAATGAACTTAATGTTTTTAAGAGCTTTAGCGCATTCAACAAAATCAAGGACTCCTTTACGAGTTTGAACCTGACCTACTCCTAAAACAACAAATTCATTTTGCTTAATTCCATATTTTTGGCGAAGAGCAGCTTTGTCTTTTCTATCCATTGAATAGAAATTCGAGATTGAAACGAAGTTTGGTATATATGTAACTTTATCCCTTGGTATGCCATGATTTTCAAGCAATTTTATGAAGTATGGATTTACTGTTACCAGATAGTCCATCCTTTTATAAAATGAGATTATGTACCAATAAAAAATCTTTTTAATAAGATACGGTAACTCAATACTTCCTTCAATAGTTTCTGGAAGGAAATGAACATATCCTACGTTAACAGATTTTATTTTAGCTATTTCACGCAAAATATAAAACTGAGGATCTATAGAGTGAAAATGCATTATATCGCATAACTTAAATTTGTTTACAATAACCTCATAATCGGGTAAACTATTCTTAACGAGCTTTACCTGTTCTATATAAGCAGAGCCGACCCCTTGACCTTTAACCTTATCGGCATATGAAAGCATGTTAATTATTCGCATTCTTAGTGAGTCTCCTGTCTATAGCTCATCTTTTTTAATTTGAAACTAAATTTTTTAAAGCTTTTGCGTAAGCGTTTTTTAGTATTTTGCATTAATAATTCTTTATATAGTGCTTCAACATTTTTGCCAAATATTTGGGAGGAAAAGTTTTGAACAGTATCCATGGCATTTTTTGCATATAATGATGAAGCTTCCTTATCTGATAAAACAGCAACAATAACGTCTGTGAGGTTATTTTCATTATTGAATATCCGACCGTTGATCTTATCTTGAACAAGACCTTCGATGTTTCTGTCATAGCGTGCTATAATAGGAACCCCTGCAGCCATTGCTTCTATCAATGTAAGACCTTGAGTTTCGGTAATTGAGCAACTAACAAAAACATCTCCGAGCATATAAAACATACTGATCTTGTTCCATGGCTGTATACCAGCAAAAATAACAGAACTCTCAATTTTTAAACTTGAAGTCAACTCTTTTAGCTCTTGCGTCGCCTGTCCATCTCCAACTATAAGAAATTTGGTATCAGGAAGAGTTTTCAAAATGTTTGGCATTTGGTTAAGAATCATATCAATACTTTTTTCTTTGTCAAGTCTTCCTATAAAAACAATTACAGGAGCAGACTTATCTATTCCATAACTCTCTTTTAGACGTAAAATTTCTTCTGTTGAAACCTTTTCGCGTCTGAATCTATAAATATCAATTCCTGTTGGAATTATTCTGATATCCTTGTTTACGCCATATTCATCAAGAAGATCGTAAACTTTTTTCGAAGGCGTTATAACCGCATCACAAGAATTACAGTAGCTTCTGCTGTAGATTCTTACAATGTCGTTAGAAACCTTTTTAAATTTGTTTTTGGATATATAATGTACATAATCTTTGTATAGGGTATGATATGTATGAACCAAAGGTATCCCTAACTGTCTGGACATTATTGTACCAAATATACCAAGAGAAAACTCGGTTTGAGTATGTATAATATCAAGATTCATATGCTTGACACATCTTGATGCTCTTGGGGAATAAAACAATGCAAGTCGTCTAGATTTATAAAATATAAAAGGCATACTTGGAAGTCTGAATACTCCAGGTCGCTTTTTACCTGCTAAAGGATTTGCAATAGTGAATATATAAACGTTATGACCTAGTTTTTTTAACTCGTCAGCAAGCATATCAATCGAAGTGACTACACCGCTAACATCAGGGTGATATGAATCGGTAAAAATTCCAATGTTCATTAATTTACCTCTTTTCAAGTAAAGTAATCGGCTAAGGGAGTAGATTGGATATCTATAATATAATCCAATATATTTAAATTTATACTTCCTAGTATGATATTATACAATAGTAGAAAAATTAGTACAATAATCATTTTTGATTATGGAAATATGAGATAAATTGCTGGAATTAGCTTGAATGGCGGGATAGGTGGAAGTAAATGTTTTGTTTATAAATATTTAATATCTATAAAAAAGAATTCAGAACTCAGAATTCTAATGGTATTTACATTAATAGTTAATTATAGTATTATTAAAATAAAAAAAGCTATATTAAAACATTTAGGGATAATCGATCCTTTATTAAATACAATTAATCTTTTATATTTATCTATTGCTAAATGCAAGATTAATAATGTATTTAATATTTATAATACTTTAAAGAATAATCAGGTGCATTTTATGAAAAGAAATTATATTTATTTTGTTACAATAGTAGCTTCTTTAGCTTCTTGTCTGTTTTTTACTCCTATTCATGTTCAAGGTGTAGGTCACGAACGATTACCATCTTTTGAGGGAGCAAAGATTACATCCTGTCCTTTAGATCAAGGCACTATAAGAGAATGTATTGATGGCGATGTTAATACTTTAGCACGCTCTGCCAAGGTAAATCCAGCATGGGTTCAGATAGAGTACCCAGAAAAAATTGAGATTTATAAAGCAAAAGTATCTCTAGGACAGCCAGGATACTATGATACAGTATATAAATGGCAGGTAGAATGTGCAGATACTCAAAGCGATATGGATAACAAAAAAAACACATATAAACTTGTTATTCCTGAGAAAAGTACATCGGTTGATAATGTGTGGGATGAAATGAAATTGTCGGTTCCAACTACAAAAAAGATATGGAAATTTACCATAAAAAAATCAGTTGGGGATGAATATATTTACATTCCTGAAGTTCAGCTTTTATCTTTTTATCAGGGAACAAAGCTTGATCTGTCAACATTTATTAAAAACGATTTAGCAAGTGTTCAAAGCGGCAGTTCAAAAAGTCAGGATGTAACCAAGTGCTTTGATGACAATGATACAAGTTTTTATAGTACAAAAAGTCCATCAAATGTGTTGGTTGATTTGAAGGAATCAAAGCTTTTGATAAACAGGATGCGTTTTTTCGTAGGTGTTAACAAAAGCTCCGCCGAAACTGACCGACTTGTTGTTGAAGCTGCTGACTCAATAGCGGATTTGAATGCAAAGTCAGGTACATACAAGTTGGTTTATGGAAAAGGCAGGACTTTTAAATATTCTGATTGGGAGGATATTTATATTTTACCGTCCTTGAAAAAGAGATATTGGAATTTTTATGTAAAAAGAGTTGATTCAAATGCAAATGTAAATGTTTCTGAAATTGAGTTGTGGGCCGATCAAAGGTATTTTGATTATCCTCCAACAGCACCTTCTGGGTTGAAGGTGGTCGAAAGGAAGGATGAATACTCAATTATAGAATGGGAGTCATCAAAGGATGATACAGGAAAGGTTATTTACCATGTATTCAGGGACAATGAACAGATTGCAACTACAACAAATACGACATTTAAGGACAATGGTCTGAAGCCAGACAAGGTATATAACTACCATATCAAATCTTACAACATAATAAAAAAGACATCGGATCAAAGTGAATCACTTTCTGTTGAACCTATTAAGGCTCAGGAAATTGCTATTCCTTCTGGAGAAGCTACCAGAGCATCGAGTGAGCCAATTAACACTCCAGCGAATATATCTGCTTCGAATGCTGATATTGGTGAGAATATCACTTCAGAAAAGACTGATTCAAACGATAATGCAAAACCAACTGTTCAACCAGATACTAAAGCAATCGAGGAGAATGATTCTGAGAATGTAAACATAAAAAATGATAATGGCATTAGAAATGTTATTATTATAATGGTTGGAGCTATTGTTGTTATAGCATTTGTATCTATATTGATTCTAAAAAATAACAAAATGAAGAAGAAAATGATCGTAAATCAGAAAAAGAGAGAAGCAGAACTTGATACTATAAAGCAATTATTGATTGAAGAAAAAGCTGATCATGTTATTGAGTTGCTTGACAAGAAGGACAAAAAGGGTTGATAGCAAGGCTAATCTTCGAAAATGAGATTTTTGATGAATTTGACCTTGATTTTTTTATCCTTTAAGTCTTTGGCTAAATTAATATACTCAATGTTTTCAGGATTTAAGATAAACTCCTTTAGTTCTTCGTTAGTGATGTGATCTAAGGGTGTTTTCTTTTTTTCGCTATCATGTGTTCTGTAAGGGTTGTTTATAATCGCTCTCTGTAGATCCTCTGGTGTGTTCTTGCGATAAAAAAATGATCTTTCAACGCCTATATAATTGGCTAGGATGTCAACTAGTATAGGAGAAGGAGAATCGTCATTACCTTTCTCGATATCTTCGTAAATGGAAGGATCGATTTTGCGACCTGTTTTCAAGAAAATATCTTCACAAATAGCTTTGTATGATTTATTTCCGCGCATCATTTTTAAATTGGATGCGTCAAACTTAGAAGTCTCTTCTTTTTTGATATAACCAATTTCTCTTAATAATTCTTCAAGAGTCATATTTAGGGCGTGCGCAATTTTATCAAGAGACTCAACAGTGGGAACAATCTCCTTACCAGTCCTTGGATCTGTTTCTTCAAGGTTCTTTATATATGTATGACTTAAACCGCACTTCTCAGAAAACTCTCTTAGAGAAAAACCAGCGCTTTGTCTCCGAGTTTTTATCAAGTTGCTTAAATGACCCATTTTATCACTCCAAAGATTTATTATTAAAAGCACATATATATTATACTCTTAAAACTGTTATTGTAAATAATCTATTTAATAATATTATAATATTGTAAATCAAGATTAACAATACTTTTGTTTGGTAGATTTTAAAAAAATTTAAATATTTCCTTAAAAAAATCATTATAATTATATTTATTTTTAACAATATAATTATAATTTATTTCAAATAACAAAGGTTTTGTGTTAAAATCGAGAGGGGCTAGATGCCCCCGAGATTTTATTAAGGGATGAAAGGGATGTTGGTTTAAGATGAAGAAAGTAATACTTGTAAGGGTTGGAGAAATAATCCTAAAGGGATTGAACAGGTCTGCTTTTGAAGAAAAGCTAGTTGGCAATATTAAGAAATCGTTGTATGGTCTTGGCAGAGTCATCGTTGTGAGATCACAGGCGAGGATATATGTAGAACCTTTTGATGAGGAGTATATGTTTGATGAAGCGATGGATAGATTAATCAGAGTGTTTGGAGTTGTATCAATTAGTTTGGTGTGGAAAATTGAGTCGGATTTTGAAGAAATAAAATCTAATTCAAAGCTAATGATTGAAAAACTGTTGAGTGAAAATGAATATAAAACATTTAAAGTGGAGTCAAAGCGAGGAAATAAAAGATTTCCGATGGAGTCACCAGAAATCTCAAGAGAGCTTGGGGCATTCATTTTAGAGCAGTTTCCGCAATTAAAGGTTGATGTTAAAAAGCCAGATTTTATATTTTATGTTGAAGTAAGAGAGTCTTCATTTATTTATTCAGAAATAATACCAGCATTTGGAGGTATGCCTGTAGGAACTAATGGAAAAGCTGTTTTGCTTCTTTCAGGTGGTATTGATAGTCCAGTTGCTGGTTGGATGATAGCAAAAAGGGGTGTTGAAATAGACGCTGTTCACTTTTATAGTTATCCTTATACTAGCGAAAGAGCAAAGGACAAGGTTATTGAGCTTGCAAAAATAGTATCTTCTTACTGCGGAAAGCTCAATCTTCACATAGTTCCTTTTACCGATATTCAGCTTGAAATAAATGATAAGTGTCCTGAAGATGAGCTAACAATTATTATGAGAAGAGTAATGATGCAAATCGCAGAAAGGATTGCAATAAAAGTAGGAGCTTTAGCATTAATTACTGGGGAAAGTGTTGGACAAGTAGCTAGCCAAACAATTCAAAGCCTAGTTGTAACTAATTCGGCCGTAAGTATGCCTGTGTTTAGACCATTAATTGGTATGGATAAAAACGAAGTTATCGATAGGGCGAGAAAAATTGGAACTTTTGAGACATCAATTCTTCCTTATGAAGATTGTTGCACTGTTTTTGTTGCAAAGCATCCGAAAACCAAACCTAAGCTTGATCAAATAATAAAATCTGAAAAGGTTTTGGATTTAGAACAAATGATTCAAGCTGCAATCGATAACAGGGAAATAATAACTTTACCATAGTAAAAAAATGAAATGAATAAAAGTACCATAAAATTAATATTAATAATATAGAGGTTAATATTAATAGGGACTTGATAAATATTGATAAAGAATATTTTAAATAATAGAAAAAAATATATAGCAATATGTGCCGTGATAATTACATTGATAATTTCAGTAGGTTTAATTATGATGCTTTCGGGAACGAGAATTCATAAGGGTATAACTATCGATGGAATTGATGTCAAAGGACTTAAAATGTCTGAAGCAAAATCAACGGTCGAAAATAAGCTTCGCGAAAGATATTCTCAGGAAAAGATAATGTTACAGTACGAAGGCGGCATTTGGGAATATGATTTTGATCAAATTAATATTGAGTTTGACATAGATGAAGCAATAGCTAAAGCCTATAAGGTTGGTAGAAGTGGAAATGTTTTCGCAAAAATTAATAATATTTTAAAAGCTATGCTAAAAGGCAGGGAAATAAGTACAAAAGTAGTTTATAATAAAGACAGGATAAATGAAATTGTAACTAAAGCTAAGAAAGATATCGACATAAAAGGGAGAAATGCTTCGATTAAGTATAATCATGGAGCTATAGAATTGGTAAAAGAAAAGAAAGGTAGAATTCTCGATTTAAACAAGAACATTTTAAATATTGAAAAAAGAATAATTAGCAGAAATTTTGAATCGATAAATTTGGTTGTTGAAGAAACCGAACCTAAAATAATTTCTGATAATCTTAAAGATATAAATGTAAGCATTGGAACTTTTAAAACAGTATTTAAATCGGGTGATTCAAACAGGAAATTCAATATTGAGCTGGCATCAGGAAAATTAAATGAAATAATTCTTTTACCAGGAGAAATTTTTTCAATGAACAAGGTTTTAGGGCCTAGGACAGAAAAGAATGGATACAGGCAAGCACCAGTAATTTTCAAAAATGAATTAGTAAATGGTACTGGTGGAGGAGTGTGTCAAGTAACAACAACACTATATAATGCTGTTCTTCTGTCAAAGCTTAAGGTGAATCAAAGGAGACATCATTCAATGCCTTTGTTATATGTAGAACCTGGATTGGATGCAACTATTGCTGAAGATTACATCGATTTTAAGTTTACAAATTCAAAGGATTATCCAATATGTATATGTTCGTGGGTTGATAGAAATACAATAAATGTTACAATATTAGGCAGTAAGCATGAAAAGATAGAAAAAGTTATTATTAAATCAAGAGTTATTGAAGAGTATAATCCAGATGGTGAAGAAATCGTTTTCGATGAAAATTTGCTCGAAGGGGAACGAATTGTATTAAGGGAAGGAAGAAAAGGATTAAAGGTAGTTGTAAACAGAGAAACATATGATAATAACAATAATTTGATTCATAATGAAAGGATTTCAGAGGATATTTATCTTCCTTTGAAACCAAAGATAAAAGTGTATGCTGGGGGAACGTTGAATGGAGATTGGGAAAGTACCGAATAGCATTTTAAAAGACAGAATACTTAATAAATTAAACAATAAAAGAAAAGAAGTAATTTTAGGCCCAGGTATTGGTGAGGATTGCTGCGCGATAGAGTTTGGTGAAAGTGCGTGTGTACTCACAATGGATCCAGTTACTGGTGCAGTAAATCAGGTTGGACATATAGCAGTCCATGTTGCATGTAATGACATAGCGTCAAGTGGAGTTGAGCCAATAGGTCTCCTGGTTACGGTGCTTGCGCCACCTCAAACTACTGCTGATGAAATTGAGTTCGTAATGGCGGATATTTCAAGTGCTGCCGAATCATTAAATGTTGATATAGTAGGAGGGCACACTGAAGTTACATCGGCAGTAAATAGATTTGTAATTACGGTTACAGGAATAGGTAAGGTTTTGAGAGAAAAGCTTATAACTACTTCAGGGGCTAATATAGGTGATGATATAATAATGACAAAAACTGTAGGTCTAGAAGGTACGGCTATTATTGCCTCTGATTTGGGAAATGTACTATTGGAAAAATTAGATAACGATTGCATAAATAATGCAAAGGGTTTTTTTGAAAAGATTAGTGTTGTAACGGAAGGAATTATAGCTGGAAATCATGGCGTTTCCTCGATGCATGATGTTACTGAGGGCGGGATTCTTGGAGCCGTATGGGAGATGGCACAAGCATCAGGTGTTGGGGTTTTGATCTATAAGGAGAAAATTCTAATTGAAAAAGAAACAGAAAAAATATGTGAAGTACTTGGATTGGATCCATTGAAGCTTATTTCAAGTGGCTGTATGCTAATTACATGTAAGAATGGCGAGGAGCTAGTAAAAAGAATGTATAAAGGTGGAATTACAGCAACAATAATTGGTAAAGTAACTGATGGGAAGAATAAAAGTATAATATGTGAAGGTATTGCTAACGAGATTTCTGAACCAGCTTCAGATGAGCTATACAAAGTGATTCAAAGAATCTAAATTCTGAATCCTGAATACTAAGTATTACATACCATATATTGAGTATAAATTGACAAAAATTAATCATAAATTCGAATATTTGGATAAAGATAATAAAATAAATCAACAAATCAAAAAAAAAATCAAATAAAAACGGTTGTAAATTCATGACAACTTAATTATAATTATATACGTAGATTTAGCTTGTCATTTGTCCTGAAAACCTAGTTAATAAGATTTTAAGGATGTTTTGGAATACAAATTGAGAATTGAGCATATAAATTTTAACATAAAAGAAAAAGGTAAACTTAATGTTTATACTTAAAAATGATATTGAAATATTGTTTGTCTTATGTGAGAATGTATATAATAGTATTTAGTTAAGTTCAATATAAAGCATATGGTTTGTATTTTGTTAATATATGTATCTAAATTAGTTTAATGATTTGTCGAAAAATAATATAGTTAGTTTTAATGATTTAGTTTATTATTTTATTTATCAGTTTTGGGGGATATTATCGGTCTGCTGTAATCTATTGTTTCATGATGGATTAATGATTAGCATTCTGGATATGTCCAGAATGCTTTTTTCTTGAAATAAATTAAAATTCATATTAGTTTAGGGTGCATTGGAGGTCAAGTATGATCGATAAAAGTAAAATGAGTGTCGATGAAATTCTCTTAGAGAAGGGTATACTGACAATTGATCAATTGAAGAGGGTATGGGGTATACAAAGGGAAACAGGAAAGAAGATAGAGGATATACTCGTAGAACTTCAGCTTGTTTCACATAAGGATATTCTAGATGCTAGTGCATCAAAGATGGAAATGGATTTTGTGGATTTGAGCAATTTCGATTTTAGTGATTATGGTATTCCTACTCTTATAACTGAAAGTATGGCAAACAGATACTGTATGATCCCTATTGAAAGAAATGGTGACTCTTTAATAGTTGCAATGAAAGATCCATCAGATATTTTTGCAACTGATGATGTAAGACTGACAACAGGATATGATGTTTCGCCAGTTTTTGCAGAGCCAAAAGAGATTGAGAGGCTAATTGCAAGAGTATTTGCAAAAGATAATAAACAAGAAATTTCAATTCATGAAGATATAATAAATGAGTCAGAAGTTATTAATTCGCAAACTAATAACATTGAAAGTCCAAGTATATCTGAACTCGATAATATCAGTCCTGTTGAAGACTATGAAAAGGACTTTAGTGATACTGCGTTTAAGGATGAAGATTATTCAAACACTGATATTAATAACTATGATGAAAAGATTATTGAAGATAGTCTGACTTCGGAAAATTTACATAATAAAGATAGTCAAGTTTATGATGTTAAGCCTGGTAACTTTAAGACTGGGGAGAATGAGAAAAGTTTTGGAGGGTCTACTGCTAATGTAGACACAAGAAGTGCTTTTGAAAGACAGAGTATCAATTCTGTAGAATCTAGTTTTAACAGTAACGGACGTATAAGTGCATTTGATGATGAAGAAGAAAGTAAGCCATCTTTGTTTAAGGAAAGACTTGGCAAGCAGTTAGTTAGAACTGGTGCTATTACACAGGATCAGCTTGATAAAGCATTGCAGATACAAATAAAATCAGGAAAACGTCTGGGAGAAATACTTACAAAAGAAGGATATATTGAAAAGAAAGTTCTGTATGAGATATTGGAAAAACAAATAGGTATACCTCATGTAGATCTTGAAAATGCGAATATATCTGATGATGTTGTATTTTCTGTCAGTGAAAATATTGCAAGAAGGCATAAATTGGTGCCTATTCAAAAAGAAAACAACACGCTTAAGGTTGCAATGAGCGACCCGATGAATATATTTTCCGTGGATGATTTAAGGCTTGCAACAGGCATGGAGATTGTACCTTTGCTTGCAGATGAAGAGCAGATAATTGCTATTCTTAATATGCACTTCGAAAAACCTGTTAAGCCAACCGTTAAGAAAAAAGAAGAAGTTGAAGTTCAACCAACGAAACCAATAGTTGACCTTGAATTAGAGTTGCAGAAGGTTAATGAAGAAATAAATGTTGAAATTAGCGAAACAGCTTTTGAAGATGAGTCAATTGATATAAGCGATGTTGATACTGCTCCTATTGTTAGAATGGTTAATATAATGTTTAACAAAGCAGTAGCATGTCATGCGAGTGATATTCATATCGAAGCATATGAAGATTGTGTTCTTATAAGATTCAGGGTTGACGGGCAGCTTATGGAGATGTTCAAGTATGATAAGAAGGTTCTTCCTTCACTTGTTGCCAGAATAAAAATAATAAGTGGACTTAATATTGCAGAAAAAAGAATTCCACAGGATGGAAGAATTGCAATGAAGATTGACAATTCAGCATACGACATGCGTGTATCTGTCCTTCCTACAATGTTTGGAGAAAAGATTGTTATAAGAATAGCGGATAAGGATGGATTTAATGTTTCTAAGAAGGATCTCGGTTTCTTTGAGGATGATTTAGAGAAGTTTGAAAATATATTATCACATCCTCATGGCATTGTACTTGTTACTGGACCAACAGGTAGTGGTAAATCTACTACTTTATATACGGCTCTTAGAGAGCTTTGTAAGCCGAATGTTAATATTCTTACAGTTGAGGATCCTGTTGAGTCTACTGTAAGAGGAATAAATCAGGTACATGTTAATGTTAAGGCGGGACTGACATTTGCGGCTGCATTAAGGTCGTTCTTAAGACAGGACCCTGACATAATAATGGTTGGAGAAATTCGTGACGGAGAAACTGCTGAGATTGCGACAAGAGCCGCTATCACAGGTCACTTGGTTTTAAGCACGCTTCATACAAATGATGCTCCAAGTTCGGTTACAAGGCTTATAGATATGGGAATAGAGCCATTCCTAGCATCTTCTTCACTAGTTGGAATAATAGCACAGCGTCTTGTTAGAAGGCTGTGTCCGCATTGTAAAGAAGTATACGAGCCTGATGAGAATGAAAAAGCAGCTTTAAATATTGCTGATGGAGAAAACATCACAGTATATATTAAAAAAGGATGCGAAAAATGTAATAAAACTGGATATAGAGGAAGAATTGCAATATACGAAATAATGACGATCAATTCTGAAACAAGGGACTTGATTTCAAAGAATAGAACAGCTGATGAAATTAAGCAAGCAGCTTTAAGAAATGGAATGATGACTTTAAGAAATAACTGTGCAAGACTTGTTAAATTAGGAGTTACTACTCTAGACGAAATGTTCAGGGTTACTTATTCAAAAGAATAGAATGTGAGGATGAAAAAATGAATCTGAATTATTTACTTCAACAAACTGTAATCAATAATGCATCAGACCTTCATTTGTGTACCGGCGTATCTCCGGTTATAAGAATTCATGGAGATCTTATATATTTGAATGAGCCAGTTTTATCTGCTCAAGATTGTGAGAGAATGGCAAAGCAGTGTCTAACAAGCGAGCTATTTAATACTCTTGCGGAAGTTGGTGAGGTAGATGCTTCTTATTCGTTGCCAGGCATTGCACGATTCAGAATAAACGTATTTAGGCAAAGAGGAAGTTATGCTATTGCAGCTAGAACAATACCGACTGATATTCCAAAGATAGAAAATCTTGGTCTGCCTGAAATAACTGCTGAGTTGGCTATGAGGCAAAGAGGACTCGTATTATTGACAGGTCCTACTGGTAGTGGTAAGTCAACTACTCTTGCTGCGATGATAGACTATATTAATAATAGAAAAAAATGTCATATTGTTACAATAGAAGACCCTATTGAGTTTCTACATAAACATAACAGAAGTATAATAAATCAAAGAGAAATTGGCGGAGATACAAAGACATATTCAAATGCTATGAGAGCTGTATTAAGAGAAGACCCTGACGTTATTCTCATAGGTGAGATGAGAGATCAGGAAACAATCTCAACAGCCCTAACAGCTGCTGAAACAGGACATCTTGTTTTGTCTACATTACATACGGTTGGGTCAGCAAAGACTATAGACAGAATTATAGACGTTTTTCCTCCATATCAACAATCCCAGGTAAGAAGTCAGTTGTCTACAGTTTTAATGGGGATTATTTCTCAACAGCTTATCAAAAGAGCTGATGGAAAAGGACGACTTCTTGCAACTGAGGTTATGGTATGGACTCCTGCTATTGCAAACCTAATACGTGAATCCAGAACTCCTCAAATAAATACTTGTATACATACAGGTACCCAGTTTGGGATGCATTCAATGGATTCCTGCGTTGCTAATTTGTACAGGTCAAAGATAATTGACTTCGAGAGTGCATGCCAATATGCACTTGATATAGACAATCTTAAAAAGTTGTTGTCATCGTAATTATGCTTTGAAAAATGTATATTATATGATATAATAGTTATAGATGTTTGGACATATATACTGAATTGTATTAAACGAGGTGTGCTTAATGGCATTACAGCTTTTTGCTAGTGATTTTTTGACAATAGACGTTGGCTTTCGATATATAAAAATTGTAAAGCTAAAGAAAAAAAAGAATAATGATCTGGCAGTTATTAACTATGGAATAGGTGATACACCCAAGGGATGTATTAAGAATGGTGCCATAAAAGATAAAGCAAAAGTTGTTACTGAAATCAGAAGAGTTATAGAGGAAAATAATTTAAATGCAAAAGAAGCGAAAATTGTTGTTTCTGGAACAAATATTATTACACGTATAATAATGGTAGATAAAGTAGAAGAAAAAGAGATAGACAAAAAGGTTTGGTCCGAAATAAACAACTATCTACCTATAAATGTAGATGAGCATAGAGTTGATTATAAAATATTAGATATGGTTAATCATGGTGGGCAGGAGAAAATGAGGGTATTTGTTACTGCCGTATCTAAAAATATCATATATAGTTATATTGAAATATTAAAAGAACTTAAGTTGAAGCCTATATCAGTTGATATACCAGCTAATAGCATTTCAAAGTTCTTTCAGAAGGATATTGATTTTAGAGAAACAGACGTTCTGTCAAAGAGGCAAAGGTTTCCAAACTTCACTTCTAATACAGTTGCTGTTATCGATTTAGGATCTGAAACAACGATTGTTAATATCCTTAAAAATAAGATTCCAGAGTTTAACCGAGTTATACTTCAGGGAAGTAGTAATATTGATTTGGCAATAATTGAAAAATTAACTCTTGATAAAAACCAGGCTGATAAGGCCGAAAGATATAAAAAGATGTATGGAATGGTGGATTACAGAGATCCGAATAATGATCTCGAGTGGCAATGTAGCATTGCAACCCGTAAAGTTATTGACGAAATAGCTAGAAATGTGAAAATGTGTTTCAGTTTTTATGTTGACAGATGTGGTGGAGAGCAGATAAGTAAGGTTTTCCTTGTAGGAGGAGGTTCGAAGCTCAAAGGAATTAAGGAATATTTTGAAGAAACATTTAATATTCCAGCCTATCCAATAAATAATGTTGACATTAGAGGCGTTGAGTTTGCACGTGAATTGAACATTGAAAAGATTAATTATCTTATAAATGCAATAGGTATAGCGTTCTAAAATGTAATTTAGTTTGGGGGGCCAAATAAATGCCGCAATATACATATAGGGTTAAAAATGAGTCGGGCAAGATATTTACAGGACAGGCAAAAGCTGATAAAGAAGAAGATCTGAAAAATATCCTTATTGAAAGAGGTTATATGCCTCTTGAGATTAGAGAGATTAATGCACTAACTGATATATCTCAGATTAAAATGTTTCAAAAGAAAGTTAAGATAAAGGACTTAGCAATATTTTGTAGACAGTTTTCAATCATTCTTGAAGCTGGTATACCAATATCAGCTTGTATGGAGATATTAAAAGAGCAGACGAATAACTCGACTTTGAAAAGGCGAATTGTTGATATTGGAGACGATATTAAAAAAGGTATTTCGTTATCGAGTGCAATGAGAAAGCATGAAGATATTTTTCCAGAAATACTAATTAACATGATTGAAGCAGGTGAAGTAAGTGGACAGCTTGATAGAGTATTTTCTAGAATGGCAGAGCAGTTTGAAAGAGACTATAAGCTCGTTCAAAAGGTAAAAGGTGCTATGGTATATCCTGTAATAGTTTTAGTTATTGCTTTTGCTGTAGTATTTATACTGATGACATTTGTTGTACCTACGTTTTCGACTGTTTTGGAAGATCTAGGAGCCGAGTTGCCGATTTATACAAAGATACTTCTTGGGATAAGTAATTTCTTCAAGAGTTTTTGGTGGGCAATTTTAGGAGGATTGGCTGCACTTATTATCGGAACTACTAGATTCTTAAAAACAGAAACTGGTAAGAGGACACTTGGAAGGTTTCAGTTGACAGTACCAGTATTGAAAAAGCTTACAAAGAATCTTATTACGGCAAGATTTACTAGAAACTTAGCAACACTTATTGCGAGTGGTGTATTATTAATACAGTCATTAGAAGTTGTACAGAAGGTACTTGGAAATAAAATTATTTGTGAAAAGCTTGAAGAGGTAATAGGAGAGATAAAAAAAGGAAGAGGATTATCACAACCAATTGCTAGTTTAAAGTTCTTTCCACCAATGGTTATGTCAATGATTAGAATTGGTGAGGAGTCTGGTGACCTTGATTATACTCTTGTAAAGTGTGCTGATTTTTATGATCAAGAGGTTGAGCAATCAATCCAGGAACTTACACAATTTATTGAGCCTCTTATAATTATTTTCCTAGCAGGTATAGTTGGATTTGTAATGTTAGGTATACTTTCACCAATGTTTGAGGTTTATAAAGCAATGAGTGTTGATTAGTGAGTATGCAAGATTGATTTTTTTAAAACTGTATACTATTCAAGTGCATTAGAAGGCATTTGGTTTTGATTAGTATAACGAATTATCGTGTCAAACTTCGATGGAAAGGGGGTGTAAATAAAGATGACACAGAATACCGCAACAAAGGGAAGGTTAGATCAAAAAAATAATTTAACAAAAACCGGAGGGGGTAAATTTATGAAAAAAATCCAAAATAACAAAAAAGGTTTTTCATTAGTTGAGCTTTTGATAGTTCTCGCAATACTTGCTATTATAGCAGCAATCAGTATTAGTATTTTTGCTAACGTGCTTGAAAACCAGAGACAAAGAGCAGATAAAGGTGCAGCTTCATTTATTCAGTCAGCTATTCAGACATACATGGTTGAATCAGGTGATACTGGATTGACAGGAATTACTACTACCGATCTTCAAGCTATAGTTAATAGTTTGAAAGTGGCTGTTGAATTTACAAATCCAGATACTGGTGAAGACGGTACATACGGACCATATTGTAAAGAAAGTACTTTAGCGGAAACTAAGTCTGACAAATATGAAGGTGGATTTGATGTAACAATTGATACAGCTGCACAGAGTGTTTCAGTTGTACCAAGTGAAGATGCAGCGACATTTACCGTAAACTAATAATAAAAATAAGTTCGAGGTTAGTTTATCTAACCTCGAAACATAAAAAAGTGGTGATTATATGAAAAAGTGTAGAAATAGAAAAGGTATTTCATTAGTAGAGGTGCTCATTTACCTTGCACTTATATCAGTATTTACACCTATGATTATGAGTGCGTTTATGTATGGATTTGAGTCATACAGAACGAATAATAATCTTATTGAGCAGGAAAAGAAGGTTAATAGTGTTATACAGAAAATAAGAAATGATGTTCAAAAGTGCGATGCGGTTACCGTTAATGGTAAAAAAGAAATACAGCTAGCATTTTATAATGTAAGTACAAAAGCCGATACAACAGTTATATGGACGTTTGAAGATGGTAGTCTAAAAAGAGATTCAGAAGTTTTAGTTGAAGGCATAGATGTTGCAAAGTCAGAGTTTGAAGATGCAGTTGCAGTTGAAAGATTGCGTGTTACAGTTCAACCAAGGATAACAAATAATTTATCAAAGTATGAAAATAGAAATATTTTAAAACCGATAATAACAGAGTTTTCTGTTAAATATAAACGTTAATAAGGGGGAGAAAGTGTGAAGGATATTAATTTATTACCTGATGATATAAAAAATGTACCTGATCAATTAGGCGCTGAGAAGTCAACTGGTTCCTCTGCAAAAGTGATAATATTAGTAATAGCAGTTGCGGCCTTACTTGGTGTATCATTAGTACTACCAAAGGTGTATATAGCAACTCAGGAGGCTAGAATTAGTAGCTTAACAAAAGATATTGAAGATAAAAGATATAATGAAGTTAAGACTGTAATGAGTGATATAAAGATAATGTCTGAAAAGGTAGCTGCTAAATATCAGCTAGTTGATAAGATTGACAATGAGAATATTGTTATGAGTAAGATTTTAAATGTTGTAAGTATGTCAACGCCACAAGGAACTACAATAAAAAACATTAGTCTTGATGGAGTCTTATTTACAGTAGAAGGTACTGTTGCAAATCCTATCTCTGCTGCCGAAGTATTATCGAATCTTAACAGAACAAGCGGGATTAATGTTATGTCAAATGAAATAAGCGAGGATGAGGAAGGATACAACTTTGAATACACTTTCAGCTTAGAGGGTAAAACAAAAGAAGGAAAGGGTGGAAAATAGATATGACATTGGGCAAAAAAGAGATTAAGCTATTAATTATACTTGGGATTATATTATATGCAGGTCTATTCTTCATCTTATTTGTACAAAAATATATTCCAGAAATAAATGATCAAAATGGAAGATTATCAGAATTAAAAGAAAAGAAGCGTATACTTGACGAGGATTTAGCTAAAATCGATGAGTATAAATCAGATTTAGTTTCTAAGACGTCTTCTAATGAAAGAACTGAAAACTTTATTTATCTAAATGCAGATGTGACAGATTGTATCGATTATGTTGATAAGCTCGAATTACTAATGCAAAATAAGTTAAGAGATGTTTCGGTGTTAGACCCAGTTTTGAAAAACCTTGAAGTTGTGGTTGTAGATGAAGAGAAAGCTAAGTTATTGGCAGAGCCATTAGATGAGAAAAAAGCTACTGGTGAGGGTTCAAGTACAGAGACAAAGAAAAAGGAAGTACCAAAAGGTCAAGCATATATAGAGCTTGGATTAGAGTTTAGTGCAGATCTGACATATCCTGAAATTACACAGCTTTTGAGTTTCATAGAAGGAAGTTCAAAAAGAATAAAGGTTTCAAGATTTGAGATGGAACCTAAATTAGATAAAGCAGATAAAAAGGATAAAAAGCCTGTTGCAAATACAAAGAATCAACTGTACGAAGTTACTGCAACTGTAAACATGTATACAATAAATGATAATGCTGATAAAATTTATGAGTACAGTCGAAGTAAATTCAATAGGTATTTGGAGCAAAAGGGGATAACATTTGGAGAGAGCATACCAGCACCGACAGCAGCGCCAAAGACTACAAAAACGATAAGCTTTAATACAACTTCAAAATCAACAAAAATATCTGGTTCCGTTACGAAACCAGATTTTTACATAGGTTTGGATGGAGTTTTATCAGCAGGGGATAACCTAAAAATATATGGTGTACGAGATGATAAAGAATCTTTATCATCGAAAATTGGTGGTGAAATAGTTATTAGATTAGAAATAAATAATTATACATATTCAATAACAGGGCCTGGAAATAGAGGTAGGGAAACAATAAGAGGGAGTATACCTGATAGAGATTTAAGTATGGAAATAATAGCTGAAATTCCAAATATTAAAGACAATGAAACAATAAAACTAAATGTTCAAGTTGTAAATAATTCAAAACATAAGATTACTATTAATAAAGTTGATTCTGGAATGAGAGCAACAATAAAAGATAGAAGCGGAAATAAAATAGAAGGTTCAAGCAAAAAAGAGAAGATAACAATAAAATGATAGGGTGATGATATGAGTAGAAAATTATTGAGATCGAATAAAAAAGGTTTTTCACTAGTTGAGTTAATTATAACAGTTACTCTTCTAGTTACTGTTTTATTACCTATATCAATAGGGTTTATTAGTGCAGCTGCAATTAATAAACAATCTAAAGAACAATTAAAATTGAATTCAATAACAAGGATAATTAAAGAAGAAGTTGTTGATAAAGTACAGTCAAAAGATTTAAATAATGTAATTGATAATACAGACCATTCTTCAGAAGGTTATAAATATGATGTAACATTTAAACCTGATGATCCTAATTATCAAAATGTTGCAATTTGTGAAGTGAAAATAAAGAACTTAAGTGGAAAGGTAATGAATGTCTTTGATTTAAGTATTTATTACCAGGAATAAATTGTTTAAATTTTATTTTAAATGGAGAGGTGAAAAGAATGAAAAAGAATCTTTTGTGGAAAAGTAAAAAAGGAATATCTTTACCAATGATCCTTATTGTAATAACTGTTGTACTATCAATGGTCGTGACATTATTGAGCCTTTCTGTACAGCAATTAAAAACTATTAAAAGTGACAACCATATTGAGCATACATATTTTGCTGGAGATAGTATGATAGAAATGACTATTAGTAAAATTTATAGTTTTCTCGATCCTACTAACTTAAATTCTATCCCTTATAACGGTTATCAGGACTATGCAGAGAGAATATGTGCTGGATTAAATAATGAACCAGACATTGTAAAAAGCAAGAAGAGCATTAATACTGGAGCAAGCGGACAACAGGCAATATCAATTGTAAAAAGTCTAGATCTCGTTGAAGTTGTATTGGATGATGTCAATAACAAAATAAGATTTAAGTTAAGAATAAATACTTCAACAGATTATCATACAGGTTATAAATCAGGAAGTAAAGAAACAATAGCAATTAAGGAGTTTGAAGTGAGTGTTCCTGTTGATAAGAAGCCAAAGCTGGCAGCTATTAACTCGATTGGTGATTTAGTTGCAACTGGAGCAATGGAATCAACGATAACAGGTGATGTAAAAGTTTATGGTTCAGCACCTAAAGAACCTGTAAAGGTAGAGCAAGAGTTTTATGGGGGAATTTTCTCACAACGAGATGCCATACTAAGAATAGAAGGAAATGCATTTGTTAGGAGCTTTATTCGTACTGGAATAAAGGATGATGATAGAGTAAATGCTCTAAATGAAATAGTACCTGACAATAGTAGAATATATATTACAAAAAGCGCTATAGCACAAGGTTTACATAGCTTTGGATATGGAAGCTTTATATATGTTCATAAGGATGCATATACATTTGATGATGTTGAGATGAATGCAGAAGATTCCGCTATTATAATAAATAGAAATTTATTTGCTTTGGAAGATGGTGCTGGGACACAAGGGAAATTCCATGATAATTCAAGTGCGATGGTAAACAGTTCACCATTATACTTTCTAAATTCAGAAGGATCTTTAAAATCCAGAATTGTTGTTAATGGCCCTGTATATTTAAATGGTGGTACATTTAGAGTAAATGATAATGGTCTTTTGTTATATCCTCCACTGGGATTAACAGCCTTAGGAGATATAAATTATGGGCAACCTCAGATTGAAGATGGATCTATTGGGTGGTATATGGAAGAAGAGGCTCCTTACTATACTAAATTTGAAGATCCCAATACAGACTTTATAGGCAAGTCATATCATGCTTATATGTATGATAATGATAAAGATAAAGTTAGAGGATATGGTAACCTAATTCAGGCATTTGATCAACGTACAGATGATAGGGATTCCGCCATTAAACCTTTTATAGATGTTATGGTAAAAAATGCAATGAAAGATGGTTATAGTGATGCTATACTAAGTTTTATTGATAGGCCAAGCGATAAAAAAATAATGGGAATAACAGATTACGAAATAGCTGCAAATGGTACAATGTATTTTATGGATACAAATGATGAAAGTATATCTGGCTTAAAAAGACCTACAAGCACTGCAGGTAATTACTCTGATGCGTACCTTAATTATCAAAAAATACACAAGAATGGATCAGGATATACAAAACAGCAGTGGATAGATGATTGGAATAATGCTATTGATGGTACAAAAGATTGGGATAGCTTAGATCAAAATGCGTATACTAAGATAATTCCAGCCATATTTAACAAACTTACAGGAGATAATGATACTTCAGGACCTTTATATGAACTAACAGAACAGTTTGTGAAAAGAACAGTTACATATCCTGTAGGTTCTGCAAAAGCAGGAGTACAACATGATCTTGTTACTATTCCAGGAGAAAGCACTAATATTTTTTCAAGCTATAACAAAGAATTATTTGACTTAGAAAGTTTAAATGATCCGTACTTTAAAAATGTATCAAGCGAAGCAGGACCTGTTGATTTAAGTACTATAGCAAATGAAACAGATAAATATTATGTAATTTATAATAATACGCCAGAAAATGACTTAATTATTAATTCAAAAATTAATGCGTTAATATTTACAACTGGTAGGGTTATATTGAGAGATGGTGGAGACCTCAGAGGATGTATAATCGCAGCTGGCAAAGGATATGATGGTGGAGTATCTGGTAGTCAGAGTGAAGCTGGTAAGATTCCAAAAATTGATTCAACAAATTATGATTACCTTAATGATGGAACATTTGCTGGTGTTAAGTTTGAAGGGTCTGCAAAAATTAATTTTGCTCCTAGGGATAATGATTGGTCAGATCCAGAAACAGCTCCTGACGTGTTCTTTGAAGAATTTGCATTGTCTAATAGTCCAGCACTAGTATCAAAATTAAAGACTATATTTAATTAACATAAATCTAAAATATTTGGGGAGGATAAAATGAATAAGAAAAAACTACTTGTATTATCAACAGTATTAGTATTTACAACTTTAGTAAGCTCAGCGTGCAGTATTCCTTTTATATCAAAGGAAGAGAAAAAATCTGAAGAGATTGATAACACTCCCAGAATGAATGGGATGCCAGGAAAAGCAGATGAGAAAAAAATACAGGAATTGATTAGTAAGTTCTATCAAGAAGTATATAAAAGTCCAATAGAGGCTTATAAAACTGCAGCTATACCGAACCAAGTTAAAGGTTTACTGTCAAAAAGGACTGTTAGTGAAGGGGAAAATAATCCTGAGATCGGAATTCATTTCCCAAGATATGTTGAATTAAATGGAATGACAACAATTGGATATGAATTGGTAAATGATAATGGAAATGGTCCTGTAGAATCAACTTATATTGGTAAAAATTCAGATTCATTTTTATACTATACAAAAGTATATATGAAAGCTGAATGTATTCCTGATACTGTATTTAGCCAGAATTATAAAAAAGATTTAAAGACAAATGTATATGACATCGTACCAGGTTTTGAGAAGAAGGATGAACAAGTTGATTTTATGAAATTAAAAGCAAGATTTGATGTTGAAGTAATAAAAGAAGGTAATGAATTTAAAATTCTTAGAGCAAAAGAAGCAAGTAATAGAGCTGGATACCAGAATAGAATGATGATCGTTAACAATGACTCATTTGAAAGAATTCCATACATTAATATTAAAAAGTCTACTGAGAAAAAGACATATCTTAATAAAGAAGATGGTAAAGTATATGATAATGAAAAAGAGCATATTACGACTTTCTTTAATAAGATAAAAGAAATCGATAATGAGAGAATGAATCTTCTAATTACAAAATGGAACACTGGTGATGGAGAATTTAAATCATTCCTTGATGTATTGAAACTAAATTCTGATAAAGATTCCAAACAAATTATCGATATAAAGGAAGATTATAAGACTAAGTTTGCATATGATGCATTCCCATTGCAAAATAATATGCGTAAAATAACGAAGTATAATAGTATCAATGTAACTCCTCATCCTGGTTACTCAATGAAACAGAAGAAATATATAGTTACAATTGATGCAACAGTCGAAATGGCAAATACTGCTGTTGGGCAATTAGAAAATTACAAGTATGACTATTTTATTACATTGTCAAATGATGATAAAAAACTTTTGGTAAGTGGTATGAGTTTAAACAGTGTTACATTAGTACCTAAACCAAAAAAGGAAGAGAAAAAAGATACATCCAAGGAAGAAACAAAAGAATAGAAAGTATATGATAAATTATAAAAAAGTCACTTTACGGTGGCTTTTTTGTTATGTTGAGCTAATATTTCTGAAAAATAGTAAATTCATTTGATAAAATAAATTCGAAGAATGATATTTTAAAAGAAACCATAAGTAAACTTAAGGAACTATATGAAACGAAAAGAAAAGAAATGTTAAAGCTGCCACAAATGAGGATTACCATTCTGTGGCAGCTTTATAGTAAACTATTTTATAGCTAATATAACTGAAGTGCTATCCTATGTTGTTGTTGATTCGTTATCACGAACCTTTATTCAACACCTTTAGTCTTAGCATATTGAATCAAAACAACTTCACCATTTGCATCTTTTAGGACTGCTTTATATGTTATATCAGATTTTAATCCTGTTGATGTTAGAGTTCCTTCATTATTCGAGAAGTCCATCTCAGAAACTAGAATATTATTATCATCATATATACTTAAAAACCTGGATTTGGCGTTTTTAACACTCCAGTCTATGCCTTCTGTGGTTTTATTTGTTGTTGTAACATCACTATCAAATGCTTCTTCAACGCATATATTATATTTCCCTGTACCAGAAATCTGATCAATGTGTTTTACCAATAGAGTATAAGTCTTTGTCTCTTTAGGCATAAATGATAAGTTAAAATTAGAACCTTCTCCACTATCATTATTAGAACCAACGAGATCAAACTTCTCATCTCTAATTTCTAAAAGAGTATCTGTATTTCCTGTGCTGTAGATATTGTATGTTTTATCTTTTTCCATATCAAGGTAATATAAACTGAACTCTCCTCCATAATCAATAGAGCCATCTGTACTACTATAATATTTGTTTGAAGGTTCCAAGAAATTTACATCATACTCTTTTACTACAGATTCATTTTCTTTTACTTTGATTTGTGCTTTTCCTGGTAAATTTCCAGCTTGAGTAACATCATATGTTAATCCTGCGAATCTGTAATCGACATCAATCATAGCAGTTTTTTTATCAGAAGGAACAGAACAGGTAAGTGTTGTCGATTTTGGATTATAAAGATATTTGTGGATACCATAATCTATTTCATCATTATAATTTTTAACTGTAACTCTATTTCCAACATCGTTCATGTTGATACTTAATTTATGATTGGACATGTTAATGACGTCGAGATTAAGTTTAAGGTTTTTGTTATCCTCAATATTAGGCACTTCAGCAATTATCTTCATGTTTAAATCCCTATCAGGTATACTTCCTCCAACAATTTTTCTACTTACTGCTCCAGATCCTGGTCCTGTTATTAAGTATTTATCTTTATATATTTCAAGTCTGATTGTTTCTTCTAGGCTTGTCTTATAAGAGAAGAATTCTTTATAACCTAGTATACCATATACCTTTAAATTATTACCTGATGTTAGATATCCTTCTAACCCTATATAAAAGTCTGGTTTTACGTTAGAAGTAGTCAAGGTTCTATTAATCTCTACTTTTGTATCTTTATTCTCGAAACCTGTCATAAATCTACCAAAATAGGAATAACGACTTATACTTGGAGATTCAGGATAATTATCAAATCCTAATACACCGTTATTACTCCATCCCCAAAAAGAACCATCGTTTTTTTGAACAACTACATGTTTGTTCCCTGCACTAATATTTTTCACATTATTAACGACAGGATTTTTTATAAGCTTATAGCTTGTAATATGTCGAGAATCACCTATACCCAAAGAATAATAAATATTGTCTCCACAATTCCATACAGAACCATCTTCTTTTATTGTCTGCAGAGAATGTTCGCTAGCTGCTATAGACATAGTCTTGATCCTAGAATCATCAATAACTTGAGTAGGCTGTATTATTTCCGTACTGCTTTCGCCTATTCCGAGACTACTATCGTATTTACCCCATGACCAAATGCTTCCATCATTCTTCAAGGCATATGAACGGTCTTGAAATGCTGCGACAGCTTTAACATTTGTTAGATTTGGTATCACAGCTGATAGATTTACTGGACCTGAAACTTTTTCACCTTTTGGAATTCCTAATTGACCATAATCATTGAGACCAAATCCATAGACAGTTCCATCTTCCATCACAACTAAAGAATGGCCACGTCCTTGTGCAATATCAATTGCTTTTCTAGCTCCTAGCTTAACTTCTACAAGATCATCAGACCAGGCGTATCCTTTTGTATATACAACTCCTTCCTCAGTTAAAATAATTGTCTGTTCATACTGAGAACCAATAATTTTTTTAACATGTTTAAGATCGGTATACTCTTTCCAAGAATCCTTATCATAAGAGTAACCTCTTATAATTCTACCTTCATCTTTAGTTAAGGCTAATATATCATTATTATCTATTAAAAAAACAGATTTAATATTGCTCAAACCTTCTATTTTACTTTGCATTCCTAAGCCATTCCATACTGTTCCATCGGATTTCACACCTATTGTTCGGTCACCTCCTGCCACTACCTGTACATACTCACTAATTTGACCTTTAACATTAACCTTTGGATAATTTGCTGGAATTGCATTAAAATGCTTTGCTATAACCAAAACCTCTGCCATGTTTATTGAGGAGTCTAAATTAAAATCGTAGCTTTGGACAAATCTTTCATCTGATGATGTTACATTAAATGTTTTGGCAATAGCCATTACATCAGACATATTAATCATAGAATCCTGATTTAAGTCACCAGCCCAAATTTCAACAGGCTCATCAATTGTTCCAATAGATATATTTGAACTAATCTCAAAATCTGTTATTTCTCTTGCAAGATAGCCATCCTTTGATATCAAAAGCTTGTATTTTTGAGCAGCACTCGGTTTAAGTTCAAATTCAAAATATCCATTCTTATCAGTAATTCCATTTGAATCTGCTATTCCATCAACACTTACTTTAAAGCCTGACATTATATCTTCGCTTGCTGATAGATCAGGCTTAACATAGCCACTAATTACATAAGAATTTGATCCCTCATCTGCATAAGCCAGACATGTACTAACAAACATTGTAGTAAAAACCACCAAAAATAGACTTGCTGTTATTGACATTTTTCTCAACACAATATTACCCTCCTGTAGATTAAATTTAAGAAGTAAAGTTGGATTAAGTTTATTCCCTAATAAAACAAACACATCTTTATTCTTCTTAAACATGATATACATCAAAAAATACTTTGTCAATATATTATACCAATAAAACCAAAACAAGTTATAATAGTAAAAATAACAGTAACGAAGAAACAAATGGTATAGTTATAACATGCGGATATAAATTATAATAGCAAAAAATATCAAGTATCACCTTAGACAAATAATAATTTAAATGTATCATTTTATTTTAAGTAAAGATAATAATAATAAAGAACAAAAATTTGATTTGCATATAAGGAGAGAATAAAATTGGAAGAAAACAGATTGTCATTTGGGAAAATATCAAATGAAGTGACAGAAAATAATGAAGAGAAAAATAATAAAAGCTTTGAAATTGACGAAATTAAAGAAATTGGAAGAACAAAAATAAACAATAAAAAAGGAAATATACACTGCCTGACAATAATAGGGCAAATTGAAGGACATATTATTTTACCACCGCAAAATAAGACGACAAAATATGAACATGTAATACCACAATTAATTGCAATAGAAGAAAATGAAGAAATTGATGGACTTATGTTAATTCTTAATACAGTAGGGGGAGATGTTGAAGCAGGACTTGCTATTTCTGAAATGATAGCGAGCATGTCAAAACCAACTGTTTCACTAGTGTTAGGTGGTGGTCACAGTATTGGTGTACCGTTGGCTGTGTCGACTGATTTTTCTTTTATTGCACCTTCTGCAACTATGACAATACATCCTATCAGGCTTAATGGGATGATTATTGGAGTGCCTCAGGCATATGAGTACTTTGATAAAATGCAGGAAAGAGTAGTTCAATTTGTTACTAAGAATTCTAGGATTACTAAAGAAAACTTTAAAAAGTTAATGCTAAAAACTGGTGAATTGGCAAATGATGTCGGTACTGTTCTTTTTGGAGAAGAAGCAGTAAAAAGTGGCTTGATTGACGATCTTGGAGGACTATCGGAGTCTATGAATAAGCTTTATCAATTCATAGATCAAAAGAAATCACATCAGATTGAAGAAACAGAAAGCCAAGCTAATAATCAAACAAATAATTTGCAATAAATTAATATAATATAATTATTTAAAAAAGGAGAAGTACATGATTTTATATACTATTATGTCAGAAGAATTCATATATAATAACGATTATAAACAAAACGAAAGTACAAAAATAGTTGGTTTTAATAATAAAAAGCTTGAAGTAGTTGAACTTGAAGGTGGCTTGTGCAAAGTTGTTAGAATAATGAGTACAATTCCATCTGACTATATTGATCCGCAAATTCAACCTGGAGAAATAATTAAGTTGAATTAAGCGTTGAAGACATTAATTATATTTTTTCAAAAGAATAAATATTTTATCGAATTATTGACCCTAAACAAAAAATACTATAGAATTAAATTATAAGAAAAAAATGTAACTATATTATCATTATTTTAAAGTATCTTTTTTACCAGCTATTTAGAAGACACAGTAGATAATAGTTCCTAATAATTTTATTTGAGATAGAAGGGAAGATTTTTATGAAAAAAGAACGAAAACAAAATGGTTTTTCATTAGTCGAGTTGCTTATCGTTTTAGCAATTTTGGCAATAATTGCAGCTATAAGTATTAGCATATTTGCTAATGTTTTAGAGAACCAGAAACAAAGAGCTGATATTGGTCAAGCTTCTTTTATTCAATCAGCAATTCAAACCTATTTTCTTGAAAGTAGTGACACAGATTTTAGCATAATAAATGCGACAGATACAACCGATCTCGATGTAGTTATAAATGGGCTCAAACAGGAAAGTACTGCACCTGATGGAAATAAGATTGGTCCATATATTAAGGACTTTTATCTGGCAAAAATACAATCGAAAAAGTATGAGGGTTTTCTTGTTACAGTTAATAAAAATGCAGAATCTGTAACAGTTGTTCCGAGCGATAATGCTTCAGTAATAGAATATGAGTAGATGGATATTTTATTGATATAGAAAATATAATTAAAATGTGTTATCATTAGATAAAAAGTTAGTAGATTTTTGCTAGCTTTTTTTAATGTCTAGTAAAATCCAATGGAGGTAGTAAGGTGAAGATAAAGAAGGTACAAAAGAAAAGATATAAGGAAAAGAGAGAAGGAATATTAAGATATAACCATGAAATTGTTGGCCTTTTGATTTTAACTTTAGGCATACTTACTTTGATTGGACTTATAAATGAAAATCTTATAGGGGCATTTGGATCGATTTCTAAGGATTTTATATTAGGTTTGGTTGGTCTTCCAGGATACCTTCTTCCGCCTGGATTAATTCTATATTCAATATTAATTATTTTCAAGAAGAACAATGCAAGTGTTAATATAAGAGTTCTATATAGTCTAATATTTATTGCTATGGTATCAGCACTTATTCAAACAGGTTTTTATGACTATGAGGATTATGAAAACAAAGCATTCACCAGCAGTATTGCGACATTTTTTGAGCTAGGAGCAAATATGGAAGGAGGAGGAATAATTGGGGGGATAATAAGCACTCCATTTATTTCTTTGTTCAAACCCTTTGGTACGATCATTATTCTTACTAGTTTTACAATTATAATAGTCATTATGTTGACTAATATGTCTCTAGCAGGATTCTTTAGGAGCGTGAAAAGCAAGATGATACAAGGTGTTGATAATCTTAAAGCATTTAAAGAAGAGCATTTTAGTAAAGAAAATAATAGCAATAATGATGGAGAGGAATTAATTCAAAAAAATAAATTTAAATTAATAAATTTTAAGAATGATAAAAATGATAATGATGAAATTAAGTTGATAAATGAAGATGAAAAGATTAAAAAGAAAAAAGTACAACAAATTGATAATGAGCAAGAGGGAAATGGAGCTTCTGGACCTAAGTCAGATATTGAAGATCTAATAGAAGATGAAGTTGAATTTATAATGAAAGAAACAAAGAAAAAGAAAAAAGAAAATATTGATCAATATGTAAAAGATGTAGGAAAAGAAATTGCAATGCAGGAGATTCAGGGAAGCTATATTTATCCTACTATTGACTTGTTAAATGATAACACCGAAGAAGTAAGTGATGTTAAGACTCTTAAAAACTCGGCTATTGAAGTAGCTAAGAAGCTTGAGGAAACTTTGCTCAGCTTTGGAGTAGAGGTCAAGGTTGTGAACATAAGCCGTGGTCCAGCCGTCACAAGATATGAGCTTCAACCAAGTCCAGGCGTAAAAGTCAGTAAAATTGTTAATCTTGCAGATGATATATCTCTTAACCTAGCAGCATCAGGAGTTAGAATTGAGGCTCCGATACCTGGAAAGGCTGCAATAGGGATTGAAGTACCAAATAAAGAGGTTATACCTGTATATTTGAAAGAGGTAATTGAATCAAGTGATTTCACAGACTCTTCTTCAAAGCTTTCTTTTGCTATTGGTAAAGATATTTCAGGAAGTACGGTTGTTGGCGATATTGGAAAGATGCCTCATCTTTTGATTGCTGGCTCAACTGGATCAGGTAAAAGCGTATGTATTAACAGTATTATAGTAAGCTTGTTGTATAAATCATCTCCTGAAGAAGTTAAGCTGCTTATGGTGGATCCTAAGGTTGTTGAGCTTGGAATTTATAATGGGATACCACATTTGCTTATACCTGTTGTTACCGACGCTAAAAAGGCAGCAGGTGCATTAAATTGGGCAGTTCAAGAGATGGTAAACAGATATAAGCTTTTTGCTGACAAAGGTGTTAGAGACATTAAGGGGTATAATGCGGCAATAGCTGATATTCCAGAAATGAAAAAACTTCCACAAGTTGTAATTATAATAGATGAGTTAGCGGATTTGATGATGGTTGCTCCGAATGATGTTGAAGATGCGATTTGCAGACTTGCACAGATGGCAAGGGCCGCTGGAATGCATCTTGTTATCGCTACTCAACGACCATCAGTTGATGTTATTACCGGGGTAATAAAGGCTAATGTGCCTTCTAGAATAGCGTTTGCAGTCAGTTCGCAGGTTGATTCGAGAACGATACTTGATATGGCAGGTGCTGAAAAACTTTTAGGACGAGGGGATATGCTATTCTATCCAGTTGGTGAACCTAAGCCAATAAGGATTAAAGGGGCATTTGTATCAGACAAGGAAGTGGAAAAGGTTGTTGAGTATATAAAATCTCAAGGGGTAGCCGAATACAATAATGACTTGATAGAAGAGATAAGTAGTGGTGTAAGCGAAGAAGAAAATGATCCTGGTGATAATGATGGACTATTGCCACAAGCAATAGAACTCGTTGTTGATGCAGGCATGGCTTCTGTGTCCTTAATACAAAGGAAGTTTAAAGTAGGATATGCAAGAGCCGCAAGGATAGTTGATCAAATGGAAGCACGAGGTATCGTAGGCAAATTTGAAGGAAGCAAGCCAAGACAAGTATTAATTTCAAGACAACAATTACAAGAATTGCAAATGAGTGATAATAAATAGATGAATTTTTTAATAATTCTGGTTATTCTTTATGATTACCTGAATATACATTATACAACAAGATTTAGTTTTTAAACTAGGAAATGTGATTGCAAATAGTGGTTACTCTGATGTAAATTATGGTAATACGAAAAATACCTTTTAAAATAATTGACTTTGGATTATAATTTTATTATGCGTATTTTTTATCTTTATAAGAGCGTTTTAGTTATTTGGCTATAATGGTTTGATATAGAAAGAAATAAAAAGTTTGATATTTAAGGATATAAAAGCTTCAGAAGTAAAAAAAATACACACGAAAAGTACTGGAGTTTAAGTAAATAAATAATCATCCTTAAAAAAAGTGTAGAATATTGCACAAAAACATACAAAATAATTACAACATATATGTTTAATATGCACAAAATATTGCACTTGACATATTCCCCTCAGAGAATTAATATATAAAATGGGAAAGCAATTTTGAGTCACTCCTTAAGAATTAACCCAATTTTAAATTATGGTATTAATCTATACAAATGCAGTACCTTGATACATTTGTATGGACTAATATAAATATCCAATACATATAAGGAGGAAATAAAATGAAAAAGTTTAAGAAACTATTGGCAATCATCGTTTGTGTATTCATGATGGCCGGAACTTTCGCAGCTTGTGGCGGAGGAGAAGAAGTAACAGAATCACCTTCACCAGTATCTAGCGCAGTAGCAAGTGAAAAAGTTACAGAAGCTTCACCTGCAGCAGTTAATCCTGCTGATTTAAAGGGTGAAATTACTTTCTGGCACTTTAACAAGGACGAAGGTCCAGCTATTGTTGCAGCTTTCAACAAAGTGTATCCAAATGTTAAAGTTAACCTTTCAATCGTACCAGACAAAGACCAACAGTTCCAGAACAAGTTGACTTCAGCTATAAGAGCTGGTCAAGGGGTACCTGATGTATTCCCAGCAGAGTCAGCATTTGTTAAGAGATTTGTTGAAATGCCTGATGCATTCTTAGATTTGACAGAAAAAGCTGCATCAATTAAAGACAACATGATTCCTTTCACTGTTGAAGTTGGTACTGATAGCAGTCAAAAAATTAGAGCTTTATCACATCAAGCTGCTGTAGGTGCAGTTGGATTCAAGAAGTCTGTTGCTAAGAAGTATTTAGGAACTGATGATGCTGCTGCTGTAGCTGAAATGCTTTCATCACAGGACAAAATGCTTGAAACTGCTAAGAAATTAAAAGATGCAAGCGGTGGAAAAGTTGCATTGTTCCCATCATGGGAAGAAGCTAAGAAAATGTATCTTGGCGGACGTAGCGAAGGATGGGTAAATACTGAAAAGAAACTTGTTATTGACTCAAAAGTTGATGAATTAATTGATTTCTCAAAAACAATAAGAACAGAGAAATATGAATTAGCTCTTGATCAGTGGTCACCAGGATGGGCTTCAGCTATAGCTGCTGATGAACAAGCAATGTGCTGGGCTATACCTACATGGGGTGTGCCATGGATAATTGGATCAAACGACAAAAAAGCTGCTGATGGCGGAAGATGGGGCATCTGCAAACCACCATTCACTTATTTCTGGGGTGGAACATGGTTTGGTATATACAGCAAGACTGAAAAAGCTGATCTCGCTTGGGAATTTGTTAAATTCTTTACTACAGACAATGCTACAATGAAAGATTGGGCAAAAGCTAACCAGGACTTCCCAAATAACTTAGCTGTTATTAAAGAAGGTTCTGGAGAAGAAAGCAAGATAGTTGGAACTGACTTGTTCAAGTTCTATGAGCCATTCGTTACAAGCATCAATGGTAAAATACTTACTCCATATGATGATACAATCGAAAGACAATTTGATGACGTAATGAAATCATACCTTGCTGGAAAAGTTAAGGATAAAGCAGAAGTACTCAAATTATTCAAAGAGAAAGTTAAGACTAACTTGAAAGACATCACTGTTGAATAATATCAATAAACTGCCCTGCCAATCCTAAGGATTGGCAGGGTCATTCAATTAATATTCTAGGAGGGGGAACTTTGTTAAATAAATTAAGAGCAGGAGATAAATACGGTCAATACGGCTATTTATTCATTGCCCCATTTTTCTTGGTTCTAGCAATTTTCACTGTATTCCCAATGTGCTATTCTGTATTCCTTAGCTTTACTAGCTGGGATGGAGGAACTATAGATCCAAAATTTGTAGGCTTAGAAAATTTTGCTGAACTTATTAAAGATTCAACATTTTTTCAAAGCGTAAGAAATACTCTTGTTATGTGGATCATGAACGTAGTACCACAGATGGTTTTTGCAATTGGGCTTGCAGCGATATTAACAGACAAATACATTGAGATTAAAGGAAAAGGTTTTTTTAGAGCAATATTCTATTTACCTAATCTTGTAACGATGGCTTCGGTTGGTTTGTTGTTCTATTACATCCTTGATTGGAATACTGGTTCTCTTAACATGCTTCTCATGAAAATTGGAGTTTTAAGTGAGCCTTTTAACTGGTTACAAGATGTAGCAGCAACTCGAATATCAATATCATTCACACTATGGTGGATGTGGTTTGGATATAGTATGCTTATATTCATGTCAGGTATTAAAGCTATATCTGAAGATTTGTTTGAAGCGGCACATGTTGACGGTGCAAATAAATGGCAAACGTTTTGGAAAATAACAATTCCTAGTATAAAGGGAAGCATTTTGTACAACTTTGTAACATCAGTAATTGGTGGTCTGACGATGTTTGATATACCTTATGTTTTAACAAGCGGACAGGGTGCACCACTTGAAAAGGCTTTGACAATAGTAAACTATATGTACAATATGACATTTAGAAATAATAACTTTGGTTATGGTGCAACGATATTCGTTGGTATGTTCGTAATAGTACTTGTATTTGTTACTATTGCATACAAATTGCTTGATAAAAAAAATGACTAAGAGAATTAGGGGTGAATATAATGAGCTATAGTGCAAACTATAGTGGTGCAACATTAAAGAATATGAATAGTAATCTCAATGTAGTAAAAAAGAAAAGCAAATTTAGTATAGGTAAGCTATTCTTGTATGTAGGCTTGATCGCTTTAGCAATTGTGTGTTTTCTACCATTCTATTTTATGTTAGTAAATGCTACTCACACAAGTGATGAAATTGCTCAGTCGCTTCAGGTGTTTCCAGGTCTTGCTTTTTTCGATAACTACTCGAGAATGATAAAACTTGTTAAGATATGGACAGGTTTTGGAAACAGCTTGCTTATTGCAACTTTTGCAACCGCATTGGCAGGATATTTTGGAGCTATGACAGCTTTCGGTTTTGCAAAATATAAGTTCAAAGGTAAAGAGTTTCTATTCGCAATAGTTCTTGCATCACTTATCGTGCCTCAGCAAATAGCTTTAGTAGGTTTATATAAAGTAATGAGCATGCTTAATTTGGTAGATAAGAGGCCTGCTTTGATAATACCAGCTATCGCAAGTGCAGCAGTTGTTTTCTTTGTGAGATATTATATACAATCTGCGGTATCGGATTCTATAATGGAGTCTGCAAGAATGGACGGATGTGGTGAGTTCAGATTGTTTAATAGTATCATTCTACCAATGATAGTGCCTTCATTAGCCACAATGTCAATATTTACATTTATCACTTCATGGAACAGCTATTTAGTACCATTGTTCATTTTAAGTTCTGAAAGCAAGTTTACTGTTCCTCTTATGACTGCTCTTTCAAAGGGTGTTTATCAGAATGACTATGGAGCTGTTTATGTATGTATAGCGATGTCGATGTTACCAATAATGATTGCATTCTCATTCTTCTCAAAATATATTATTGGTGGGTTGACTGCAGGTGCTGTAAAAGAATAATTTTGTATAGAATTAGATTTGTTTTAGATTAACTACGAATTTCAACTTAATAAATTGGAATATAAGGCTGTTATAAGGTTTTACTTATTAAATTTCACCCTATAATGGTCTTTTTGTAGGTATAAGGTCATTACTAAAAAATAACTGGAATATTAAAGCATAATAATAGGGTACCATTCTTAGGTGCTAATAAATAGGAGGAAAATAACAAATGAAATTTGGATACTTTGATGATAAAAACAGGGAATATGTGATAAATACTCCAAAAACTCCATATCCTTGGATAAATTATTTAGGTAGTGATGAAATGTTTGGTTTAATATCAAACACTGCAGGTGGTTATTGCTTCTACAAGGATGCGAGACTTCGCAGGATAACTAGATATAGATACAATAACATTCCGATTGATAATGGTGGAAGATACTTCTATATTAAAGATGGAAATGAATATTATTCACCAAGCTGGATGCCTGTTAAGAAGGATCTAGATAGTTTTGAGTGCAGACATGGTCTCGGCTATTCAAAAATAAAGGGTGCAAAGAACGGTCTTGAAACTGAAATAATGTATATGATTCCATTAGGTGACAATGTTGAAATACACAAGGTTACTATGAAAAATATCGGAAATTCTCAGAAGGAAGTATCATTATTTTCTTTTATAGAGTTCTGTTTATATAATGCATATGATGATATGACAAACTATCAGAGGACATTAAGTATAGGTTCTGTTGAATTAGATGGAAGCACTATATATCACAAAACAGATTATAGAGAAAGACGTAATCACTATGCATTCTACAGTGTTAATTCACCAATTGATGGTTTTGATACTGACAGAGATGTATTCTTAGGCCAACATAATGGATTGCATGAGCCTGAAGTAGTTGCTGAAGGTAAGTCAAAGAACTCAGTAGCAACTGGTTGGTATCCTATAGCTTCTCATGGAATTAATGTTAAGCTTGCACCAGGAGAAGAAAAGGTTCTCATATTCGTTTTGGGATACATTGAGAATAAAGAAGAAGAAAAATGGGAATCAAAAGGTGTAATCAATAAAACAAAAGCTAAAGAATTAATTGAAAAATATAAGGACAATGCAGCTGTTGAAAAGACTTTCAATAACCTAAAAGAACATTGGAGTGCATTGTTATCCAAATATACTGTTGAAAGTAACGATGAAAAGCTCAATAGAATGGTTAATATATGGAATCCATATCAGTGTATGACTACTTTCAATATGTCAAGAAGTGCTTCATACTTCGAAACAGGTATTGGTCGTGGTATGGGCTTTAGAGATTCAAACCAAGACTTACTTGGATTTGTTCATCAGATTCCTCACAAAGCAAGACAAAGAATACTTGATATTGCTGCAACTCAGTTTGAAGATGGTAGTGCTTACCATCAATATCAACCTCTTACAAAGAAGGGTAATAACGAAATAGGCTCAGGATTTAATGATGATCCATTGTGGTTAATATTAGCTACAACTGCTTATATTAAGGAAACTGGAGATTTCTCTATATTAGAAGAAAATGTACCTTATGACTGCAATGTAAACAATACAGGTAAATTACTTGAACATTTAGAAAAGTCATTTAGCTACACATTGAACAATCTAGGACCTCATGGTTTACCACTCATTGGACGTGCTGACTGGAACGACTGTTTGAATTTGAACTGCTTCTCAAATAGTCCTGATGAGTCATTCCAAACTTGTGAAAATAAGAGCGGAAGAACTGCTGAGTCAGTATTTATTGCAGGTATGTTTGTTTATATTGGTAATGAATATTCATTGTTGTATAAAAAACTTGGAAATACTGAAAAGAGCGAGCAGATAAATAAAGAAGTTAAGAAAATGTCCGAGTGTGTTGAAACACATGGATATGATAAAGACTGGTTCTTACGTGCATATGATTTCTATGGCAACAAGGTTGGTAGTGATGAAAATGAAGAAGGAAAAATATTCATCGAGCCACAAGGATTCTGCGTAATGGCTGGTATCGGTGTTGAGAGTGGAAAAGCTCAAAGAGCTCTTGACTCAGTTGATAAGTACCTCAATACTAAGTATGGTTGCGTATTACAAAATCCAGCTTATACTACTTATCATATTAATCTCGGAGAAATTTCATCATATCCACCAGGATATAAAGAAAATGCTGGTATATTCTGCCACAACAATCCTTGGATAATGATCGCTGAAACTGTTTTAGGTAGAGGAGAAAAAGCTTTCGAATACTACTCAAAGATAGCTCCAGCCTACATTGAAGATATTAGTGAAGTTCATAAGCTTGAGCCATATGTTTATGCTCAGATGATAGCTGGTAAGGATGCTGTTAAGCCTGGAGAAGCAAAGAACTCATGGCTTACTGGTACAGCTGCTTGGAACTATGAAGCTATTACGAAATGGATACTTGGTGTTAGACCTGATTATGATGGTATCGTTGTAGATCCATGTATACCAAAGGATTGGGATAATATTAAGATTACAAGAGTATTCAGAGAAACAACATATGAAATAACAATCAAGAACACTGCTAAAGTGAACAAAGGAGTTAAAAAGGTTGTTATAGACGGTGTTGAAAAAGAAGGCAACTTTATTCCTCATTCAAATGACAACGGAGTTCATAAAGTTGAAGTAATAATGGGATAATAGACCAATATATGTCGGGAATATATCATTATAATATAGTTATTAATGAAATATTCCCGATATTTTAGAAAAGTTTGTTTAGGTAATTTAAATTACATAACAAACTTTTTTTGTTTTATATTCAAAAATAAATGGTCAACTTGAGATTTTAAAAATACTAATTGATGAAATTATTTCTGAGAGAAGGTGCCAAAATGAGCGAGGTTAAAATAAAAGAGATTAATTATTTAAGTTTTGGAAAGTGTATTGAGATCTCGAATAATGAAATAGATGTTGTAATTACATTGGATTTTGGACCACGTATTATAAGATACGGTTTTATAGGTGAAGAAAACATGTTCTGTGATAACATTGATATTACTCTAAGCACAGAATACGGGGAATGGAAGATGATTGGTGGTCACAGGCTTTGGCATAGTCCAGAAAGAATCCCTAGGACATATATAGCGGAAGACAAGCCTGTTAAGTGTGAAAAAATCACAAATGGGGTACATGTCACTTCAGAAGTTGAGCAATGGGTGCAGATACAAAAAGAAATTGAGGTAACATTAAGCCCTACCAGTAGTGAAGTGAAAATAGTACAAAAGCTTACAAACAAGAATGCTTGGCCTGTTGAGCTTTCAGCATGGAGTATTACTGCAATGGATGCAGGTGGAAAAGAAATCATTCCTTTATCAAGAGAGAATACAGGGTTACTTCCAAACAGATCTATTATTCTTTGGCCATATACAAGAATCAATGATGAGCGTGTGAAATGGCTAGATCAATATGTGATTATTGATGCAAAGCAAACAAAGGATGAGGTTTTCAAACTTGGAATAAATAATAAGGATGGATGGGCAGCATATTTAAACAAAGGATGTCTTTTCATAAAAAGATATGAACATTGTGAAGGTAAAACTTATCCTGATTACGGATCATCATATGAAACGTACACAAATGGAAAGTTGATAGAAATGGAAATATTGAGTCCTTATGAGAAACTTGAAGTTGTTGCTTCGGTTGAATTAAAGGAAACGTGGGAGCTTAAGAAGGGTATAAAATTGGCTGAAATCAATGACGAGAATATAGATAAATTTGTGAAGGATAATATATAAGAAAATAAAAAAACACTCTCAAATCAATATGAGGGTGTTTTTTAAAAAATAAAATCTAAAATTTTCTTGTAATTGTTTTAAAATCTTAATTTAATAATCTTATAGTAAATTACTTAGATATAATGTTTTTGTCTGAAAAACTTATATAATTATTCATTAACAAATATATTGCTGTTGTTTTCTTTTAACTTTCCAGTATCAATCATTTTTTGGATAATTGATTCAATTTCTTCTTTTGTCTCAGCAGTTACCCTGGAGAATCCAAGGCTTTGAGATGCTAGGGATGCTGTCTCATCTTTACTTAATCCAAAAGAAGCTTTTACTGCTTCATATATGGCAAGCGAGACTTCTTCCTCAGCAATCAGTTCTAATTTCCTGCTACTTGAAGGAAGATTACTCCTGTCTCTAGGGGACTTGATTATAATATCTTTAGACCATAGAAAACTACCTTTTAATGTGATATTTCCTTTGTTTTGAGCAATGATACATGCTTCATCTATTGATTTTTGTATAGCACTTCCTAAACGAGTTATCTCTGTGAAGCTTAAAATTCTTCTTGAAGCTTCTACTATATGGATTGGACTTTCTGTTAGCACAATCTTTTCAATGTATTCAGCAAGCTTTTTAGGGTTGTATATATCATTCTGATCAATTGATGGCAAAATAGTTAACTTATATTCATTAGAAATAATTTTATCAGAAGCAACAACAGGGGAGTGTTCTTCTCTTTTAATAGGTGCAGATGAAAAACTTGTATTTGAATTCGCATTAACAGATTTAGGGATATCTTTATTTGCTATAGCAGTAGAAATAGCATTAATTAACTTTTGTGTTTCTATATCCTTATTCCTAAACCAATCAGTACTCCAAATTCTATATATATTCCAGCCTTTGCTTTCAAGAATAGTTTGCCTGAGCCTATCACGGTCTCTTGCTGAACGTGCACTATGATAAGAAGCACCGTCGCATTCTATTCCTAAAACATAGCGGCTCTCGTTTTTAGGATCAGTTATCGCAAGGTCAATGAAGAAGCCAGCACAACCAATCTGTTTTTTTACATTGTATCCATGGTTTTGCAAAGTAATGAATACTTCTTCTTCGAATGGAGAATCCTCGAGCTTTCCAGTTTCAAAAGGAATATCCATATGATCATCCTTAGCATATGTTAGAAAGGTTTTAAGAGCCTCAACCCCTCTTGAATTAGTACGTGACAAGTCAATATCGTCAGGTCGAAGGTTTGTAAATACCTCACATTTTAGTCTTGCACGACTGATAAGAACGTTCAAACGTCTTTCTCCGCCGATGTTGTTAAGTGGACCGAAATTCATTGATAACGCTCCATCTTTGGTTTTTCCATAGCCAATACTTATTAAGATTACATCACGTTCATCACCCTGTACGTTTTCTAGGTTTTTAACAAAGAATGGCTCATCAGGATGTGAATTGAAATAACTCTCAAGAGACAAATCATTACGTCTTAATATCTCAATCTCATCAAGGATTGCCTGCTTTTGAGGTATACTTAAAGCTGCAACACCGAGTGTTAAATCAGGAGTTTCTTTAGCGTGCTGCATGACCCTCATTGCGATATGTTTTGCCTCTATTGAATTGACTCTAGAATTTCCTTTATCGTATACGCTATCAGTAATATGGTTGTAAACAAGCCCCATTGATTGATCAGGTTTTTGTGGGCTAGGGAACACAACAAGCTTGCTTTCATAAAACTCATAATTTGACACAGCAATAAGGGATTCATGTCTACTTCTATAATGCCATCTGAGCATTCTAGAGGGTGCATTTTGAGCCTCAAAAAGGGATAAAATGCTTTCAACGTCTGAAGTAGAGAATTCTTCTTCGGTTTCAACGGATGTTATCTGGTCGAAAAAGCTTGTTGGAGGCATCTGCTTACTGTCACCTACCACAACCACCTGCTTACCCCTTAAGATTGCTCCAAAGGATTCTACAGGCTTAACCTGACTTGCTTCATCAAATATGACAAGGTCGAAGGACAAAGTGTCTGGAGTAAGGAAGTTGGCTACTGAAATAGGACTCATCATAAATACGGGTTTAATGACCTGTATGATATTACCAGCTTTTATCATTAGCTGTCGCAATGGAAGATGACGTGATTTTTTCTGAAATTCCCAGGTCAGTATGCCTATTTGTCCTGAGTCAGAATTACTCTTTGGTATGGACTCCCAGTGTTTGTGTGCAAGCCGCAGCTGGTTAAATGATATCAAAAGCCTGTCAAGTTCCTGGAAACGTTTTATTACGCTTTCATGCTTGTCACGACCAAACATCGCTAATACAGGCCTTTCATTAAAACTTTTCTCAAGAAGTTTTTCACATCTGTTATAAAGCAATATGTCTTTAAGTGAAATGGAAGTTAAGCTAAAATCAACGACATAATCATATAACTTTTTGAGTCCTTCATTAGAAATAGAGTCAGCAAAATGATTGAAAAGAACCATTTCCTGAAGCTTGGGTAAATTGTTTGACCATCCAAAAATATAGTTTTTTTGTATTGACAATGAAGATGATAGCCATGAATCTTCCGAAAATAGTTGTTTTTGATTGAGTTCAAAAAGAGTGAGTATTCCTTCAAATGAGTTTTTATAAACTTCTATAATGCTTTTTAATTCATTACACTCTGCTTCACTTGGTTTGGGAGTATTATTGATTACACTCAATAGACCTGATGGTATTATTCCACTATCAAGTTTACTGTAAACTGAAACAGCCCATTCTGTGACTTTTGAAAGCTGATTCCAATCGGAAAATTCTCCTTTATATTTTTCAGCGAATAAATGTTTAAGTATTTTTCCCTCCGAATTAAGCAAATATGTGCAATTCCTGTAAACGAGTATAGAGTCGCATAGATCAAGCCAATCGCCATACTTTTCAGGTAATCTATTTTGGCAAAATCCCAACAGAGTATTTTTAGCTTTTCTATATTTGACTGATAGAAATCTCCACCATTTTGATTTGTAAATATTTAAGGTTTGTCTTACATCAGATATATCATATGACCATGCTTCAGGTCTAAGAACTTCAGTGTTTTTTGTCTTGGCCAGCTGTGCATTTAATCCAGCATTGATAAGTTTTTGAATGATTTCCTGATTGGATTTCCAGGAAGGGTCATTGATTTGTACTCCAGAAATATCTGGGGAAGTTGAAAACATGATCAATGCATTTGAGATTTTTTCAATGTCAATTAAAGACTCTGTGCTTCCAAAGCTATATTTTGAATTGACTTCTAATGCTTTTAATAAGAGGACATCATATGAAGTTTGTAATTTTTTTAACGCTTCCCTATATCTAGGCTCATCGGTAGGAATATAAGTCTTTTTAATACTACCCCAAAAAGGATGATTTTTAGGAATACCCATATTATTAAGATGTGCATTCAAATCGCAGACTAGTGCTTCTTTACGTTTGTATTCCTCATCATTCCAGCTTGCTGTTTCTGGAGTGGAAATATCAGGAATGTCCGCTTCTTTGTTGTTGCGTTGTAGCTTTAGCAGATATCCATAAACTTGAATAGGAGTGAGATTACTATTTCCAATCCTTGTGTTAATTGACTCACAATAACTATTTATAGAGTCCCTACTTTCAAGAAGTATTTTCATATCAGCAGATACATCTTTTATTTTAGGCTCTCCGAGCTCATATACCCTCTTTAACTCAGAAAGTACAGTTTTTTTGTTTGTTTTTTGACTGTGAAGCTCAAGACACGCATCACCAAGACCTATTTTGTCAAGTCTTCTTTTTACAACATCAAGTGCAGCCATTTTTTCAGATATGAAGAGTATTTTTTTCCCTGCGTTTATAGCATCAGCGATGATATTTGTAATAGTTTGAGATTTACCAGTGCCTGGAGGACCCTGAATAACAAGATTCGAACCCTTTTGAATGTCGGACATAGCTAGAATCTGTGTGCTGTCAGCATCCATTACATGATTAGTATCAAGTGGAGATAAAAAACTATCAATATTTTCATTGTCAGGAATCTGTTCAATATGATCTTTAAAACCTGTGCCCAACAAAGCACTTAAAATAGGATGTGATTCAGGCTTTGATTTTTCCGACCAGATAGACTCATCAAGGTCCTTGTACATAAGATATTTACCGAAGGAAAAGAATCCTAGGCTTATTGCGTTTGGATCTACCTTCCATGAATACATTCTCTGAACAGCTTCAATAAATTTGTTAAAGTATGAATTTATGTCAAATTCATCTTCTTCATTAAATGGTGGAATTTGTATTTTGTATTCGTTTGATAACTTGGTTATGAGTGAAAGGTTTTCCTGAATATCCTCACCAGTATATTTTAGTCTAAACATTTCCTTGGCATTCGAACGAATTAGCTCAACAGGAACTAATACAATAGGGGCAGAAAGCTCCTTTTCAACATCATCATCGGTTTTCCATTTAAGCATTCCTAAAGCAAGAAAAAGGTTATTTACTCCTTGTTCTTCAATAAAAGTCCGAGCGGCATAATACGTATTTAAAAGTCTAGTTTGGAGTTCTTTCTCATTAATATTAGATTGAAGCTTAAGATCTGAAATGCTTTCAGGAGTTATAAGCTTATAGGACTCATCATTCACATCACTAATCGCTTCAAAAATCATGGACTTTTCTTCTTTGACCATGATCCTGAAAACCTCTTGCGAAACTTCATTGATAATATCTACGCCCTTCGATTTTAATGCTCGATAGTTGATAAAAGAATTCCTAAGGCTAAGGTCAAGAAGCTCTATTCTTGACGTATCAAGCTTTTTACTTATATCTGATGACACTAATCAACACCACCTTTATGGATATTATAGGACTATTTTTAAATAAAATCAATGTAGTTTTAATAGTAGCATTAGAATGGTAAATCAATTATAATATTTGTGTACATAATTTCTGCCATGTGAGGTTAATTAAATGAAAAAAATTTTTAAGGTTACTTTTGCTTTAATGCTGTTGACAACATTAACGGCATGTACAAGCAGTATTCGTTCTAACTACAGTAAAAACGAAGGTGATGCATATTTTGAAAAGGGTGACTACAAAAAAGCAATCATTTACTATGATAAAGCAATTAAACTAAATGATAGAAAGGCAAGCGCATATAGCGGAAAAGCAAGGGCTTTAGAGGAATTGGAGAAATATGAAGAAGCAATTAAAGCATGTGATAAAGCTATTGAGCTAAATAAAAATCTTGCTGAAGCCTATGACACAAAGGGTAGTGCATTAGCGGGACAGTCAAAACTTGATGAGGCTTTATATTCCTACCAAAAGTCAGTAAAATTAGAGTCTGATAATGCTACATACCTCAATAATATGTCATACATATTAAACTTACTTCAAAGATATGATGAGGCCGTGGATTATGCGGATCGTTCTTTAAAAATTGATCCAAGGTTTTCGACTGCATATCTTAATAAAGGATTTGCTTTGTCTTGCATTGATAAAACGGATGATGCTATCAAGTGCTATGATAAGGCTCTAAAATATGAGCCAGAGAGTGTGGATGCATATTTGAATAAAGGTATTTTGTACCAAGATATGTACAAGGACAAGGAAGCAATTGAATGCTATGACAAAGTAATAAAACTTGATCCAAAAAATCATGAGGCGATTGTCTATAAAGGTGAAATTTTTAGTGATCAGGGAAAAGACGAAGAAGCAATAAAACTCTTTGACAAAGCAATAGATATATTACCAAAAGAAAGCAAGTATTATGTTTATAAGGGGCGCTCCTTATATTATATGCAAAAATATAAGGAATCAATTGAGTGTCTAGATAAGGCTCTTTCAATTGATAAGACTAAAAACGATGCTAAGCTTTGGAAAGCAAAGAATTACTTAATGCAGGATGAGGATAAAAAAGCTGAGGCTCTATGTAAAGAAGTACTAAAGTCAAATCAAAAAAGTGCTTTTGCATATGATGTTCTCGGAAAGGTATTAACATATAGGCAGAAGTATAACGAAGCTAATTCGATGTATGACAAGGCATTAAAAATCAGTCCTGATTTTCAGGATGCTAGCGTAGACAAAATAAGCAATCTACTTTATAGGAAAAATTATCAGGAATGTTTGAATTTTGCAAAAGATGCCTTAAGTAAATTTCCTTTAAATATAGATATAATATGGTATATAGCTGATTGCTACTCTTATCAGAATATGCATGAAGAGGCTATAAAATACTATAAAAAGGTAACTGAAATTAACTCTGAGTTTGACAGGGTCTATGCATTAATAGCGTATGAATATTATGTTTTACAGGACTTTAAAAACTCTGAAGTGTATAATAAAAAAGCAATTGATATAGATAAAGATAATAAGACAGCACAATATTTAAAAAAAGAGCTTGATAAAAGGAAATTGCCTGAGGCTAAACAGATAGCTGATTTTGTAAAGGATAATTATTTATATATTGACAAGGTTAAGAATTTTGATAAAAAAACAAAGAATTTTATTTCAACAAAGAATGTTAGTATGAAGGATATTGATTTGTATATAAAATCTGTAAGAGAGAAAAATGATAAATTTACATTTGTTATTTCAGGTAAGGATTATGACTATATGATGAAGAGTGAAAAAGCAAACAAGCTCGAAACAAAAGAGCTTGATAATAACATTTTCTATGTTAGAATAAGCTCTTTTACAGAAAATACATCAAACGATTTCAGAAAAAAAATTATTAGCATAAAAAAGCATGAAACAAAAAATCTTGTAATTGATTTAAGGGATAATGGTGGTGGATTGGCAGATCAATCAAATGAAATTCTTGATTTTCTATTACCTGCTTGCACTACGAGTTATCTCATTTACCGTGATGGATATATTGATTCTTATTATTCAGATGCTAACATGGTCAAGTTCAAAAAAATATTTGTTTTAACCAATGAATATTCAGCGAGTAGTTCTGAAATACTGACATTAGGATTAAAGAAATTTTTACCTAATGTAACTATAGTTGGAAGACCAACCTTTGGAAAAGGAGTCGGTCAATCTGTTTATGAAAATAAAAAGAAGAAATATATGATATTTCTAGTATCTTTTTATTGGAACATAAAAGAAAAGAACATTTTGGATGAAAAAATTGCACCTGATGTCAGAATAAAAGGCAATAATTTAAATAACTATTTGAAAGCAGTAGCGAAAAAAATAAAATAATAAATAATGAATTATGAATAAAAACTATGGTGTCAAAACATCAAGATCCGATAAAAATGTTACACCATAGTTTTTATACTGCTATAGTATCAAATATAGCAAAAGTTCAACTACATATGTATTTTACCAATCGCATCATAGTAAGCTTTAAATTGCTCGTAGTATTGGTATGTTTGTATTCCATAAGTATCTTTATACTGAACTAATCCAATTTCGGGCATCCTAATATCAAGTCCTAACTTGCAGGCCATTTCTGAAATAAATGGGATCTGACCTTCATATCCGTTGTACTCAGCAAATATTTGTTCAATTTCACTTTGCGAGGTTGTTGACAAATCAATGTCATTAATATATGCTCTTGCTTTTAAAGCATCAGCAGCAAAGTCAACATTATAGAAGTCATCTTCAAGCATTTCTCCAATTTCATCATCCGAAATCTTTAAATGTTCAGGTATGCCATTTTCCTTATTTGAAATAATATAATCATTAAATCTTACACCCTGTACGCTTATTTGAGAAATACCCATGGTTTTGGCCCAGTTTCCATCGCCGTATTTATCAAAGACATCATAACAAATGATTTCTCTAAACAAAACTGCTGCAATCATTTCTTTCGGAACACTTTGATCAAGATCTGACATTTGATTATCTAACTTGTCAATTAACAGGTCAAGTGCTTCTTCTATTGTGTAGGTGTTTGTTATTCCGCTACCAATATTATGGCTACTTGCTAGCTTTTTAAGCTCTTCATACAAATGAGTTTTGAGTTGATGTGTCATATTAAAACTCATTGCATCCTTTGGTATGGTAGTGGTTATCTGTAAATCGTTCATACTATCGATCATGTTTTTTTGTTGCATATAGTAGCTATTTGTAATGACAGCCTGATCTGATGAGTCTTTACTATCAATATTTTGTTCATTATTATTTAACTCATTTTTGTTTCTTTCCAATGATGCTTCAATCTTGATTTGTTTATTATTTTTACTGTCATCTGCAGTCACAATACTATAGTATTGTGATTGCATTATTAAAGAAATAGTCAATATACATACAACAAGCTTTTTTTTAACGTTCATAATTACTCTTTCCCCTTACTGCTTACTTAGTATTTCATAAATATATATGGAAATATTATGAAATATATTATTTATCCTTTCAATTTTACTGTTAATAATGTTTTTTTTCAATAGATTTTATATAAAATTAATAAATTTTTCACAATAAGTTATTAGTGATGATATAATTTTAATAAAGGGAAATGCATGTTTAAATCGTCATAAGGAGATTTTAAATTTTTTAATGGGGGATTTTATGTCGAAATTTTATTATTTTCTTGCAATATTAGGGGTAGCTGGAATACTTGATACTGCTATATTGTTGTTTTATGTAAATTGCAATATTGGAATAATATTTCCTGGCTTAGTTGGAATAATTTTAGTTTTGATATCTGCTTTGAAGTTGAAGCTAAGAAAACAATCGCCATTATTTAAAAATAGAAAAGCAAGATTTTTGTACTTTATTATTCTTATATGTTTTGGGGTTTCATTTATTACTATTGAGAGTATGGTGGTGATTAATGGATATTCTAATCAAGATATTGAGGCTGATTATTTAATAATATTAGGTGCTGGAGTTAAAGGTGATAGTATTTCATTGACACTTAAAAATAGGCTCAATAAGGGAATAGAGTATGCCAACAGGTACGACAATACAAAAATTGTAGTTTCAGGAGGAAGAGGAGAGGGAGAAGATATTTCTGAAGCAAAAGCTATGAAACAGTATCTTATTGAACATGGGATTAAGAATAAACGTATTATTGAAGAAGATAGAGCAACAAGTACAATGGAGAATTTTAAATATACAAAAGAACTATTAAAGAATAAATTGACTAAAAATACAAAAGTAATAATCGTGTCAAATGAATTTCATATGATGAGAGCAAAGATTCTTGCAAAAAGAAATGGATTTAATGCTTATGGTCTTTCATGCAGCACCCCTGCTAGTGTGTTGATCAATAATTATATTAGAGAGTATTTTGCTGTAATTAAGACCGTTTTGATTGATTTAGGCGATTTCAAAAATTTCCTTGGTCAATTATTAATGGTGAAGAGTACTAAATTCAGTATTTTTGAAATCGCCAGTTGACCAGTTATTTTTTAGGAATCACCTTATAAGGGTATTTTAACAAATAAATTTAATAAATTATTTGTTTTTTAAAAATATCTGAACAAAAAAAAATTTATTTTTGTATAAATATATTATTGGATTAAGAGCGATATCAATACTATTAACTATTACTAAAAAGAAAGGAGATAAGAGATATGGCAATTGAAGTATTTAACAGGTATGAAAACAAATTTATGATGGACACTTTTACATACGAAAAGGTGCTTGCTACATTGAACGAATATATGGAGCTAGATGAATACAATAAAACTCATGAGTATTATACAATCAGTAATATTTATTTCGATACAAAAGACCATCATTTGATTAGAAATTCTTTGTCTAAACCCAAATATAAGGAAAAGCTTAGGCTACGAGCATATGGGGTTCCATCCCTAGATGACAAAGTATATCTTGAGATAAAGAAAAAAGTATGTGGACTAGTCAACAAAAGAAGAACAAAGCTCTTTTTAGGTGAAGCTTATGAGTTTGTAGAAACAGGAGAAAAGCCTGAAGCTAAAAAGTATATGAATAAACAGGTTCTTAATGAAATAGAATATTTTCTAAGGTTGTATGACCTTGAACCAAAGCTTTATCTAGCCTATGACAGAAAAGCATACTTTGGAATTGATAACAGGGATTTGAGGATTACCTTTGATACCAATATTAGAACAAGAAGATATGATTTAAGGCTTGAGGCTGGAGATCATGGGGAAAAATTGCTTGATTCTGATAAATGGTTAATGGAAGTAAAAGCTGAGAAAACTATACCAATTTGGTTATCAAGAATGCTAAGTGAGAATAAGCTTTACAAGGCTAGTTTCTCAAAATATGGTACTGAGTACAAAACGATGATTAAAAATAATGTTGTCGAGGCTTCAATTTAGCATTTACAAATAATACATAAGAATAGAATGGAAGGAAAGAGAAAAATGGTTAAAGAATTACTTAATACAGGTGTTGAGACAGCAACAACATTATCAGTTAGTACAGCTTTACTAACAATACTAACATCCTTTTTTATTGGTCTTATAATTAGTGGTACCTATATGAAAACACATCGTAAAGGTACTTCGTCACAAAGCTTTGCTCTAACCCTTGTAATGGTACCAGCGATAATTGCAATAATTATTGTATTGGTTGGCAGCAATTTAGCAAGAGCTTTCAGTTTATCTGCGTTTGCAATTATTCGTTTTAGAAGTGCAGCGGGCGACCCTAAAGATATTAGTTATGTATTATTTTCTTTGGCGGCAGGGCTTGCTTGTGGTGTAGGGTTATTTGGATATTCAATATTATTTACATTGCTATTATGTGTGTTTATGTTGATTTTACATTATATGAATTTTGGAGTGAAAAAAGTTTCTAGTAAGCTTCTAAAAATTACAATTCCTGAGGATTTGGACTATGAAGGAGTTTTTGATGATGTATTCATGCAATATACAACAGACTACGAGTTGAAAAGGGTTAAGACAACAGACTTGGGAACTTTGTACGAGTTAATATATACGGTTTCAATGAAAAACGACATAAGTCAAAAAGAATTTATTGATGCGCTGCGTTGCAGGAATGGAAATTTAAATATTATTTTATCTATGAATGCTGATGTAACAGAATATTAGAAAATTATAATTCCAAATTATTTTAGAAAGATTAGAAAGGATGACTTACATGAGGAAGGAAATAAAGGGACTTATTTCGGGAGCTATGCTTTTAGCAACAGCGGTCGTGCCCATATTAAATGTATCAGCTGAGGGTGGTAATGCTATATCTGGATTTGTTAAACCAAGCTTTAATGTTACGGACAACAGCCAAAAAGCAAACTTCAGCGTAGAGGTAGTTGAAACAGGAAAAAAAGCAACAACTGATTCAAACGGATATTTCGAGATTAAAGATATATCTAGCGGAAATTATACAGTTAAGATCAGTAAAGGTGGGTTCATGACACGTGAGTTAAAAAGTCTCAATGTTGCAGGCAATGTTGCTATTGGAAATCAAAACTCACCAGTAGATATTTGGGCAGGTGACATTGCAAATGATGGTATGATTAATATGTCAGATGTTATGAAGATAGCAAGTTGCTTCAGCCAAATTTCAGGAAGTTCGTCTTATATTGCTGATGCAGACTTAAATTCGTCGGGCGCAATCAATATGGAAGATGTTATGATTATTGCTTCAAATTTTAATTTGACTTCCGCTAATTATCCTGTTGTATCTACAGTTACTACAACAAATGGGGTGTCTCCAACGACAGCTCCAACACCTAGACCTTCTATAAATCCTTCAGATGCATGGGAGTTGAATAAAGGTACAATAAACCTTGGTTCCACAATAACCTATACTGGTACAGGTATATCAGTAAGTGGTTCGGTTATTAAAATTACAGAAGGTGGAGATCATACATTAACAGGTACTTTGTCAAATGGTATGATTTATGTAGAAACAACTGAGAAAGTCAAGCTAAGATTAAGTAATGCAAGCATAACAAACTCAACAGGTCCTGCAATTTATGCTAAAAGTACAGACAAACTGTATATTACCTTAGATAAGGAAACTACAAATACACTTACTGATGGCAAATCATACAGTGACACAACACTTAAAGCTGCGTTATTTAGTAATGATGATCTTGAGATAAAAGGTAGTGGAACTCTGAATATCACAGGAAATTATAACCACGCTATTGCAGGCGATGATGATGTTATAATAGAAAATGGTATTATAAATGTTAAATCTGCTGTGGCTGATGGAATTCATGCTAATGGACAGGTTCATGTCAAGGGTGGAACTTTAAACATTAATTGCACAAGGGATTGTTTACAATGTGAAACAGAAGACCTACTCATTGATGAAGGAGATTTAACTCTTTCAGCAGGTAGTCAGGCTCTGAACTCATATGTTTCAGTAACAATTAATGGAGGAAATATTAATATAACAAAAGCCAGAGAAGGTATTGAATCCAAACTGATTACCATAAATGGTGGAACAACTTCTATTTCAGCAACTGACGATTGTACAAACTCCAGTATGGGTAATCGTACAGAGAGAGATGATGGAAGTCAGACTATAATTACAGGTGGATCGTTATATTGCAGTTCACAGAGTGGTGATTCTGTGGATAGTAACGGTTCAATAACAATAAAAGGCGGTACAGTTGTAGTTTCTGGACCACAAGGTTCACCTAATGTAGCTCTTGACTGTAATGGACCATTAACAGTAACTGGTGGAGTTGTAATTGCAACTGGTCCAAGCATGATGATGGCGCAATATCCAACTGGAGCATCTTCCCAGTACTCAATTGCTGTTGGGCTTGGTTCATCAAAAGCTGCAAATTCAGCTGTTTGTATAAAGGATTTAACAGGAAAAGAGCTTATTGTTATAAAGCCTATACGTAATTATATGAACGTAGTATTCTCATCACCAGAGCTTAAGAATGGCTCTACATATACTGTTGTTTCTGGTGGAACGGTTACTGGAGGCACCGATAACAATGGAGTAATAACAGGAGGTTCTTATTCTGGTGGAACATCAACAACAGTTACAATCAACAAATCTCCAACAACAACAGTTAACTGGAGCAGTGGTGGTTTTGGTGGATGGTAAAAATAAGATGAGATAGGGATTTAAATAAAAAAGTTTGCTTTTTAGCAAACTTTTTTATTTTGGTTTTTGTTCTAAAGTGCGGATCATATTAAAAAGCATCTCATTTATGGGTGTGAATACACCATGTTTACGGCCCAATTCTAGGACGGATCCTGCAAATATCTCAACTTCAGTCTTTCTTCTGGCCTCAATATCTTGCAACATTGAGGTTTTTCCTTCAGGAGAAAGAGTATTCAATAATTTTATAAATTCATCAATATCATTTTCTATGAGGTTTATTCCGAGCTTCTGGGCAAGTGCGATAACTTCTTTAAAAGTTGCTTTCATAAGATCTTGAGCTTCCTTTATTTTCTGAAAAACTCCATAAGGAGCTCTAAGGATAGCTGAAGGTTGATTAATTCCTACATTGATCATAAACTTCCACCAAAGTTCACGAATCATGTCCTCAGGAATGGAGTATGCTATGTTTGAGTTGTCAAAAAGCTCCTTGACTGCAAGTACTTCTTGAGAATAGTTCTTATTGTTTTTTTCACCGAATATAATTTTACCTGGTTTCGAAAAAGATGAATTATTTTTTTCTCGAACTGCATCTATGCCAACACAAAAGGAGTATAGGATTTTATTTTGGGGAAATTTTTCAGCAATTATTTCTTCGCTAATAATACCATTTAGAAGTGATAATATAGTGGTATTGCTGCCAACAAAGTTTTCAATATCCTTTAAAGATTGTTCGAGCTGATGATGTTTTACTGCAATTATAATTAAATCAGCAGGAGAATCAGCTGAATCAGGTGTGATATAGTCAAAAGAGAATGGTTTCCTGTTTATTCTTATCCCACTTTTTGAATATCTGTTTATGCGCTCCGCATTCGCCACAACCTTTAAAGAAATGGAAGCGTTTTCATAAAGAAAGCTTGCATATGTGCATCCAACTGCACCAAGTCCTGATATATATACGTTCTTAATAGTACCCATGTAAAAAATCCTTTCTATAAAAATTTAAAATAAATAATTACAATAAATAATTACAATTATACACTAAAAGTTTTTGCAAATAAAACTTCTATATAAAATAAATGATCATGATAGTAAGTTGTGTACCAATGATTAATTTAAATAGAAATAATTAGTGAAAAAAAATCACCTTTTAGTAGACAAGATATTTCATAATATTGTATAATTGATAAGTATATATAATTAGGTGGTATAATATTGGATACAATGAATTACACTCTGTATTTGGGCACTTATGGGTGTAAGGAGTAAGTGGTGCAACCGGTCAATATAAAGGGATTTCCCTTTTTGTTGGCTTTTTTAATGTCTTGAAAAAGACAAGTTACATAGGGTGAAAACATATTTTTGGTTTATTAGATTTTTTTGAATTGAAATTTTCTTTTGATGAGTTTTTAATCTTCATAATTCCGTGTAATTTAATGCTAAATTAAATTAACATAAATCTTCTAAGCAAAACAAACAAAAAGACTAGGGGGTAATTAAATGAAAACGCGTTTGAAGTCAGTAGTTTCTGTAATGCTATGTTTCCTGTTGGTGTTTGGTCAAGTATCACCATTAGCAGCAGTTGGAGACATTTTATTATCAGAAAACGATAACACCGCAAATGTATCAAAAAGTATTTCGGAAAGTGTATATGGTGTAACTCCAACAAGTACACCAGTAGTCAGTTCTCCTGAAAATACAAATGATGCGAAAACAATAGAAAACAAGCTTGTTGAAGAACAAAGTCTTACGATTTCGGGAACTGTATCTTTGCCTATGGGTGTGATAGCTCCACCTGAAGGTATAAACGTAGATGTTTATGCTACAAATGGTAGCAATACTACTAAGGTTAATGTAAGCATTCCATGGGGAGCAGATAAGGCAAGTTATTCTATTGTTGTAAATTCTGCACCTGGATATAGAGTATATTATCAGACAACTAACACAGACTATCTTAGTCCTATGTATTGCGGTTATATGGGAATGGTGAGAAGTAATACTTCATCGGCGGTGTATGATCTTACAGATAGCTCAAAAACTGTAGAAGTGAAATTAGTGCCAATGAAAATAATCAGTGGTAAATTGAAGCTTGCTGATAAGAATGAAAGTGTAACGCTAAGACTTATCGCCGAATGTGGTAAAGATAAAAAAGTAGTAAGTGTTGATTTGAAAAATGGCGAAGCTGATTTTAGGATTCCTGTGCCGCCAAATTCAGATAGCGGTTATTTACTTAGTTATTTAGCTACAAACAACGATAAGATTGTTGCAACTGGTTATTATAGTTCATCAGGGACTGTTAGATTTAAAGAATTAGCTACATTAATTAATGTAAGTAATGACGACAGAAAGGATTTGAGCTTTGAAGTTATCAAGAAAAAGACTATAAGTGGAACGATATCTCTTCCAGATGGTGCAGTTATTCCTGATTCTGGAGTTGTATTGACTCTAAATGCAACATTTGGAGTAGATTCAGCGAGTACCACTGTTACTATTACAAAAAGCAACCCATCACCAAGTTATACTATATATGTTCCACAGGGAAACGAGTATAAGGTTAAGTACCAGTTGAATAACTTCCCTAAATATATGAGTACTGGTTATTACTCAACAACAGGAACACAAGCAGACCAAGCTAAAGCTTCTTTAGTTAATGTATCAACTGAAGATAAAAACAATATTGATATCAAGGTTATTGCATTAAGCTGTATATATGGAGAGGTCATGCTTCCTGAAGGGTTGGTAGCACCAGAAAAAGGAGTTGAAGTGATTGTTTGGGCTGTAACGTCAACTACAAAAAAATCAGAGACTGTTATTGTTCCTAAGAATCAAAACCCTAATATTCAAAGCTCAGTTCCTTATACCATTTATGTTCCTGCTGGGACGGGATATAAGCTTTTATATGAAACTAAGGATGACAGATATGTATCAAAGGGATATTATTATAATCAAGAAAAGGTAGTTAGAGATGAGAAGACAGCCACTATTTTTGGTTTGTCCGTAAATGAAAATAAAAATATTGATTTGACACTAATTGACAAAAAGGTTATAAGTGGAAAAATCAAACTACCAGGAAAGGCAGAAGGACCAATTGATATTAAGATGACTGCAAAAAATGGTTCTGAGGAGTATAGTTCAGATGTTTTTACTATTGGTACTGGTCAAGAAAGTCTTGAATACAGTATGCTAGTAGCCCCTGCTTCAAACTATATTGTGCAGTGTGAGCTGATTGAAGGTGGTATAAAATACATAAAAAATACATATTACGGTTCTGGAGGTAAGACTGTATATGATCAGTCCTTTGCTTCTAAAATAGATGCATTGTCAGCAGGTCAGCCAAACATCGATTTTAATATTATGGAGAAGAGGAAGGTAACAGGTACAATATCTCTTCCAGAAGGCTATACAGCACCGTATGATATGATAATCACTCATACAGATAAAGTTGATGGAAGAAAATATACAACATTAATGCCAGAAGGATCAAGATCAGTATCATATACTAAATATGTACATCCTCAAACTTTTATCAATTATTTTGAATTTCCAGAAAATGATGAATTTGTTGAGAAAGTGTATTATAGTGATACTGGTACAGTTGTAGATGAAAGTGCTGCTACTGTTATTGATGCAAGAAATGGAGATGTTGCAGGAAAAGACTTTGTATGGATGCTCAAGAATATAGTATCAGGTAAGGTTGTTTTAAAGAATGGTAAAGCTCCCGATGAAGGAATGGCTGTAAATGTTAAAATAGAAGGAAAAAGGGATAAAAACTCTATATTTGTAATGATTCCAGGTGGAGAAAAAGAAGCTGATTTCAGCATGACTGTCACTCCTGGTGATGATTACAAGATATGGTATGAAAGTGATAAAGAAACTACGAATGTAGTATCGAAAATGTATTACAGCAAAGGGTTTATGGTTAAGACGCTTGGAGAGGCAGCTCCGCTAGACCTTTTAAATGGAAGTCTTTCAAATATTAATCTGACTGTTTGTGAAAATAGATTGATTAGCGGAACGATTAGTATACCTCAAGGAGATTCGATTACAAGTGCTATTGGTATGAAAGTGCTTGTTGAAAACATTGCAAATCCAAAAGATATTACAACACAAGATTTATTCATGCCTATATCAGGTGCTGTACAGTATAATGTTTACGTACCAGCTGAAAATCAATATACCGTCAAATATCAATTGAATTCAGAGAACAATGAATATGTCAAGGAAGGGTATCTTGGATTAAGTGGTACTGAAGTAGATAAAAATTCTGCTCAGATACTGAACCTTTCAGATTCTAATAAAACTGAAGCTAATATGACCGTTATAAAAAAGAGAGCTATTAAAGGCAAGGTTTCATTACCAACAGGTATTAAAATTAGTTCACCTTTAGCGGTCGAAATATGGGCAGGAAGCTATAAAACATCTGTTACATTGCCGATTGATGGTACTGCTCAGGAATACACATTGAAGGTTGCTCCAAATGCGGTTGATTCTGGATATAAAGTGTTTTATAAAATAGCCACAAATACGGAGCTAAACACAAATGGATACTATAGCAATTCAGGTATGACTCTAAATATTGAAAATGCTAGTTTGGTTGATGTAAGAAGCAGTGATAGAGCAAATACAGATATTACAATTATACCCAAGACTAGTATATCAGGTGAAATTAAACTTCCTAATAATAATATAGCAACTAAAGAAATGAAAGTTTCTGTTATAATTACAAATGGAACTAATACAAGCAAAGTAGATGCTAAGATATTAGAAGGAACAAACTCCACTCCATATTTGGCATTTGTACCAGCAGGTGCTGGATATACAGTTAAGTATGAAATAGTAGATGGTTCTTTTGTAAAGAATGGATACTATAGTCTATCAGGTACAGTAAAAGATGTTTCGGCTGCAAAGCAAATACAACTTGGAAATGAAAACTTAACAGGGATTGATTTAACTTTAATTGGGAATACAAAGATTGAAGGTTTGTTATCCATTCCATCGAACAGAACAACTCCTGCAAGTGGATTAACCGTTGAGATAATAGCTACTGTAAATGGAATTGTTAAGGGAAGTGTTAAGGTAAAAATTCCACAAAACTATAAATCAGTTCCATATACATTGTATGTTCCTCCACAAGATGGATATAAGATAAATTATAAAATTGTTGATACTACTTATATGACTGATGGATATTATAATTCTTTGGCTACAACTATGGATTTAAGTAATGCAACAATTCTTAATGCTGAGGTCAACAGAAGTCAGATTGATATAACACTGATTTCTAAAAAAGCTATTAGTGGTGTTATTTCCATACCAGCAGGATCTGAACCAAAAGCTGATTTTGTTGTTAAAATGATTGCCGAAAGTGGTGTTAACAAAGGAAGCGTAGAGGTACTAATCCCATACAAGGCAAAGACAATACCATATACAATTTATGTGCCAGCAGCAGATAAATATGAAGTAAGATATGAGATTAAAGATGTCTCTATGTTCATGAATGTTGGTTACTACAATAAAGAAGTGACAACGATTGATAGGTCGTCAACCACTTTGGTAAATGCTAATAATGATATTCCGAATATTGATTTTACTCTTATCGCTAAAAAACTAATTAGCGGTACTGTATTCCTAAAAAATGAATTTGCACCTTATAAGGGAATACCAGTTAGAATATACGCGTGTAACGATTCTTGTGATGAATATATTGATGTAACTATTCCTGAAGGTAGCAAATCTGTATCATATGATTTATATGTACCATCTGGAAAAGAATATATATTAAGTTATGAAACGCAAGTTGAAAAGTATGTTGAAATAGGATATTTTACTGAGGGCGGTATTGTAAGAGATGAATATTTAGCTGATGAAATTGATGCTTCAACTGAAAACCATGTAGGTAAAAACATTACCTTAATTAGAAATAAAGAAATATCAGGGGTTATTTCAATAAACAATGGGACTGCTCCGTTTGGTGGTGTAACAATTACCCTTGAGGCGGAAAATAAATATGACTATGTTCAAAAAACATTTATTATTCCTGAAGGAATAAGTTCTACAACATTTAAAATGTATGTCCCTGAAGGTTCTGGTTATAAAGTTTATTACTCAATTTCCAAAGCAATTGAGAACTTTGTGACCCAAGGATACTACAATGTTGAGGGTAGTGTAGAGGACCCAGTTAATGCAACGGTTATAGATGTTTCCTATGATAATAAGTCAGATGTTGACATTAACCTTATATCAAAATATATGATAAGTGGTTCTGTTTCATTACCTTCAGGAGTGTTTGCTCCAGCAGGTGGCTTGAAGATAGATGTTTTTGCGACAAATAGTAAAATAAAGGTCATTAAGCAATTTACAATATCTGAAAAGAACAACGGAGTTGATTATAAGATTTATGTTCCATATGGTGTAAGATATAAAGTTGGATACACTATATCAGATGATAACTATATTTCAGGCTATTATAATGCTGGTGGAACTGTTATGAGCGATGTTGAAGGACAAAGCTTTAATGTTGACGGTGAAGATGTATTTGGTATAAACATGGGTATTATCCAAAAGAGAACTATAAGTGGAAAGATATCCATACCTGTAGATGCGGAGCTTCCTTCAAGTCCTATAAGTATAGATGTTTCAGCAGGAAATGTTAAAACCACTGTATTTTTACCAAAAGACAAGAGAGAAGTTAATTATTCATTAAAACTTCCTCCGAATAAAGCCAATGCTGGATACACTCTTAAATATAAGATACCAGAAGCAGTAGAAGAGTATATCACTGAGGGATATTTCGGTCTTAATGGAACAGTAAGTAATGTGTTGAATTCCAATTTGATAGATGTGAGTGTTAATGATAAAACCGATGCAAACCTCACTCTTATGAAGAAAAGAATAATTGCAGGTAATATTGTCACACAGGGCAATAAACCAGCACCTTCAAGCGGAATAAATGTTTCTGTTTATGTTGAAGGTAGCAGCATAGAAAAGAAGTTTAATATGATTGGTGGAGCATCATCAACTCCATTCAAACTATATGTTAATCCAGGAAAAGACTATAAAATCAAATATGTTGTAAATACACAAGGTACAGGATATACAACAACAGCATACTATAGCTCTATAAAGCCTGCATTGACTGTAAATGAAGCTTCCTTAATAAATGTAATTACTGAGGATAGAAATGATATACAATTAACGCTTGTAAGTCATAATTCTTTGAGCGGTAAAGTCTTATTAAATGAAGCGGCACCATCGGGTGGCCTTAGTATCAATGTAAGTGCACAGAATGATAATAAGAATTTTGGCACAACAGAAGTTATTGTACCAACTGGAAGCAAGGAGGCTCCATATACTTTAACAGTTCCTCCTGCAGCAAACTATAAAGTTTATTATAGTATGCAGCCAAAAGATAAATATGTTACAAGTGCGTTTTACAGTTCAACAGGTACTGTTTTAACTCAAGCAAATGCAACATATTTAAGTACATTAGAGAAAAATGTAACAGATATAAATATTTCACCTGTTTTGAAAAAGAAAATAAGTGGTACAGTATCGTTACCTTCAGGCTACAAACCAACAAACTCTGTTAAAGTTAAGATAACTGCTACAAGTGGTTCATATACTGAAACAGTAAGTAAGGATTTATCATCTGATATTCCAACAGTAGCATATGATATTTATTTAGCACCTGTTAGTGGATATAAAATAAGCTATCAGGTTATAAATAATGCTGATTTGGTTGAATATGGATTTTTAACAACAGATAATTCTGGGTTAAATGTATCAAAATCAACTATATTTGATTTGAGTAAAAATGATTATTCGAATGCGAATTTCTCATTGTTAATGAATAAGGAAATAACAGGAACACTTTCTATTTTAGAAAATGCTCCAGCTGGTGGTTTGGATATAACAGTTAAGGCATCAAATAGAACTTATACTAAAGAGTCTAAAGTAGTGATTCCAGCAGGAACAAATTCTTTAAATTATACTTTGAAAGTTCCTCCAGCTTCTGGATACATTTTATGGTATGAGGTGTCACCAACTACAGACTATCATGCAAAAGGATATTATAATGGAAGTCAGACAACCCTCGAAGAGGCATCAGCGAAAAAGATAGATGTTTCATCAAGTAGTTTCACAAATGCAAACATGAAGATATTGAATTATAACTCAATAAGAGGAACTATTAGTATGCCTACGAATAAAGTTCCAGCTGGTGGTCTAAAGATCGAAATGATTGCAAAGAACAATAAAAATATAAGAGTTAAAACCTACACTATTCCTGAAAGCACTGGTACAGTTGATTTTGCATTATATGTTCCTAATGGATTTGGCTACAAGTTATATTATACTATGCCAGAAAATGACGATTTTGCATGTAAGGCATATTATAGTGTTATTGGTACTGTAGTGGATGAATCTAAAGCAATGGGTATTGACATCTTATCTTCAAGCAAATCTAATGTTTACATGAACATAATAGTGAAAAAGGTTATCAGTGGTACTGTATCGTTACAAAATGATGAGAAAGCTTCATCAAACACTATTGTTAATGTATTTGCTTTAGACAGAAAAAACAACGGAAATAGTACGAGGGTTATCATACCTGCTGGTAGTAATTCAGTAAATTATTCAATGAAAGTATTACCAAACGAACAAGGTTTGGGATATTTAATGAAATATGAAACCCAATATGATTATGGATTTCTAAAGTCAGGTTATTATAACGCTTCAACTAGCTGTAGAAGTACTTCAAATGCTAGTTTGGTAGATGTAAGTAAGAGTAATGCTACTGATATTAATTTTACTTTGAAGCATTATAAAACTATCAAAGGAAAAGTTATTTTGGAAAAAGGTGTAGCTCCTACTAATGGAATAAAAGTTGATGTAATTGCAAAAAACAGCGTTGACACTGCTTCAACTCCTGTTATTATTCCTCAAAATTCAAATTATGCAGATTATGTGATTGTTCTTCCACCAAACGATAAGGGCGACGATTATATTTTAAGATATGAAAACTGGACAAAGGAAAAATACTTATCAATTGCATATTATAACGGAAGCGGTACGACTAGATATGAAAACCTTGCTGAAAAAATAGATACAAGTGAGAATGACAAAATCGGAGCTGATTTAACATTATCTGAAAAAAGGATAATATCAGGAATAATTAGTTTACCATCAGGGGAAGTTGCTCCAAAGGATGGTTTGAGTATTAGTATACATGCTAAAAACAGTAATGACAATGGAATGGTAGCTGTTAAAATTCCTGAGGGTAAAAGCTATTCTGATTACTTGCTATATGTACCTGCGGGTATGGATTACCAATTATCTTATGAGATGCCTATTATTAATGAATATGTAATGAATGGTTATTATCAAAGTAGTGGTACAGTTTACAAACCAAGTGAATCAGAGATTATTGATTTAACAAGTTCTGACTTCCAGTTAGCCAATATCACTATTATTAAGAAAAAAGTGGTTAGCGGTGTTGTATCCTTACCAGAAGGCATTGAAGCTAAGGAAGATATAAATGTTAATGTAATTGCAGAAACTGCTGGAAATACAATGGTAACGATTCCTAAAGGTTTTTCATCTGCACAGTATTCAATTTATGCATCACCAAGCGTTGAAGGTAAGGGGCGTAAAATAAGCTATGAAATATCTTCAACACATGGATTTGTTAAAACTGCTTACTTTAGCTATCAAGGAATGGTTAGAAACAGCAAGCTTGCATCAGATATAGTTGTGAATGATATAGATCAACCAGGCATAGATATTAAAATAGTTCTTCCTAAGAAGATTACTGGTAAAGTTATGCTTCCAGATGATAAAATTGCGGAAAGAGATGTTGTAATCAAAGTAACAGGAGACAATGGTCTTGATGGAGAATCAACAACTATTACAATACCAGAAGGATCGAATAGCGCTTCGTATCAGTTAAATCTGCCTCCTAATGACAAAGGATTTGAATATGTAGTCAAGTATGAAAACTGGGCTGATTATATGTACACATTATATGGGTACTACAATATTGAGAACACTACTACTATTCTTTCTCAAACAGATAAAGTAGATATTAACTCAAATGACGCAAAAGATATTGATTTGAAACTTATGGTTAGAAGAACTATAAAAGGAAATGTAAATGTTCCAAATGATGTAGTTATTCCAGATGAAGGACTTGAGGTATTTGTCTTTGCACAGAATGGTCTTGAAGAATACCATACAGTAGTTAATATACCAGCTAATGGTGCTGGCGCTTCCTTCCCATATGAAATATATGTTGAGGATGGTTTGGGGTATAATCTAAGTTATGCAATACTTAGTTCAAGTAGCTTTATGCCTCTTGGATACTATAGCTCAAAAGGAACTTCAGCAGATTACAAACAAGCAACAGGTGTTGATGTAGTTGATTCTGGAGTATCAAATAAAGACTTAACTCTTTTGATTAAGCAGAATATAAAGGGTAGTGTTATATTACCAGATACAATTGAAAATACAGATGGAGTTCAGGTAGTAGTAAGTGCAGTTAGCGAAAACGGAAATTATTCTTCAGAAACATTCATTAATGAAGGTAGTAAAACAGCTAATTTTGAATTAAGATTACCAGCTGGAAATGGCTACAAGATAAAATATGAAGTTAAATCCAATATGGAATTGGCTGCAATTGGATATTATACTGAAAAAGAAACCGTTAGAGATGTAGAAAAAGCAACAAGCTTTGATCTAACAGCACAAGGATTAGATAAAGTAGATATTAAACTGCTTGAAAACAGACTGATTAAAGGAACAATAAAGCTACCAGTAGGGGTTGCACCAAAAAATGGATTTGTTGTAAAAGTTTCTGCTACATCCGACTTGGCAATGACTGAAAAGGAATTTATAATTCCTGAGGGTGAGAATACTGTTGAATTTGCATTAAGTGTTATGCCAGTGGATGGCTACAAGGTAAAATACACTGTGAATTCAGAAGACTATGCAGTAAGCGGATATTATGGACAAATGGGAACAGAGCTGCAACAGAATTTAGCAAGCAGTGTAGATGTATCTGAGGATGATGCTACAGATATAAACCTATTGTTGGTAGAAAAGAAGGAACTAGCAGGTAAAATAATTTTACCAAAAGACTTCGTAAATTCATCAGGAATAAGTGTTACTGTAAATGCTATTAATGTAAAAACAGCAGTTAAGGACAGCCTACAGGTTACTATACCAAAAGGTGAAAACGAAAAGGAATATTCAATTAAAGTTACACCAAGCACTGAGGGTTCAATATATAATGTATATTATCAGATTAGTGCAGTTGATGGATTATATGAGACAGGATATTTCAATTCAAGTGTCACTGTACCTGATAATAAACTTGCATCACCAATAGATGTTAAGAATGGAAGTTATACAACTGCAAACATAACATTAATTAAGAGCAGAAAGATAACAGGAACAGTAATGCTAGATGGTGAGAGTGCTGGCGCAAATGGTGCAGGAATAAGTGTATATGCTGAGAAAACAGACTATACAGGTTTTAGAGTAACTAAATACATAAAAATCGAAGAAACAAAGAATTCAGTTAAATATGAATTAAATGTACCGATTGAAACAACTGCAATAGCTAAGATTAATGTAGAAGCTAGCACAAATGGTAAAGTTGAAAAAGATCTGAAAAAATATACTGTTAATTCAAGTATTTATCTACCAGTAGCTGATAGTGAAGCTAGTTCAGACTATAAGGTCGGTTATATTTATACAACAGCTAATCAGCTGACCAACAAGTATTATCAAACTGGTTTCTATACTTCAAATAGAACTGCTGCAAGTGCTTCAGATGCGGATATTTTAAACGTTGCAAATGGAGATAAAGCAGGTATTGACTTAACTATTAAACAAAGAGAAAAGATGATTAGTGGTACAATCAAAATTCCATCAACGGCAGTAATACCTAAGGAGGGTATCAAGTTAAGAGTTAGAGCGCTTAATGAAAAACTTGATTATGTGCCTGAAACATTGCTTGCTGTTGCGAATGGTCAGACTTCTATAGCATATGAGATTAAAGTTCCAGCTTTAGAGAATTATCATGTACAATACGCAATTGTTTTACCAAGTACTTTTGAAGGCTTTATGGAAAGTGGATATTATGGTAAAGAAGAGACAAAAGGAAAAGAAAGCAATGCGGATTCAGTTAATGCAACTGATGATGTAGAAGGCATTGACATGGAGTTAATCCCAGGTAAGGCAGTAGAAGGAGTTATTAAATTACCAGCTACAGTTAACTATGATTCATTCAACATAAGAGTTGTAATGTCAAACAATAACAATGAATACTCAGTTACTGTTCCTTTAAAGGGTAAGAACGAAGCTAAATACAAAATGTATTTACCAGAAGGAAAAGATTATGTTTTAAGATATGATGTTTCTGCATTGTTTGGTGAGTATATTAGTACAAGTTATTATGACGTTGCAGGACTTACAACAGACGTTAGAAATGCTGAAAAGATTGAAGTCAATGGCAATGTATTGGCACCAATGATGCTTTTAGCTTCTTCAAGAACAATCAATGGGGCAGTATGTCTTCCAAAAGGAAATGGAGAAGTTGGATTTACATTAAGTGTTCCAGCGAATGACGTTAATGGTGGCTACAACGTTAGATATGTATTTGAATCAGGTAAAGACTTGATCAACAAGGCAGTTGACGGATTCTATGGAGCAAATGGAACCGTAAAAGATATGGTTAATGCCAAAAAAATCGATGTGCTTGATAATAATGCTACAAATATTAAGATGCCTGTCATGGTTGAAGACTATATAGCACTTGAAGGACTTGTTTTAAACAAGAAGAGCGTTTCGATTAGAAAAGGTGAAAGCTTCTTGCTTACTGCTAAGTACTATCCATTTGATGCAGTAAATAAGATGATTGAATGGGTTTCTGAAAACAGTGATATAGCAAGGGTAACATCTGATGGTAAAGTAATTGCAATAGCACAGGGAGAGACATACATCAGAGCAATTGGAAGCGATTCAATCTATACAAGATGTAAGGTTATCGTAACAGAAGCTGTGGAGAATGGACTGAGCCTTGATAAGAGTGAGATATACATCAATGCTAATGAAAGCGAAAACCTTAAAGCTATAATTGGTGAAGATGTAACTGTTGAATCAGTTGTTTGGACTTCAAGCAACGATAAAATAGTAAGCGTCACAGAAGATGGAACGATTAAAGCTGTAGGGTCGGGGGAAGTTACAATAACTGCTTCAAGTAAAGATGATCCAAGTATTGCAGCTATCTGTAAGATATTTGTTATCGTACCAGTATCAGATGTTAAGATAACTGATTCTGACGTAAAAATAATCGCAGGAGAGAATAAAAAGCTTCAAAATACAGTTACGCCTTCAAACTCAACAATAATGGATATTGACTGGTCATCAAGTGATACTAGTGTAGCTACAATTGATGATGATGGAATAGTTACAGCTAAAAAAGCAGGTACTGCTACAATAACAGCAACAAGTATCTATAATAGCTCAATAAAGTCAAGTATTAGCATAACAGTATTACCTGTGCCAGTAGAAAGCGTTGAGATTATAAGCAATATCGAGATGGTTGAAAATGATATAATTACTGTTAAAGCAAAAGTATTGCCTTTAAATGTTGAAAACAGAATGATTGACTTTGTATCAAGCGATGAAAGCAAAGTAGTTGTAGTTGGACAGCCAAGGGCTTCTAGCGATGGCAAATCATATGAAGTTTCAATACAGGCAAAGGCTCCAACTTCTGATGCTGTGACGTTGACTGCTTCAAGTAGGTTCGACAATACAAAGAAAGCTGAGTGCAAAATTACAGTTAAAAGAATCGAAGTTAAGAGCTTAAATATTAAAAAGCCTGATCCAAGTTCTGTTAAGGTAAACAAAATGATAAAGATAGAAGCAGAAGTTAGACCAGAGAATGCAACAAACAAAAATAATATAGTTTGGAGTACTGATAGTACTAACGTAACAGTTGTTGGAAAGGGAATGTACTGTGAAGTTACTGGTAAGTCAGCAGCAACATCAGTAACTATTAATGCAAAACTAACTGATGGAGATAAGGAATATACAGATTCATGCATTATTGAAGTCAAAGCTGAGGCTACACCAAAGCCTGGAACAGGTACCAGTACGACAGGAACAACTGGTACTGCAGGTGGAACTGGTGCAACAGGTGCAACTCCAACACCACCAGTAGTCGTTTTTGCTACTGCAACGCCTACTCCTAAAGTAACAACTACTCCAACACCTACAGCTACACCAACTGCAACACCAAAAGCATCAAGTATTATCAAAATACCAACTGCAACACCAAAACCTGTTGAGCCATCACCTTCTAAAAAACCATCATCTTCAGGAAGTGGTATTGACAAGTATACCGATATTAAAGGACATTGGGCTTATGAGAACTTTGCTTTATTGCTTGAAAAAGGTATTATAGGCGGATATAGTGATAATACATTAAGACCAAAGAAAGAGATTACAAGAGCTGAAATGGCAAAGATACTTGTTATTGCAGCAGGGTATGAACCTTCAAGTAGCTCTAATCTTACATGTAAAGATAAGAATAATGTTCCAACATGGGCTAAGCCTTATGTTAAAGCTGCGATGGATGCAAAAATCATTACTGGATATAGTGATAATACATTTTTACCAAACAATAAAGTAACAAGAAAAGAGATGGCTGTAATGGTCATGAAGGCATTTGGCTATCAAGAGGTTAAGAATGCCAAGTTGAGCTTCAAAGACTCGAATAAAGTACCTAATTGGGCAAAAGGTTATGTTGCAGCAGCGATTCAAGCTGGTATTATGCAAGGATATGATGATAAAACAATAAGGCCTGATAAAACAATAACTAGAGCTGAGGCAGTTGCAATGATAGCAAGATGCATTCAGGAATAATTTAGAATTATCAAAACAAAATAAAAAGTTTTTGATATTAAATCTCCAACCATGATTATGTGGTTGGAGATTTTTTTGAAATCACTTAATGAGTAAAAAACTGTTGTTAAATGTGAATGCATTTTTAACGATACATATTATAATAAAGATTTTGCTGATGGAAGAAAACAAGGAGGTATTTTATGGCATCTGTTAGTATGGTCAAAGAGGAAATACACAAAGAGATTGAGGAATTATTTAATATAACAGGCGGAATATCGGTTGATAAAAGCAGGGTGCTATCTGTTTTAAGGACAGGAAGCTTTATAAAGACACAATTCTATGGAATAGGAAAATGGAGCGTTAATGTTGTTCTTGATAATAGTAATGGCTTTCTAACAATACCATATATTGAGGATGATGGGCTAACATCTCTATTGATTGGAGATACTTTAAGATGCAGATTTGCCATTGAAAACTATGATGTTAACATTATGTGTGTTGTAAAGGATATGAAATTAAAACACATGCCAACCAAGACACTTGAAATAGTAAAAGCAGAGATATGGAAAAATAAAAGAGGATCATCACGACAGAATGCAAATTTTATGTGTAAGGGCATTGATGAGCTTGGTGAAGAGTTCTCTTGCTACCTTGTAAATTTAAGCAATTCAGGTTCAGGTGTTATTTGTAAAGAAAATATTAGAGTCGGAAGCAATATAAAACTTAAGTTCTATGGCCCGAGCATGATTTTATCAGAATTAACAGCAATTGTTGTTAGAAGCAAAAGAATTTACGATCATAAATTTGAATACGGAACAAAGTTTGTTAATATAAATAATAATGTAAAGGATTTTTTAGATATATTATTATCCAGTGAAAAATCGAATGAAATGGAAATGTATATAAGACTTTGCAAAAACTACGGCATTACTAATGTGTTTTTTTGATGTCTAGGAAATTATGGTGTCTTAATACAGGTAAGGTTCTTTGTTATATTGGTATGAAGACACCATAATTTCTTTATAAGGCGATTTCAAAAATTTCATTGTTCAATTTTTAAAAGGCGAAAAGTACTTAAATCGGTATTTTTGAAATCGCCAGTTGACCAGTTATTTTTTTGGAATCACCTAATTGATTATTTTATTTCGACTGTCCAGCTCATTTCGTCAGACAAATCACCGCTTTGAATACCAGTTATTGTTGAATATACTTTTGAAGAAAGCTCGCCTATTTCTCCATTGTTAACAGTTATCTTGTTGTCGTTCCAATTTAACTCACCAATTGGTGATATAACTGCAGCAGTTCCTGTTCCGAAAGCTTCTTCTAAAGAACCATTTGCGTGGGCATCATAAACTTCTTGAATTGAAATTTTTCTTTCAGTAATCTTAACACCCCATGATTTTAACAAATCAATAGTTGAATCTCTTGTGATACCAGCCAATATGCTTCCTTCAAGAGCTGGAGTGATAACCTCTCCGTTAATCTTAAAGAATACATTCATTGTTCCAACTTCTTCAATATATTTTTTCTCTACTCCATCTAGCCACAGAACTTGTGTATATCCTTTTTCTTTTGCTTCCATTTGAGCTTTCAAACTTGAAGCATAGTTTCCAGGCGTTTTAGCAAAGCCTATGCCACCTTTAACGGCACGAACATAAGTGCTCTCAACATAAATTTTAACAGGATTCAGTCCTTCAGGGTAATAAGCTCCAACAGGTGATAAAATAATCATAAATTTGTAGGTTTTTGATGGTCTTACACCAAGGTAAGGATCTGTAGAAATAATAAAAGGTCTAATATATAATGAAGTGCCTTCAGCGCTTGGGATCCAATCCTTGTCGACGTCTACAAGTGCTTTTACAGCTTCAACACAAAAATCAACATCTATATAAGGTATACATAATCTGTCGTTGGATATATTGACTCTTTCCATATTCTTATTTGGTCTGAACAATAAAATTCTTCCATCTTTAGCCTTATAGGCTTTTAAGCCTTCAAATATAGCTTGTCCGTAATGGAATACCATTGTAGAAGGATCCATTGCCAAAGGTCCATATGGGACAATACGTGGATCATGCCAGCCCTTTCCTTCCGTATAGTCCATAATAAACATATGGTCTGTAAAATAATTACCAAAACCTAAATTGTTTTGATCTGGCTTTTGTTTTAATTCTTTAGTTTTCTCAATAGAAATCTTACCAATCATATTAATGACTCCCTTCAAAATATTAAATCTCATTATCTAAGGCGGTTTCAAAAATTTCCTTGTTCAATTCATAAAGGCGAAAAGTACTTAAATCAGTATTTTTGAAATCGCCAGTTGACCAGTTGTTTTTTTGAATCACCTAACTCAATTTTCAATCTACTTAAAATATTATTACACTTTTTGATTTAAAAATCTAGACTTTTTTCACGATGACTATAAATTCATCAAATAAAGTTTGTTTTGCTTGCATATTTTTGCCAAAATCATTTAGAATTCCCTTGATTTTATCTTTAAACTTCTCTATAATTTTCATTGTAGCCGAAAGTCTCTGTTAGGCTTGGTTCTGAATTCTTGGGGCTTTGCCTCGGTATGGATATAAAAGAAGATTTGGAGGAGTTATGCTAGAGAGATATTTTCCAGATATGATTGAAGAAAGGGTACAGAATATAGACTTGTCTTTATTGAAAAAGAAGGGAATTAAAGCACTATTACTTGATATAGACAATACTCTTGTGCCACAGTTTACTAAAGAGTCAAATGATGATGTTTTAGCGTGGATTGATAAGATACATTCTATGGGTTTGTCTTGCTGTATATTATCAAACGCTTCAGAAGAAAGGGTTATAAAGTTTAACGAGAAATTAAAGATACTTGCTATTCATAGGGCTTACAAGCCATCTCCAAAGGCATATTTAAGAGCTGCTGAATACATGCGTGTAAAGCCTCAGGAAATAGCAGCAGTTGGAGATCAGTTGTTCACAGACATTTATGGTGGAAATAAATTAAACATGGTTACTATATTAGTTAAGCCTATTGATAAAAATGAAATACTTTTTGTTAAGCTTAAAAGACATCTAGAAAAGTTAATATTATCAAAGTATGAGGCTTTGAAGTCAGATAAAAAAATAATTGAGAAAAGAGATATATGGAAGAGAAATAGTGCTCAAAAATATATAAAACAGGAGTGGTCGTTATAAAAGAGTTGGTGGTTAATGGTAAAACAAAGGTACTCGGTATAATTGCCGATCCTGTAGAGCATTCGAAGTCTCCTTTGTTACATAACTATATAAGTGTATTTAAAGATATGAATACAATATATGTACCTTTCAGAGTATCAAAAGAAAAACTGTCAATGGCTATTGATGGCATAAGAGCGCTCAATATTGTAGGTGTTAATGTCAGTATTCCTCATAAAAACAGTATAATGAAGTATATTGATGAGGTTTCGCAAGAGGCAAAGCTTATGAAAGCTGTAAATACTGTTAGAAACGTAGATGGCAGATTATACGGGTTTAATACAGATGGTTACGGTTTCAAGAAGTCATTTGAAGAGGAGTCTGAGGTAAGTCTAAAAGGCAGCAGAGTGGTTGTTTTAGGAGCAGGAGGCGCAGCTGGAGCGATTGCTGTAAAAGTTGCTCTTGAGGGAGCCGAAAAGATTACGATTTTAAATCGTACAAAGGAAAAAGCGCAAGAATTGTCTGAGTATATAGCTAAGGAAGTTGGAGCCTATACTGAATATGGAGTTATGGAGTATGCACCTATAAAAAGAGCTATAAGTGAAAGTTCCATTATTATAAATACAACTTCAATTGGAATGTATCCTGAAGTTGATAATAGTCCTATTGATTGTGAAGACATCTTATCAAAAGAACAAGTTGTGTATGATATAGTATATAATCCTGTTAAAACAAAGCTTTTACTTAAGGCTGAGGAAAAAGGATGTAAGGCTATTAATGGGCTTGGGATGCTTTTTTATCAGGGTGTTCAAGCATATGAGATAATTATGGATATAAAGTTTTCAGATTCAGATATTAAGAATTTATACAATAAGTTTAAACTTATGTGAAACATTCATTTTAAGCTATAGCTTTTTGTTTTTTTACCGATATATAATTTGAAAGCTTATCTTTTATGCCTTGAAATGTTTAATGTTAATTAAATATATTAGCGTGTAAATAAGGCGATTTCAAAAATTTCCTTGGTCAATTATTAAGGCGATTTCAAAAATTTCCTTGTTCAATTTTTAAAGGCGAAACGTACTTAAATCAGTATTTTTGAAATCGCCAGTTGACCAGTTATTTTTTTGGAATCACCTAAATTTAGAAAGTGTGGGGCTTATGAATAAGCAGAATCGTAAAAGACTTGGAGATTTATTGCTTGAGGTTGGATTGATCAGTAAGGAGCAATTGGATAAGGCTTTGGAAATTCAGATGCAATCAGGCGAAAAGATTGGACAGGTTCTCTTAAATAATGGATTTGTGAGTCAACAGGACATTATTCAGGTATTGGAGTTTCAGCTTGGAATACCTCATGTCGATCTTGAAAAGTATAATATTGATCCTGCGGCTTGTGTTGTCATATCTGAAAATCTTGCAAAAAGGTACGGTTTGATTCCTATACAAAAAAATAATGGAATTTTAACAGTCGCTATGAGTGACCCCTTGAACGTTTTTGCAATTGATGATGTCAAAATATTTTCAGGGCTGGAAGTTCAACCAGTAATTGCTACATTGCAGGATATAAACAATGCCATAGATAAATACTACTCAGCTCAAAAAGCTATGCAAGCAGTTGAAGAGTTTAAAAAGGAGCATAGCAGTGTCAAAATTTCAAATAGTCCTGAAGAGGAGCAGTCGAACGAGGAAATTAACAATTCACCTGCAGTAAAGCTTATAAATTCAATAATTGAGCAGGCAATAAATAATAGAGCAAGTGATATTCACATTGAGCCCTTTGAAAAATACATAAAAATAAGGTTCAGGATTGATGGTCAGTTGCATGAGACAATGCGACCTGAAAATGATATAATGGCTTCGGTTGCAACAAGGATTAAAATTATTGCAGGAATGAACATAGCAGAAAAGAGAATTCCGCAGGATGGAAGATTCTCTGTACAAGTTAATGATAATGACTACGAACTCAGGGTATCAATTTTACCAACTATTTTCGGAGAAAAAATTGTTATAAGAATAGCAAGTTCACAGGCGTTTGTAGTTTCAAAAGAAGCATTGGGATTTAGCAAGGATGATCTCAAAAAATTTGATGGGATGCTAAAGAACCCTCATGGAATAATCATTGTCGCAGGGCCAACAGGAAGCGGTAAAACAACCACGCTATACAGTGCTATTAACGAAATAAATATGCCGCACCTTAATATTGTCACTATCGAGGATCCAGTCGAATGTATTTTAGATGGGGTCAATCATGTTCAAGTAAATACAAAAGCAGGATTTACATTTGCATCAGGGCTTAGATCGATTTTAAGACAGGATCCTAATGTAATAATGATTGGTGAGATTAGAGATTCAGAAACTGCACAAATAGCGGTTAGGGCAGCAATTACTGGGCACCTTGTTCTTAGTACATTACACACTAATGATGCTGCTGGTACCATTTTAAGACTTATAGATATGGGTGTCGAGCCGTATATGGCATCATCCTCAATTGTTGGGGTTATAGCTCAGAGGCTTGTAAAAAGAATATGTACTAATTGTTCATATACCTATAATGCTAACGAAGAAGAACTAGAAATCCTTGAGATGGATAAAAGCAAGCAGCTTAGACTAACTGTTGGAAGAGGTTGCGCTGTATGCAACAAAACTGGATACAAGGGAAGGATAGGTGTGTACGAGTTGATGACATTGACAAAAGAACATCGTGAGCTTATTAATAACCAGTGTTCTGAAGATGAACTAAGAATGTATTCGGTCATGAATGGTATGAGCACATTAAAAGAAAGTGTCAAAAGGTATGTTTTAGAAGGCTTAACAACAATAGATGAAATGGTAAGGATCTCTTATAACAACAATTAACAAAAAAGCAATCATTTCTTAAAATGGAGGATTAAAAATGAGAATCGATGAACTTTTAGTTTGTTCTGTTGAGCATGATGCTTCTGATATTCATATAACTGTTGGTATACCGCCTACAATAAGAAAAAATGGTAGACTTGTTAGAATCGGTGATGTGGCTGTGACTTCGGCTGATACAGAGGATTATGTAAGGCATATGTTAAACAGTGATCAAATGAAAGAATTCGAAGCTAAAGGCGAATTTGATTTATCATATTCGCTTCAAAGTATAGGTAGATTTAGGGTGAATGTATTTAGACAGAGGGGAACTTATTGTATAGCAATACGTCCTGTAAATATATCTATTCCAACATTTGAGCAGCTTGGTTTGCCTGAAATAGTAAAAGAGTTCTCAAAAAAAACCAAGGGACTTGTTCTTGTGACAGGACCAACTGGAAGTGGCAAATCTACAACCTTAGCAGCAATTATTAATAAGATAAATGAGGAACGTGATTGCCATATATTAACGCTTGAAGACCCAATTGAGTATTTGCATAAGCATAATAAATCAATTGTAAATCAAAGGGAAATTGGTTATGACTCCAATTCATATGCAAATGCTCTAAGAGCAGCATTAAGGGAAGATCCTGATGTTATACTTGTTGGTGAGATGAGGGATATGGAAACAATCTCTATAGCAATAACTGCTGCAGAGACTGGACACCTTGTAATGTCAACTTTGCATACGATTGGGGCTGCAAATACAATTGACAGAATTATTGATGTTTTTCCACCTTATCAGCAGCAACAGATAAAGGTTCAGCTTTCTACCATACTTCAGGGAGTTGTATCCCAGCAGCTTCTATCACGAAGAGATAAGCAGGGAAGGGTGGCAGCACTAGAAATTATGATCACGAATCCTGCTATAAGAAATCTGATTAGGGAAGGAAAGACGCATCAGATTAATTCAATAATCCAAACAGGTGGAAAGATTGGAATGCAAACAATGGACAATAGTCTTTTAAACTTGTTAAACAAAGGAATAATAAACTATGATGATGCTTTAGCTTATGCAGCTGATCAGGATAATATAGTAAGAATGGCAAAACTATGATTTTTGATTATGATTTTTAAATAAGGGTATTGCAAATTAGTTAATTATGTGATACAATTATTTATAGAGGCGTACGCCTCATCAATTCTTAAATCCAGTTTGTGTTAGATATTTCAATTTTCTCTTACTATATTCACATTATGTTAAGCTAAATATTATTATTAAGTGATTTTATTCGTAGTTTTTATCAAGTGCAATGTGAATCTGTTTTATCTGCAAATTAATTCTTCAAAAACCGTTTGAAAAGGTTATTAAGGAGTGAGCAGATGGCTTCGTTTACGTATAAAGCAAAAACATCCGCTGGAAATATAATATCTGGAAAATTTGATGCCACTGATATTGATATGGTTATATCTTTCTTAAGAAGCAAAGGGATGTATCCTTTGGACATAAAAGAATCAACCGTAATGCAGAAAAATATCACTTTAAGAAAGAATAAGAAGATATCTTCAAATGACTTGGCAATTTTTTGTAGACAGTTTTATACGATGATTAATGCTGGAGTATCAGTTGTCGGATGCTTGGACCTTTTGAGAAGACAGACAGAGAATCCACGACTCGCAAAAATAATAAACACTGTTTATGAGGATGTTCAAAAAGGTAATGCATTATCTGATGCGTTAAGATCACATTTAGATGTCCTTCCAGTGATATTGGTAAGCATGATTGAAGTTGGTGAAGTTAGTGGTACTATTGATATGGTTTTAGACAGACTATCAAGTCATTTTGTCAAAGAAAACAAGATTCGCCAGAAGATAAAGACAGCAATGATTTATCCAATGGTTATTGGTTTAATAGCAGTTGTTATGGTAATATTTATGTTGACATTTGTTGTTCCTAAGTTTGTTAGTATGTTTACTTCGATGGGTTCAGAACTACCATTGCCAACAAAAATACTTCTTAACGTGAGTAATACAATTACAAATATATGGTTTGTTATAACAGCAGCAATGTGTATCTTTTTAATTAAATTTGTATTTTCTAAGTTTAGCAAAACCAAAAAAGGGAGGTTGATAATAAGTACAGTTATACTAAAGATACCAAAGGTAGGAAAAAACTACAGAAAGATACTTGCGTCGAGATTTGCCAGGGCATTGAGTCTTCTGATTGAGACTGGCGTACCTTTGATACAGGCACTCGAAGTAGTTGATAAAGTAGTAGACAACCAGATCGTTTCAGATGGTTTGGATAAAGTCAAGGAAGAGATAAAAAGAGGTTCAAATCTTGCAGGTCCACTTGAAAGCATGGGAATTTTTCCAATCATGGTAACACAGATGATAAGTATTGGAGAAGAAGCTGGATCGTTGGATGACATCGTAGGAAAGGTGGCAGATTTCTATGATGAAGAGTTGGATACTTCGATTAGCCAATTAATTTCTTTAATTGAACCGATTATGATAATGGTTCTTGCGTTAGTGGTGGGATTAATTGTAATCTCAATGATTATGCCGGTTTTTGGAATGTACAAAAACCTAGGGCAAATGGGTCGAAGTTAGTGAATACAAGGAGGTAATGCCAAATGTTTAAGATGTTAAAGAAGTTGAGAATGAACAAAAAAGGTTTTACACTGACAGAGTTGATTGTTGTTGTTGCAATCCTTGGAGTACTTGCAGCAGTAGTTACACCATCAGTAATTGGATATCTTGGGGATGCCAAGACAAATGCAGATGCTGCAAACCTTTCTACTATTGACAGTTGTGTTAAGAGATTGGCCACAAAGGGAACAATTAATCTTAGTGCTGATTGGACACAAGCAGCAAGTAAAACAGCAATAGTTAATGCAATAACAGCAGAAATTAATACCCTGCCAACGCCGAATGATACAACAAAGACCAAATGGGTAATCAATAAAACAGGAACTACCAGTGTATGGGTAACCCAGGAGGCTCATACCTCAGAACTTGGAGCAGCGAGAATGGAGTTGAACTAACAAATACAATTATAGTTTTCAGCTGCGGCAACTTTGTAATAAACAATAGAGAGGACAAAAATTATGACTATTTATTTACACACATTAGCTTTTATTTATGGCTTACTGATAGGTTCATTCCTAAATGTATGCATATATCGTATTCCACGGAGGGAATCAGTGGCACATCCGCCATCACATTGCACAGACTGTGGTACAAGGTTGACTGCAATCGACCTTGTACCTGTTTTCAGTTATTTGTTCTTACGGGGAAAGTGCAGACACTGTGGGTCACGGATATCTAGTCGGTATATGTCGATAGAACTTTTAACAGCAGTCGTGTATTTGATATTATTTTATCGGTATGGTAATAATGGAAATTACATAGAGTTTTTTGCAGCCTCGTTCCTTATGTCCATACTTATTTCTATATTCTTTATTGATTTGAAGCATAAGGTTATACCTGATAGCTTAGTTATTACAGGGCTTATAGGCGGAGTAATTATTTTTACATATAACTTATTTGCATCATATAATATTTATAATGATGGAACCTGGTGGAATCCATTGCTTGCAGTTGTTATTGGTTGTGGATTTCTACTTACAATACATGGATTGGGTCGTGTTCTAAAAATGCCTGAAGGCATGGGCATTGGTGATGTTAAGCTTTTTGCTGTTATAGGCTTATTTCTCGGATGGAAAATGACTCTAATCGCGTTGGTGCTTTCAATCGTTGTTGGTGTAGTATCAGGGTTGATTCTTTTTATATCAAAAAGGAAGAGCGGAAGAGATTCTATTCCTTTTGGATCATTTGCTTCAATTGCAACCTTTGTGACTTTATTATTTGGATTTTATGTATGTTAAAAGATTAATTTGTTTTAGATATGATTAACAAATGTGTAAATATTAACATGAGTATATATAGAAATATCAAAAATATACATGAAGGTTTATGGAGTGATATACATGTTTAAAAAAACATATCTTGCAGTTGATGTTGGAAGCGAAAACATAAAAGCAGTTTGGGGATACTTTAAAAGCCCTTGTTTTTATATACTAGAATATGGAATTTTTAAGACACCTATTAATACTGTTGTAGACGGAAAAATTATAAATCCTGTCGGTTTATCCGATTTGCTAAAAGAATTCATAAAAAAGAATAAAGTCAAAGCAAAAAGACTTATAATGAATATTACTGGAACAGGAGTAATAACAAGAGAAATAAGTATTCCAAATTCATCAGATGAAGAAATACAACAAATACTAAAGTATGATGCACAGCAGTATTTTCCAGTGGATATTGATAACTATGTTCTAGATTATAAAGTGCTTGAAGAGGTTAACAATCAAGACGTACCGACTGTTAGGGTTCTTCTCGTGGCAGTGCCTATCAAGCAAGCAGAAGAGTACATGAAACTTACAGGTATTATGAAAATGAAAATGGAAGCGATTGATATACCTGCTAATTCAGTATCTAAACTTTTGTTTGGTATAGATCAAGGTAAAGGTGTTCCATATAGAGATTTATACGGTTGTTCAGAGTTTGCAGTGCTTGATATTGGAGCGGATACCACAGGTGTTTATATTTTCAATAATAATAAGCTCTCGTTTAACAGAATTTTATTGAATGGAAGTAGAGAGATAGATAAACTGATTACAAAAGAACTTGATATTGATTTGAAAAGTGCATGTGATTTGAAAAAAACAAGTGCAAAAATATTTAACGAAGAAGATGAAGCAACTGAATCGAATAACTCAATTCAAATATGTAATATAATAAAACCTGCAATTAATAATATTATAACAGACATAAATAGACTTTTTGAGTTTTATAATTCAAGAAATATGCATTCAAGAATCCAAAAGATATTTATCTGTGGTGGTGGAAGCAAACTATATGGTCTTGGGAATTATATAAGCAGCTATTTTAATATACCCGTTGAACCACTTGTTTTGCTTAGCAATTTTGAATATAAAGGCAAAAAAAAGAAGGAAGAGTACATTATGGATTTTGACTATTTAATAAATGCAGTTGGTGGCATTATAAGAGATCCTTCAAAGTAAAGATATTGATGATTTTTTTAAGGGGTGATTCCATGGCTTCGTCGAAGAAAGGTACAACCCTTGTAGAATTAATGGTTTCATTAGCTATTCTTAGTACAATAATGGTTCCAATATCTTTGGTTTTTTACAGTGGCTTTAATAACTATTATATTGAAAATGACAATATGCTTGCCATACAAAAATCAAGAGAAACTATGGATAGAATAATGGAAGATCTGAGAAAAAACGATGGACCTTCAATTGCGGTTTTAAATGATGGTAAAACCCTTAAAATCACGGAAGGAATTCAATATGATCTTGTGACACTTTTAGATGGTAGTAAGGATCTTACTCTAAATGGAAACAAAATTTATGATGCAGAGTACAATGTCGAGGTTTTAGATTTTAGTGTGGAAGAAAGAAAGCCAGAAGACTATGATAGTAAAATAATACAAATACTGCTCAAGATTAAAATTGGTAGAAGTGAAGAAATTCAGATATCAAATATTTATAGAAGAAAATATTAGTAAAATTGCATATAGAAGGAGGGGGTACAAGTGAAGGATATAAACCTGATACCAAAAAGTTATTATTTAAAAAAAGAGAAGCGTGGAAAAAGAATAATTATTGGAGTATCAGTGTTTTTTATTTCTATTGTTGCAACGTTTGCGATATGTGTACCTCTTTATGTTAAGGCTCAACTTCAAAAAGAAATGAATACATTGGTAGACGAAGTAATGAAAACAACTGGATATAAAGCAAATCAAGATAATCTAGAACAAATAAAAATGATATTTAATGAAAGGGAACAAAATGCGAAAGAGTTAAATAAAAATACATTTAGTGCTTTAGAGATTTTAGCTCAGATAGAAAAATCGATGCCAGCAAAGTTGTTTATAACAGATATTAGCCTTGCAAATGAAAGTGATGGGAATGTAAGTATAATACTATCAGGAAATTGTGCAACACAGGAGGACATTGCTTCATTTTTGTATTATTTAAGAAAGAATAAGTATTTCAAAGATATTTATATATCATCAATAAACAAAAATGAATTGGGTCAAGTTTTAACTCAAGCAACCCCAACCCCTACTAAGACAAAAAAAAGCAAATTGAAGCGAAAAGTTACAGTATCTACAACCCCGACTGTTAATTATGATACAGAATATTACAATTTTAATATGAGCCTTAGTTATGAAATTCAGTAGTTATTTTGTGCTAGAAGTTATGTTTTGTATTTACAAAAGTTTTCACTAGGATGTGATGATATGAATTTCTCTAGTAAGGACAAAAAAATATTAGCTGTTGTTGGGATATTCATACTTATGGTATCCTACTGGAAGCTATTCCTTAATCCCCAGCTTAAGTCTATTTCTCAACTTAAGAAGGATATATTATTAAATAAAAATTCATATAGCCTTAACCTTGAATATTTAGAAAGAAATAAAAATGTTGATAGTGAACTTAAAATACTCAATCAAAGGATTCAGGATATACATAAGCAATTTCCCCCTGAATTGAATTATGATGAGGTTTTTGTTATATTGAAGAATTTGTCAGTGAATTCAGGTATAAAAATTGGTAGTTTTACATTTAAAGGAAAGAGTGCTGTGAATTACATCAAAACAAATGATATGGCAACAGGTACAGTAGATACAACTGGGGCTTCAAGTACAACAGGAACAACAGCTACAAGTGTACCAGCTGCTTCTAATCTTACAAATGCTGTGAATTCAATTACTGGTGAATTAGATGAGACAGGAAAGAAGATCCAGGGTTTTATTGAGCAATCAGGGCTTAATGAAGGAATGGATGTAGATGATGGAAGTAAAGAGGCTCTTTTACCTGGACAAGGCTTTGAGGTAAGTGCTCAGTTGAAATCAACTGGAAAAATGGATCAGATTAAGAAGTTTATGAAATCTCTTGAAAGTATGGATAATAAAATAAAATATGGTGATATTCAAATGTCTAAAGGAGAAACCGAGGATTTGAATTTTTCTATGACAATTAGTTTTCTTGGTATTTATAGTAAAAATAGCAGTGGTTCAGCTTTGACAGATTTAGGCAAATGGAATCCGAACGAGATTAAAAACAGGAACAATATTTTTGATGAATATGAGGAGTTTCCAGATGATAATAAACAAAGTGCGCAAAGCTCACAAATTGGTGTAAGTTCTACAAGTACTGATACTAAGAGTGTATTTGAAAAGTCTCTTGATGAAATCAGTAAATATGACTTCACAATGAGGGTAATGCCTTATGGAAATAATGTTGCACCTCCAACAGTTACACTGACTGCAAAGAATGTTCTAAACATTAACGATTATATGTATCCAGTTATTTATGGGGACTCAAGCGGGCAGGAAAATGTAGAAATATATATTGAGGAAAACAAAGGCAGGTTATATTTTAAATTTAAAACTGATAATGAATCATTCCCTGACAAGCAATACCAAAGCCTAGCTGAATTTAAACCAAATACAAATGACATTCTGATATTGTTGGATTCAACTCTTCGTAAATACAAGACAGATATTTCTACGGTGTCACTGGATATAAAAAACAATACAAAAAGAAATATACTTGTAGATGTAGTAAATGATGATAAAAGTCAGCCAAGAGTGAGATTTGAAAACTTAGCAGATAATATTAAGGTATCCTACAAATAACAATTAATCACGAATATTGGAGGTAGATGAATGCATAGAATTTTCAGAAACCTCATAAATAAAATTAAATATAATAAAATACATAATACTAATTTTTCACGAATGCATTATAAAAAAGGTGTTTCTTTAGCTGAAATTTTAGTATCAGTAAGTATTTTCTCAATTATAGTTATTCCATTTTTAGGGACATTTCTATCGGCAACAAAAAATAATGTTGTTTCAAAAGACAAGCTCTATACTTCAACATTAGCCCAAAAAGCAATGGACGATATAAAATCAAGGCCATTGCTTTTAAGTGCTGAGGCTGGAAAAGGTCCTAAAATATATACAAATGAGGGATTCTATCGAGTTGAATACACAATAGAACAACTAAAGCAAGGAGCTTTGCCAACAAGTTCTACTAATTATGAATTCGATTTGAATAAAGTGGAATTTTGCCAAGTGTTTCAAGTTGGTGAAACGAATTTTGAGTTTAATGGTTCTCAATACAACCTCATGAATGGTATAAAATTAAAGAGTTATTATCTGAACATAGATAAAAATGATGCAACTGGTGTGTATACATATAGCATATATGAGGACATAAATAATATCCTTCAATCAGGTCAGATAGTTGCTACATCTGATATAAATGAAAAGATTATTGTAAGCGGAAATACTTCTGATAAATTTGAATTAAATATAATTATTGCTGATGATGTAGACAAAAACGTGAATGTTTATACTGTAGATGATACCTATTCAAGGGTTATATTGAAAAACAACGGTAATATTTCTTTTAATCAATTCTATTATGCAAACAGTGGACAGCTTGATTATAGCAACATACTTTATCAAATCGATGTAAAAGTATATAAAGGTACTGAAATGGTAAACAACATCTTGTCTTACTCCAATAAATGAGAAATCAAAAAAAGAAATAAAATTGCATCGAAAACGGGTGATTAAATGATTCTAAAATGTAAAAAAAATAAAGGATCATCCCTTATTATTGTGCTTCTAATGATAATTATCATGTCTCTATTGGGGATTACTATAGTTACAGTTACAATAAGCGGGATGGACATGAGTATATTTTATAGTGACATTAATAAAGCTTATTTTACTGCGGAAGCAGCAGTTGAACAGGTTGCGAACGTACTTGATTCAAAAGTAGCTATTGCTCAGGAGATTGCAAGAGAGGAAGCTTCGGATCATATTCAGACTTTACTGCAGAATAATCCCAACAGCTACAGGAAAAGCAATGGAGAAATATTGCAGGATGCTGTAGACACCGAATTTAAGAGCAAGTATATGCAGAGCTTTAATCAATCAGTACAGAATGAGTTTAGCAATATTAATGCTGAGTACCTAAAAGTGCTCTTAGAAACGTCAACTATGAACGAATTCGGAATGGCATACAAGGATTTGAGTGGCAGCGAAAGAATGACTCTCGAATCGGCAGTATATGAATTTGACAATGTTAATGAAACTCATAAAATCGTAATAAACACCCAAGGAATATATAATGAATACAAAAAGAAATTAAGTGTAACATTCAATTTACTACCAGATCCAAGTAAAATTCCGTATCAGGGAATACAAAAAGTATCATTGAATAAATCCAAGCCAAGACCTGAAATATTTAAAAAGGCTTTATTGTCTGAAAAAAATATTATTTCAGCTGGCGGAGATGTTACGATCAATGGAAATGTACTTTGTTTTGGATCTGTTCCTTCTGTTAATGGGGAAGAGGATCAAAGTGCAGAATGGAAAAGGTATGGAGGGATTGTTGCAGGAATGTGTGAAGATATGACAGCATTCAGTTCTGAGCTAGGGTTTGATCCTGCTAAGACTGGAGCTGCAACTCGTGGTTCTTTGACCATTAATGGTGATGCAGCAACAATGGCATATATTCATTCAGTATTTGGAACAGATGTAAATCCATCAAATATTGTTATAAATGGGAATACATATGCTCGTTCCATAAGATTAGAAGAAAAATCAAACTACTCAACCCTTGATCTTAAAGGAGATGTGTATGTTTCTGACAATCTACAGGTTGACTCACATGAGTCGATTGTAAATGTCGATGGTAAGTATTTTGGATTTGTCGATGCTGGTTACATGATAGATGGAAGCGGCAGTGATTCAGAGAGTAACCAGCTTAAAGACAGTACACAGTACAAGAGAACCAGCAGCATTTCCATAAATGGGGATTCAGTTTTGAATTTGAAGAATGAAATATACATAGGTGGCAGTACATTTTTTAAGAAAGTGCTTGATGTCAATGGATTTCCATATATGACAGGGATTTCTGTTTTGAAATCAGGAAAGAGAATCGGAAATGCATTTATGAGTATTGAAGAATCAAATCCCGATGGAAAATTGTATTGGTATGAAAATGGAAGCTATACCAATCCGACGCCATATGTTAAAAACTATACAATATCAGGAACAACTGTTGGACTTTTTTCAGGAAGACAGAGTGATGGACCAAACTATTCATTTCCAATAGCTAAAAGAGGTATGCATTTTAAGGGAATATGGGAAAATTTGTGGAAGGACGATGAAGTATATTCGAGCTATATTGATTCGCAGAATATTAATATAACAGGAAGTGGTATCAGTGGAAACCTTTTGAATGGATATTCAAGTGGGGCAATAGTCGCAAATGGAAAGGTTTATGGAGGTTTTGATTTCTCAGGAGGTAGTGATCCTACATTGTTTCATACTGTTCAGAATTTAGCTATTTCAGAGTATCACACAGCAATTCAGGATTTATTGACTGAGAGTTTTTCAGAAGATGCACCAAAGCTCAACTATACTATTCCGACAAAAAGTCTTGATTATTACATTGGAGATCTATCAAGATACACTGGTGCGGATAAGATAGGAATCAATCAGCCTTACAATGTAGCAAACGAAGGCATATTTTATTATGGAAACAAAGACACTGATATTACATACAACGGAAGTGCATGGCTAATTGATGGAAAAGAAATGGTATTTACAAAAGGGGTTATATATATCGATGGAAATCTGTATATTTCAGGTGACTTGAATTTTAATGGTATGATAATGGCTACTGGAAATATAGTTTTTTTGGGGAACTCTTCGATTACATATGATGAAACATTGATTAATGATATGTTTAATAGTGATGTCAATATCAATGGGTTTTTTAACCTTTTAACTTATGAAGTGCCTGATGAAACAATAAAGAGTCAAAGGGTTGTAAAGAGAAATATTTCGATAGATAAATGGTCGGAGTATTGATTATGGTAAAAGAGGTGTTAGTCTAATGTATACACATAATAGGTTGTTTAAAAAGAATATTGTGGTCGCTGCCATTATTATATTAAGTGTTATGTTTAACACTCAAATATATGCAGTTGACTATTCAATAAATGGTGTTACTATAGCAGAAACACCAACTGTATACTATAAATTTGATGAAACCAATGGAACTAGTGTTGCTGATTCATCTGGCAATGGAAAAAATGCTACTATGGCAAATGGATCTGTATTTTTAACTGGTGTAAACTTAAATGCAGCAAGCTTAGATGGGGCTGATGATTATATAAGTTTGCCAAGCGGCATTGTAAGCTCTTGCAGTGATATTACAATCAGTGCATGGGTAAAATTTGATACTATGAGTACAGGGATGAGAATATTTGACTTTGGAAATAGTTCAACAACTGGTTATATGTATTTAGGTGTATCAGGTACAAGTCTTCGCTTTGGTATATCTACAACTGGCTCAGGGGCGGAACAAACTATGGATGCATCTTTTTCGGCTGGCGTTTGGAAGCATGTTGCCGTAGTTCTTTCAGGGAATACAGGTACAATTTATGTAGATGGTGTTGCCTCAGGAAGTAATAGCAATATGACAATCAACCCATCAGACTTAGGAAACACTTTAAATAACCTCATTGGTGAATCGCAGAATGTTGGTAATGCCAATTTTGATGGAAAAATTGAGGAGTTTAGGATTTATAATAGCGCTTTGAATTCAACAACTATTCAAAATGTATACACATCAACAAGAGGAATCGTTCTTCAGAGTTGTTCACCTTCAGATAATGCAATAGGAAATAATGTGAATAGCAATCTCGTTTTGACATTTGACAGATCTGTTATATCTGTATCTGGAAAAAATATAGTTATATATAATTCTAATGGGAATGTTTTTGAAAATATTGCTGTTACCAATACTGGAAGAGTTGTAATTTCGGGCTCAACAGTTACTGTTTCACACAATAGCTTTACCATTGGCTCTAGCTACTATGTTTTAATAGATGAGGGAGCTTTCATTGATTCCTCAAATTATATTTATCCTGGAATTTCTGGTAGTACTACGTGGAATTTTATGTATGATTCAAGTACACCAGCGCCAACAGGTACATCAACCGCAACACCAACACGTACAGCAACATCGACACCAACAGTAACACCAACAGCAACACGTACAGTAACATCGACACCAACAGCAACATCAAATGGTGCAAGCATAAAATTAATGATGTTCAATTCAAATAAAGGTGATAATAATATCATTAATCCTTCGATAAAAATAGTAAATAATGGTTCAGTAGATGTGAATCTAGATAATGTGAAAGTTAGGTATTATTTTACATATGAGGGTAGTGGGAATCTGGTGTTTGATAAATATTGGTGCGAAATGGGTGCGGAAAAAGTAACAGCTGCATTTTATAGTACAACAGGAACAAATGCTGATAGATATTTAGAGCTAACATTTACAGCTGGTGTAATAATTACACCTGGTGGATCGAGTCAAGTAGAGGGTGGAATTAGGACAGATACCTACAGTATTTTTACTCAAGCTAATGACTACTCATACAATAATACTGGCAATACTCATGTTGACTGGAACAAAATAACTGGATATATTTCAAACACTTTAGTATGGGGTATTCCCCCTGATTCTTCTCATACAAGTACCCCTACAATTACAGCTACGAGTACGCATGCAAACACTCCAACAAAAATTCCTACAAGTACCCCAACAGCAACACATGTTCAAACGTCAACACCTACTCCAATAGCAACACCAGTACCAACGTCAAATGGTGCAAGCATAAAGTTAATGATGTATAATGCAAATAAAGGTGATAATAATATAATTAATCCTTCAATAAAAATAGTAAATAATGGTTCAGTAGATGTGAATCTGGATAATGTGAAAATTAGGTATTATTTCACATATGAAGGTAGTGGGAATTTAGCATTTCAAAAATATTGGTGCGAAATGGGTGCGGAAAAGGTATCAGCTATCTTTTATAGTACAGCAGGTACTAATGCTGATAGATATTTAGAGTTTACTTTTACATCTGGTGTAATTATTGCCCCTGGCGGATCAAGTCAAGTAAATGGTGGAATTAGTACAGAGACATACAGCACTTTTACTCAAACTAATGACTACTCATATAATGGAATTGATTATGTGCATGTTGACTGGAACAAGATTACTGGATATATTTCAAATGCTTTAGTATGGGGTATCCCACCTGATTTTACTCCTACAAACACCCCAACAAATACGCCTACAAGTACACCTACAAAAGTTCCAACAAGTACACCTACAAAAGTTCCAACAAGTACACCTACAAAAGTTCCTACAAGCACTCCTACAAAAGTTCCTACAAGCACTCCTACAAACACACCTACAAATACTCCAACAAGCACTCCTTCAAATGCATTTTATATAATACATCATAGGGTTTTAACATCAAGTAATGGATTTCTTGTTGGAGATAATATGCCAATGTCGATTAAAATTAGAGTACAGAAATCATGCTCAAATCCTGTAATTAATATTAACTTGGATGTTAAGATGGAAAATGGTACAAGTAGTGGTTTTATACTTAAGGAAATTAAGTTGAATGGAGATATAAGTAAAATTAATGTTTTAAAAGGTATATATGGTGCTGCAAGTCCCACACCTGTACCAAGTTCACTAACATTTACAGCAAGCATTGATGATTCATCAGGAAGGAAACTTAAACTGGCGATAACAGGTGATTTGGCTGTGAATGATGTGATTGAAATCAAGTACAGAGTTAAAGTATCTGCATCTAAGGACGTAATCAATTATGGTGTACAGAAATATCTCGATGACAATGATTTTAATAATAAAAACATGTATGTTCTCTTTGAAATCAAAGAATGGCTTGAAGGTGGAATTGTAAAAAACGTTCCTTATACAATTAGTTCAGCAAGTAATGCAACGGAAAGAGAGAATTTTGATGCTGATTTACAGGTGGAGGATTCGTTAGTTTTAGAATAGTATAAAAGAAGCTGCGAAGTTAATACTAAAATCGAGAGGGAAAATATGCCCCCCTCGATTTTTTCGTAATTGAAATATAATAAAACAAGAAGTATAATGACTTTATATTGAAAATTCATTTTGATAAGGCTATTACCTAACAGGAGATATAAATGATAAGATTTGGACCATCTGGAAATTGTGAGAGTTTTTATGAGCAGGGATTTAAATCATCAGTACAAATGCCTGCATGGCTAAGGAAAATTGGTTTGGATGCATATGAGTATCCATGCGGAAACGGCATTAGAATTAGACGTGAGACAGCCCAAAAGATAGGAGATGAAGCAAAGGCTAATGACGTGTTTGTTAGCGTTCATGCTCCTTATTTTATTAATCTTGCTAGTGAAGAACAGATAAAAAGGGAAAATTCAATAGGATATATCATTGAAACATTAGAAGTTGCTAAATGGATGGGGGCAAAAAGAATCGTAGTACATACAGGTTCATGCAGTAAAGTTGACAGAAAATGGGCTTTAGAAACTGCTGTAGAAACCTTTAAGTCCGCTATTTGTGAGGCTGATAGTAGGGGCTTTAGTGAAATATCAATTTGTCCTGAAGTATTAGGCAAGATCAACCAGCTTGGTGATCTTGATGAGATACTTGAAATGTGCAAAGTTGATGATAGGTTAATTCCTACGATTGATTTTGGACATATTCATGCAAGAGGACTTGGAGCATTGAATACAATAGAGGATTATGAGAAAGTTCTTTTTAAAATTGAAGATCAAATTGGTTTGGAAAGGCTAAAAAAGATACATGTACATTTCAGCAGGATTGAGTATACAAAGGGCGGGGAGAAAAAACACTGGTCGCTTGAAGATATACAGTATGGTCCAGACTTTGAACCTTTGGCGGAGCTTATTCATAGAAAAAATATGGAACCAGTTATTATATGTGAGTCAAGGGAGAGAATGGCCCAAGATGCTTTGAAGTTAAAGAATATTTATTTATGTCAAGGAAATTATGGTATCTAAAGACACCATAATTTCTAACGACAAGTTACAGAAAAGGGAGGTCTAATATGAAGATATTAATAATGAACGGACCAAATTTAAATATGCTTGGAATAAGAGAAAAGGGAGTGTATGGATCAGAAACCCTTGAAGATATAGCTAAAAAGGTGATTAATGAGGCTTCAAAGCTTCAGATTGATTTTGATTTTATGCAGACGAATCATGAGGGAGAAATAATTGACAGGATTCACGGAGCAAGAGGTGTTTATGATGGGCTGATAATAAATCCAGGGGCTCTAACTCATTATAGCTACTCAATCAGAGATGCTATCAAAGCGGTTGAAATTCCTACAATTGAAATTCATTTATCGAATATACATGCAAGAGAAGAGTTTAGAAGCAAATCAGTAATCGCTCCTGTATGTGTTGGTCAAATCTGCGGATTTGGAAGTTTGAGTTATATACTTGCTGTACAGGCTGCAAAGACGATGTTTTCTAAATTCTAACGACAGGTTACAGAGGAGGATTAGTATGAGTGAAATAAAAGCTAGGCTTGAAAAAATAAGAAATGGTTTTTCAAAAATGAATGTTGATTCCATTCTAATTAGTAAAAGAGAAAACTATATTTATTTATCAGGCTTTACAGGTAGTAGTGCTTACTTACTTATTACTTCGAGTCAGGCTTTTCTTATAACGGATTTTAGATACACTGAGCAAGCTTCAAAGCAGGCTTTAGAGTATGAAGTGATAGAATATAGTGGAAATATTAAGAAAACTATAGCAGAAAAAGCTCGTAAGCTAGGAATAAAAAAGCTTGGTTTTGAAGACGATTATACTACTGTATCAAGTTATAATGAGTTTAGAGAAGTGCTCCAAGAAATCGAACTTATGCCTTCTGGAAGCTTTGTTGATAGGCTGAGGTTGGTAAAGGATAAAAACGAATTAGAAGTTATAGGTAAGGCTGTGGAAATCGCAGATGCTGCATTTAATAATGTTTTAAAGTATATAAGACCTGGAGTTAGTGAAATAGAGCTTGCCTCAGAGATTGAGTATTATATGAAAAAATGTGGTGCAACAGGACCCTCTTTTGAGACAATAGTTGCATCTGGAAAAAGATCTGCTTTGCCGCATGGTGTTGCTTCGGAAAAGCTTGTTCAGAATGGTGATTCTATTACGTTTGATTTTGGATGTATTTACAAAAATTATTGTTCTGACATGACAAGAACTGTGTTTTTAGGAAAGCCTGATGCGGAATTGATAAAAATATACGAAATTGTATTAAAAGCTCAGTTGGAAGCCTCAAATTCAGCACGTGCAGGACTTTTGGGAAAGGAAATAGACAAGGTTGCGAGAGATATCATAGTAGAAGCAGGTTTTGAATCGAACTTTGGTCATGGACTCGGTCATGGAGTTGGTCTAGAGGTTCATGAAGAGCCTAGGCTATCAATCAGAGGGGATATAGTCATGGAAAATGGAATGGTTGTTACAGTAGAACCTGGTATTTATGTTAATGAGCTTGGTGGAGTCAGGATTGAAGATATTATTGTTATAAATGGGAATCACCCGCAGGTGTTGACTTCATCTACAAAAGAGCTGATTATAATATAATATTTTAATTATAGATTAATTGTATTTAATAAAACATAGAAAATTTTTCTTGAAATTAGTTTAAATATACTTTAATATTAAATAGGTTGTATTAAAAACATTATTGCTTTTAATTTAGGTACTTTTTAATACTTGGTATATTAATACTTATATAAAATTTGGAGGGAAGATTAAATGATTACTGCAGGAGATTTTAGGAACGGGGCTACTTTTGAGTTGGACAGTCAGATATTTCAGGTTATTGAGTTTCAACACGTAAAGCCAGGAAAAGGTGCAGCATTTGTTAGAACAAGATTAAAGAACATTATTACAGGAGCTACAGTTGAAAGAACATTTAACCCAACTGATAAAATGCCAAAAGCTCACATAGAAAGAAAGGACATGCAGTACCTCTATAACGATGGTGGATTATTCTACTTCATGGATGTTGAGACATTTGAGCAAATGCCAATTAACGAAAACTCAATAGGAGATTCATTCAAGTTTGTAAAGGAAAATACAGTAGTTAAGATTCTTTCTCATAAGGGAAATGTATTTGGTATAGAGCCACCTACATTTGTTGAGCTAGAAGTTGTTGAAACAGAGCCAGGATTTAAGGGCGATACAGCAACTGGTGCTACAAAGCCTGCAAAAGTTGAAACAGGAGCGATCATTAAAGTTCCTCTCTTTGTAAACCAAGGTGATTGTATAAGAATAGATACCAGAACTAGCGAGTATATGGAAAGAGTATAATGGAAATAATAATATTAAAATAATTATGAGGTGGAAAATGGGTTATTTAAAAGAAAAAGTATCTTACTTAAAAGGTCTTGCTGAAGGCATGAACATTGGTGACTCAACTAATGAAGCTAAGCTTCTTAAAGCAATAATCGATGTATTGGATGATGTTGCTATTACAGTTGAAGAAATCGAAGAGGCACAGAACGAATTATGTGAACAGGTTGATGATATTGATCAGGATCTTGGAGAAGTAGAAAAAGTATTGTACGATGAAGAATGTGATGATGATTGTGAATGTGGTGATGATTGCGATTGTGATGATGAGGTAGATGTTGAGTGCCCATATTGCAATGAAGTTTTCACAGTAAATATTGAAAATCTTGACGAAGAGAACTCCGAAATGGAATGCCCAAACTGTAAGAACAAAATCGAAATTGATTGGGAATGCGGTTGTGAAGATTGTTCACATGATTAATGTAGAATGACGCGAAAGAGATATTGTTTATAAACAATATCTCTTTTTTTGTGCCCATAAAATTTTTGTCATAAACTTGGACAAATATAAATACTATATATAAATCGGTTTTTGTTAATGTCGCTAGAAATTATGGTGCCCATAGTTTCTAACGACAAGTTATAGAGGATACAAAAAGCGCTTATGCGTTTTTGTTTAGCAAAGGAGGAATTTTAATGGATACAAAAGAAGAGTCTAAAAATCTAATGTTAGAAAATAAAAACAATATAATGGAAAATGTATTAAAGTATTTGCCTGTGGAGTTAAGAAACTTGATTGGAAAAATTAAACCTGAGTTTTTTGCATCATTAGAGGAGATAAGACTTAGAGCAAATAAGCCTTTGATGGTTGAAAATGCTGATGGAGACTGGTTTGTTGATCAGGATAGTAATATCACTAAGGTATTTACTAAATGTGTGCAAGTCAAGCAGGAAGATATTTTTAGAACTCTTGAAAGTATGAGCCAAAATTCAATCTATGCTTTTTCTGATGAGATAAGGAATGGATTTATTACTTTAAGGGGAGGACATAGGGTAGGGATAACTGGAAGAACAGTTTTAGAAAATAACAATATAAAAAATATTAAGGACGTATCTGCACTTAATATAAGAATTTCGAGGGAAGTTAAAGGGTGCTCACAAAAAATCATAAGGTACATACTTAAAAATAATCAAGACATATATAATACACTAATTATTTCACCTCCTCAATGTGGTAAAACTACTATGCTTAGGGATATTGCAAGATTATTAAGCGATGGTATTGGGGAAATGCAGTTTAAAGGAGTGAAGGTTGGTGTAGTCGATGAAAGATCAGAAATTGGTGCTTGCTTTAAAGGTATTGCACAAAACAATCTTGGGGTTAGAACTGATATATTGGATGGCTGCCCTAAAATACAGGGAATGAATATGATGCTTAGATCAATGTCTCCATATGTTATCATTACAGATGAAATTGGAAATAAGGGGGATTTTGAGGCTGTTATGCAGGTTGTAAACGCAGGTGTGAAGATTATAACATCTGCTCACGGATACAACATATCAGAGCTAAAGGCAAGGGAAGAAGTTCTAAGGCTAATCGAGGAAAAAACATTTGATAGATATATTGTGCTAGATAAAAGTGACGGTCCTGGGACAATAAGAGAAGTACTTGACGCAAATACAATGAAAGTACTCGAAGATTAATAATGTATTTAATATTGAGCAAGGGTGATTAAGGATGTTTTTAAAACTGATAGGCAGTGCTTTAATAATTATCACTAGCGGATTTTTGGGATTGTTTTTATCAAAAGAATGTGGAAGAAGGCCGAGAGAACTAAGAGAACTCCAAAACCTACTTCAAATGTTTGAAAATGAAATAAGTTTTCTTTCAAATACGATTGCAGATGCATTCAATAAGCTTTCTGACTATAGCACTAGCAGTACAAGAAATTTTTTTAAACAGACGTCGTTGAATTTAATAAAAGGCAAGTGTTGTAGTGCTGCTGAGGCTTGGGAAGCTGCCGTTAAAGAAAACTTTGAAAAGACATCACTAAATAAGGAAGATAAAGAGGTACTGATTTCTTTTGGAAAAATTCTAGGAGCATCAGATATTGAAGGTCAGATAAAGAATATAAGGCTTACTTGCACTCAACTTAAAATGCAGGAAGAAAAGGCAGAAGAAAACAAGAAAAAGAACGAGGGGATGTACAGAAACTTAGGGCTATTAGGCGGACTAGCGTTAGTGATAATAATTGTTTAGGTATGTTACATTATGTAAAAAAATATTATAAAAAGTAGGGTTTAAATATGGGCATAGATTTGATTTTTAGAATAGCAGCCATAGGTATATTGGTTTCAGTATTAAATGCAGTGTTAAATAAATCAGGGAGAGAAGAACAGGCAATGATGACAACTCTTGCAGGTCTTATTGTAGTACTTCTGATGATTGTTAAGGAAATTGCAGGATTATTTGATACAGTTAAAACGATATTTAACTTTTAATTGAAGGATATGATTTTATGGAAATACTTCAGATTGTCGGCATAGGAATCGTTGCTGTGGTTCTGATTGTTGTTTTGAAATCACAGAGGCCTGAAATGGCTGTGATGGTAAGCATAATAACGGGTATTATTATATTTCTTATGATAGTAGGTAAACTGTCAATTGTAGTAGAGTTATTAAATAGCATTGCAGATAGGGCGGATATCGATCTGAGATACCTTGGAACAATGCTTAAAATAATAGGAATTGCGTATATTGTTGAGTTTGGAGCTGAGATATGCAAAGATGCAGGTGAAAGTGCCATTGCATCAAAAATTGAGTTGGCTGGAAAGGTTGTGATAATTTTCATGGCTGTTCCAATTATTACATCTTTGTTGGATTTGATATTAAAAGTAATGCCATAATGCGGTATAGCTTGAAATAAAATATTGTCCTTGATATAATAACTTCACCTAATATAATAAACTTTAGAGGTGAAAAATGAAGACAGTATTGATAGCAATAAATTCAAAATATATACACTCATCACTAGCGGCATGGTATCTTAAATCTGCAGCAGGAGATAGTGTTGGTGAAGTTAAGGTACTTGAATTCACTATAAATGATAATATAGATAATGTACTTTCATCGATATATCTTGAGAAGGCAGATGTTTTGGCTTTTTCCTGTTATATATGGAATATTGAATATGTTTTGAATATTGCCCACAGCATGAAGTCCCTAGAATCTCAAGCCAAAATTGTAATGGGTGGACCTGAAGTATCTTATGATGTAGAAGATTTAATGAAACAGAACGAATTTGTTGACTTCGTTTTATGTGGAGAAGCTGAAGACACTTTCCCTGCTTTACTAATGAATATCAGAAATAATACTGATAATTTTAATAAAATAAATGGTCTTTGGTATAGAGAAGGTAGTGAAACTAGTAGCTCAGGCGGATTTAATCTAATCAAGAACATAGACTCGATTCCATCACCTTATACTGATGAAATGCTTTCTTTAATAGGACAAAATAGGATTCTTTATTATGAGTCATTGAGGGGATGCCCTTTTTCGTGCTCTTACTGTATCTCATCAACTTTTGATGGAGTAAGGTATTTAGATATGGAAAGGGTTAAAAGGGATATACTTGCCTTCATAGAAGATGGAGTAAAACAGGTTAAGTTTGTTGACAGAACTTTTAATTGCAATAAGGCAAGAGCTAAGGAAATCATAGAGTTTGTTATTGCAAATCCTGGTAATACCAACTTCCACTTTGAAGTTGCTGGTGATTTATTTGATGACGAATTGCTAGATATAATATCCCATGCTACTAAGGGATGTATTCAATTTGAGATTGGTATTCAAACCATTAATAATGACACATTGGAAATAATACAGAGAAAAACAGATCTACACAAGCTATTTAAAAATGTATCAAAGCTCTTATCATTTAATAACTGTCATATACATGTTGATCTTATTGCTGGTCTGCCAGCTGAAGATTTAGGTACATTTATATGTTCGTTTAACTCGGTCTATGCTCTTAAGGCACACCAGCTGCAATTAGGGTTTTTGAAGCTTTTGAAAGGCTCTAAAATAAGATCCGATGCATCGAAGTATGAGTATGTATTTAAAAAAAAGGCGCCATATGAAATACTTTCTAATAAGTTTTTGAGCTATGATGATTTGATTAAATTAAAGAATATTGAAGAGCTTGTTGAAAGATACTACAATTCTGGCAAATTCAAAGAAACAGTTGATCATGTTATAAATGCACTATTTGAAAGCCCTTTTAGCTTTTATGAAGAATTGTCTACGTATTGGATAGAAAGGGGATTTTATAAAAGATCAGTATCATCAAGAGAGCTATATACAATTCTTCTTGCTTTTTTAAAGGAATACAAGAAGTTTGCTGAGGAAAATGACGATTTTAAATTAATTAAGGATCTGTTGAAATTTGATTTTCTGGTATCTGACCCATCAAATAACTTACCAGATGGACTTCAACGAGAAGTTAGAAAGGATTTTAGCGAGCAAGTATTTGAATTCTTAAAAAATGAAGAAAATATTTCGAGGTATATCCCAAAATATGAGGGAGTGCCTGCTAAGCAGATATTTAAGAAAGTACATGTTGAGATATTTAACTTTAATTTTATTGAAAGACCCAACACTAAAGAAAAAACGCCAATTCTATTCGACTACACATCAAAAGACTCTGTTGATGGGGTCTTTCGGTCAATGATTATTGAAGGACACCATAATTTCCTAGACACAAAATAAAATGGGGCTATAAGCCCCGTCGATTTTATTCAATACCGTTTGGGAAATACTTTTCCTTAAAATACTTGGTAGCATTTTCGGCGCCTTTGACATTTAAGTGGGCACAGTCACCGTAGTTTTCGTTAGGCAAATTTATAATTTTATTGCTTATGATGGCAGAAGGGTATTTCTTGGCTATACTATTAAGACATTCTTCATATCCATTTAAGTATTCTTCCGACAAATTTTCTCTTGATTTCTCGTTCATCGGCATTGACTCATAAATGACTTTTATGTTGTTTTTATTGCATATATCAAATATTTGCTCAAGGTAATATATTAGTACAGGTGAAGGCTTAAAAACAGGAGTTTTTGACTCGTCATTCAGTAATTTAGTAGCCACACCAGATGCAATATTCATATATCCATATGAATTTCTTATTTTGTTATAAATTGACTCGTTGTCTTTCTTGCGTTTATAGTACCCTCCCTGCGTAAACTCAGCTTTATAGTACAAAACAAAGTTTATTCTGTACATAAGCAACTCAAGATAATAATTATTACCTAAGGGCTTGCGCCATTTAAACGGATTATCATTTAGCTCAATGGTTTTGTTTAATACTTCTAGCATCTGTGAGGTAGTTATAAGACCATAGTTAACAGTCCTATCATAATACTCACGATGAACCTCTAAGTGATTTGGGCTAACCGAGCAAAAAATTGTCTTTGGAGGAGTATGATTTTTCAAATAATTTTTAATCATATAGTATATTTCAACGGTAGATCCACCTGTTAAGCTGAGTGAATAAGCGTTTTTATCTATCATGTCTGGCATAATACCAGAAAAAGCAATCGAGTCCCCCATTATAAGAAGATCAGGATTCATAGCTTTACTTTTATCTTTGCTTTGCACAAAATCTATTGAATGTTTATAAATCGGATATTCCATATACCCGAAATACATCTTAAAGTATTCAATATAGATGTATGATGGAATACTAAATATCAAAAGAAATATAATTAGTTTTATCAAAAGTTTTTTTATATCATTAACCTTATTCATATAATCTCCTTATGGATGTTGAAAATATACGCTCAAATTGGTAAATAATATTTCAATCATCCCTTAATTAAAACTGAAAGTAGATAAAACCCTGTTTATAAAACGCACCAAGTAGTAAAATTGTCATAAGTATAATGTAGTATGCAGACCATCTGACTGTTGTGGGAACTTTTCTTATGACTTCCTCTACATCTTTGACGAAAGTACCAAATATTTGGATGCAAATTATAATACCAATTAGAATAAACTCAGTTTTGTATTGGGTAAATATTTCACCAAGGTTTATTAGAAACAAATTGATGCTGTCTGTGTTAGAAAATGCATCAAAAGATTTTGTAAGTATAAATACTGCATCTGATAGGCTCTGTGCTCTGAAAAATACCCATGCGATACAGGTTAAAAAAAACGTTATTCCTATTTGCAGTATTCCATGAAACACAGGTATATTATCAAGTCGAGTAACCTTTGCAAACTTTTCTCTAAATTTGAGTGTAACATTTGAAAATACCATATAGAGTCCATTTAATGCTCCCCATATTACAAAGGTCCAGTTTGCACCGTGCCATAAGCCACTTAAAGCAAATGTTAGAATAAGATTGAAATACCACTTAGGCCTCGAGCATCTATTACCTCCAAGGGGTATATAAACATAGTCTTTAAACCATGTTGAAAGTGATATATGCCATCTTCTCCAAAACTCAGGTATGGATTTTGAAAAATAAGGACTTTTAAAGTTTTCCATAAGACTAAATCCCATTACCTTTGCAGCACCCCTTGCTATATCAGTATAGGCAGAGAAGTCAAAATATATCTGAAAAGCAAAGAATATTGAAGATACAATGAGCATTGCGGGTTTGTCCCCATACCTTAAAGGATCTTTGTATACGTCATTTACAAGGACTGAAAACCTGTCTGCAAGTACGAGTTTTTTGAAAAAACCCCAGAGCATTAATCTTAAGCCCGCGGTTATCCTTTCGTACTCGAAGTAATGCTTTTCATAAAACTGGTGCATAAGATTTTGTGGTCTTTCAATTGGACCTGCCACAAGCTGAGGATAAAACATTACATAGAGTGCATACATGAAGAAATTACGTTCTGGTTTTTGTTTTCCGCGGTACACTTCTATAACGTAACTGAGGCTCTGAAAAGTATGAAAAGACAGACCTATTGGAAGGATTATTGACACATCTTTAACCGGATAATCCCAGTTAAGCCACCTGTAAATTTCAGCAAAATTAGCATTGAAGAAGTTAAAATACTTAAATATAAAAAGCACCATACAGGTTGAAATAATACTGATTTTTAGGAATTTTTTCTTTTTTTTAGCGTTTTTCTCTTTTTCAATAATGATACCTGCAATATAATCAATCATAATTGTAACAAATAATATAAGAATATACTGTGGTATAAAAGCCATGTAAAAAATACCGCTTGAAACAAGAAGAATTATCCACCTGAACCTATGAGGACAGGCAAAATATAAAGCTGTAACTATCGGAAAAAATATTAGAAAGCTTAACGAATTAAATAACATAATGCTCCTTTGCTATTAAAATGCAATAGCCATATTGTTTAGGTTTGTAAAATGCTACGGAATTATTTAAACATAATCAATACAAAAATGCAAGTAGTCATGATAAATAGAGAATAATAGGTCAATCAATACAAATAAATATCAAAAAATGCTAATTTTCATTAGTTGTTATGTCGATATATTAACAAATGAAAGACAGTGGAAAGGTGGTACAAGTATGGATTCTGTGGTATATACTATTGATGAAAAGTGCGTTGGGTGTAACAAATGTATTTTAGCTTGTCCTATAAAGAGCGCAAATTCATCGAGTATTGAAAATGGAGAGAGTAGGACACGAATTAACAAAACAAACTGTATATCATGCGGAAAATGTATAGAAGTATGTGATCATGGCGCTAGGGATTATTATGACGATACAATAGCCTTTTTTGAGGATATTAAAAACGGTAAGGCTATTTCTGTGATAGCAGCACCTGCACTCAAGACCAACTATCCAAACTACAAAAAAATCTTGGGTTATTTAAAATCAATTGGAGTAAGAGAATTTTATGATGTAGCTTTTGGTGCAGATATCACAACATGGGCATATCTTAAGACTATAAAGGAAAACTCAATCAAATCAATTGTTGCTCAACCTTGTCCGTCAATAGTAAACTATATACAGAAGTACCGTCATGATATTGTTGAAAATCTAGCACCAGTACATAGCCCTTTGATGTGTACTGCAATTTATCTTAAGAAATATATGAGTATTCAAGAAGAACTGTGTTTTCTATCTCCTTGTATAGCAAAAAAGACAGAAATTGATGATGTAAATACAAACAAAAATGTAAAATATAACGTAACATTTAAAAAACTTATAGAATATATAGAATCACAGCAAATTGATATCAATACATTTCCTGAGACTGACTTTAAAATAAATGCATTTACTCTTGGAGATATTTATAGCCTACCAGGAGGACTCAAGGAAAATGTTTATCACTATAACAACAATGCGTGGGTGAAGCAAGTAGAAGGAACTGATGTAGTTTATGATTATTTGGATGAATACTCAGACAGAAATGAAAAAAATAAACCTTTACCACTTCTAATTGATGCACTTAGTTGTATTCATGGATGTAATTGTGGATCTGGAACATCTAAGAATCAAGACATAACTGATATTGATATGCAAACTCAGGAGCTTAGAGTGAAGCTGCGTGGAAAATATCATAAAAGCCCTTCTAAATTAATTAAGTTTTTTGATAAGAAGTTAAAATTGGAGGATTTTAAAAGAAAGTATAGTGTGGAAGAAGCCACTGCTTATTCAGTTCCTTCAGAAAGAGAGTATGATAAAATATTCAACGATATGAAAAAATCAACTGAAGAATCAAGAAAAAGGAACTGTAATTCATGTGGGTATGAGAATTGCTATGAGATGGCAAAATCTGTGTTTAACAATCAAAACCATATTGGAAATTGTATAGACTATAATCTTAAAAAATCTGCAGAAAATGAATTGCTCGAGCTTAAAAATGCTGAAGTTAGAGAAGAATTGGATAAAGTGGATTTGATGAGCAAAGAAAATGAAAGGCGCTTGATTCTCCTTACTGAAAGGGTAGAACAAATAACTTCTGCAATCGGTGAAATAGCAAAAGGTAGCACCGAAAGTTCTAAACGTGCTAATAATATAATTGATGATACATCATTGCTTTTAGAGATATCTAAAAAGCTAAGAGATCATATTGATAAAATGAGCGAAAGTGTACGAAACTTTAATAATGTTACTGGTGAGATTGTGGGAATTTCAGAGCAAACGAATCTTTTAGCATTGAATGCATCAATTGAGGCGGCACGTGCAGGAGAGGCTGGACGTGGATTTATGGTTGTTGCAGAAGAAGTTAAAAAGCTTGCAGAGCAATCAAAAAAAGCTGCTGAGTCAACAAATAAGGACGAAGCTTTATTAAATGATTTAATAAATAAAATTAATAGTATTTCAAGTGAACTTGGGTTAAGAGTAGTCAATGTAAACCAAGATATTATGAGTATTTCAGCTAACATTCAGGAAATAAATGCGATGAATCAGGAAACTCTCTCAACAGCAGAATTGATACTTCAAGAACAAAAGTTGTAGAAAGCATTGAAATATAAAATAATAAATAAAAGACTGGAAAAAAAATAATTAATATATTATACTATATAAAAAGCAATATTGATCTTAATATTGCTTTTTAAAATGATTTGTTTTTATACATTATTAATGTTATTGTAAGTACAGTGATTTATCATTAAAAGATATGGAGGAATAATTGAATTGGACAGTCATAGTATAGGGCATATAGGTATTGGACAGGTAGTGTTCAACATTTCGCTTGTTGTTCTTTTGGTATTAGTAAATGGTTTTTTTGTTGCAGCAGAGTTTGCAATGGTGAAGATTAGAGGATCCAGGCTTACTCAGCTAATCAATGAAGGAAGCAAAATGGCTGTTGTTGTTCAAAAAATAACATTAAAGCTCGACTCATATTTATCAGCCTGTCAATTTGGTATTACCCTTGCATCTCTTGGTCTTGGTTGGGCTGGAGAGCCATTTATAGCAACCTTAATAGCACCATTATTTTCAAAGTTTGGTTTGTCGCAAGCAACTATTCATACGATAGCATATGCTATTGCATTTTCAATCATCACAATGATGCATATAGTTTTAGGAGAGCTTGCACCTAAGTCATTAGCTATACAGAAAACTGAAAGTGTTTCTCTTTGGCTTGCTTACCCGCTTATGTTTTTCTATAAAGTTACCTATCCAGCTACATGGATATTGAACCATCTTTCGAATCTTATTTTAAAGACAGTTGGATTAGAGCCTTCTATGGAAAGTGAGCAAGCACATTCTGAAGAGGAGATAAGGATTCTTGTTGAAGAAAGCCACAAGAGTGGTTTGATTAACAAAGCAGAGAGTGTTCTTTTTGACAATGTATTTGATTTTTCTGATACGGTTGCTAGAGAGGCTATGATTCCTAGGACAAGTGCTGCTATCTTATATGCTCATGACTCATATGAGAAGAATCTTGAAAAGATATTAAGCACAAGGCATACAAGATTTCCTGTTGCTGATGGGGATAAGGATAATATCATAGGATTTGTTCATGTCACTGATTTTTATGCGGAGTCATGCAAAACAGGAAACAAAGATCTTAAAAAAATATTAAGGAAAATTCTCAAGGTGCCTGAGTCAATGGAGCTAAGTCATGTTTTGAAGCTTATGCAAAAAAGTAGAACCCTTATTGCCATTGTTGTTGATGAGTTTGGTGGAACAGCAGGTATCATAACATTAGAGGATATAATTGAGGAAATTGTTGGAGAGATACAGGATGAGTTTGACAATGAAAGACCTACTTTCGAAGAAATTGAAGATGGTTATTCTGTTGACGGAAGGCTTCTAATTGAAGATTTGAATAATTATATCGGAACAGAGATTTCGAATGAAGATATTGATACTGTTGGTGGCTTTGTATTCACATCACTAGAGGGGGCTAATCCAGAGACTGGGAAAGAGATTACTTACAAAGATTATACATTTGAGATAACCGAAATGGATGGTAACAGGATTTCAAGAATACTTATAGTTAAAAGCAAGGAAGTTGAAGTGGTGGAAGAAATCTTGGAATAAGTAATGGAAATAAAAAAATGCATATGTGTTAAAAAATAGGACTGTAGTTATATTGATAGTCCTATTTTTTTATGATATAATTTACATATGATTGTTTTAAAATTAAATACATTATTAATATTACATTTAGCAATATATAAATGTAAAGGATTATTGTATTTAATTTATGTAGTTTTCATAAAATCATTTCTTGATGAGTTTTAGTACTCATTTCAAATTTAAGTACAAATCATTACCTTGTTAAGGATGGCTGTATCAAAAATATTGTCATTACTTTGGTAAAAAGGTAAGAACTATCTAAGGTTGTAAAATTTAATAAAATTCGATATGGGTATTGCAGTGTAGCGTTATATTTTGTTTTATGTGGTATTTCTGTGCGTTTCTGTAGTATTTCTGCATGTTGTCTCAAGATTTTATCTAATCATTTTCAATTCTATTTAGAGCATAATTTAATCTAGAATCCAAAGGAGGATTTTTTATGAAGAAAGGTTTATCGAAGTATACGGTATATTTTTTGTGCTTTATGATGTTGTTTTCTTCATTCGCTTATCCGATCCAAGCCAATGCTTATACTGGTACAGTAGAAGTATATGGTGTTAAAGGACTTTCAGGACAAACATTCCTGAGTGTCAATGGTATGGGATTTAGCAATCTAGGAACTTCTCAGGTGAGTGTTTCAATTTCAGATATGTCAAACACAACTCAGATTGTTCCTGAGTCGGTTAGTATTATATCGGATAATGAAATTGGCTTAGGCATACTAAATGGACTTAATGCAGGTATGTATAAGCTTTACATGTCAGCTGATTCGATGCAAATCGGAGATCCAAATGGAATACAGTTTGAAATAATACCAAAACTCGACGCTCAGTATTTTAGTGATGCATCAGGAACATATGTAAAAATAATGAACAGCACATTTGCTGGATATAGGTGGATAGCAGGAGATGCAATTGATACATTTATTTCAAGCCCAGATAATACAATTGATTTTTCAGGCTTCAACATTCCAGATAAAAACATTACCGTTGCTGATACTGATTTAACATGGATGTTACCAACACTTAGAGATGGCGCGATGTACAATATTGAAGTGAAAGACTCAACAAATAAAGTCATAGGTCTAGCGCAGATTCAGTTAGGAACACCAACAAATCCATCAGCACCTCCAACCACAAACCCATCACCTCCGAACACAAACCCTGGATCATACTTTGAAAATATCTCATTTATGAGTCAAAATAGTGACAGCATTTTGGTATCTGGTATGAATCTTGATGGTATAAATAAGGATAATTTATCTGCACAAATATTTAACATTGATGGTACAACTATGCTTGCTCAATCAATTTTTGTTGAAAATGACTATAATGCTTTCAGATTTATTTTTGACAAGGATAAAGTCCCTGCACCTGGTAACTATAAGCTTCGTGTATGGAATGCAACTATTGAAATGACTCTTCCAAACAATGGTGAGTTTCAAGTAGTGCCTGAACTAAAAGCTAATCCAATGGTATTTTCAGGTGAAAGCGCAGGACAAACAATTATAATAAATGAAAGCTTAGATGCGGCTTTCCAATGGACATCAGGTGACCAAAACATTGAAGTTGAGATTAATGGTCCTAATGTAATGTGGACAGCAACGTTAAATAATGGTCTTATGATAAATGAAGATCAGTTGAATGTTACAACACCAACAACTGGTATTACATATCCTATGCCTGCAGGAGATTACATGGTTTTAGTGAAAAAACCATTAGAAACAGGTAATATAATATTAGGTGTTTCAAGACTTCTAATAGGAACAATACAGGTTAGCGGAAAAGTTGTATCACCAGAAGATAATACAACAGGTATAGGTGGCGGATTTATCAGAGTTGAAAAAGCAGATTATAGCTGGGGCAATAAGTATCCAGTAGATGCAACAGGCAACTACATGATTAACGGACTTGAGCCAAACACTGATTATAAGATTTGCGCAATAGCACCAAAGGAAAGTTTATTTGGTGATTCAATTGAACAAACAATCAATTATAATGGACAGACAATAAATCTTAATCTTCAATTGTCAAAAATACAGTTAAAAGGAACAGTTGCTGATCCATCAGGAATCTCTTTAGGATATTCAAATGTTGATATTTTAAAATTCAATGTTGAAAAGAACTTTGATGATTTGTACAAGAGCATTAAAACTGATGATTTTGGTAATTTCAAGATATCAAATCTTGAACCAGGCACATACAAACTCGAAGGGTTCAATGATAAAAGCGGATTTATCAAATCTGAAAGATATGAAATAGTAATTGATGCTAATGGTAATTATACTGGCACATCAGACCCACAGTTAAGACTTGACTATGCTCAAGTAAAAGGCAGAATATATGACCCTATGTGGAACATCTATAAGGATGCTGATGTAAAGGTAGATTGCAAAGATGGTAATTCGAACTATTCAGCTTCAACATATGATGGAACATTCATAGTTGGAAGACTTGGTGTTGGAACGTATAAAGTATATGCGGTACCAAGAGGTGGAACATTATCGCAATCATATCCTAAAGAAATAAGAGTAGAGTCAACAGGAATATTTGTTGATAATGTATATTATGATAACAGTACATTTGTTGATTTAATGCTTACTAATTCTCAGATTACTGGTTTAGTATATGAGCCTGGAAATACCAATACAGTTGCAACATATGGTAGAGTTGAGGTGTTTAACGATAAATTCGAGTACGTATCTGAAGCGAATATAAATTCCGATGGAACTTTCAATATTGGTGGACTTGGAGTTGGAATTTATAAGGTAAAAGCAGCAAGATATGATCAGAATAAAAATGAAGAATCAGACATCTCCTTAATTGAAATTTTAGCAGGAAATATAATCACGATCAATGGTCAAACTTATGATTCTACTAAGGGCTTTAACATGTATTTAAAGAGCAAGGCATGGAGTAGAATAGAGTCAGCACAAGAATTTAAAATGAACAAGGATGCACAGCTTCCTTTGGAATTCTGTGACTTTACAGGTGATGTAGCAAATCTTTCAGTTGAATTAGGATATACACCTGTTACAATCGATGGATTTACGTTTGCGGTATATAACAGAGATGGCAAGGATTATATCAAAGTTCGTGAGTTTGTTGACAAATCTGGTGGTACAATAACATGGGATAATTATTCAAGGTCAACCAACATAAACATTGGCACAAAATTTGTTACAGTTCCTGAGAATTCAGAAAATATGTTTGTACAAGATGGAACATCTTATGCAACACTTCAATGGTTTGTTGACAACTTCCAAGTTACATATGCAAAAGGTGATTATGTGCTAGTAGCAAAGCTTTCTAATGCAGCTTTGCAGTACACTACAGAGTGGAATAGCAAAGGCATTTTATTCACTCCTGCCGAAGGAGACGTGAACACAATACCTACAATCTCAGAAAGTAAAATGCTAACAGCTAAAGTTTCATATGTAGATCCTAATATAGGTACACTTAGTGAAGTAATAAAACAAAGTATCGAACTCGATATGACTGCACCTAAAGCAGATGCACATTTTGAAGGTATGGTTCGTGATGAAGTTTATAACAAGGATTATTACGTTGTTGGAGTAAACTTCATGGATTTGGTTGAACTCAATGACTTGAAATCAAACAAAGATACTTATTTCAAATTGACACATAACAACACTACAATCACACCTGCACAAGTAGTTTTAGATTATCCAAATGAAAGTAAGTATTGTGGGTTTGTAAGATTATACTTTGATGCATTGAGCTCAGGTGATGTGTTAACAGTAAGTGGAGTAAAGGATATAGTTGGAAATGTAATGCCAGGTGATAAAACCGCTACAATAAAAATATTTGTTAAAGTAAGATTAACCTTAAAAGATACAAATGGAGCATTTATTCAAAATGCAGGAGTACAAATAGTAAGAACTGATGCGTTGTCTGGTAGCTCAACAGCTGCTGGAAGCAATGATGAGACAAATCAAACAACTGGTTTGATGACATATTATGGTACTACAGGAATGGACGGATCTTGTGTTTTTGATGTTGAACAGGGAACATACAAGATGTACTCGGTCTATACAAGCAGTCCTGAATATAAGAAAATTCAGACAGACTTTGATTTTATTGCTAACCCTCAAGCGGGTGTAGATGAGATTTCAATTGAAACAACTGTTGCTGATATGGCTCCGAATGCCACTGGTAGTGTCAATCTCAACAATATCGATACTAATAGTATTAGCACAATCGAACTTACTTTCATTGAGAAAAAGTATCTTAATGCTCCATTTACAAGTGTAAATGAGTATATGCTTAAGGATACATTCGCAAAGAAAGTGACAGTTAATACTGATGGAACATTCGGAATTTATCTTGCTCCTGGAGAAGTTGGAAGTCCAAGAGAATATGTACTACTCGGAGCGGGTATGAATTATGACAATAACTTAACACTTCCAAAAACTCAAGTTGTAGTTAGTGTTGAAGAAGGACAAAATGTAAGCATAAACAATGGTACTCCAATTGAATTTGTAACAGAGGCAATAAATATTGGTACTATTTACAAGAATGAAACTGATGTTTTAGAAAATGCAAATGTTCAGATTGAACGTTTGGGATTGGATTATACTGTTGTACCATTCAAATTATATATTGACAATACAGGCAAGATAATGGCAAAACTTCCTGACGGTGATTACAAGATGAGTCTTATCAGTAGAGAGGGACAAATGATGTACATGCCAGATGGGACAACAAATGTAAGCAATACACTAGCATACTTAAGCAATATACAGTTTACACTGACTAATGGAGTAATAAGTGCTTTTACTGGTACTACTGATATGAATAAAATTGTTATTCCAGCAGTTAATGCAACTGTTAACATTGTTAAGAAGGGTGTTCCATTTAACACTTATACAAACCTTACATTTGTTAATAATGACGGCAGGGAGTTCCAAATAAATAACTGCAACTCAGGAAGATATGACTTTTATCTGTCACAAGGTACTTATAAAATCAAATCATATAATACTAATGATACTGGTTTTGTGAATGTTGAAAACGATCCAAAGAGTACAATTGTTGTTGGAGAAGGTTTTAATAAAACAGGCGAGAACGCTATTGTCTATGACGCTGGAGTAGGAAATGTCAATATCGTAGTTGTAGATGATAATACAAATAAAGATCCAAGAGCTAATGTAAATTTAAACATCTCTGGACAAAAAGATGAAGGCGGAATGGTATGGAAATGGGGCAAAACAGACTCTCTTGGACAGATTTCATTCACATTGAAGCCTGGAAAATACAATATAACTGGCTATGATGATGGCGGTAACTGGAAGCAGGTTAACTATCCATTTGAGGTTACAAGCGAGAACACTGTTGATCTTCCTTTGTTGGTGGAGTTTAAGATTTCCCCTCCAAATACAAAGTTAGTATTCTTAGATGATACTGGAGCTGCTTTATCTGGCAAGTGGGTAAGTATGAAAAGACTTATGTCAGAAACTGAATGGTGGGACAGCTATATGGGCTTCAATACAGACTCAAACGGTGAATACAAAACAAACCTGAAACCTGGAAAATATATCATTGAAGGAATACAGACTGACAAAGAATGGAAACAGTTAAATGTTAGCTTTGTGGTTGATGAAACAATAACATCAAATAACCAACTGGTAAAAGAAATAAGACTTGCAGCACCTGTGCTAAAAGGAATACTTAAGGATGAAAATGGACAAGCAATAGCATACACTTTGATAAATCTAAAGAAAACAAGGGCAATAGGGGAGTTGTTCGATAAGTATTTTGGTTTCAATACCAACTCAGAAGGTATGTTTACAGGTGATCTTGAAGAAGGCGAATACCTTGTTGAAGGAATTAACGTTTGGAAGTCAAATGGTGGGAATGGTTATTATGAGTGGAGAGAAATCAAAAAGCAGTTCTTTGTAGTTAAAAACTCCTCAGGTAAACTAGAAGTCAAGCTCACACAACTTGGATTGCCAGTTGATATTCTCGAAGTATCAATACCAAAAAATAACTTCTCAGGATATCTGTATAAGACATATGACAGTCAAACGCAACAGGGAACACTGTTTACAGTAATGGATAATGGAACTGGATGGACAGACATATCTCTGGTATTGAAGCAAAAAGATGTTGATCCTACTTTATATAACAGTCAGCCATGGCTTTATCAGAAATGGGTTAATGTAAAAGCAGATGGTAGTTTCTCAATGATGCTTGACCCAAATTACGACTATATTTTAACAGAAGCATATGTAACAGGATCACGCTATGAAATAAATCAATTAATAACAAAAGAACAATTGGCAACACCTGACTTTAATTTCATCATAGTTCCACCAAAACCAAATGTTTCTGGTACAGTAAAAGATTTTGAGGATGTAGCTGTTACAAATAAAGGTTGGATTAACCTTGCATCAGCTGACAATACAAAGTGGGAATGGACTGAAATAGCTCCAGATGGAACATTCGGAAAGAATCTTGAAATCGGACAGACTTATATTATTAAAGAAGTTACAATCCTTGGACCTAATGGCGATTGGAGTACTTCACAAAGGTATCAGCTTGATAAATCAATAACTGTTGGAACTAATAGTGAGAACATTGTCATTAAGCCGAATGTAAAAGGAATACTGAATCTTGGTACATTATTCGGAGGAACTGCACCACAGTATGTCAGTATTTCAGTAAGAGCTAAACTGCAATCAACCGATGCAAATTATAATGACTGGCTTATGAATCCTTGGAAGTATGAAAAATGGATGGCAGTTTCAATGAATCAAGACGGTTCAATTGGCACATTCTATACTACACTTGAAGAAGGTACCTATACTATAAACGGTTTGTCATCATCTCAAGGATGGCAGCAAATGAATGAAGAGTTCACAATCAATCAGACAACAGCTGGAAATGTTACATACGAAGTGGATAAATCGAGATATACTGTTGAGTTTAACCTTAGTTCAAACGTAACAGGTGAAATAAAAGATATCAATGGACTTGCTATTATAGGTGCAAATGTAAGCATTGAAAGAACTGGAGATCTTGGAAGCTTAGAAGTTAAGGCTACAGAAGGTACTTTCAACTGGCAGGATAGATACTTTAATGCAAACACAGATAATGATGGTAAGTTTGGTCTGAAACTTAAAGATGGAAATTACAGACTAAACGGATACAGTACTCAATGGACTCAAGACAACAACGGTGGATGGATACCAGGACAATGGATAAATGTTAATTTTACTTTCAAAGTTCAAAATGGAACACTGATGAATATGAATGACACAGATGTTTCGACTTTGCAGAAGATAATTATTAAGCCAAATTTAAAAGTAGCAGTTACTAAAATATACAAAGCAGGAGACTGGACAGATGGTTATGCTACTGGAAGTACTCTTAATGAAGGAGAGTACAGCAAACTTAAGTATGCATGGCTAAACATAAAACCATATAAACCTGATGGTCAAGGCGGATACATTCTTGATGACAATGACTGGACAAATAATGTATGGGCAAATACTGGCGACAATGGATATGGAGTACTTACTTTGAATCCAGGAAAATACAGAGTAATGGATGCAGGAGGATATAACTTCTACACAAGAGTTGACAAAGACTTTGAAATTGACTCAAATGGAAACATTATTGATGATGATTTAGCAACAAACTTCATTGATTTAGCAACAAAAACACTCACTATCAGCCAACAGCAGCCAAACTTCAAAGGTAAGGTTTACCTCGATACAGCAAAGACTTCAGCTATGAATAGCGGATGGATATCTGTTGCACCAGGTAAAACTGGAGAAATTGACTGGACACAGACACGCTGGTTCAATGTTAAATCAGATGGTTCATTTGAGGAGTTCCTTGGAGATAATCCAAATGGTTGGAGAATAGTAAATATAAGCGGCTACAAGCAAGATGGATCATATGCTTGGATGAAATCAAATATCACACTTACAGCAGCAAATGGAACAGTAACAGCTGATAATGCAATATACAATGATGTTACTACTGGATCAATAATAGTTATACCACCTACAGAAAACCTCGTTGGAACAGTAAGCTTCAAGAGCAGAGACGGAGATGTTAAGCAGGTAGTTGGTAATGCATGGATCACTATTAAACCTGCTGGTACAGCAAGTAATGACTGGACAGGAGCGTTTGGGGCAGAGTACAAGAATATAAACGGAACTTATAAATTCAGTACTGTAGCGGATCCAGGAGACTATAAGGTAGTAGCAGTTGGTGGATATGACTCTGATAGAAATGAATACTTCTGGTACGATACTGATGTAAGCTTCACAATTGATGCACAAGGAAATATGAAACAGAATGCCGAAGTTATTACAAGCCTTAGTGTTGCACCACCGCTTCCAAATGTTACAGGTACAGTATCAGTTAATAGTCCAAATGGAAATCAGAGCATTGGAAATGGTTCAATTTCATTCGCAAGATATAAGGCAGATGGTACACAGGTAAGAATGGACGGAACTGATATTAGTGCAGAAGAAATGGTATATAAATATGCTGGTGATGACGTTCACTGGTGGTTCACAAGATGGGCAGAAATTGACACTAATGGAAACTTTGCAATCAACCTTCCTTTGAACTCAGATGGTGGATACTATAAAGTCATCAATGCGTATGGTATGAATGGCTGGTACAGATCAGAAATAAAATTCAGAGTAAATGGTGTTAATCAATTAGAGATAATTGACGATAATAATAACGTATCTTCAACAAATGTACTTACAGTAGCTCAACCAGGACCAAACCTTACACTTACAATTACTGATGCACCTGCTTCTGATAATATGGCATGGATAGAAATTGAGTCAGTTGAAACTGGTAAAAAATTCATTCAAGCATTTGAAAGTGAGTATAAGGCAGAAGCAAGCAATAGCTATACATTTAAGATTAAGCTTAAGAATGGAACATATAAGATTAAGAACATTGGTACAAGTACATCATGGTATGTTGTTGATGGTAATGAATTCCAAGTTACTTCAGAAACATCACAAGTTAGTGAGAGCCTTACATTCTTAGCAGACAGAATTACTTTAGGTGGACAAATACTAAATGCACCTGGTAGCTTGTGGATAGGTTTGCAAGAATATGATGCATCTGATGTTAAAATCGGAGAAAAGAAATGGATTCAAACTGATGAACAAGGATTGTTCACCTTCAAGGCAAACGCTAACACTAAGTGGGCAGTTGAAATGGTAAGAACATCAAGCGGCAACATGAGCATTACAACTCCAACTATTGAAACTGCAACAGTTACAAATACTAATATGTGGTCAATCGATTTTAGCAACTTGTAATTCATCCATATGCTAGCTGATCATTGAAATGAAATACATTATATAGCAGTAAATTTCCGGCAGGGGTATGTCCTTGCCGGAAATTGGCTTTTATAAACAGCAGTAAAAAATCTATTATAATGGAGTGTCAAAACTATGAGAAAAGGGATAAGAGATTTTTTGAAGTGCAATAGGTTTATAGCAATTTCTATTATCATGATCTTCTTGTTTTCATGCATTTTCACTTTCTCTATGATGTCATTTGCAGTAGGCGAAACATTCACAATCAGTGTAGCGTCGGTAAAGAAAGCTGATCTTTCAACAACAACATTTACGGTTCAAATAAGTGGCGGAACTTTTTCTGGAACAGTTTCACCTTACTTATTTGATGGTGAGCAACAAGTCGCAGCTGTTTTTACATCAACACTTAAAACAAACGATACAACCTTTACGTTTAAAATCGACCCCAACTCAGTCACAGACAACAAATATTATGGATTACAGCTTGTTGATGATTCAAATACTTATACAAAAGAACAGGTTGGTACCATTGGAATAGGTACTCCTGTTATAACTACAAATACAGTTTTGAGCCTTGCCAATGGATATAATCAGTCCGTTGATAAGGATATAAGTGGTAACTTTACAAATTTTGTACATAATGTAACGACAGCCAAACTTATTGCTGGTGAAACAGAACAAACAGTAACAGTTGCAGTAACAAACAGTAAAACCCTAAAAGTAACAGTTCCAGTGGGACTTGCTGGAGATGCAAGTGTAGGAACTGCTTATGATTTAGAGATAACATCAGGAACAGAGGTCGTGACAGCAAATGATTTGGTAGTTGTTAGAGGAACTCCTTCTATCAATGTAACAACTGAGCTTGGAAATGATAAATTAAATCAGAATTACACTGATAACGGTACTATAACAGTTGCAGGTACTAATACTAAGTTTGTTCAGAATGAAACCACAGTAAGGGTGCTTTCAGGAACAACAAGCGTTGGTACTGTTTCTAATATTAGTGTAACTGGTAATGGTGCACTGACATTTGCACTTGCAGGGGGATTAGCACCAGGATCATATACTGTTGAAGTAGAAACAGGAATAGAAAAATCAACTAAATCGCTCACAGTTCTTACAGCATCAGCTTCTCTTGTTGATAGCAATGATGCGGCGTTTTCATCCTTGTCCCAAGGATATACTAGCTCACAGAGCCTTGTTTTCAAAGGTACTAATGTTACATTTAGTGATCAAACAACAGTGAAGCTTTTTAATGGAACATCAGCAGAAAGTACTGATATTTCAGCAACATATATAAGTAATGTTCAAAAAAATCTTGCTGGAAATATGACTTTTACATTAGCCACAGGACTTGATGCCAACGTGAGTTCTGATAAAACCTACGAAGTAAGAGTTACTACTGGTACACTGACTCTTAAACAGCAGTTTACTGTGAAGTATCCATCTGTTCAGAGCGTAAGCTTTTCAGCACATCCACTTTCATCTTCTACAAATATACCAAAAGGGTATAAAGTATTTGCAGCAACGGCTACTGGCGCAAATACATTGTTTCAGTCTGCGACAAAAGTATATATATACAACTCATCAAATGCGCTTCAACAAACACAGAGTGTTTTGGCAGGAGTTACGGCTACATCGCTTTCGTTTAATATAAATGAGGGATTGGCTGAAGGTACATATAAGATAAGGGTTGATATGGATGGAAATGAAGGAACCACAGATGATATTCTTGCAGACAAAGAATTTACAGTAGTAAATCCTTCAATTGAGGTGAAGGATGGTACAACTACTCCAGTTAAGTTGGTCAGAACAGTGCCAGGCACAAAGAATCTGACAGTGACTGGTACAAATACTCATTTTTCAAGAATGACTCCGATTGTTAAGCTTATAGATGGTAGTGGGAATGATGTTTCATGTACTATTGCCAATATAAATGTAACAAGCGATACATCTCTTACTTTTGATATTACACCAAGTACTATAGCTTCAACAGGAAGCTACGGTTTAAAGGTTCAAACTACTGAAAATCTCATTATTGATGAAATTGTGACAATCCCAGCAAGTGAAAACAAGATTGTTGTAAGTGCAACTTCGGCTCAAATAGCACCAAGTGTAATTTTTGGGAGTGATCTTGGAACGACAAGTATTGTTATTACAACTCAGGGATTAAGTATTGATGAAAATACACAGGTTAAAATAGATCTCAATAAGAATGATAGCTATGAAGATGAAAACGAAACTTTAACAGAAGTTCTCTTGAGTTCAGCTGCTAGTACAGTGACGTTTACTGCTCCAGCTGCTTTGAGTACTGGTACATATAATGTAAAGATAATTGACATTTCAAATAATGAAGTAACAACTTCTTTTACAGTTGGAAGTGTTGAATTGTCAAAGAATAAGATATTTGCTGGATATGAAGCTGCTTCTATAACCATAACTGGAACTAATACCAGTTTTGATTCGAACACAACAGTATCAATACTAGATGGAGCACAGGCAACTGTTGCAAATGCTACGGGAGCAATTAGCAATCTAAGCACAACATCCTTGGACTTTGTATTGAATTCTGGTTTGGTAGCTGGAAGCTATACGGTGAAGATTGGAAAAGCAAATGGAAATAACGATGCAAAAATAGGTTTTACAGTTCTAGCTGGTCCTACTGCACCAACAACAGGTACTATCACAAAAACATCGGTGGTTGTAAACTGGACAGATGTTGCAGCAGCACAAGGGTTTAAACTATACAGATCTACAAGCGCAGATTCTGGATATGAGCTTATATTTACAGATGCAGCAAAAGCATTGACTTATACTGATACAGCTTTGACAGAGGGAACGGATTACTATTATAAGATAAGTGCAACAGAAGCTGTTGCTGGTGAGTCAGTAAAAACAAACCATGTGTTGGCTACAACACTTGCATCGCCTAAATTTGTTTCTGCTGCGGTGAATACAGAAGGAACAAAAATCCTCGTTACTTTTGACAAGGATATTGACGATAATACATTTGGTGATGCTCCATCAGGGTTTGCAGTAACAACAGGAGATACTAATACTGCAAATGTTGTCTCGGCAGTAGCGATTAATGGAATGGACTCTAAGATAATAGAGCTAACATTGACAGATACAATATATCTGGCCACAACAAATATTAAACTTGCATATACAGCAGGTACTGTAGCAGATACTCAAGCTTTGGCACTTGCTACATTTGCTGATAAAACTGTAACAAATAACAGCAATCAAATAGAGGGTGGACCAACAGGAGATCCTTTTACTATTACTGTTGGGACTAGAGCTGGTAAGATAGCAAATGGTATTGCAAGTGCATCGCTTGTTAATATGCCTGTTATTATAAATAACTCGCAATATACTCAAGTGATTACTGAATACTCAATGGATATAGTTTACAATTCTACAAAGATTACACCTACTGGGATTGTAGCATATACAGTAGATAATAAAAATGGAATTGCTGTTCCAAATGCTCTTGGAGCAATCAATACAACTGATCCACAAAATGCAAGGGTTAGTATATCGTGGAGTGGCACATTAGCTCAAGTACCAAATAGTACAAATAAGGGGGTGTTGTTTAAAATTATTTTTGAGGTTCAAGCAGGATTTGTGCAAGAAGATTTAGAGACTGCAATAACAACAAGTAATGCGAACTTCACACTAGCATCTGGCCTTTCAAATAACGTTACTGCAGTAGCAGGAAGAATCAGATATGGCTTATCTGGAGATGTAAATCGAGATGGTGCTATAAATGCGCTTGATGCTGGTCAGATCGGTAGGAAAGCTTTAGCAAAAACTAATGTAATTGATGGAACAACAGGAGCTGTATTGACAGAAGCAGAAAAAGAAACAAGAAGGATTTTAGCTGATATTGATGGTGATGGACAAGTTACGGCTATTGATGCAGGACAAGTAGGTAAATACGCTTTAGGAAAATCAAATATCCTATTTAAATAGGGAATAAAGGAGGAAGGCTAATACAATGAATATGAGAAAAGGAAGAAAATCATTTATTAGTTTTATGTGTGTGGTATTTGTTTTAATAAGTATGTTTATACCAGGTATTAGCTATGCAGTAGGGGAATCACTTGATTTAATTATCAATCCTTCAGGTACTGACTTAGCAGGAAAGACAACATTAACTGTTGATAGTTCACAGACAACAGTGGATGTTCAGTTTTCGATAAATGTAACTGGGGCGTTTTCAACAGAATTCTTTCTACAATATGATCCAGCAGTAATAGAAATGACAGGCTTGACTGATGGAATTGCTGATGTAAATGCTACTGGAGGAACTAACTATGCAGATATACCAACAGCTCAAACACTAGGGTATGAAGCGATAGCTGATGGGGTTAAAACAGCTGCAAAATTGGGAAAGGTAAAATTTGCTATAGGAGACTTGTCAGGTGGGGCTTTTGAGCCATTGACGCAATCTGGAGTTTTGTTTACTGTTAATTTTAGTATAAAGGGTACAGGTAGTACTGACATAACTCTTGGACAGAGTCTTATGGATGGTTCTTGTATTGTTGATGGAGATACTAATCCACTTATCCTTATAGCTTCTCAAGTAAACACCGCTCACATCAATGTTGTAGGACCACCTGTACTTCAGAGCAAAACTACAAGTGCAGATGGAACAAAGGTGCTATTGGCATTTGATAAGGATATGGATTCGACAACATTTGGAACAGCACCATGTGGATTTGCAGTGACAACAGGTGAAAGCAATACAGCGAATCCAGTAACAGCGGCAGCACTAAAAAGTGGTGATAACAAAGTAATCGAGCTCACTTTAACTAATCCTGTATATAGTGATACTACTGATATCAAGGTAGCGTATACGGCAGGAACAGTTGAAGCAACGGATAATACTGTGCTTGCATCCTTTACTGCACAGGCTGTAACGAATGCAACAACTGTAGGACAGCCACCTCAACTTTCAAGTGCGGCAGTAAATGCAGAAGGAACAAAAATTCTAGCTGTATTTAATAAAAATATTGATGTAGCAACATTAGGAGTAGCACCATCAGGCTTTGCGGTGACAACAGGTAGTGGTAATACTGCAAATGTTGTTACAAATGTTGCTCTTAATGCACAGACCAATATAGTTGAGTTGACATTGACAGACAAGATATATGTAAGTACTACATTAGTCAAGCTTGCATATACTCCTGGAACCATTAAGTCAGCTGATAATGGAACGCTTGCTACTATAAGTGGGACAAGTGTAACAAATGGAAGTTCTGTTATTGCACCTCCACAGTTTGTGAGTGCAGATACAAATACAGAAGGAACAAAGGTGCTCGTCACATTTGATAAGGCTATAGATGGTAGTACATTAGGAGTAGCACCATCAGGCTTTGCAGTAACAACAGGTATTGGAAATACAGATAACCCAGTAACAACAGTTGCTTTGAATGGCAGCGATAACAAAATTGTCGAGTTGACATTAACAAATCCTGTATTTACAAGCACATTGAATATGAAATTATCCTATACAGCAGGAACAATCACTGCTGGAGATACTACTGTTCTTGCATCATTTGCAGATAAAACTATCGCGAATAGCAGTACTGTGGTAGTTCCACCAGAGTTTCAAAGTGCACAGACAAATGCAGCAGGAACTAAAGTGCTTGTTACCTTTGATAAGGCAATGGATAGCACCACGTTTGGAGCTGCGCCATCTGGATTTGCTATTACTATGGGAAATAGTAATGATGCAAATGCTGTAACAGCGGTTGCATTAAATGGTGTAGACAGCAAAATAATTGAGCTTACTTTGACTAATCCAGTATACACTACAACAACCAATATTAAAGTTGCATATACTGATGGTACTGTTGAAGCAGCAGATAATTCAATACTTGCATCCTTTACAGCACAAACTGTTACCAACAGTAGTACAGTAGTTGTTCCACCAGTCTTTTCAAGTGCACAAACAAATGTTGAAGGAACAAAAATACTTGTAACATTTGATAAAGCGATGGATAGTACTACATTTGGAACAGCTCCATCAGGATTTGTAGTTACTATGGGTGTAGGTAACACAGCTAATGTTGTTTCAAGTGTAGATATTAATGTTGATACTAAAATAATTGAGTTGACACTTACTAATCCAATCTATACTGAAACAACAAATATCAAGGTTGCATATACTGCTGGAACAATTGAAGCAACTGATAACGGAATACTTGCATCGTTTACTGCTCAAAGCGTTACAAATAGCAGTACTGTGATAACTCCACCGTTATTTGTAAGTGCAGCAAGTAGTGCTGATGGCACTAAGCTTCTTGTTACTTTTGACAAAGCTATGGACGCTGCAACATTCGGAGTTGCGCCAAGCGGATTTGTTGTTACAATTGGAAGCGGAAACACAGCTAATGTTGTTACGGCTGTAGCAATAAACGGCAGTGATAATAAAATCATAGAACTTACATTAACAAATAAAATATATACAGATACAGTAAACATTAAAGTAGCATATACAGCTGGAACAGTTGAATCAACTGATAACGGAATACTTGCTACATTTACTGCTCAGTCTGTTACAAACAGTACTACATCTGTTAGGTTTACTGTAGATACTTCGTTTACAGTAGGATCAACTCAAGATGCAGTAGCATTAGCTGCAAATCAGATTGTTGCTGCGAATTGTTCAGTCACAAATAATCAAGCTGGCGCTCAGTCAGTTGTAATGATTGTTGCATTGTACAATTCATCAAACGAAATGGTAAATATGTCATACATATCAAAGAGTGTTGCAGGATCTGCAACTGAGACCTTTAATGCTGGATTTAAGCTGCCTTCAAATGTTACAGGATATTATGTAAAAGCTTTTGTTTGGGATGGTGCTGATTTTACAGCTTCTCCTATGACTCCTGTTTCAAATGCAGTAATGTTACCACAATAGAATTAGGTGATTGCAAATAATTTATGAGGGGATTGCCGGGTGGCCATAAGGCTGCCCGGTTATAAAAGGGAGGAGGACAGAGCGTTGAAGAAATTATTAGCATTGATTTTAGCAATAGCTTTAACCATAAGTATAGTATTACCAGCGAATGCTGCTGATCCTGCATTATCAAGTGTAACGGCCTCAATCAATAATTCAACAAGAAATGTGAGTATAACAGGGACAATAAGCACAGGTACGGGGAAAAATGTAACGATTGTTGTAACTGATCCTAATGGTATACTTAATATGGTTAATCAGGTGGTTAGTACAACTAATGGAAGTTTTTCTTTAGCATACACAATTACAAGCCCTGTTGTAGGAGAATATGCAGTTAAAGTTAGTGGAGAAGGTATAGGAACACCTGCTAACACTACATTTACATATGCTGCTCCTAGTGAAACTAATACACCTGCACCAAGCTCAAATCCAGACGCAGGAGGTGGGGTACTACCACCTGCATCAACTGCAACTCCAACTACAGTAGCAACTGCAACACTAGTTGCAACAGCCACTCCTGCTGCTACAGTTGCACCTACATCAAAAGCATCAACAAGTGCTGCTCCAACATCAACTCCAAAAGCTACTGTTGCAGCCACTGCAACACCTTTACCACAAGAGGTAAAAAATATTGTTGATGATATATTGGATGTACAAAAGGAAATAGAAGCAGAGACTGATGTACAAGCAGCAAAGGAAAAGATAGTAGATATAATAGTCCAAACTTCTAAGAACATAGTTGATCTTGAGAAAAAAGGTGTATCAATAAGAGCTGTTGAAGATGAAATACTAAATACAGCAAATATATTGATGAAAAAAATTAATACTGAGATTGTCACATCAGAAATAAAAGGTGAAGAGTCTAAGACTGTTATTAATGCAGCTCAGACAGAAAAAATAATTGATAGAATTGATCAAATTGTTAGTACGACTAAAGAGTTGAATGATAAATTGGGTACTTCAAAAAAGGGAGCTAAGATTGAGGCGGTTCTTGAAATAAAGGTCGAATCAGGCTCTCAGGGAAAAGATATTAAAAAGGCTGGGACAACAATTCCTGTACAGCTTTTGAAAACCGCAGGTGAAAAGAAGATCGATAAGGTGTCTATAGACACAGGAGTAGCCAAAATATCCATCCCACCAAGTTCTATTTCAACATCTGGCACAGGGCAGGTTCAGATTTCGGCTGAAAGAGTTGATGTTGGAACTATGAGCAAAGCGATGCAACTTGCTGTAGGCAAAAACCCAGTATTTGATTTTAACCTTTCAGTTGGTGATAAGAAGGTATCTTCATTTAAAAAACATGTACAAGTAGATATCCCTTACACCTTGAAAGAAGGAGAGAATCCCAAAAACATCACTGTTTTCTTTGTAAATGATAAAGGACAATTGGAAAATGTTGCTGGAGTTTATGATGAAAAGACTAAGTCAGTAGGATTCTCGACAAAGCATTTTAGTAAGTATGTTGTAAAATATTACAATGTTACATTTAACGATATTGAAAAAGCATTATACAAGGATAATATTGAAGAATTAGCATCTAAAGGTATTATCACAGGCTATGCAAGCAAATTCGAGCCGACTAAAAATCTTACAAGGGCTGAGTTTGTTACACTTATAGTTAGAGCATTTAAGCTCGAAGATGCTACTGCTGTAAGCAGCTTTAAGGATGTTAAGAAGACTGATTGGTATTATAAGACAGTATCGGCAGCTGTTAAAGCAGGTTTGGTTTCAGGAAGACCAGATAAAACCTTTGCACCAAATGAAAAGGTTTCAAGGCAGGATATGGCTGTAATTGCTGCGAATGTACTTGTTATGGTAAAGGGGAGAAACCTTCCTTCGACATATAATGAGTATGTTAAGAAATTTAATGATGGCGGTACTATTGCGAATTATGCGAAGCAAAAAATAGCACTTTTATCACAATATTCAATAATTAATCCAAACAGTCAAGGCATGTATCTCCCTGCAAAATCATCTACCAAAGATGAAGCTGCAAATATTATTTATAACCTATTTTATATGAACTAAGGATTGTTATCGGCATAGCCGCAAGGATTCAGAACCATAGAATTCAGAAGTCAGAATTAAATGCAATCTGACGATATCTATTATGAATTCTGGGTTCTGAATTCTCTTATTTATAAATTCTAATATTTTTGTATTTTCTTATTTCTGAATTAAGTGATTAATGTACATAAAATTTTATGTATAAAATTTTTTTAGGAGTGTATGAATATGAAAAGAATCATAGCAGTTTTGTTGTTGATTTCCATCTCGATATTTCCTCTAAATGCATTAGGTGAATCAAATCAGGCGCTATGTTATAATATTGTTATTGATAGCACAAATAAAAGGCTGCCAGTTATACATCTTTTAACAAGTAATGCTGATATCGGGCACAGTATCACTGCTTCATTACTTTTGAATGATGGGCAGACGAAGGTTACTGGTCTTGAAAGAAACATAAATATAACTGGGAACGAAACAGTATATACATTTGAGATGCCTGAAAACACATTACCAGGAGAGTATTACTTTAAATTCTCATCCGTTGATGTTACTATCTCAACTCAGAGTTTGAATAAGTATGTTATTCCTCTCCCTTCTGGAAGTGTTCCAAATTTTACAATGTCACAAGTAAGCAGTGAAGCTGGGATTGATCAAGAAGTCACGATAAATGCTGTATTAGGAGTAAGCAGCTTTACTGGAGCAAGCCTTCAATTCATTAACAGTGCTCTAAAGCAGACTGATGGTGTAAGTGTGGTAAATGGAAGCTTCAATAATGGAAATTGTGAAATGAAGCTGACTATACCATCAAGCGTACCAAGTGGTGAATATAAGGTAAGGTTGCAGGTACTTGGGAAAACAAAGGATATGTCATATTTAATAAGTCTTCAACTTGTATCTTCATCGGATCCTCAAATAACTGATATAGACACATCAGGAGCAGTACTTAGGGCAGGGAGCATAAATGGAAACATTATTGTAAAGGGTAATAATTTTTCAGCAGTTTCGAGTCAAAATATGATTGAGATTGTCGATAGTCAAGGAAGCAAGGTTGGTACAACAATTATACCTGATGCTGGTAGTAATAATTATCTTACCTTCCAGTTACCAACAGATATTATAGTCGGAACATATAAAATAAGGGTTAGAGTTGGAGGAAAAAGCGCATTAAGCACAGAAAGCTTTTTGGTAGAGCAAACAAATTATTTAGTGACGCCTACACCAGGTGTCGGCAGTTCTCCAGCTATAGAAAACGTATCATTGTCAGAAGGATCAGTAAATGTTGAAGGAGCTATAAGCGGCAATATCATTGTCTTATGTTCTGGATTTTTAACTAAGCCAGAGGATAACAAGGTCCATTTTATAGATTCAAATGGGATTGAAAAAGGATCAATGATTCTTGATACAACAAGTACAAGTCAGAGACTTGTGTCGGCTATCGATACCTCTCTTTTGGCTGGTGAGTATAAGGCGAAAATAATTGTTGCTTCAAAAGCATATATTGCAAATAGCTCATTCCAAATTTTAAAAGAGGCGCAGGCAATGCCTTCAAACGTTCCTTTTTCTATTACAGCGCTTGATGTTTCAGGTGCTATGCTTACTGAAGGTGCAATCGGAGGGAATATTATAATAAGAGGTTCGGGCTTTACGTCCAATCCATCTTTAGTAGAGCTCGTAAAGTATAATGAATTTATGGGAACTTATACTGCAAGTTTAGTTTCATTTACAGCAAACAATATAGTCATAAGGGTACCTTCAAATACTGCGAAGGGTATATATCAGATTAAGGTAACAATAGCAGGGAAAATTGCATTTAGCAGAACTTTTGAAGTCATCGGGGGTATTGATGGGCTTCCTTACGGAAATCAGAGTCAGAATCCAGGTATCATTGATAAAGCCAGTCCAACGCCTCCAGCGATGGAGATAAAGGTTTTAGACAATAAAACAACTTATGATGAAAAAAACAACAAATTAATTACAGAAATAAATGGCTTTCAGTTGCTTAGCAAGCTTTCTTCAGTTGATAGAAGTAAAAAAATTGAGGTAGGGTTTCAACTTCCAGAAGTCGTATCAGGAACAGGAGAAGTTGTTATAGGACCAGAAGCTTTAAGCATAATAGTAGCAAACAGTCTTGATATAAAACTTGAATCGAAAGAGCTTTCTCTTAAAGTTCCAAATGACTTCATAAAAAAATATGCTTCAGCCCAAATGAGATTTGAGGTTAGTCCATATAAAATTAGTAACAATGACGTTGCAAATATGATCTCAAAAACAGTAATGGCAGGGAAAGTAATACAAACAGATATAATTGATCTTAAAGTTTACTCTGAAAATGGACCTGCTAAGAAAATAATTACAAACTTTAATACAATGTTAAAACTTGAATTCAATATTGATGGCATTGAAAGCAGCACTGATAAGAGGAAGCTTGGAATTTATTTTTATGATGAGCAAAAGAAGACTTGGGTCTACATGGGTGGAAGATATAATAAGGAAACTCGAAGTTTTGATGGATATACAAACCATTTTACAAAGTTCGCTGTAATGAAATATGACATTTTGTTTAAAGATGTTGGTAAAAAGCATTGGGCAATGGACTATATTGAGGTTTTGGCTTCTAAGTATGTTGTAAACGGAGTGGGCAATAACCTCTTTGTGCCAGAAGGAAAGGTAAAGAGATCTGAGTTTTCAACTATACTTGTAAAAGCTCTAGGAATACCATTAGAACAATATCAGGGTATGTTTGGCGATGTCGGGAAGAATGATTGGTTTAGTCTTTATGTCGAGGCATTAGCAAGAAATGGGATAGTATCAGGAACTGGTAAAGGCAGGTTTAGTCCAAATGCTCAAATAACAAATCAGGAAATGGCTGTAATGATTATGAACTCATATAAATATGTAAATGGAAAAAGCTATAAAGAGCTGATAAAGGCAACTTCCAAAGTACCATACAAGGATATGGGAAAGGTCTCAGTATGGGCGCTTGAGCAAGTTGTTGCAGCATATACTGCTGGGATAATAGATACCGCCAGAGGGGATTTGTTTAATCCAAAAAGTACAGCAACGAGAGCAGAGACATGTAAAATAGTATATAACTTGACATTAAAAGAATAGAATCCTACACAGGTAATTTAAATAGGCTGTTGCATGATGGATAAATACATTGTGCAACAGCCTGTTTGCGCTTTGCGCTTTGCGTTTTAGTAAAATAATTGTATAATAAGAAGGGATATTCCTTAAAAGACCACATAATAACTTGGTTCTTAAACGCACTTAAATGAGGGAGTGGTTTTGGTTGTTTGATTTCAGATTCTTTGATAAGAGTAGAGAATTTACACTTGATTCGATTATAGAAATAATAGGTCGTATAAAGCATGGAGATTCGAGCTTGAGAGATCGGTTTATTGAAGAGCATAAGCCGTTTATTAGAAAGTCAATACGAAAAGTGACAAATAAATTTATTGATATAGAGAGCTCAGAAGAGTTCAGCGTTGGCTTGTGTGCGTTTAACGAGGCAATTGAAAACTATGATACGAAAAGACAAAGTAACTTCTACAAGTACTCTAATTTGATTATTCATAACAGACTAATTGATTATTATAGGAGTTCAAGTAAAAGTAAGAAAGTTATGCTGTTTTCGAGCTTTGAAGAAAACGAAACGTTTGAGCAAAGATACTTGAGATCTGACTCACATTATCAGTATGAAAAGATCGAAATCAAAGAAGATATAATGCTTTTACAGCAGAATCTATTACAGTTTGGAGTCAGTTGGAAAGATTTAATTGAGAATTCCCCCAAACATAAAGATTCGAGGTGTTTATGCATAAGGATTGCTAATGAGATAATAAAAGATAAAGAGTTGTTCGAAAGGTTCACTCGAACAAAAAGAATCCCTCAATCAGAGCTGATCAAAAGGTTAAAGGTGCATCGAAGGACCATTGAGAATCATAGAATATATATAATTGCAGTTTGTCTAATACTGACAAGCAAAAAATACGAGCTTAAAGAATTTATTATAGATTTTGAAGAAAGGGCTGATAAGAAATGAAACACTATGGGTTAATAATAGGTCTTGAAAACGAAAAAGCGATTGTTCTTACAGCTGAAAGCGAGATTATAGGTATCAATAGAGATAATAAAATGTACCTCGGACAGGATGTTTTTTTCTCGCATACTGATATGATTTCAAGCTCAAATACAAAAAAGATTAAATACATTGCACCTTTAATTGCTGGAGTTGCTGCTGTATTTGTTTTTCTTTTTAGTTATTTTGGAATGTTTTATTCAAGTCAACCCTATTTATTTGTTGATGTAGATATAAATCCAAGTATTGGCTTTGAAGTTGATGACTCTATGAATATTAAGACTATTCATAGCTACAATAAGGATGCTGAGAATATTGCAGATAAAATGAATATGAAAGATGCTCCATTTATGGAAACTATCATGGATTATTTTAAGGAGACAGAAATAAAAGGCTTTTTAACGAAAGATTCTTTGGATACAAATCAAAAGAATTATGTGCTTATTACAACATCACTGAACCCTAAATCCAGGAAACTCCTAAAAGACAAGAAAAATGCGCAGGATAAGTTTGATGCTGCTGTATCTGAGTTGGAAAATAGTTTGGATATAAAATATGGTTCAAAAATAGACCTGATCGTTATAAAAACTGATGATGCAATAAGGGATATGTCAGTTGAAAAGGATATGTCGATGGGGAGATGCCTTTTATATAATAAATTAAAACAAATGGGGGATCCAATATCTCTTGATGAAGCTAAGAGTGGAAATATAAACCTTATTATGAGAAGTAAGGGTATAGATAAAAATACATTGGATAGTAAAGACAGCATAGTAGTCTCAACACCTATTAAAGTTGAAGCTAAGGCGACTACTAAAGACTCGCAGAAAAGCGCAAAGAGTACTATAAAAGTGAAAAGTACACCTAAAGCAACGATGAAAGCAAGTACTCCAGGTACTCAAAGCTCGACGAATACACCAAATCCTAAAAAGGCTAATGAAACAAATGCTAAGAATACTCCGAATGCTAAGAATGCTAAAAATACACCAAATGTTAAAAATTCTCCAGAAAATAATTATAACAATGCTGTGCACACTCCGATGCCTACAGATACTCAAATAAGAGCAACAGGTTCATCTGTTTCGGTGAAGACTGGGCGATATGATTTTGAAAATGGCTTACATGGATTCAAAACTATGAATGATTTTAAGTATTATAACGATTCTGAAAAGGTGTTATCAGGATTAAAAAGCATGAAGATTCGCATGATGCCTGGAAAGGACGAGCTGGTAAATACCTATAATGTCGATGAGAGTATTGGACAAGGAAGTGAAATAACATTCAATGTCTGGATACCTGAAACAGATGGATTGAGAGCGGTAGAAGCGTTCTATCAAGATGCTAATTGGGGTTGGACTGGAAACTGGGTGGAGTATGATAACCTAACCCCAAACAGTTGGAATGCTATTAAGTTGGTAGTAAAGGAAGATGTGAAGCTTCCAATCAATGCTATTGGGTTGAAGTTTGCTCAGAAAGAGCAACGATTCTCTTGTTATGTGTATATAGATGATATATCATGGACGTATGGCAGGAATCCACTTTACTAAATGATGATAAATTTATTATAATATAAATTATAGAGACAGAATAAAAGTAATCAGATACTGGTGTATGCAATGGGAATATATTGCTAATATTTTCGGGAGAGGAGATTTAAAATGTATAAGTACACAGACATGAGAAAGGGAGCTTTAAAAAAGATTTTGATTTCAGTTGTTGTATCAGCACAACTTGCCACACTTATCGTACCTGGTCAAATATCATCAGCAGCGACATTGAGGCAGATGGAGAGGATCGATAGAGGGATAGTTGCTGTAAAAACTAACGATGGTGTTTTTGTGGGTTGGAGGATGTTTGGTAACGATCCATCAGATATAGCTTTTAATATATATCGCAATGGAACAAAGATTAATTCAGCTCCTATAACTACTAGTACAAATTTTGTTGATAAGAGTGGAAGCGTTGGAGAGACTTATATGGTACGGCCTGTAATAAATGGACAAGAGCAGTCTGCGACAGAGTCAACAAAGGCTTTAGCTCAGAATTATATAAATGTACCCCTAAAGTCGCCTGTAAGCGGATACACAGCTTCTGACTCAAGCTGCGGTGATCTAGATGGGGACGGGGAATATGAAATAGTTATAAAATGGGAAGGAGCAACTCAGGATAATGCAAACGCTGGTGTTACAGATCCTACATACCTTCAGGCTGTTAAGCTAAATGGTACACAGCTTTGGAATATAAATCTTGGGAAAAATATTCGTAGCGGAGCACATTATACTCAATTCATGGTGTATGATCTAGATGGCGATGGAAAAGCGGAGGTTGCATGCAAAACAGCTGATGGCACTGTTGATGGAAAAGGCAAGGTAATAGGTGACGCTAGTGCGAATTATGTAACTGCCAATGGATATATATTGACAGGACCTGAGTATCTTACAGTGTTTAGCGGACAGACAGGGGAAGCTCTTTCAACTGTTGATTATCTTCCTGAAAGAGGGGTTGTTAAGAACTGGGGGGATGACTACGGTAACAGAGTAGACCGTTTTAAGGCATGCATAGCTTACCTTGATGGGCAACATCCTAGTCTAGTAATGCAACGTGGGTATTACACAAGAATGGTGCTTGTAGCATGGGATTTCAGTGGTGGAAAGCTTACAAAAAGATGGACGTTTGACAGCAATGATAGTGCTTACTCAGCATGGGCGGGTCAAGGTAATCATAACCTCTCTGTAGGTGATGTTGATAATGATGGATTTGATGAGATTTTGCAGGGCACATCTGCTATTGATAATGATGGTAAGGGATTGTGGCAAACAGCCTTAGGACATGGAGATGCAATGCATTTTGGTGATCTTGATCCAAGTAGAGAAGGCTTAGAAGTGTGGTCAGCTCTTGAAGGCTCAAAAGGTGCAGTTTTAATGGATGCAAGGACAGGAGAACAAATACTTAAGTATACACGTACGAAGGATTGCGGAAGAGCTTGTTCAGGTGACATTACTGCATCCTCTCCAGGAGAAGAAGTTTGGGCTGCTGGTTCACCTCTATATAGCAGCAAAGGAGCTGAGTTAGGAACAGCACCAAGTCAAATGAACTTTGCAGTTTGGTGGGATGGCGATGAGCTTCGTGAGCTATTAGATGGTATAACTATTACCAAATTTGGTAAAGGAACCTTGCTTTCAGCTGATGGATGTACATGGAATAATGATACAAAGTCAACTCCATGTCTTCAGGCAGATATTCTTGGTGACTGGAGAGAAGAGGTCATATTTAGAACAAGTGATAACTCGGCTCTGCGCATTTATACAACTACTGATGTGACAAATAGACGTATTTATACATTAATGCATGACCCAATTTATAGATTGGGTATTGCATGGCAGAACACAGCATACAACCAACCACCTCACACAGGCTTTTTCTTAGGTGACGGAATGACTAATCCGCCTGTACCTCAGATTAACTTAGTTGGTAATGCTCTAAAGCCAATTGAAACAAGTCCAAGTATTCAGCAGGTTCGTGAGGATGTAAATAGGGATAAGGTTATAAACATGGCAGATGTAGTTATGATTGCTTCTCATTTCAATACCTCAAAAGGGGATAGTAATTATGATAATAGTTGTGATGTTAATGATGATGGAAGTATCAATATGGGTGATGTAATTTTGATTGCCAAAATGTTTAATGCAGTGTTGTAGGAGAAGAATTCAGGATTCAGAATGTTTCACTAAAATTTAAGATTAATAATGTATTTAATAGAAAAAACAGGAATAATTCCTGTTTTTTTATGTCTTAGAAATTATGGTGCTCATAATTTCTAAGACAGGTTCCATTCATTGGTTGTTTAACATAAATTTGAATATTAAGGTGAGTTTATCATAAGTGGAAAAAGCAATTAATTTGTTTAGTAATGTTGAAATGTTAATAAAAAAATGATATCATAACAGAATGTAAATGAAAGCGAAAAACAAAGAATTTAACAGAGGAAGATATGAAAAATAAATATTTTTTTATAGCATTTTTTGTTTTAATAGTTTCAGCAATGATATATACTCTAAGTTTTCAGTATAATATCAAAAATATGCAAATTAGCTCTCAAGATGATAAGAATAAGAACGATATAGCTATTATTCCCGGAAGTAAGCCTAAATATCATTTTTCATTGATATACGACAACGTAGACTCTTCTAATTGGACATCAATAAAAAAGGGTGTACAAAAAGCATCAAAAAAGTATAATGTTGCTGTAGAGTTAAAAGGTACAAAAAGTGCAGATATCGACAAAACTCAGAAGTATTTGGAGATGGCTATTGCTTCTAAAGTTGATGGTATTGCTACAGTGGTAACGAATCAAATAGAGATGCGTAGTATTATAAATAATGGTGTGAATAAGAGTATTCCTATTGTTACGATTCAAAATGATTGTACTAGCAAACGTTCTTCATTTATAGGAGTTGATTACATAGAAGCAGGTGAGCAACTAGGGCAAATGGTGTCTCAGTTGACAAAGAATAAGAAGAGGGCAGTTGTTTTGACTGAGAAGAATGACGACAGTGTTAATACCAGAGACATGGTTAAAGGTATAAAAAACTCGTTAAAAGGCTCAAAAATTGAGGTTGAAAACTATACATATCGTAGTATTGTTGATATTGAGCAAACTATAAAAGAGCTGATATCAAAAAGATCGGATTTAAAGACTATTGTATTGACAAATGAAAGAGATACAATGATTGTAACTGAAAAACTAGTTGATTTGTATAAGTTAAACTACAAAATAATAGGATATGGAAGATCAGATGCTATTTTACATTATATAGAAAATGGAATAATATCAGGAACGATTTCACCTGATTTTGAGCAAATGGGGTATGATGCGATTCGCTCTCTTGTAGAGATAAAAGAAAAAAACGAAGCGTCTCGTTATTATAAGGTTAAAATAAGAAAAATTGAAAAGAAAAATATAAATGACTATTTAAAATCCGGAGATAAATAAATGCGAATAATTGAGGGAATGAAGCTTTTATGGAAGAAAAATAAGCTCAAAAAGAGACTTATGATATATTTCCTTTCTTCTGTTCTTATCATGGGGCTTAGTAATGTTTACCCTTATTTCAGTATGGGAATGCTTATGGGTAAATTGAGTATTGTATTTGAAGTAAATTTACAGCTCAATGACTTGACTTCAACTTTGAGTAAATTACATTTTTCATATCAAGAATATCTTGAATCGAAGTATTCAGAAAGACTTGATGAATATTACATGTATAGTACTGAGCTTAAAAATAAAGCTTCAATGTTAAAAATTGACTCTAGAAATCAATACAGTCTTAACATTAAAAATATAAAAAATATGATAACCTCATATCTTGAAGAAACAGATGCTGCTGTTACATCTCGTAGAAACAGGGAGTTTGATGAGTATCTTTCGCATTACAATGAAAGTAAGAAAATAAATCTTTACATAAATGAAAGTATTGAAAAGCTACAAAATATTGCATTAATACAGAACACAGAGAGCTACGAGAAAATAAAAAGAAATTCTCAATTGATAAAGTCCGTTAATATTTTCATAACATATGCTGTATTATTATTGAATATAGTAATGGTCTTGTGGTATATACATATCATCACAAAGCCAATATCCCAACTTTCAAGTGCAGCTGATGAAATTGCGCAGGGAAACTTTGGAGTAGAAAGAATAGTAATTGAAGCAGATGATGAGCTTAGCACAATGGCAGATGCTTTTAACAGAATGGCAGACAGCATAAGAAACTATATTGGGGAGATTAAGGAAAAAGCAGATCTTGAAAGCAAGCTCAGGCAACAGAAGCTTGAGTATATTGAGATGGAAAGCAATATTAAGGATGCAACACTAAGTTCAATAAAAAATCAGATAAGCCCTCAATTCTTATATACTACATTGAATTCAGGTGCACAGCTTGCTATGATTGAAGGTGCAGAGAGAACATGTTTATTTATTCAAAAAGCTGCTGAGTTATTAAGGTACAATTTGATTAATTTGGATAAAAGTGTTACAATAAGAGAAGAATTAACAAGTATCGAGATATATGGCAAACTTTTAAAAGCGCGTTTTGCAGATAAAGTAGAAATTTCTATTTGTCACGAGGAATCTGTCTTAGACGTCAAGATCCCATGTATGGTGATTCAGCCTATTGTTGAAAACGCATTTGTACATGGAATAGGACAGAACAATGAGTCAGGATGCATCTGGGTAAAAGCCATATGCGTAGGTCAAAATGTAAGGATATCAATCAAGGACAACGGAAGGGGTATGACAACAGAGATAATAAATGACATATTTGAAGGACTGTCAGGTGGAAATGGTCTATCAAACATAATTAAAAGGCTTACGACATTTTACGGAATAGATAATATGGTAAAAATAAACAGTGATCTAGAAAACGGAACGGAAGTAGAAATTACAATTCCAAATGTAGTGTTCGAAGAATTATAAAAAGGGGATTCAGAATGTTAAAAAATAGAACCATTCTAATAGTATTTTTTATTATATTATCTACAACATTAGGGGCGTGCGGGAATAGTAACGTGAGTCAAGTAGGGGAAAAAAAGAATGTTGTAATTGGATTTGCGATGGATACACTTGTACATGCAAGGTGGCTTAAGGACAAAGAAATTTTCCAGGAAGAAGCCAAAAAGCTTGGTGCGGAGGTTATCCTTCAGATTGCAAATAGTGATAGCAAACTACAAAAAAAACAGGTACAGTATCTTTTAGATCAAAATATAGATGTGCTTGTTTTGGTACCGCATGACGCAGAGTTAGCAACTGAGTTGGTAAAAATGGCAAAAGATAAAGGTGTTAAGGTTATATCTTATGACAGACTTGTGAAAAATGCAAATGCTGATTTATATATTTCTTTTGATAATACTGAAGTGGGAAGATTGATGGGTGAAGAGATGTTTGAGAATGTTCCGAAAGGAAATTATCTTATATTGAATGGCTCGAAATCAGACAATAATTCTTCAATGTATCATGATGGTTATATGAGTGTTATCTCAGATGCTGTAAAAAATGGAGATGTTAGGATAAATAATGAAACATGGGTTGTGGATTGGCTATATGAAAATGCATATAAGTTTGTGAGTGATACTATTTCAAAAAATAAAAATATAGATGCTGTTATAGCAGCAAATGATACATTAGCAAGTGCTACTATTGATGTATTGTCTGAAAAAAGGCTTTTAGGGAAGGTGAAAATCGTAGGACATGATGCAGACCTTAACGGATGCCAAAGAATTGTAGAAGGCAAACAACTTGCTACAATATATAAACCGATTGAAAAATTAGCTAAAATAGCCGCTCAATCTGCAATAAAGATGGCGCGAGGTGAAGAAGTAAAAGCTAATTCAACAATTGATGATGGAAAACATACTGTGCCTTATTACAAGATTACACCAATACTAGTTACAAAGAAAAATATGTACCAGACGATAATAAAGGATGGATTTCATAGTATAGAAGATGTGTATGTCAATGTGCCTAAGTCAAAATGGCCGAATAAATAAGAAGATACTGAATACTGCGACATGTCGAGAGTATTCAGTATCTTGGAGTCAGAAGTCTATACTTCTTCTGGAGGTGTAGAGTTGTCGAGTGGGTACCATCTGATAACCGTTCTTGGTGGAGATGATTTGCTCATTTTTTTAACACTACTCTTCCATTCAACATTACCTGGTCCTGTCAAGGCTTCATCTTCATCAAGCTCAGGCTTCTTCAATAAGTACACAGAAAGATTTCTTAAAAATACAACTACTTCACTTGGATCATATGAATCTCTTAAAAATATTGCTTCGTGGTCAACCGAGTCCAACTGTGCCATGCCGACCGTATCCATTAAGAGCCAGTCTTTGTTTTCAGGAACATTGAACACTCTAACGTTTGTCCAGATTTCAAGTGGTATGTAACCAGCCTGATCGTATCTAGCCATTAAATTATCTACAAGCTCATCAGATGCAAGACATTCGCCGTTGGGGTTGAAAAAGCCAATAGTCTGGTGCAATTGAAGAATCTTTTGAGCGATCTTAGTAACAAAAATAATTTCATCTTTAACATTATAATCTTCTGGCATGTAAGGAGTACCTTCTTGAGCATTTGCCACTACATAGCTAGACCTTATTCGTATGAAGCCTTTATGCTCTTTTGCCACATTTGGTCCTTCTTCAAAAAGCCATGACTGCTGTGCTGCGTGATTTAGATTGCCAGGGAATGCAAATGGTCCAAAATTGCCTGCTGACCATGCATTAAAAAGCATATCTTTTTGTTCTGGATCACCCATATGATCTGGCCAAGGCTTGTCCACAATATCAACTAAAACATACCCATTTACTTCTGGGCGGAATGAGATAAGCAAGCTTGGTCCGCAAAAACTCCATTCTTGGAAATTCTCGTTTTTACCAACAATATTAAACTCTTCAGCAAGGACTTGCTCAAGCTTGTCGAGTGAAACAGATTCTGATAAAAGAACCATCATGCCTTGCGTAAATATACCTTTTGGCACTATAACACCTCCGAAAAAAACTTAAATTTGTATACATTAATATTAGCTTAGATTGAGGCAGACTGCAAGTAATTTGAATTAATTTAGTAAAATTTAAGTAACTTCAATTAATGATATTGACTTGAGATGTATAATTGTATACAATAATACATAGATACAAAAATACTAAAATACTAAAATACCAAAATACCAAAATACCAAAATACAGAATCACGTATATGTTTAGCTCTGCGAAGGAGGAGAGCACATATGGGAAAAATTGAGCAAATTGATAATGATAACAGTTCTTCATTAAGAGGAAAAGTCTTCAGTCAACTAGAGAACAGTATTCTAAATGGTAACTACAAAGAAGGCGACAGCCTTATAGAGTCAAAGTTATCGGAAGAGCTCGGTGTCAGTAGGACTCCGATACGTGAAGCTATACGTCAGCTTGAGCTCGAAGGATTGGTACAGGTCATTCCAAACAAAGGCGCTATAGTTACTGGGATAACAACAAAGGACATTGAAGATATTTATACGATCAGATTGATGATTGAAGGTCTTGCTGCACGATGGGCTGCTGAAAAGATTACGGATGAAGAGCTAAAGTACCTTAAGGACTCATTAGAGCTTGAAGAGTTTTACACAGACAAAAACGATTTGGATAATATACTAAAGCTCGACTCCAAATTCCATGAAATAATTTTTAGAGCAAGCAAAAGCAAGCCATTGATGCATATGTTAAGTATGTTCCATCATTATATACAAAGGGCAAGGACTTACTCGCTTGGGACAACTGGAAGAGCAGAAGAAGCCCTGGCTGAGCATAGGTCAATCTACCAGGCGATTACAGAAAAAGACGCCGAAAAGGCTGAAAAATTAACTATAGAGCATATAAAAAAAGCTAGTTTAAACCTATTAAAGAAAGGAAGTGTTTGACATGGGCGGTATTTATAACAAATATTCAGAGCTTGTTAAAAAGAATAATAATATTGAGTCAGAAATGTTCGAAAGATACAGTGTTAAACGTGGTCTTAGAAATAACAACGGTACAGGTGTTTTGGTAGGTCTGACAGAGGTAGGAGATGTTCATGCCTATATAATGGATGAAAACGAAAAGGTTCCTGTTCAGGGAAGACTTAGATATCGTGGAATAGATATATTTGACCTCGTAAAAGGTTTCCAGACAGAAAAACGTTTTGGTTTCGAAGAAATCTGCTATTTACTTTTATTTGGAGAGCTTCCACAAAAGTCCAGCTTAGATAGATTTTCAACACTTTTAGGCTCAAGAAGAGAGCTACCAGCTGGATTTACCGAAGACATGATATTAAAAGCTCCAAGCAAGGATATAATGAATAAGCTTGCTAGAGCTGTACTTGCATCATACTCTTATGATGATAATCCAGATGACACAAGCGTTGAAAATACTTTAAGACAGTGTATTGATCTTATTGCAAGATTCCCTGCTATGGCAGCGTATGGTTATCAGGCGAAGAGCCATTATCATGATGGACAGAGCTTGTTCCTGCATAGTCCAAAGCCAGAGCTCTCTACTGCAGAAAACTTTTTACACATGATTCGTCCAGATAGCTCATATACACATTCAGAAGCTGAAATCTTAGATCTTTTGCTCGTGCTTCATGCTGAGCATGGTGGAGGAAACAATTCAACATTTGCTACACGAGTTGTTTCATCAAGCGGCACTGATACATATTCCGCTATTGCGGCTGCTATAGGTTCATTAAAGGGACCAAAGCATGGTGGTGCCAATATTAAGGTTATGCAGATGATGGAAGATATAATGGCAAATGTTAAAAAGTGGGACGATGAAGGCGAAGTAAGTGACTATCTTGTTAAAATTCTGAACAAAGAGGCAAATGACAGATCTGGATTGATATATGGTATGGGTCATGCTGTTTATACTTTGTCTGATCCACGTGGTATTGTTCTAAAAAGGAAAGCTGAAGCATTAGCTAAGGAAACAGGAAATGAAGCAGAATATCAACTTTTCACTCTTATTGAAAAGCTCTCACCTGAAGTTTTTGCTAAATTCAAAAGATCTGAAAAGGTTGTAAGTGCAAATGTTGACTTCTACTCCGGATTTGTATATAAATCACTTGGAATACCATCTGAGTTGTATACGCCGTTGTTTGCAATTTCAAGAATCGCTGGATGGAGTGCGCATCTTCTAGAAGAAATAATAAACGGTGGAAGGATTATCCGTCCTGCATATAAAAATGTAATCGGAAAGATACCTTATACACCAATAAATCAAAGATAGTTTTACAATACGGGATTTTACATCAATTAAACTTGAATGGAGGTCATAATAATGAAGGGAACTATTACTGAAAAAATATTAAAACAGCATATGGTTGAAGGAGACGCAACTATCGGCAATGAAATTGCCATAAAGATTGATAATACATTGACTCAGGATGCAACAGGTACAATGGCATATCTACAGTTTGAAGCTATTGGAATGGATAGGGTTAAGACTGAGCTTAGTGTGAGCTTTGTTGACCACAACACTTTACAGACAGATTTTAAAAACGCCGATGATCATCGTTATCTTCAATCTGTTGCAAAACGCTACGGCTTATACTTTTCAAAGCCAGGAAACGGTATATGTCACCAGCTTTTTCTTGAGAGGTTTGCACGTCCAGGAAAAACATTGATCGGTTCAGATAGTCATACACCTACTGCAGGCGGTATAGGCAGCTTTGCAATGGGAGCAGGAGGACTTGATGTTGCTGCTGCAATGGCAGGTTCACCATTTAGAATCAAGTTTCCTAAGGTTGTTGGTGTAAAGCTTGTTGGAAAGCTCAATGACTGGGTATCAGCAAAGGATGTTATTCTTGAAGTTCTACGCAGAATAGACGTTAAGGGTGGCGTTGGCAAGGTTTTAGAGTATTGTGGACCAGGTGTTAAGACTCTTACAGTTCCTGATCGTGCTACAATTACAAATATGGGAACTGAAACAGGATGTACAACAAGTATTTTCCCAAGTGATGAGATTACAAAAGCATTTTTAGAAGCACAGGGACGCGGGGACCAATGGGTTGAGCTTATTCCTGATGCTGATGCTTCATACGATGAGATTATTGATATAGATTTGAGCACATTAGAGCCAATGATCGCGCTTCCACACAGCCCTGGAAAGGTCAAGACTGTAAGAGAAGTTGCTGGAATAAAGGTTGATCAGGTAGGAGTAGGCTCATGTACAAACTCTTCATTAAGAGACTTAAAGATGGTTGCAAATGCGTTAAAGGGCAAGACAATATCACAAGACGTAAGCATGATGATAAGCCCTGGCTCACGTCAGGTTGTTGAGCATATGGTAGAAAGCGGTGAAATGAATTATTTGGTTCAGGCTGGAGCTCGTGTCTTGGAAAACTCCTGCGGACCTTGTATAGGAATGGGATCTGCACCATGCTCAGCAGGTGTATCTGTTCGTACCTTCAATAGAAACTTCGAAGGTAGAAGCGGAACAAAGGATGCCGATGTTTATCTTGCAAGTCCTGAAGTTGCAGTTGCAGCAGCTCTGACAGGCAAGATCACCGACCCAAGAGATCTTGGAGAGTGCCCTAAGATCCAAATGCCTGAAAAGTTCTTCGTAAATGACAATATGACTTTGAAGCCATTGCCACAGGAAGAAGCAATGAAGGTTGAAATCGTAAGAGGTCCAAACATAAGACCATTACCTTCATTTGACAAATTACCTGATGTTTTAGAAGGCTCTGCATTGCTTAAAGTAACTGACAATATAACAACTGACCATATAATGCCAGCAGGTGCAAAAATTCTTCCTTTGAGAAGCAATATACCTGAAATATCCAAATATGTATTTGAAGCTGTTGATGAAAACTTCTACAAAAGAGCATTAGAAAGCAGTGGAGGATTCATTATAGGTGGAGAAAACTATGGTCAGGGATCAAGCCGTGAGCATGCTGCTCTAGCGCCAAAGTACCTTGGAGTAAAAGCTGTTATTGTTAAATCCTTTGCAAGAATTCACCTTGCAAACCTTGTTAACTTTGGAATTGTTCCACTTACATTCAAGGACCCAGATGACTATGACAGGATCGAGCTTGGAGACAAGATTGAGATAGTAATTGGAGACCTCAGAGGAGATGTTAAGCTTAAGAACATAACAAAAGGCTTTGAAATCGAGCTTAACCACACACTTTCAGCACTTGATGCAGAAATTTTAAAGGTAGGCGGAAAGCTTCCATGGATTAAAGAAAGTGTAATGAAATAAGAGGTTGGGGTTTTATTTATGCAATATTAACAAATAAATCGTAAAATTTGATAAAAAGTTTGGTTGTTTTACCGATATATTTTTTGAATTACATGTGTTAATATTAGTTCAGAAGCAAACGAAATCTATAAACCCCTCTTTATAAAATAATATATATGTATTGAAGCAGGAACCAGATTATATCTGGTTTTTTCTTTTGTGTTTACAAATTTACAGTATCCTTTGTTTAAGAAACTCCTTACATAAAAAGGCAATCAGAATAGCTATAAACAGTATGATAAAGAAAGCATTGATTAATATGCTCTTTTTAATTTTGGAAATGGCCTTAAGCTTGCTGTCAGAGATTATTAAAGGACATCTTTTTCTGGCACTGATTATATAGTTCGTATCATCGGAAAATGCATTGCTCAAAAAGCCTGATATGTATACATTATCATTCGGACGGATTAATTTCTCCCTGACATAATTGCATAGGATAAAACCTTTTATATACTATTATTATTTTAAAAAGTATGCTTTTTTAAGCAAACTTTTTAAAATATATAGTCTCTTGATTTATTAATGCAGTCGCATTATTCTTTGTTTAAATAATGTCTTAAATCTTTTGAACCATGTAAAATTCGATGTATTCTAACTATTTCCTCCGTTTCATTTACGTTGTAAAAAACAAGGTAATCTTCAACGACAGCTCTTCTGAAAAACATGTCATCTTGATATATTTCATGCATAAATGGATTTCCCTTTATTTGACTAACTTTATCTTTTAAATTGGTTATGAACTTGTCGGCTGTGCTTTCGGAGTATTGAGACAGATATGTTTTTATATCTTGTACACCACTTAGAGCCATAGGAAGAAACATTACTGCAAAACTCATAGATTATCACTCAAAGTTTTCCAAAATTCGTCTTCAGAAAGCCATTTAGTTTCTGGTGCATTGGCTTGTTCTTTTGCTTTTCTTAATTCTGATAGAACATATTTTTTATGGACATATTCTTCATAATCAGCAAATTCTTCAATGCCTATTAAAACAGCTTCTCCACGGCCGTTATTTGTTATAATTACATGATTATGCTCTTTGACTATATTAGCAATTTCAGAATAATTATTTCTTAAATCTCTTGATGGTCTAACATATGTATTTAACATGATAATCAGTCCCCCATTCTCATTTATAATAAAAGCGTATCACAATATGACTACGTCGTCAATTATTTTCGGATGGAAATAAAAGAACAAATAATGTCTTGTCATGATTACCAATGAATAATTTGTTAAATATGTTTACTTTAGTTAAAGCGTTTGATAACATTATATTTAACAAATTATTTTTCATTTGGAGGACATCATGAACGAGATTGCTAAAGCACTTAAGATGTTCGTAATTTTAAAATCAAGAGGTAGAATGAAAGCTAAGGATCTTGCGCGAGAAATCGAAACAAGTCAAAGAAGCTTAACAAGATACCGTGATCAACTCGAAATGGCAGGTATCCATATCGACTCTAAATCAGGTAAACATGGCGGATATAAGTTGATAAATGATAATTATCTTTATGGACTGAATCTGAATGATCGTGAGTACAAATCTCTTCTCATAATAGAAAAACACCTTAAAGACTCGAAACATATAGTGTCGAGCGATATTTCTTCAATCACAGAAAAGATAAATATTGTATATAGTCAAAAAATGCATGACAGCGAGATCTTTAATAATCATATGTCAAAGGTAACATTGTCAAATGTAGATATTGAAAGTGAGAGAAAAAAGCTTATTGATATCCATGCTGCATCACTTATGAAAAAGAAAATCAGAATGGAATATGTTTCTTTAACTTCAGGAGCAACCATGAGAGTAGTCCATCCGTATGCGACTTATCAATATAAAGGAGATATGTACTTTATCGGGTATTGTGAGATAAAGAAAACAGATCTGGATTTCAAGCTTTGTAGGATCAAGGACTATACTATCACGGATGATTCATTTGAGATGCCTGAAGATTTTGATATTAAAAAGAAAATGGAAAACTGTATTGGAAATTATAGAGGTAAAGAGTACAAGATAAAGCTTAAAATAAAGAACCCAATGTCACAAATAGTGAAAGAGAAAATATGGGTTGAGAATCAGAAGATAAAGGATTTGGAAAATGGAGATATATTATTTGAAGCTCAAATGATAGGGCTTGAAGAGATAAGGACTTGGATAATGGGTATGGGAAGCTATGTTGAGGTGATCGAGCCAACTGAGATTATTGAGGAAATAAGGAATGAAATAAAAAAAATGATAGAAATTTATTTTGGTACATGATTATGGCTGAGATTGATGATATGATTTATGTAGGTGGAGGGGAGGTTAGGGGAAATTTGATATATTATGCTCATACTACAGATAATAAAGATAAATCTGATTGGCAATTGTTGATAGATCATTTAAAAAATGTTGCGCTTTATGCTGAAAAGTTTGCTAATAATTTCGGTGCTGGAAAATTAGCATTTGCAGCAGGAATGCTACATGATTTAGGTAAGTATTCAATAGAATTTCAAGAAAGACTTGAAGGAAAAAGACATAAGGTTGATCATTCTACAGCTGGTGCTATAGAAATGGCAAAGAAATACAATCAGCAGATAGGAAGGGTGATTGCATATGTTATTGCTGGTCATCATGGTGGATTACCAAACGGGAACAAAGGAAATGACAGGAACCTTTTGCCTCGGTTAGAAAAAAACGATTTACCAGACTACAATTTCTACAAAAATGAGTTGCAGATACCTTTGATTACAAAAGAAGATATTCAAAATATACCTATCCCTAAAAGTGCTGAAACAGAAGCCTTCAGCAGGTCGTTTTTGATTAGAATGCTGTATTCCTGCATAGTAGACGCTGATTTTATTGATACAGAGATGTTTATGGCATTTGATAGATCTATTCATAGAGAGTGCAATATAAAAATAAAAGACCTAAATATTAAATTTAGCAAAGTAATACAAAATCTCGAGAAAAAATCCATTAATAACAAAACATTGATAAATACAGAACGCAATAAAATTTTGCAAAGGTGCCTTGAGTATGCTAATAATGATAGTGGATTTTATACTCTTACTGTGCCCACTGGAGGAGGGAAAACATATTCATCGATGGCTTTTGCTCTCAAGCACGCAATAAATCATAGAAAGGATAGAATAATTTATGTTATTCCATACACAAGCATAATTGAGCAAAATGCAGAAGTTTTTAGAGATGCACTGGGTGATGATGCAGTTTTGGAACACCATAGCAATTATGATTATCCCGATGAAAAATTTGATAATTGGTCTAATGACGAGAAGAAACATAGACTTGCAACAGAAAATTGGAACATGCCTATTGTAACAACTACAGCTGTTCAGTTTTTTGAGTCAATGTTTAGCAATAAAAGTTCAAAGTGTAGAAAATTACATAATATAGCCAATAGTGTGGTAATCCTTGATGAAGCACAGATGATGCCAGTAGATTACTTAAGACCTTGTTTATGGGCATTGGCCGAACTTGTTGTTAATTATGGTGTTACTGTTGTTTTGTGTACTGCAACTCAACCTGCAATTGGAGACATGCTTCCATTAAGCATAAAACCAATTGAAATAATGGAAAACCCTTATGAGTTACAAAATACGTTTAAAAGAGTAAAAGTCGAATATATAGGGGATTTGAGTGACAATAAGATTGCACAAAAAATAGCGGATAATCATCAAGCTTTGTGTATAGTGAATACAAGAAAACATGCTAAAATTCTTTTTGAAAAAGCATCTAGTATAACGACTGAAGGGATTTATCATCTGTCAGCAAGAATGTGTCCTGCGCATAGGAAGCAAAAATTGGCTGAAGTTCGTAAACGACTCAGTCAAAATAAAGATTGTAGAGTAATATCAACACAACTTATAGAAGCAGGGGTAGATGTTGATTTTCCAGTTGTGTATAGAGCTATGTCTGGAATAGATTCTATTGCCCAAGCTTCTGGAAGATGCAATAGGGAAGGTAAGATGGAATATGGGGAAGTTTTTGTTTTTGAACCCGAAGAACATGGGATGCCTAAAAGAGGTAGGTTTGGTAAGAATGCATCCATAACCAGAAGTATATACAGAAGATTTAAAAATGATATTTTATCTTTAGATGCTATTAAGTGTTATTTTGAAGAATTATATGACTTTGAAAGAGAACAACTAGATTCAAAAGGAGTTTTGAAAGCAATTAATGAAGGAAAAAGAGAGCTTTTATTTCCTTTTGAAGATATTGCGGATAGGTTTAATATTATTGAAGATATAATGCAAACAGTTATAGTTCCTTTTGATGTGGAAGCAAAAAGACTCTTGTTTGAGATGGAAAACAGTAAGTATCCTGGAATGTATGGACGAAGTCTCCAGAAGTATTCGGTGCAGGTTTATCCATTCGAAAAGGAAGCACTAGTTAGATCTGGAGCAATTAGTAGTGAGAAAGTTGGAGGGCTTTATTGGGTTGTCAGAGACAGCTCATTTTATAATAACTTAATGGGCCTTATGGATGCTGAAAATGTAAAAGCGCCAGATGAGGTATTAGTATTCTAAACGAGTGAAAGGAAAGGAGGGTATTATGGGGTACGGTATAAAGTTGAGAGTATGGGGAGATTATGCTTGCTTTACAAGACCAGAAATGAAAGCTGAGAGAGTTAGTTATGATGTGATTACTCCATCAGCTGCAAGGGGAATTGTAGAGGCAATTCATTGGAAGCCTTCAATTAAATGGGTAATTGATAAAATCCATGTAATCAAACCAATAAAGTTCGATTCAGTAAGAAGGAATGAAGTAGAAAAGAAAATTTCTGCAAGAAATGTTAAAACAGCTATTAGTGGCTCAGAAATTGATTTGCATCAATACATTACTGAGGAAAGACAGCAAAGAGCAACTCTTTTGTTGAGGGATGTTGAGTATGTAATAGAAGCTCATTTTGAAATGACAGACATAGCAGGAAATGAAGATACTGTTGAGAAGCATTATAATATTTTTCTACGTCGAGCAAGAAATGGACAATGCCATATGAGACCATATTTTGGGTGCAGAGAGTTTCCAGTACAGTTTGAGTTGCTTGAGGGAGAGCTTCCTAAATCCAAAATTGAGGGCGAATTTGATTTGGGTTGGATGCTTTGGGATATTGATTTTGAAGATGACATGAAGCCGATATTTTTTAGACCTAAAATGGTTGATGGTATTTTTATTTCTAGAAGGGATGGGGCATTATGATATTACAGGCTTTAAATGAATATTACCAAATACTAAAAAGTAATACTGACTCTGGAGTTGCTCCGCCAGGTTATAGCAACTCAAAAGTATCACATGCACTAGTTTTATCTAAAGATGGAGATTTATTAGAAGTAGCTTCAATGATGATTGAGGATAAAAAGAAATTATTGACAAGATTCATGATTTTACCAAAGGAAGTACAACGGTCTTCAAATATAAATCCAAATTTTCTTTATGACAATATGTCTTATGTTCTTGGTATTAGTGCCAAGAAGAAAGGAAAGGAAGTTAATATATGTATTTCTAATGATAAATTCGAGGCTTTTAAGGAAAAACACAACAATTTGTTGAATGAATACACGGATGATGAAAGAGTAGTGGCGTTCTTAAAGTTTGTTAATAAGTGGAATCCGGATGATTGGGAAAAATATTTTAGCTATGAAAAGGTCATTGAATTAGTTAGTGGCAATAATATTATTTTTAGAGTTGATGGAATAAAAGGTTTTTTACATGAAGGCAAAGCATTAATTAGCATTCAAAGAGATGATAACAATGAAACAGAATCAAGAGTTGAATATAAATCCCAGTGTTTGGTTACTGGAGAGATTGATGCAATATCAAGAACGCATACTGGTATAAAAGGGGTAAGAGGTGCACAAAGCAGTGGGGCAGCTATTGTATCATTTAATATTGAATCTTTTAGGTCATACAAGAAAGAACAAAGTTATAATTCACCTGTAGGTCAAAATGCTACTTTTGGGTATACAACAGCTCTAAATTACCTTTTAAACAGCAGAACCAATAGGGTAATCTTTGCAGATACAACCATGATTTTTTGGGCTAAATGCGAAGGTAATGAAAAAAAGGAAGAAATGATATTAGCATGGTCACTTGATCCGTTTGATCCAGATAAAAATGAAGCAGAAAGTGACACAAGAGAATTTATAGTTGATGATTCAACAGCGAGGCAGGCAAAAGAAGTACTGGAAAATATTAAAAATGGGTATTCTGTTAAATCAAAGGAATTAAACAAAGATACTCAATGTTATCTTCTAGGTCTAGCTCCAAATGCAGCACGAATATCAATCAGGTTTTTTAAAGTAAATTCATTTGGAGATATATTAAGTAAAATTGCTCAGCATTATAATGATATAAATATTTCTGGTATTGAAAGGTATGGAAGTTTTGTATCCCCTTGGAGAATTCTTAAAGAGGTTGCAATTCAAGGAAAAGCTGAAAATATTCCGCCTTTATTGGGTGGTCAGCTTATGAACTCTATTTTGACAGGAAATATATATCCATATTCCCTATATAGTGCATCACTCTCAAGAGTAAAGCGGTCAAAGAGAGATGACAAAGTTGAACCTGCTAATCCTATATCGGTTGGAATTATAAAAGCTTACTTGAAAAGGAAGTTTAGAGTTCAAAATCAAGAAGAAAAGGAGGCGATGATTACAGTGGGATTAAATGAATCATTAGAAAATACTGCATACAGGTTAGGGAGGTTGTTTTCGCTTTTGGAGAAAGCTCAGAAAGATGCTATTGGTAAAAGTATTAATGCAAGTATAAGCGACAAGTATTTTGGATCGGCATCAGCAACGCCAGTGACAGTATTTCCTATATTGTTAAGACTTTACAGACATCATAAATCAAAGCTTCAGAAGGAAGGGAAAGGTATTTATATCGATATCAAAGTACAGGAAGTAATGAATGGATTGGATACTTTTCCTGTGCATCTTAGTTTAGAGGAACAAGGACTATTTGTTTTAGGCTATTATCATCAAAACCAAGCTAATTATACTAAAATTGAAAAAGAGGAGGATGTACAAGATGAGCGAGATTAATAATAGGTATGAATTTATTATGTTTTTTGATGTTGAAAACGGAAATCCAAATGGTGATCCAGATGCAGGAAATATGCCAAGGATAGATCCTGAGACAAGTAATGGTATTATAACTGATGTATGTATAAAAAGGAAAGTAAGAAATTATATTGAAATATCTAAAGGGGAATTAAAGAATTATGAGATATATGTTAAGGAGAATGCAGTTTTAAATAACATTAATAAACTTGCATATGAAGAACTTGGAATAAAGCAAGAGGCTAAAAAGTTACCAAAAGAAAAAGAAGAAGCTAAGAAACTTACAGATTATATGTGTAGAAGGTTCTATGATATTCGTACTTTTGGAGCCGTAATGACTACAGATGTTAATTGTGGACAGGTAAGAGGTCCAGTACAGTTTGGATTTGCTAAAAGTATAGATCCTATTGTGCCACAAGAAGTAACAATAACAAGAATGGCAGTAACAAATGAAAAGGATGCTGAAAAAGAGCGCACAATGGGGCGAAAACATATAGTTCCATATGCATTATATAAAATGGAAGGGTTTGTATCTGCTTCATTAGCTAAAAGGACAAGCTTTACTGATGAAGATTTAGAAATTTTGTGGGAAGCACTCGTAAATATGTTTGATCATGATCGTTCAGCTGCAAGGGGCAAGATGGCTACAAGAAAGCTGATTATTTTTAAGCATGAATCTGAACTTGGAAACTGCTCAGCCCAAAAACTCTTTGATCTTATTTCGGTTGAAAGAAAAGACAATACAAAGCCACCTAGAGACTTTGCAGATTATGGTATTAATCTTGATAAATCAAAACTTCCAGAAGGAGTAACCATCATTGAAAAATGATATATAAAGAGTATAGCGAGGAAGAAATCCTAATGCTATCTGGTATCCAGCACTTTGCCTTCTGTAAGCGTCAATGGGCTTTAATTCATATAGAACAACTATGGGCAGAAAATGTACGCACTATCGAAGGCCAATTTTTACATAAGCGTTCAGATGACCCTTTTCAGGATGAGACAAGAAAGGGACTGCGAAACGTGAGGGCAATGCCTCTTATATCCTACACATTAGGATTAAGAGGCATAGCTGATGTTGTGGAATTTATACGAGTTGAATCAGATTCTCAATATACTACAACCCTAAAGGATCGCCAAGGCTTCTGGCGTGTCTGCCCAGTTGAGTTTAAAAGAGGCAAGCCCAAGAAAGATGATAGAGATGCGGTTCAACTATGTGCTCAAGCAATATGTCTTGAAGAAATGACGAGTGTTAAAATCGAATATGCTGATCTTTATTATGGGGAAACACGTCATAGGCAAAGGATAGAGATAGATGAAAAATTGAGAAGCAGAGTATATTACCTATCGGAAAAAATGCACGAGATGTTTAAAGATGGAATTACACCTCCAGCAGAGGTAGGAAAGCATTGTTCAATATGTTCTATGGTTGAATTATGTAATCCAAGACTGACAAAGAAATATCGTTCAGTCAGCAATTATTTAAAGGCTGCCCTTTTTGATGCTGAAAGTGAGGACGCAGAATGAGAAGACTATTAAATACATTATATGTTACTACGCCGAATGCTTATTTGGCTTGTGAAGGTGAAAACGTTCTTGTAAAGGCTGATGATGAAATAAGGTTTAGAATACCTATTCATAATCTTGAGGGAATTATAACATTTGGATATTCAGGAGCAAGTCCTGCTCTAATGAGATTATGCTGTGAACGAGGTGTTGCGTTTTCGTTTTTAAGCTCAAGTGGGTATTTTTTAGGTAGAGTAACTGGAAAAGCTCATGGAAACGTATTGTTGCGAAGAACACAGTACAGGTGGGCTGATAATGAGGATGTAACCTTACGGATATCAAAAAGGTTTCTGATATCAAAAATTTTGAATTCAAGAGTTAGCCTTCAAAGGTTTATAAGAGACCATGGCGAAAAGATTGAAACCAGCGAGTTATCGTTAGCAGTATCTATACTAAAGCAATTGGCAGAAGCCGTTGAAGGTATAGAAAATATTGATATATTAAGGGGAATAGAGGGTGAAGCAGCAAGAGAATACTTTAGATGCTTTGATACCATGATATTGTATCAAAAGAATGAGTTCAGTTTTTATGAAAGAATTCGAAGACCTCCAACGGACAATGTAAATGCATTACTTTCGTTTTTGTATACTATACTGTCACATGATGTGGAAGCAGCTTTAGAATCTGTGGGTTTAGATCCACAAGTTGGTTTCCTTCATAGAGATAGACCTGGTAGAAGCAGCTTAGCATTAGATATGATGGAAGAGTTTAGATCGTATTTTGTGGACAGAATTGTACTGTCGTTAATTAACAGGAAACAGGTGAATGGAAAGGGGTTTGTTCAGAAAGAGTCTGGTGCTGTAATAATGACTGATGATACCAAAAAGATAGTTTTATCAGAATGGCAAAATAAAAAGAAAGAAGAAATTACACATCCATATTTGGATGAGAAAATACCAATAGGATTACTGCCATATGCTCAAGCATTATTGATGGCAAGGCATGTAAGAGGTGATCTAGATGATTACCCGCCGTTTTTCTGGAAGTAGGTGATTATTTATGATGGTACTTATTACATACGATGTGAATACAACTACAGTTGCTGGTGAGAAAAGATTAAGAAGAATTTCTAAGCTTTGTCAGAATTATGGACAAAGGGTTCAAAATTCTGTGTTTGAGTGTTTGGTTGATCCAAATCAGATGGCATTGTTGAAGAATAAACTTTTAGATGTCATGGACAAAGATAAAGACAGTTTGAGATTTTATTATATTGGTAGCAACTGGAAACCTAAAATTGAGCATGTTGGTGCTAAAGAGGGATATGATCCAGAAGGAGTTTTGATAACATAATCCGCGATGTTGATGATGACATTAAATAACGGCTAGGTTCGCGGATTAGTGTTTTCAATATCTTGAAGATTTTTGGATTAGTTTTTTAATTATTTTTGTGATATAATTTTGATGTTCGCGGTATAAGAGCTTGAGAGTATTGAAATATCTAGCTTTTGACCAAGAACTGTCGCGCCCCATACGGGCGTGTGGATTGAAACATATATGATTGGTGGAGCCGCCTACCGCTCAAGGTCGCGCCCCATACGGGCGTGTGGATTGAAACTTAATATTTTTACCATCATTTCAGGAGTAAGCGTCGCGCCCCATACGGGCGTGTGGATTGAAACAATAAATGGCACAGGCAGAATGAAATACGAGTATGTCGCGCCCCATACGGGCGTGTGGATTGAAACCTGAGTTGCCTGTGTAACACTGTCTAGCGTAAGTCGCGCCCCATACGGGCGTGTGGATTGAAACTCTAGCTTGTGGCAGAAAGTTTACAGTAATTGGAAGTCGCGCCCCATACGGGCGTGTGGATTGAAACTGTTGTAGAATCTGAACCACTTTCGATCTTGTCCGTCGCGCCCCATACGGGCGTGTGGATTGAAACTAGTGCTTCAACATCACTTAATGAAGCAGGAATCGTCGCGCCCCATACGGGCGTGTGGATTGAAACATCAACTCCTTAGTGGTGATTTAAAATAAATGACGTCGCGCCCCATACGGGCGTGTGGATTGAAACTACAGTAATTGCAGAATAATTAGCATCAGTAGGTCGCGCCCCATACGGGCGTGTGGATTGAAACTAAATATAAAAGCCGTATAAGACAGGTAATAAAGTCGCGCCCCATACGGGCGTGTGGATTGAAACTAACTGGCGTGGTGTTAAGTCCAAGATAACTCTCGGTCGCGCCCCATACGGGCGTGTGGATTGAAACGGGTCTGTCACAACCTTTGTATTAACGAACTCTTCGTCGCGCCCCATACGGGCGTGTGGATTGAAACTCTGTACTTGTCTCTGGATAACCAGAATAGTTGTGTCGCGCCCCATACGGGCGTGTGGATTGAAACTCTGGAATCATTAGCGGAATTTCCAAGATCAATAGTCGCGCCCCATACGGGCGTGTGGATTGAAACAATATTAATGGGATTACATTTGGATGTTCTATTTGTCGCGCCCCATACGGGCGTGTGGATTGAAACCTATTAATTTAAAGGAGGAATAACAGTGGATAAAGGTCGCGCCCCATACGGGCGTGTGGATTGAAACAATACCATAACCATATCTGCCCATCTTTAAGTCGCGCCCCATACGGGCGTGTGGATTGAAACTCACGATTTGATTTATCATGAGAGTGACTATTAAGTCGCGCCCCATACGGGCGTGTGGATTGAAACTCTAATAACGCAAATCAAATCTTTGATGTGATCGTGTCGCGCCCCATACGGGCGTGTGGATTGAAACAAATAAATACCACCTGTTGTTGCAATATTGTCAGTCGCGCCCCATACGGGCGTGTGGATTGAAACAAGTTATTTACTGCAATCACTAGCACTTTAATATGTCGCGCCCCATACGGGCGTGTGGATTGAAACTGAAATTCCTGCTAAAAATAATCCTCCAAAAACACGTCGCGCCCCATACGGGCGTGTGGATTGAAACATATGTATAAATCACTCCTTTATATTAGATAAAAGTCGCGCCCCATACGGGCGTGTGGATTGAAACTGATGTAATTGGAACAACTTGAACAATAGAACTACAGTCGCGCCCCATACGGGCGTGTGGATTGAAACACAAACTAGAGGGTTATTAGAAGTAATGGGATTGTCGCGCCCCATACGGGCGTGTGGATTGAAACCATTAACACATTTTACTTTCCATAAAACATCATAAGTCGCGCCCCATACGGGCGTGTGGATTGAAACTCTTTATATTTCATATGTATAAATCACTCCTTTAGTCGCGCCCCATACGGGCGTGTGGATTGAAACTTCAAACATAAGAATAAAAGATCGTTTATATGGTCGCGCCCCATACGGGCGTGTGGATTGAAACTGTTTATGAATATCTTAGTACAAAAATATTATGTCGCGCCCCATACGGGCGTGTGGATTGAAACTGGTGAGTTGCGAATACGTGTAGTAGTTAATGGAGGTCGCGCCCCATACGGGCGTGTGGATTGAAACACAACTACAATTAAAGTATTCACACCATTTATCCATGTCGCGCCCCATACGGGCGTGTGGATTGAAACATAGCCTTTCTGTTTTATTTTCTCTTCCACTTTGGTCGCGCCCCATACGGGCGTGTGGATTGAAACTGAACGTCCTCGGCATTAACTGATTCTGTTGGTTTGTCGCGCCCCATACGGGCGTGTGGATTGAAACATCCAGACCAAGCGAGTTTTGATTTATCTTTGCGTCGCGCCCCATACGGGCGTGTGGATTGAAACATCAACGGCAAACCAGTACCATGCAAAAGGGTCTGGTCGCGCCCCATACGGGCGTGTGGATTGAAACTAACAAGGTCAACCGCTCGCCAATCAAGTTCTTTGGTCGCGCCCCATACGGGCGTGTGGATTGAAACTACTGTTTATTAATATAATATAAAAACTATAATGTCGCGCCCCATACGGGCGTGTGGATTGAAACATCAAATACAACTCGATAGATTATTTCGCCTTTTGTCGCGCCCCATACGGGCGTGTGGATTGAAACATAGCATAAAGGAGGGCTTAAAATGTCATTAAAAGTCGCGCCCCATACGGGCGTGTGGATTGAAACATAGAGTAGGTATTCAGGAATATTATGATTATACGTCGCGCCCCATACGGGCGTGTGGATTGAAACTGATAATCTCTGGTCATTATGGCTTGTCTTGCCGGTCGCGCCCCATACGGGCGTGTGGATTGAAACAAAAAATTAAATCTGCTTATGCAAAAATACAATCGTCGCGCCCCATACGGGCGTGTGGATTGAAACATGTTATATCAGCCTCCTTTAGTTTGTGATCAGGTCGCGCCCCATACGGGCGTGTGGATTGAAACACCAGCAAGTAAATTTACTTTTGCCGCAAAACCCTTGGTCGCGCCCCATACGGGCGTGTGGATTGAAACCTTGCAGCATTTCGCCAAGATTGCCGCTCATATGCACGTCGCGCCCCATACGGGCGTGTGGATTGAAACAATGGACTTTTCTCTACCATGAAAGATCAGTTGTCGCGCCCCATACGGGCGTGTGGATTGAAACAGATATGCCTTTAGGTTTGCATCTGCTGCGGAAAAAGTCGCGCCCCATACGGGCGTGTGGATTGAAACAAAATGCTGGAATATGTGATTGCGGAGATTATTTGTCGCGCCCCATACGGGCGTGTGGATTGAAACAAAACTTTGTCCTGAATGCTGGGAAAAACAAAGACGTCGCGCCCCATACGGGCGTGTGGATTGAAACCGAATTCGTAATTATTTAGCTCAGAATAATTATGTCGCGCCCCATACGGGCGTGTGGATTGAAACATTTTTACAGAAAAGAAAGCATATTGGGCAACAGAGTCGCGCCCCATACGGGCGTGTGGATTGAAACACCTGCAGGTACCTGAAATGTTTTACCGTCACGTCGCGCCCCATACGGGCGTGTGGATTGAAACTCAATCACACATTCTTTAGACGAACAACACCAAATGTCGCGCCCCATACGGGCGTGTGGATTGAAACTAGTGATGAAGTGCTGGACGATCTGAGGGAGGAGTCGCGCCCCATACGGGCGTGTGGATTGAAACCAACCTATTCCATAAGTTAAAAGAACCTCTTTAGTCGCGCCCCATACGGGCGTGTGGATTGAAACATTCCATAGACATTTCAAAATCCTTGAATCTAAGTCGCGCCCCATACGGGCGTGTGGATTGAAACAGCTAATCTTATTGATGGACCCGAAACAGTTTGAGTCGCGCCCCATACGGGCGTGTGGATTGAAACATCTACAACATCTCTATCATCACAGAAAGTATTTGTCGCGCCCCATACGGGCGTGTGGATTGAAACAGAAAGAATGTTCCCAGGTCTTGAAATGTCAACGTCGCGCCCCATACGGGCGTGTGGATTGAAACACGCATCTTAATAAGTTCAGCTTTCTCAATTTCTGTCGCGCCCCATACGGGCGTGTGGATTGAAACCATTACTTGCACGCTGCACTCTTTGAATTGTCATTGGGTCGCGCCCCATACGGGCGTGTGGATTGAAACATCCTCGGCACCTCCAACAAATTAAATATTAAGTCGCGCCCCATACGGGCGTGTGGATTGAAACATTCCTTTGAAATATCGTACAGTAAAAAGTATCTGTCGCGCCCCATACGGGCGTGTGGATTGAAACCTGCTGGTGGTAGTTGTCTTTTAGGCAGTATTAAGTCGCGCCCCATACGGGCGTGTGGATTGAAACTGAATCCTTCACATCCTCGATTGCATATGCAATTGGTCGCGCCCCATACGGGCGTGTGGATTGAAACTAATGGAAGGTATAACTTCCGATGCTATCCAATCAGGTCGCGCCCCATACGGGCGTGTGGATTGAAACTATGTTATGAAATTTTAAACGAATATATTGATTATGTCGCGCCCCATACGGGCGTGTGGATTGAAACTTTGATGTTCTCGTAGCCTTGTAATGCTACTTAGTGCGATGTCTAAGAATCTCGGCATACAAACAGTTGCAGAGGGAGTTGAATATGAACATCAGGTTGAATTTTTGAGTGAATTAGGATGTGAGTACGCACAGGGATATTATTATGCAAAACCGATGCTAATACCTGAGTTTGAAAACTATAAAAGGAAGTTCTAAAGTAATGACACTTATAAGAGAAGTCGTGACAATTGTCATGATTTTTTATGATATAATTTGAATTACTTGATATCAGGTAATACTAATTATACATAGGAGAGGTTATATGAGAAAGCTTAAAAAGGGTATTACATCAATTATTTTGTTGGCAATGCTATCAATGATTATGCCAGCATTTGCTGCTGGATATGATGACCCACATCCACCAACAGTTTCTAATGTGTATATCAATACACCAAGCAGTACAGGATGGATTAAAACTGCAAGTATTACATTCAATCTTGCCAATGTTCAAGATCCAGAAGGAGTTTTAAGTATATGTGCTACTATTTCAGGACCAGATAATCAAGGTAGCAAAATGTATTGGTTGACTAAAAACTATTTTTCAAACTGGTCAAAAACTATTAACATGGCGGACTTTAACTATAGTTGTGGTTATTACAATATCACTTATATAATATATGATAACGCTGGAAATTTCACAACGAATTACTACATGTTCCGTTATGACAAATCAGAACCTCGCTTTGATTACAGTAATATAAGTTATCTTAGATATACAGGTGGCGCATTGGATTTTTATGTATTTGTCAATGACGGTAATTCTGGTTCGGGTATAAGACGTGTAAGATTAGTACTAAATAAAAGATTGCCACAACTTGTACCTATGGATTGTTCAGTTGATGCAGTTTGTGACAATGATTTTGGTGCATACCATGCAGTTTTGGATACTAATTATTTTGGAAATACTCCTGGAACATATTCAGTTAAACTGTATGCATATGATTATGCAGGAAATGTGTTGAATAAGCAAATAGCAACACTTGAAGTTGTTAATTAAATAGCCATTCTTTAGAAAAGGCTACTGGAGCATATCCAGTAGTCTTTTTGGCATGAATTTAATAAGTAAATAGGGATCGTTTTCTGATCATATGTAATTGTAAAACAAAGCGCATTTTGATATAATTATTATGAGAGTAGGTGTTAGAATGATCAGCGGACCAGATACAGAGAGGGTAAGGTTGGATGAAATTTTAAAATCTCTGTTTAATGTATCAAAAAAAGTATTGATTCAGATGATGAATAGTTTGTTTGAAGAAAACTATGATACAGATAATGCAGAAGTGACATTTGAAAACAATGAATTTATTTCCGACGAATATGATATTATAAGGGGAGACTTGTTTTTAAAGGTTGTGAGTAAAGAAAAACCTTGTCATTATCACATAGAGTTGCAAACTAAAAATGATTCAACCATGGTTCTTCGGATGTTTGAATATGGGTTTTGTAAGGCGAAAGAATTAGCGAAATATGACAAAACAAATGAAATGGTTATATATATTCCGAAACAGAGAGTTATTTTTATTGAGGAAAACAATAGTATAGAAAATGAATTAAAGATGAGACTGGTATTTCCAGATGGACAGGAGATAATATATATAGTACCAGTAGTAAAGTATTGGAAGTATGATAGCAAAAATATAATAAATAACAGAATGTATCCATTATTACCGTTGCAGATATTCAAACTTAGATATAAGATGGCTGGTATAGAAAGACGAGGAGTAAATACAAAACCTGAACTTGAAAAAGCTTTGCTTGAAGCGAAGGAAATAGCAGAAGGAGTTGCTAAGGAAAGCAAAGTGCTTTATGATCAGGGAGAAATTAATGGAGATGATTTGCATCGGATTTTATTGGCAATAGCGAATTTGTTTGAGTATTTAAATGATAAATATGGAAAATATGATAAATTGAATGAAGAGGTGTTTAAAATGACTAAAACATTATATGATCATGTTGTAGAAAAAAGAGCGCTTGAGAAAGGCAAATTAGAAGGCAAATTAGAAGGCAAATTAGAAGGTAAAATGGAAGGTAAAATGGAAGGTAAAATGGAAGGTAAAATAGAAGGTAAAATAGAAGGTAAAATAGAAGGTAAAATAGAAGTGGCAAAAAACCTCATTTTATTAGGATTAGATAAAGAAGAAATTGTAAAAGTAACAGGGCTTCCAAAAGAAGATATTGAGAAATTGTTTAACTAGGAGATTTTAAACGGAATTAGAAAAGGCTACTGGAGCATATCCAGTAGCCTTTTTCAGACTAACTTATTTTCCAAAATTAACTGCAACAATAATGACATCAGCCATATTTATGACATCGTCGTTGTTTAAGTCGCATTTTTGATCAAAACGAGCATCAGATTTAGTCAGGTTAAAAACTTTGGCAATCATCATGACATCTACCATGTTTACAATGCCATCTTTGTTAATATCAGCTACATTTGAAGTAATAGGGCTTGGTGTTGTAACAGGAGCATATTCAACATCACCAATAGCATCTGAATACGCTGTAACCCAAGCAAGAGCTGCATTTAAATCAATACTGACTGAGTTTGATGACCAACTTTCTATATTATCAAGATAGCATTTTTGTGAAGGATGCATAGGATTTGTTGGAATACTAGACGAAAGCATATTATCCATTTTTTTTGAGTTTGGTCCACTTACAACAAAGCCGCTTGGAACCTCAGGAGACTCAGGATTGGCCATTTTTGCGAAAAATATATGATATGGGTTTTTTGCAGGATTCTCGCCATAACCAGTTACATAGGATATTGTGTTTGGATTGCGTCCAACAAGATAATCCAGAGAATCTCTCAAAGAACTTAGGTATTTTGAATCTTGTTTAAGGTCATAAGCGTAAGCCATCAGGATAGCATTATTAAGTAACATTTGATTTGAGAATGGGAGGTATCCATTAATTACTTCGCCTCCATCCCAAGTGCTAATAGCCATTTTTTCAGGCAATGTCACCCTATATCCTTCATTATCACGAACATTAACAAAGTAATCTGCTGTATCTACTATGCTGTCAACAGCTTCTGGAAACTCGTCTTCAGCTAATAATGCTAATGATAAGGTCCCAAAAACCGCCATTCTTGAAGTGAAATGTCCAGAGGCTACTTGTTCTATATTACCAACTAAAGTCTTGGGCACTGTGCAGTAAAATGTGGAGGTTTTCATATCATCTAGATAAATTGAATTTTTGGTTGTTAGGTAAAGTTCACATGCTGCCCAGTAAAAATCATCATTAAGATCTTCTACATGGCCACCAAGAGGCGCAGGTCCATATATTGAAAAATCATCAGGATTCTTTTTAGCTGCACTCCAAGCAGTTTCAGCAGCTAAAAGGCATTTATCTGAAAAGTCTTTATCGATATCCTTCCAAAGCCTAGCTGCTTGAGCAGCACATGCAGCAAGATTCAATGTAGCATTTGTTGACGGAGGATAGTAAAGTCTTCTTTTAAGTGTTTCGCCAGTTGTTCCAATAATAGGAGGTGTCTCGTCGATAATTTTATGAACTGCCATTCCTGCTTTAGAATATCCTTCGGGAATTTGCATGTTTAACATCCATTCCATTTCCCATCTAGCTTCATCTAATAAGTCAGGTGTTTTGTTACCACTTTCAGGAATATTCAATGTTTTGTCATCAAAATCCTTAGCGAAACCTTTTTTTAAGGCAAATTCATATTGATTCTGTAATGTCCAAACTGCCAATCCAGCATTAAGCATGTTCTTCCTATTATCACCTCCGTCATACCAACCGCCAGTAGCATTAATAGTTGAAGGACCTGTATAACCTCTTCCTGAAATAACTACTGAAGTATCTTCAGAGTGAAATGCTGCTCTCTCCCATTGAGGTTCTACACAATAAGGCATTTTAATTTCAGTCCCACTTCTAACATGATAGAAATACTTTAGAGCATCATATTTCATTTGTGAATATATATCTTTACTAATTTCGAATGGAACACTCCTAGCGTTTTTTGTAGATAAAATATAATCTTTACCAGAGGTTCCAAATTCAGAAAAGTCAATAATGTATACGTTTTCTCCAGAAGCATTATCAAATTTAACGTTTTCTGTAATGCCTTTACAAACCGTTTTTCCAGAATCGTCTTTTAATTCCCATTCAACAGGGTCAATTTGTGATGCATTCTCAGCTTTTAATATTGCAATCTTTTCACCTTTTGTGTAATATCCTATTTGATTGACTCTAATATCATATTTAGGCGATATTGGTATTGGGGTTGGTACAAACTCCTCATCAGATAAAGACATACTCATAAACTTAATATCATATGGTGTAGAACCAGCTAATTTACCACCAACCCAAAATGCAAATTCAGCTATTGGACAATCAACATTTGCTATAAACTCATCTGAAACTTCTAAAGGTATGCCAGCAGTCAAAGTGAAGTTCTGCCATTTATTATTCCATACTTCATTGTATGGTTGACTCGTATCGCCGATTTTGGCATAAATCTTGCAATTTTTTGCTGAAGCTACCTTGAATTTTACTTTATATTTATGACCCTTTACAATTTGAAATTCTCTATGCCTTATTGCTACATCCCAATTGTTTTCTCCTGGATAATCTAAGTGAACAACATAGTTTCCGTCTATTACCTCAGATCTCGAATTAATATCTTTTGATTCAGATATAAACCAAGGTAAACTTATACCATCTTTAAAATCGGTTGTTTGAAGTATTTCTTCAGCAGAACATAAAGACTTAGACATTAAGACAAGCGAAACAAATCCTAATACAGTTACTAATTTCTTTTTCATACACTTATACACCCCTTTGTAATATAGAATAATAGTAAACCAAAGTTTACAGGAATATTTTATCATAATCATTTTCAAAAGAATATAAAAGTATTTAAAAAGGCTACTGGAGATTATCCAATAGCCTAATTCTTAAATTACTAACTCAATTACCATATACATATCCAAAACTAACAGCAATCTTCATAACATCAGCCATATTTATGACACCATCGTTGTTTAAATCACATTTTTTATCAAATAAGCTATCAGATTTATCAAGATTAAAAACTTTGGCAAGTAGAATGACATCGGCCATGTTTACAACTCCATCTTTGTTTATATCCTCAACAGGAGAATATTCGACATCTCCAATAGCATCAGAGTAAGCTGTTACCCATGCAAGTGCAGCATTTAAATCAACACTAACCGAGTTTGTTAACCAGCTATCTGTACTGTCGGTATAAAATTTTTGTGTAGCTATCATTTCAGATAGAGGCATTCCGCTTGAACCCCATAGATCACTATGCGAGTTTGGTCCACTTACAACAAAGCCTTTTGGAACAGTCGGGGAAGTAGGTTTGAAAATATTTGAAAAATACATATGATATGGGTGTTTAGCAGGATTTGCGCCGTAACCAGTCACATAGCATTTAAGAATTGGATTTCGTCCTACAATATAATCCAGAGAATCTCTCAAAGCACTTAAATATGTTGTGTCTTTTTTTAGATCATAAGCGTAGGCCATTAAAATTGCATTTTCCAGTATTGTTTGATTTGAGAATGGAGGATATCCAATGACACTATCCATTATTCCCCCATATCTAGTGATATTATATGATGGATATAATGTTACTCTGTATCCTTCTCTATCACGAATGCTGACAAAATTATCTGCTGTTTTAATAATTTCTTCAACTGCTTGTGGAAACTCGTCTTTAGCCAATAATGCCAATGACAAAGTTCCTAAAGTCGCCTTTGTTGAGTGGCCAGGTGAAATGAAAACATCTTGTTCGCTATTTTGGGTGTATGGCGTTTTACAATAATATTTGGAGGATTTCATATCTTCAAGGTACACAGCTTTTTGGGTTGTCAAGTAAAGCTCACATGCAGCCCAGTAAAACTCATCATCAATATTGTCGTCTTTAACATCATCAAAACTATCTTCGCATAAAACATTAGGATTTTTCTTGGCTGCAGCCCAGGCAGTTTCAGCAGCCAAAAGGCATTTTTCTGAGAAGCTCTTATCTAGAACTTTCCAAAGTCTAGCGGATTGAGCTGCACATGCAGCTAGATTCAATGTAGCTGTAGTTGTTGGGGCATAGGAAATCCTTCTTGATGCATCCTTTGGAAATAGTGAAGATATTGAGTAATCAATGCTAATAACATTATGTACTGCCATTCCAGCGTTATCATTTCCTTCAGGAATTTGCATGTTTAACATCCATTCCATTTCCCATCTAGCTTCATCGAGTATATCGGGTATATTGTTTCCGCTTTCGGGTATATTTAATGTTTTGTCATCAAAGTCCTTGCTATATCCTTTTTTAGCGGCAAAATCATATTGATTCTGCAATGTCCAAACCGACAAGCCTCCATTAATCATGTACTTGTCATTATCACCTCTAGAATACCAACCTCCTGTAGCGTCGATAGTTGAAGGTCCTTTATATCCAGGCTTTGAAATCTGCACAGTATCTTCAGTGTGTCCTGCTGGTCTTGCCCATTGGTTTTCTTCACAATATGGCATTTCAATCTCAGTACCACTCCTTGCATAATAAAAATACTTCAGAGCGTCATATTTCATTTCAGAATACATATTGGTTCCAATATCAAATGGAAGGCTAAATTCATCTCCACAATATAGCCTATATCCTTTACCAGGTGTTTTAAAACCAGAAAAATCTATTGTATAGCAATATTCCCTTGATCCCTCGTCACGTCCAAATTCAGAAGCTGTGCCTTCATAAACCGTTTGACCGCTGCTGTTTTTTAATTTCCAGTCAACAGGATTGTTTTCTGATTCGCCATCAGCTCTTAATATAGCTATCTTATCTCCTTTGGGATAATATCCCAATTGATTGACTCTAATACCGTATATTGGTGTTGGAGTAGGTTTGGGAGTAGGTATAAATTCTTCATCCGTTAAAGATATGCTAATAAACTCGATATCATAAGGTGCACTTGCGGCCAATTCTCCGCCTAGCCCAAAAGTAAATTCAGCAATTGGACAATCATATTCTGCTGTGAATTCAGTTGATACTTGTAAGATTTCATTAGATTTTAAAGAAAAGCTGTTCGAATTATTATTCCAGACTTCACGATTTGAGGTTCCGAAATCTCCGATTTTAGCATATATCTTGCAACTTTTTGTTGATTTTACTGAAAAATTCACATGATATGTATGACCTTTTAAAATTTGAAATCCGTTATGACTGAATGAAACATCCCATTTGTCTGATCCAGGATAATGAATATGAACAACATAATTTCCATTTTCTACCTCACTTCTTGAATGCTTTCGTTCTGCGTCAGAAACAAACCAAGGCAAACTTACACCATCTTCAAAATTGGTTCTTTGAAGTAGTTCTCCAGCGGAACACAATGACTTTGATGCTAACACAAACAAAATCAAACCAAATAAAGCTACAATTTTTTTTGGCATACAATCACACTCCCTTGAAATATTTATTAAAATAATGTTTACAGGAATATTTTATCATAATCATTTTCAAAAAAATACAAAAGTATTTTGAAAAGGCTACTGGAGATTATCCAATAGCCTAATTCTTACAATTTTATTAGCTCAATTACTATATACACTTCCAAAACTAACAGCAATCTTCATTACATCAGCCATATTTATGACACCATCGTTGTTTAAATCACATTTTTTATCAAATAAGCTATCAGATTTATTAAGATTAAAAACTTTGGCAAGTAGAATGACATCGGACATGTTTACAACTCCATCTTTGTTTATATCCTCAACAGGAGCATATTCGACATCTCCAATAGCATCAGAGTAAGCTGTTACCCATGCAAGTGCAGCATTTAAATCAACACTAACCGAGTTTGTTAACCAGCTATCTGTACTATCAGTATAAAATTTTTGTGGAGGGGGAGTTAGAACACTCCCCCCAGCTGTAGCCCATATATCCCAATGCGAGTTTGGTCCACTTACAACAAATCCTTTTGGAACAGTTGGGGAAGCAGGTTTAAATATATTAGCAAAAAACATATGATATGGGTATTTAGCAGGATTTGCGCCATATCCAGTTACGTAGCATTTAAGAATTGGATTGCGTCCTACAATATAATCCAGAGAATCTCTTAAAGCACTTAAATATGTTGTGTCTTTTTTTTTATCATAAGCGTAGGCCATTAAAATTGCATTTTCCAGTATTGTTTGATTTGAGAATGGAGGATACCCCATTATTATTTCTCTTACTCCTCCATATTCAATGATATACTCTGACACAGGCAATGTTACTCTATATGCTTCGTAATCACGAATGTAAAGAAAATAATCTGCTGTTTTAATAATTTCTTCAACTGCTTGTGGAAACTCGTCTTTAGCCAATAATGCTAATGATAAAGTTCCTAAAGTTGCCCTTGTTGAGTGACCAGGTGAAGTGAAAATTTCTTCTTTTTCACTAGTTTTAGCATAGGGTGCTTTACAATAATATTCAGAGGATTTCATATCTTCTAGGTACAAAGTTTTTTTGGTTGTTAAGTAAAGTTCACATGCTGCCCAGTAAAACTCATCTTTAAAATTTTCGTCTCCATCATAACCAGTGTTTATACAAATAATATCAGGATCCTTTTTTGCTGCAGCCCAGGCAGTTTCAGCAGCCAAAAGGCATTTATCAGAAAAGTTCTTGTCTAGATCCTTCCAAAGTCTAGCTGCTTGAGCTGCACATGCAGATAGATTCAATGTAGCAGCAGTTGTTGGAGCATAGAATAATCTTCTCTCTAAATCATTTGATGTTAATGAAAATATTGAATTATTGCTGGATACTTTATGAATTGCCATTCCAGCTTTATCATTTCCTTCAGGAATTTGCATGTTTAACATCCATTCCATTTCCCATCTAGCTTCATCGAGTATATCGGGTATTTTGTTTCCGCTTTCTGGTATATTCAATGTTTTGTCGTCGAAGTCCTTATTATACCCAGTTTTAACAGCAAATTCATATTGATTCTGTAATGTCCAAACTGACAAGCCCGCATTAATCATGGACTTGCCGTTATTGCCTTCGGTATACATACCTCCTGTAGCATCGATAGTTTCGGGTCCTGTATATTCTCCTGACGAAAAAATCTCTGCAGTATCTTCAGTGTGTCCTGCTGGTCTTGCCCATTGGTTTTCTTCACAATATGGCATTTCAATCTCAGTACCACTTCTTGCATGATAAAAATACTTCAGAGCGTCATATTTCATTTCTGAATAAATATCTGTATCAATATCAAATGGAAGACTAAATTCATCTCCACAATATAACCTATATCCTTTACCAGGTGTTTTAAAACCAGAAAAATCTATTGTATAACAATATTCTCCTGATCCTGCGTCACGAACAAATTCAGAAGCAGTACCTTTGTAAACTGTTTGACCGCTGCTATTTTTTAATTCCCAGTTAACAGTAGTGTTTTCTGATTCACCATCAGCTCTTAATATAGCTATCTTATCTCCTTTTGGATAATATCCTAATTGATTTACTCTAATACCGTATTTTGGTGTTGGAGTAAGCTTTGGAGTAGATGCAAATTCTTCATCCACTAAAGATATGCTAATAAGCTTGATATCATATGACGTAGGTGCCAATTTTACGCCGCCTAGCCCAAAAGCAAATTCAGCATTTGGACAATCAAATTCTGCTTTAAATTCAGTTGATACTTTCAAAATTTCATTAGATTTTAAAGAAAAAATGCTCGAATTATTATTCCAGACTTGACGACTTGGGATTCCTTCATCTCCGATTTTGGCATATATCATGCAATCTTTTGTTGAACTTACTGAAAAATTCACATGATATGTATGACCTTTTACAATTTGAAATCCGTCATGACTACATGATACACCCCATATATTACTTCCTAGATTGTGTATGCGAATAATATAATTTCCATCTACTACCTCGCTTCTTGAACTTACATTTTCTGATTCAGAAACAAACCAAGGGGAACTTAGACCATCTTCAAAATCGGTTCTTTGAAGTAGTTCTCCAGCGGAACACAATGACTTTGATGCTAAGACAAACAGAACCAAACCAAATAAAGCTACAAACTTTTTTTTCATACGAAAACCCCTTTCAAGAAAATTAAATTATATAATATAAAAACGTTGACAGGAATATTTTATCATATATATTTAAAGAAAATATAAAAGGTATTAAATATTTATAAGTTATTATGTTTTCATATTGTGAGTATGAGTCCCTAAAGTATATAATAATTAATATAGATAGATAAAAAAATTGTTTTAGGGGGTATACGTGTGAGTATAAGTGTGAGAAAGATGGTTATTGGTATTCTAACTGCTTCATTGGTAACTGCTGGTTTTCCTCAATTAGAACACAACAATATCTATGCTCAAGGTGAACAGACGCTGTTTATTAATGAAGTTATGGCTGCAAACACAGAAACATTAAGAGATGGGGATTTGGATGATCCTGATTCGGGAAGTTTGGGTGGTGCGTATTCGGATTGGATAGAAATCTACAACTCTAGTTCTACAGCGATTGATTTGAGTGGATATACTTTGTCAGACTCGTCGGCTACGTGGAAGTTTCCGCAAGGATTAGTTCCAGCAAAAGGGTACATTCTTGTTTGGGCATCGGACAAAAACAAAGTAGCAAAAGACGGACAGCTACATTCGAATTTTAAACTTAGTGCTTCTGGAGAAACAATAACATTAAAAAACGATATGGGAGTGTTGGTTGATACAGTTACAACTATTGCATTAGGAGATGATCAATCCTATGGTCGCAAGACAGATGGCGCTTCTGAAATGGTTTTGTATTCGAAATCATCACCATTAAAATCAAATATAAATTCAGCTGCAACAATAGCAGTAAAAGCCCCTGTATTTTCTCATAAAGGTGGATTTTATACAGAGGCATTTAACCTGAATCTTTCTACAGACGAAGATGGAGTCAAAATATATTATACATTAGATGGGTCTGATCCAGTACCACAAAAAGAAGGCACATATGAGTTTGAGGATTCGTTAATTATCAAAAGTCGCAATGGAGATCCCAACGTACTATCAATGATAAAGGATATTTCAACAGACAAATGGAATATGTGGCAGGCGCCAATAGGTTATATTTTTAAGTGTTCTACTATTAAAGCTGTTGCCATTAGAGAAGATGGAACAAAAAGCAAGATAGTAACGCATTCATATTTCGTAGATAAAGATATGAAAACCAGATATGATGTGCCTGTTATCTCTCTTGTAACAGATAGGACAAACCTTTTTGACAGTACCACTGGAATATATGTAAATGGCAACTTTGAAAAAAAAGGCGATGAATGGGAAAGACCTGTACATATTGAGTTTTTTGAGAAGGATGGTACATTAGCCTTTTCACAATATAGCGGCATAAGAATCAATGGTGGTTTTAGTAGGAAAATCCCGCAGAAGTCATTTAGGCTTTATGCAGATCATGATTATGATGATACAGATAAATATAAATATGAAATATTCCCAGGTTTAAAAAAGAAGGGTAATGGAAAGAAATTAGATAGTTTTAGTCGTATCATTCTTAGAAATGGTGGAAATGATTGTTCGTGGACAGGAACTATGTTCAGAGATGCTTTGATACAGGGACTTGTTTCACATCTAAAGCTTGATACCTTAGCATATAGACCTTCTGTAGTATTTCTTGATGGTGAGTATTGGGGGATATATAATATTAGAGAACGATATGATGGAGAGTATTTGGAGTCCCATTACAACATTGATAAAGATAAAGCAGTTATGTTAGATGTTTGGGAGTATCCAAGTATCCAGGAAGGTGAAAAAGGAGATGAAAAGTCATATCAAAATGATATTATTAATTACCTTAAAACTCATTCTATAACTGATAAAGATACTTATGAATACATTAAAACTAAAATGGATATAGAAAACTACATAGACTACAATATTGCAGAAATATTCTCTGGTAACTATGATTGGCCTGGAAACAATATGTCAATATGGAGATATAAGACGGACGATGGAAATTATCATCCTGAAGCACCGTATGGGCAGGATGGAAGATGGAGATGGATGCTTAGGGATACAGACTTTGGTTTTGGTTTGTATGAAAAAAGTGTTACATTTGATACACTGAGTTTTGCTACAGCTGATGTACCAGCAGCAGGTGATGCTGCATATGCAAATGCGCCTTGGGCAGTTTTTCTACTAAAAACACTTTTGAAAAATGATGAATTCAGAAATAACTTTATTAATAGTTTTGCAGACCAAATGAATTCATCCTTTGAGCCTGAAAGGGTGAATCAAAAGATTGACCAAATGAAGTCAGCTATCGAGGCTGAAATGGTTGAAAATGCTGATAGATGGAGGGTTTTATCTATCACGAAATTTAAAGAGGACGATCTTAATTGGTATGACAATATCGATTATATAAAGGATTATGCAAATAAAAGACCCCAGTATGTAAGACAACATATTGTTAATAAATTTAAAAATAATGGTGTTGCTGGAACGGCGCAAATTAATATATCTACAAAGGCATCAGAGGGATATGTCAAGGTGAATACTATTGATATCAAATCTTCGACCCCAGGTATAAAAGATTCTGAAAATTGGACAGGGGTTTATTTTAAAGGTGTTCCTGTGACTTTACAAGCAGTACCAGCAAAAGGCTATATATTTGACCATTGGGAAGGTTCTTCTATAGACGGAAGCACTTCAGAGAGTATTACTCTTAATATGGAAGAGGGTGCTGACATCAAAGCAGTATTCAAAACTAATGAAACCAATGATGGGTATAAGCTATCGGGGTATATCAAACCTGATTTTGCATCAGATTATGCAGATATAAAAGCAGGTTTTAAAGTAGAAGTAGTAGGAAAGGGCATATCTGCTATTACTGATTCAAAGGGTTATTTTGAATTAATAAATTTACCAGAAAATGTTACAGGATACAGTCTCAAGATTAGTAAGGCTAATTATCTTTCAAGGGAAGTTCAAAATGTTGTTGTTTCAGGTGATAAAATGATTTCTTCTCAAAACGAGCCTTTATTAATATGGGGAGGAGACATTGCTATTGGAGGAACACAAGATGATTCAATTAATATGTTAGACGTAATGCAAGTAGCAAAAGCATTCAATACCATATCGGGTGATGAAAGGTTCAATGTTAATGTTGACTTAAATAGGGATGAGATGATTAATATTGGCGATGTTATGGTTATTGCAAGGCATTTTAATGCAGATACATCAAGCTATACAAAGTAGAATTTAGACATGAAAATGCCCTGATAACCTTCAATTTATAAGGCTATCGGGGCTTTTTGTGTTCGGGTATCTCCAATAAAGCATATCTTGATTAATTTTGTATTTACATTTCCAATAAATAAACATAAAATTATATTTGTTACGAATGATTTATTTTACCAGCTTTCCAAATTATCCTGTCGATTGCATGATATGTTTTAAAAGCAGGTGCCAAAATATTTGCTCGGATCATGGCTTCCCATATAGGGTTGGCCTTTTTCAGGAACGCATTAAATGCAAGAAAGCGTGGCTTTTGTGTCAATCCCTCAGGCATACGTTTTAAAATATTAGGCCATGAATAGAATTCTTTATAAACCCACTTATAACCATACTCCAATTCTTCTGGACTCATTTGAGCAGGTTTAAACACTGCGTGGGCTGTATCATATTTGTTCCAGTCATATGTAAGTATCCTATTTTCGTTCTCAAGTTTTTTGAAAAGAGGTGTCCCTGGATATGGTGTTACAATATGGAAGTTTATTGAGGCTAATTTTGCATCAACAGCAAACTTTACAGTCCTTTCGAAAACACCAGAATCGTCATGATCAAACCCGAATACAAATGATGCATTAATCATAATACCGTTTTTGTGGAACGTATGGATCAGATCAAGGTAATTTTCGCTATGATTGTGGAATTTTGAGCTTTCATGGAGAGATTCCTTGTATATTGATTCAAGACCGATAAATACATTTTCGCAACCTGCAGCTGCCATTAATCTTACAGTTTCTTCATCATAGCCAAGCTCTATGCTACTTGCACACCTCCACCTTATGTTTAAAGGTATCAGTGCCCTACATAATTCGCGTCCATATTCCTTATCAACCATTAGATTGTCATCAAAAAATACCACGTAACGATTTCCGTTTTTTATGTGATTTTTTATCTCATCTATTACAGACTCTACAGGACGGGTTCTAAATCTGGAGTAATTTTTATTTACACTGTTAAAACAATATGCACATGAATATGGACATCCTCTAGTTGCTGTTATGGAAGCAGTAGATAAATAACGTCTCGAATCCAACAAATCCCTTCTAGGTCTTGGGATAGCGGAAATATTAGTGGATGTTTGTTGAATATAGACCGTCTGTGGTTTGTCAGATTCAAGATCTTTTAAAAATTCAGGCCACGAATAATCAGCTTCTCCTATGAAAATTGTATCAGCATGCTTTTGTGCTTCTTCAGGCATTCCAGTAACGTGAAGTCCTCCTAACCCATCTTTCGACTTAATGTGATTCAATCCATTGGTATTACTGCATATGTGTAAAAAATTTGGTCACTACAACCTCGAATAAGTTACTGTTTTCTTACGTTTTAAAGAATCTTTGATATTAAGAGTT